>Ga0209727_1001190_pt1 | contig 22512 bp, 29 predicted proteins | sample RifGroC1_FD_183995 | JGI IMG/M metagenome (GOLD analysis project Ga0209727, IMG submission 183995) | Groundwater microbial communities from Rifle, Colorado, USA - Groundwater C1 (SPAdes) (version 2) | ecosystem: Environmental > Aquatic > Deep subsurface > Groundwater | place: Rifle, Colorado...
CGGAGGAAGTACGTACGGCAAAAACCTCGATACGGTCACTGTCCAAGGGGGTGATATTGATAACCGAACCTTTGATGTCGGCAACAGTACCGAGAAGAATTTTGCCAAAAATTAGGGGTTGACCCCTTTTGACTTTGTCCAGGGGCAGAGATGATGAGACGGAGTTGTTGCCAATTGAGCCGGTAAGTCGCACAGGAAGAACAGATCTAAAGTTTTGGGGAAGGGCTACGGTTTTTATATCGACAATCGCTTGTCTGAGTTGTTCGTTTTCCGATAACAGGTTGGAGTTTTGAGAAACCAGATCTTTATTTTGCTGCTTAAGTTTAGGGAGACTTCTAATGAAAGATACTTGGGTGTCGACTGCTTGCCGGAGGTAGCCTATCGGCATATAGATAGGGGTTAAAATAGTATAGAAGACGTTGTCTAAGGTTTTACCTATCTTGAGTTTGCCAGCAGTTGATAGTAGGATGGAGACCAGCAACGGCAGAAGTAGAAGATTAATTTTTGTTGACGTCATAAAAATTATGGACAAGCAATCCAAGAATACCACAAAAACAGTTTTGACCCTTTTGATAGTGGTACTTTTGGGTGAGGGAGTACTTGGATGGGGTCTTTTCTGGCCATTTCTTTTGACTCTATTAAACTGGAACGGAGTTTATTGGCTGGCATTTGGAGTGGGTATTTTAATTTCAGTATTGCGAGGTTTGTCGATTGGCTTGCCTAGTTTATTCATACTGGTGGTAATTGGCGGACTTTCTTTAATAATGAGTACCAGAAAAGAGATGGGTTGGGTAATAGTGCTTTTGGGGGTGGTGTGCAGCATTGTTTTTGATATGGCTTTTGGATTGAGCTGGAGTCTTTGGGAGACACTGGCGGTATTGGTGTCTGGGCTTTTGGCGCTATCCTGGTTTGAGAGAACAGAAACTATTAGAATAAACTATTAAAATGTCCGAGAATAAGTCGTTTGGACTGACCAGCATAATCCTCGTCCTTCTATTTGCCGTGGGATTTTCAAGGGTGTTTTTTTTGACGGTATTTATGGGTGGGCATTTCTCTGATTTGGCTAAGGGGAATATGGTTAGGGTGGAGTTGGTCGAAGCCAAGAGAGGGGTGATAACCGATAAAAATGGGAAAAATATGGCGATGAATATTGAGAATGACGGTAAAGTGGTACGCTTTTATCCTTTTGGTGAAGTGACGGCCGGGGTAGTTGGCTATACCGGAAAGCCAACCAATTTGGGAGTTAACGGCGACATCCTTATTGGTATATCCGGGTTGGAAAGCCAGTATCAAGAGAGACTAGCAGGGACTCTTGGTGAAACCGTGGTTGAGGAAACTGCTCAGGGTGCAAGAAGGACGGAGATGGTGAGAAAGAGTCCTGTTTCCGGTGAGAATTTGGTGACAAATCTGGATTTGTCGGTACAACAAACGGCTTTTATGGCATTGAAAAATACTTTGGAAAAAACAGGAAAAAGTGGAGCGGTGTTGGTAACTACGGTTGACGGAAAAGTTTTGGCTCTGGTTTCTGTGCCATCTTATGACACGAATTTATTTATTACAAACGGAAAAAGAAGTGATTTTGGGGGAGAGTTTAAAGATGTAGAGAGCCTGCTTTCAAACACGGAAAAGAAGCCCTTGTTTAACAGAGCATTATCCGGAGATTTTGCACCCGGTTCGGTGTTTAAGTTGGTGCCGGCTTTGGCGGCTCTGGAAGAGAAAAAAATAACGAAAGATACTTTGATTGCCGATAGTGGAGAAATTGTGATTGGAGCTTATCGTTTTGGTAACTGGCTACTCGATAAATATGGCCAAACAGAGGGACAGATAAATGTAGTAAAAGCAATTGCCCGCAGCAATGACATTTTCTTTTATAAAACGGGGGAGGCTTTAGGTATAGACAGCTTGGTGAAATGGAGTGAAAAATTGGGATTAGGGGAGAGGACGGGAATCGACCTGCCGGGAGAGTCCGATGGCTTTATGCCATCGCCTTACTGGAGAGAGAAAACTTTTGGTGAGAAGTGGTTTTTGGGAAATACCTATCACTTGGCTATTGGCCAGGGAGATCTAATGACCACTCCTTTGCAGATAAATATGATGACGGCAGCGGTGGTTTCCGGAATGAAATGCTCACCTAGATTAGTCGGGACTAGCACCTGTACCGATTTGAAGATTGATGAGGCTAACAGAAAGACAGTGTTGGAAGGAATGCGGGCGGTGTGCAGTACTGGAGGAACGGCCTTTCCTTTGTATAGTTATGGCGGAAAAATATATTGCAAAACCGGAACAGCACAAAAAGGTGGAGAAGATACAATGCCAAATGCCTGGCTGACGATGGTGATTCCCGTTGGAGGCAACATAAAAGACTGGGTGGTAGTGACAGTACTGGTCGAGGAAGGGGGAGAAGGAAGCGCTGTAGCGGCACCAATAGCCAAAGAGCTAGTTCCTTTGTTTCTAAAATAAATTTTGGTCTGGTTGGGTGGGGAAACTCCTCGTTTTTTGAATGTAGTAGAATACTGGTTCGGTTTTTAATGTATATTTTTATAAGTAATGAATAAACTAATTATTGTTGAGTCTCCGACCAAAACAAAAAGTTTGGGGAAGTACTTGGGGAGCGATTACCAGATTTTGGCTTCCATGGGACATGTTCGTGACTTGCCCAAGAGTAAGTTTGGTATTGATATTAAAGACGAGGGTAAGGGGGAGTTTGATTTTGTGCCTTCGTATGAGCTAATGGAAGGAAAAGGGGAACAGGTAAAGAAGCTAGAGGATGCGGCAGCTAAGGTAGATGAAGTGATACTGGCGGCTGACCCCGACCGTGAGGGAGAAGCAATCGCCTGGCATGTGGAACACATACTTAAGAGCTCAAGGAAACTAGCAAAGAAAGAGAATCTGGTCTTCAAACGAATTGCTTTCCACTCCATTACCAAGGAAGCTATCCAGGAGGCTTTAGAGCATCCGAGAGCGATTGATATGAACTTAGTTGACGCTCAGCAAGCCAGACGTTTTCTGGATCGTTTGGTGGGTTACAAGTTATCACCAATTTTGTGGAAGAAAGTTCGTCGCGGTCTTTCGGCCGGAAGAGTGCAAAGTGTGGCAGTGCGTTTGATCGTGGAGAAAGAAAGAGAAATTGAGAAGTTTAAACCAGAAGAGTACTGGCAGATAAAAGTAGAGGTGGAAACCACAAGAGGTGAAAAGTTTGAAGTTGAGCTGGCGCGGATTGAAGGAAAGGTGGCTGATATTCATGATGGAGAAAAGGCAAAAATAGTTTTAGCAGAGCTGGAAAGAGCCGAGTATCTGGTTGCCAGCGTAAAAAAGTCTGAGAGAAAGACCGTTCCTCATCCACCGTTTAAAACTTCTACTTTGCAACAGGCAGCGGCTAATGTTTTGGGTTGGTCGGCGAAGAAAACAATGAATGTAGCCCAAAAACTATACGAACAGGGTGATATTACTTATCACCGCACCGATTCTTTTAATTTGGTGCAAACAGTGATTGAAGAGATCCGTAAATTCATTGGTGAAAAATATGGAGCAGAGTTTTTACCAGGTACACCTCGAGTGTACAAAACTGCTGGAAAGGTGGTCGCCCAGGAAGCCCACGAAGCGGTTCGTCCGACACACATCGAAGTTTCACCGGATAAATTTACCGGACAGGAGATGGCTCACGATCAAGAAAAACTTTATTCATTAATATGGAGGAGAACGGTAGGCTGCCAGATGGCGGATGCCATTTTTGACGACACCAAGGTAGTTGTAACGGCAGGAGAGAACGAACTTACGGCAACCGGAGCGGTGATAAAGTTTGCCGGGTGGAAGAAGTTGTTTTTGAAAGATAAAGACAAAAACGAAGAACAGATTTTACCGGCATTGGAGGTAAACGAAAAACTGAAAAAGAATAAAGTATCCGGGGATCAAAAGTTTACCCAGCCTCCAGCAAGATTTAATGACGCGTCATTAATTAAGGAGTTGGAGAAAAGAGGTATTGGAAGGCCGAGTACCTACGCGGCGATTATCTCGACAATTATAGATAGACGTTATGTGGAGCAGAGAGAAAGAAAGTTTTTCCCGACATCGATAGGGGTGGCTGTGGTGGACTTTTTGGTAAAGAACTTCCCGAAGGAAATGGATTATGAATTTACCGCCAAAATGGAAAGTGAGTTAGATGATATAGCCGAGGGAAAGCTTAAATGGAAAAAGATGCTAAGTAATTTCTGGGGACTGTTTCGAGACAATATTCTGAGAGTAGATAAAGATAGTGCCAGGGTAGGTGTTCCGACGATCGGTACAGGGAAGAAGTGTCCGCTTTGTCATGAAGGTGAAGTAGTGATTCGCGACGGTAAGTTTGGAAAGTTTTTATCTTGTTCAAGATATCCTGAGTGTAAATATACAGCGCCGTTTATTGAGTATGTTCCGGGAGTAAAGTGCGAAAAGTGCGGCAAGAGAGTAGTACTCAAGAAGACGCGTACGGGGAGAGATTTTTATGGTTGTGAAGACTATCCGAACTGTAATTGGGCCAGCTGGCACAAGCCGGGAACAAAGAAAGAGGAACAGGAAAAACCCGCCGATTAAGAGAGAGTTTTAGATATTGTGCGGAGGAGTATCTTTGACGGAAAAGTTCCAGACACACACCGCAAAAGCGAGTACCTTCGGGTAGAGTGGCTTTATAGATGTAGACAAAAGAGTGAAACTGGTCTAAGTTATTTCATGGCAGAAAGAATATTTGAAAGCGCATTTCACAAAAAGTATGTTGGCGGAGAGGGTGAAGTATTGGAAAAAACAGTGTCAATGCCGGATACTAAACACGATAGCGTGAGCAGGAGCAGAACGACGGAGGCGGAGGTGTTGGAAGAGTATCGGAGATATGTGAGAGATCCGAATGCAGAGTTGCCCGAAGAAATAAAAAAGACCTTTTTAGCAATTCAAAGGACAGAAAATGATCGAGAATAAAAAACCATTGTTGGTGGTTGAGGGTGGATCAGGAAGTGGTAAAACGACGGCTATTAAAGGAATCAGGGAGTATCTTCATGATTGGAAATTTTTTAGAGAACCGGGAGGTACGGATTATGGTGAGCTACTACGAATAGCGGTTCAGGAAACCCACGGTATTGAGATTGACCCAATGGCAGCTTTTCTAACGTACAGTGCATCAAGGGCCAACCTTATCAATACGAAGGTGATTCCGATATTAGAAGGATTACGGGAAGGCAGGGGTGTCCTTCTGGATAGATACTGGTTTAGCAGTTATGCATATCAAAGTTCGGAGAAGGTGGATAAGGAGATCATTGTTGCGGTTTCTAAAGTTGCGACAAGAGGCTTGATGCCGGACTTGGTGCTCCATTATGACTTGGCTCCGGAACTAGCTATGGTGCGCAAAATGAACTGCGATGATAAGGATCGGTATGACATGAGGGAGCTTGCTTTTCACTCCCGGGTGCGGGATGCATATTTGGAGCTGTCGGTGAAGTACCCCGATTTTTGGAGAGTGATTGATGTGTCGCAAAGTATTCCCAAAGTCTTGGATGATTCTTTGGCTGCTATGAGGGAGTTCGGTTTGATTTGAGATACAATTAGATTCACACAAAACAAGATGGTGAAAGACGCATATTAGTAATTTGTAAAAAACCCATGTCTAAACTAGTATTAGACGGAAAAAAAGAAGCCGAAAAAGTGGCCAAATTTTTAGAGGAGTCGGAAAAGCTTTTAGGGAAGAGTCTCTTGATTTTGCAGTGCGATGGACATGCGGAAGAAAGTATTTATGTGCGCTTGAAACGGGAGATGGGGGAGAGATTGGGGGCTTTGGTAACGGTGTCATTTGCAAAAAATAGAGAAGAGCTGGCGGATATACTGGCGGATGCCAATACCGACGAAACGGTGGATGGTATCTTGGTACAGTTGCCGATATTGGGGGCCAGTAAGGAGGAAACTGAGCAAATTTTGTATACGATTAATCCGGAGAAGGATGTAGACGGATTAAACCCGAAATCTAGGTTCATTCCGGCTGTTGTCGGAGCGGTTGAGAGAGTTTTGGAAATATTTAATGTGGATGAGGAACAGACAGTTGTCGTTGTTGGGGCAATGGGAGAAGTAGGAAAGAGACTGGTACTCCGATTGCAAAAATTAGGATACCAAGTAACCGGTTTGGACAAGGGAGATGACCTAACAAATTTGAAAAAATATGACGCGGTGATCGGGGCGACGGGAGTTGCGGGTCTTATAAAAGGAGAGATGGTTAATAATGGGTTTATCGGAATCGATTTGGGATATACGAACGGCGATTTTTCTGGGGATGCTTTTGAAAAGGCCTTGATGATTACTCCTGTTCCTGGTGGAGTTGGTCCCCTAACGATTGTGTCTCTTTTTGAAAATCTGTCGAGTATTTAACCAAGAAAAACCCGCCATGGTTAGGCGGGTGAGAGTTCATTTTAAGATTGAGTTGTCTGAAAGGTGCAACTCGTAGAGGTACGGAGAAGGATTACTACAAATCAGCAGCCAGAAAGGGCTTGTTTCGCAGGAGTAGATGATTTTAGCCAGAAAAGGCCTAGAAGGATTATCGTAGATAATCCTAAGCTGGGAGTGAGAGAAAGTTACTTGTTTCGGAATGCCGGTTTCTCTATCTAAAATATAGAGGATGTGTTCCTCACCATTTATTAAGTCCTCGGTAGAGATGAGGTACTTATTGTCTTGATTTCCGGGTATTTGAACCAAGTAGATGGGGTTTTGAAGATCAGGATAGACTGTATTTGCGGTCTGAGGTGGTGTTCCGAAGTTAATTACTAGACCAATAAACGCCACAAATACAACAATAAAACTCCAAACCCCAAGCCCGCCATTTTTAATCCAAACCCCCAGTTTCTTGTTAAGAATGGGTGCAATGATGAGAAAGGCGACGATACAGAGCGGTAGCCAAATAAGCCAAAACATAGTTAGACTCCTTTAACCTTAGATTTTTCAAAGTTCTGGGAAATTGTATCTCATAGCTGTAAAAAGTCAAGCGCGGCTGACATATTTTGAAGCCTGGTATGGTTTATGGTCGTGGTTGAGTGCTGAGAGTATTTAGGCTAAAGATGGTTTAGGATTGGTTCTTAGCAAGAAAGCGTGATGTGGGGGTTCCGAAGAAACCAGGAGTTGATATATCTTAGGTTCTTTGTAGAATGAGTTATGGCAGAAATATCGGCGGAGTTTGAAATTGATAAAAAATCGGAGATTGGAGAGAGGCTGGATCATCCTGAAAGCGTTTGTTTGGCGGGAGGCACTCTGATGAAGACCTGGAAAGCTGAGAATGGGGACAGAAAAAATCCCGATCAGGTTAGAGGTGATCTGGCGATTGAGTCAATTAAGAAGGCGATTGAAAGAGGTTTCCGAGTGGTGGTTATTGACGGCGGCAGTTCAGAAGATTTTATTAAAAAACTGGGGCAGGTCTCGACGGAGGTTAAGACTGAGAGTAAGAGTGAGGGTATAAAGATACATGACTTGATTGTTGAGCCGGAAAGCGATAAAGGCTATAGCGGGTCCAGAAGACAGGCGTTAAAGAGAGCCGAAGAACTTAGACAAGAGGGAGTAAAAGCGATCATCATGATGGAAATTGAAAAACAAGGCATTACCGAAAATGCGGAAAAATTGGTGAAGCCGATACTTGAAGGAGTTGCCGATGTGGTTATTCCGGAGAGGGGTATAAAAGTAAATCTTAATAAAGAAAATACTCGCGTTCAGGAACAAAACGAGGATTTTCGAGGTTATCCTCCTTACCAAGCATATTCCGAGATGTGGGCGAATAAGATGCTCAATCGGCTATTAGTTTCGGCGAAACTTATGAGGGCAGATGAACCGGTGCTGGATCTATTTGGAGGAACCAGGGTGATTGCAAATAAACCTGAGATTTTGGAAGATTTCTACCAAAGACATGAAGTAGTCTCAGGAGAGGTAAAGACAGATCCACAGATGTATTTTGATGCCGTTTATGCACCAATTGCCTACTTGTTGTTAAAAGATAGACGTGTATTATCTGTACCGATTGAGTATCACCACCCGGCCGAGCAAACAGCAGTAGAGGCTGGAGCAGTGAATTTTGATGAAAAGCGAGACAGTCAGCGAAACATGATTACAACCGAGATGGCCAAACAGACAAGGTTTTTGGGGGAGCTAAAAAGATACTTAAAGTTAGAGATGAGACGCTTCCCATATGAAATGGAGTCCGGCTTTGGGATTGTGGGAGTGAGTGAAATGGCAAAAAAAGAGATTGTAGGTAAGGAGTATTTGGCGGAGGAGCCTCTCATAAATTCTTCTTTTGAAGATCTCAAGGAGAAAAGGCTGGAGGGGATAAGTGGCGAAAAATTGGTGGAGTATGAAGGAAGGACGATACTGGAGAGTTTACTGGACCAGAAGTTTAAGTTGTGCAACCTGAATGGGGAAGACATTAGTGAGAGTGAGGTGCTCGATGAAAAGATTAAAAATTTTGTGGGTGCCGAGAACTCAGTGTTTATTATACGAAAAGCCATGTCGGAAGTGGACATTAAGAAAGAAGGGGTGGAGGTTTGTTCCTGGGGAGGGATTTTCAACGAACAGGGGAAATGGGTAATGACAGTTGATGAAGGTGCAGAGCTGGACTCGGCGTCTTTAATGGTCAACGACATTTTTGAGGATTATCAGATAAAAATAAATATTATGGTAAGACCACAGAGAAGTATGCGGCAAGGAGAAACCGGTTTGGGTTTGTTTGCTAGAATATTCAGGCACTCATAGGGGTTTGACTGAGGGGGTGGATACTGTGGTAAAATAGGCAGGTTAATTATAAATTTGTTCCGATGACGAATCTCTAACCAGTCTCGGAATATAAAGAGAGATAAAAAATATGGCTACCAAAAAAGCTGAAACAAAAGTGGTGAAGGCTACACCCAAAAAAGAAGTCAAAAAAGTAGTAGTTAAGAAGGAAACGGCTGTCAAGAAAGAGGCTGCACCCAAGAAAGTTGCCGTTAAAAAGGTAGCTGTTCCTAAGGCAGAAAAGATTGAGGCCAAAGAACCTAAGAAAGTTGTGACATCCACAATTGAGGAACTTTTTGAAGCAGGTGCCCATTTTGGACATGTGGTCAAAAAATGGAATCCTAAGATGAAGAAATATCTCTGGGGGGCTAAGAATGGAATTCATATTTTTGATCTTGAAAAAACAGTTTCCGGACTGGAAGAAGCCTGCAAAGCTCTTACAACGGCGGCAAGGGAAGGGAAAAGAATTGTTTTGGTTGGTACTAAAAGACAGGCCAAGCAGATGCTTGAGACCGAAGCCAAGAGGGTTGATGTGCCTTTTATTACCCAACGCTGGATGGGCGGCTTGATCACCAACTGGAAACAAGTCAAGCTGACACTGGAAAGACTGAACTCTCTCAAGCTCAAACGAGATCAAGGTCAACTCAAGAAGTTCACCAAGAGAGAACAAGTCTTGTTTGATAAAGAGATTGCCCGTCTGGAAAGAGTTGTTGGTGGAATTGCAATGCTCAAAGACGCTCCCGAAGTAATCGTGGCTATTGACACACACAAAGAGAAACTCGCCGTTAAAGAAGCCAACAATCGTGGTGCTTTGGTTATCGGATTGGTTGACTCCAATGCCAATCCTGACATGGTTGATTACGTAGTGCCAATGAACGATGACTCTGCCAAGGCCTTGGAGATTGTTATTGCCGCTTTCGGAAAGGCTTTAGAAGTAGGTCTCAAAGAGCGAAAGGATTTAGCAGCCGCACCTAAAGAAAATGATGGATCAAATTAAAGAACTAAGAGAAAAAACCGGAGCCGGGGTAATGGACGCTAAAAAAGCCATTGAAGAGGCCAAGGGAGATGTAGAGAAGGCGGTAGAGATTATTCGCGCCAAGGGTTTGGCCAAAGCGGAACAAAAGTCCGAACGTGAGGTAAATAGCGGAAAAGTTTACACCTATACTCATGCCGGGGGGCTCGTCGGAGCGATGGTAGAAGTAGCTTGTGAGACTGATTTTGTCGCCAGTACGACAGAGTTTGAACATCTGTGTAAAGAGATTACTTTACAGGTGGTTTCAATGAATCCTAAAGATGTTGAAGAACTACTATCTCAGGCTTACATTCGTGATGTATCCAAGACGATTGACCAACTCGTTAAAGAGTTGGTAGGTAAAACAGGAGAAAACATCCGAGTCGTGCGCTTTGCCAGATTTAAGCTCGGTACGGAGTAAAAGGTAGACAGATTCTCAGTGTGGAGTGAGGCTTTTTATATGTTAGAGTTTTAATATGGTTGATTCGATTGAGCACAAAGATATTAATTTGGTTAAGAAAACTGAAACGGCACCTAAAGAGGACGCTTTTTCGGTTGAGCTTAAAAAATGGCGGTCAGAGTTAACCAAGGAGAGTATTTGTTCTCCTTATGACGCGTGGAAAAAGTCTTCCGAGCTTGAGGAGAAAATGGACATAAGCGGAAGTGATAAAAAACTGATGGGAATTTGTTCGAGCATGATGGAGCTTTTTAAAGATAAAGGCAGAAGAGGCGGACAGGAGTACAAGAAACTGTCGGTAGCGGTTCAACAGACGGCGTTGAAGGAGGTTATGTCTCGATTTACAGACGGGAAGTTTTTGGATGATAAAGCGCCAGAGTATTTTTTGGCGATGAGTGAAGTGTTTGCATCTCTCAAACACAAAGGGGTGATGAATGGAGACCAATATTGTTTGTTTGCCGGCCTGAGGGGAATGATATCTGCGGCACTATTATTTTCAAGCGCGGGCTTTACGGTAGAGCCTCCGGAAGTTGGTTGGGATGCCAACCACGACGTGGATTTATTGGTTTCCAAAGGTGGAAAAAATTTTAGTGTGAGTGTGAAATCAGAGATAGATCATCGGGATGCGGACACAGGTGAAGAGTTTACCGTCAAAACAGAAAAAAGACCCAGCGATTTGCCGCAAAGTTACTACGACAAATATGTAAAACATATTTGGATTAATATTCCAAACCAAACAACGGAGGACGGGAGGGCTTTTTGCGAACAAAGTTTTAAAGCCAGGGCTATCGGTTTGCCGAGTGCTTTCATGACGGAGTATTTTAAGATGAGTTTGGGAAGGATTCGAATTCCGGAGTAGGAAAATATTTCTGGTAAGATTGAGATATGGTTATAGAACACGAATTAATTACCCTCTTACGTCAGAAGTTTGCCAAGGTTATTGAAAACGTTGAAGAGGATTTTGATACCATCCGAGTGGGCAGAGCCAAACCCAGTCTAATTGAGAATCTTGGAGTGATGGCTTATGGGGGAAGAATGCGTTTGATGGAAGTAGCGACAATTTCGGCACCAGACCCCAACATGCTTATTGTAAGCCCATTCGATAAAGGGTTGATGAGAGACATTGAAAAGGCGATTGCCGAAAGTGAAATGAAACTTTCGCCTGCGGTGGCCGGAGATATTATCCGCATAGTCATTCCATCGCTGACACAGGAACGTAGGTTGGATTTTGTGAAACTTCTTAAGCAAAAAACCGAGTCGGGAAAAGTAATGCTAAGACAGGCCAGACAAGACATTAAAGAAAAGATTGATGCGCTTAAGGAGAAAAAAGAAGTATCGGAAGACGACATCTACATGCTTCTTGAACAACTGGATAAGATAACGGGAGAGTTAAACGAAAAGGTGGAGGAGATGAGCAGAGCGAAGGAAGAGGAAGTAATGGCAGTGTAGAATGGACTAATGCAACTTATTGTTTTTATATTAATGTTGTCGGTTTTGATCCTGATTCATGAGATGGGTCACTTTTTGATGGCTCGGCTTTTTAAGATGAGGGTAGAGGAGTTTGGTATTGGATTGCCACCTAGAGCCAAAAGTTTGTTTAAACATAGAGGGACGCTGTTTAGTTTGAACTGGCTGCCTTTGGGGGGTTTTGTAAAGCTTTATGGTGAAGATATGGAAAATCCGGAACAAGCTAACTCTCCGGAAGCGTTTTTTAACAAGCCAATGTGGCAGAGAGCGGCCGTGTTGCTATCCGGAGTGATCATGAACTTTATTTTGGGAGTGGTTGTTTTTGGTATCGTCTATTCATACATCGGAATTCCTACAGAAACCGACAAGGTGATTATCGTGGATGTGGTCAAAGACTCTCCGTCCGCGATTGCCGGAGTTGAGGTGGATAGTTCGGTGAAGAAAATTGTTTTCGAAAAAAAGGAAGTGGCTTTTGTGGGGGTTGATGAGTTTGTAAAACAAATCGATAGTCTGAGGGGAAAAGAGGTAGAGATCATTTTGGAGGATAAGAATGGAGTAGAAAAAACCGTTAAAATAACTCCTCGAGTGAGTCCTCCGGAAGGACAGGGAGCATTGGGGGTAGCTTTGTCGAGTGTGGAGATGAAAAAATATCCGATCTGGCAGATGCCCTTTAGGGGAGTAAAGGTAGGTTTGGAGGAAGCGTGGGGATGGGGAAAAGAAATTGCCAGTAACCTGAAAATGATTGTAGTTAACTTGATTACCGGTAAAGGATTGCCTAAAGATGTTTCCGGTCCTGTAGGGATTTATCAAGTAAGTAAAGAAGTTTATAAAGTTGGTTGGGTAGCCGTGTTGCAGTTTATGGGAATACTTTCCATTAATCTTGCCATTTTGAATGTGATGCCTTTTCCAGCTTTGGATGGAGGCAGGGTGGCTTTCTTGGGAGTAGAAAAGATAATCGGTAAAAAGAGAAAAAATATGATTGAGGGATACGTAAATACAGGCGGAATGATCTTTCTTTTGGGGCTCATGGTACTCATTACCGTGAAGGATGTAATCGGGCTGTTTGCAAAATAATGATCTGTTTAAGGTAGACTCTTAGGAAAGATTCTACTGTTTTGGTTTTTTAAATATAGTCTATGATGAAGTTATGAAAGTTAAAGACTGTTTATTTTGCCAGATAGGGGAAAAAGAAGAACCGGCGGAAATAGTTTGGGAAAGTTCGGAGTTTATGGCCATCAAAAACAAGTACCCCGTGGCTCCGGTGCACATACTGGTTATGCCGAAGCACCACATAAAAAAGGCTGAAGTTGGGACTAGCAAAAGTGGTATGTTCTGGGGTAAAATGATGCCAGTCGTTTTTGAGGTGGTTGCCTTGCTTGGCTTGGATAAAACCGGATACAAACTGGTAAATAACGGAGCCGGGTACAATCATTTTGAGCATGAACATATCCATGTCATGGGCGGGACAAAAACCGAACCAGGTGGAGCGACATAGACGACAATAAAACTTAAAACAAAAAACAGAAAGAGAGGTGCATTTATTTATGGCACTCGTTGCAAGAAAAAAACAAGGACAAACCACACAACAACTCATTAGTGAATTCAAAAAATTGACATATGAGGACTCTGGACTCGAAAGAGTAAAGTCTGTGGGAATGACCGGTTTCCAAAAACCTTCAACCGTACGCAACATTAAGATGATCGAACTTCGTAAGGCTTCAGCCAGAATTCGTCGTCGAAACAAACGCGCAGCTGGGTTAACAAAATAATTTATATTCAAATGCTTTACTCACAGCTAAAATCTGAGTCGGTAAATGCCCAAAGGGCGGGAGATGCTCGTCTGTTGGGAGTTTTGCGCTTGCTTTTGTCTGAGCTGGGCTATGCCCAAGCCGATTATAAACAGGGAGAACTTCCGGATGAAGAGGTGGTTCGCGTTTTGAATAAAGAAGCCAAAAAGCGTAAGGACTCAATTGAGATTTATGAAAAAGTGGGTGAAACAGTTCGTGCAGATCAAGAAAAGTATGAGCTGGCTCTAATTGAAAAATATTTACCGGAGATGATGGGAGAGTCCGAGGTAGAAGCCGAAGTGGCTAAAATTGCGGCAGAAACTGGACTTACCGGGGGTCGTTTGATGGGAGCCGTTATGGGGAAACTAAAAGGAAAGGCGGATGGGGGAACAATCAATAAGATTGTTATGTCCAAGTTTTCGTAGTAGAATCTTCGGTATCTAAGTTCGTTTAAAAAAAGGAGGATTAATGGCTGTAATTGTGTTGCGCAGAGGGGACTCTATTTTCCCTATGGATATTACTTGCTCACAGTGCGGTTCTGTTCTTCAAATAGAGCATCCGGCAAACCTAATCATACGTGGTGACGCGTCGAGCAAGATTCCATACTTTGTCTGTCCCGTGTGTGATAAAGAGTCGGCTTTGTATGAGGCTGACAGGGCTCAAGCTTTATTTGAGTATTTTAGGTTGAAATGAAGCCTAATTGTATTTACCGGTGTTTCAGGACACCGGTTTTTTTGGTTCTATAATAGGGATAATGGTAAAACTTGATTTAGACATAGCGGCAGACTCCCGGTATCCGTTTGACAGAAAAAGAGTTAAGGAGGCCCTGATCCGAACTCTGAAGGAAAACGACATCGCTAAAGGAAATGTGAAGATTTCCTTGTCGGTAGTAGGGGAGAGAAAAATAAAAGAGCTGGAGAAGAAGTATTTCCACGAAGATAAAGTAACTGATGTGTTGTCTTTTCCTTTGGAAGAGGGAGCGGAGATGCCCGATGACTTTGATGGGCTAAACTTGGGAGACATTGTCATCTGTTATCCTCAGGCAAAAAGACAGGCAATCCAGTGGAACAGAATTATCGATGAAGAAATCGAGTTTTTAGCCTGTCACGGCCTCCTTCACCTTTTAGGTATCCACCACGATTAGGATTAGGCTTGGGGTTGTGATATACTATGGGCGATTCAGATCTTTAACATATTATTTTCCATGGAGGTGGAGATGTCTGAGAAAATCATGATATTGAGCGTTGAGGATGGAAAAATGGTGGCCGATCGAGTTATCGGGATGCTTGAAGGGAGGATTTTTGACGTTGTTAACTGCCATTTGGCGTTTAACAAAGATGTAACTGTTTTGGAAGAAGTGCGGGTTGGTTGTGGACCAGTAGTAGTTACCGATACCCTGGTGAAGATTCCCTTGTATCCACGGAGGAGTCTTTGCTTTGACATCAAAGAAACCCCGATTGTTGTTTTTGAGTCTGACCGTCAGATAGTCATCTCGCGTAAATTGTCGGCGAAAGATACACTGGTCAAAGTTATTTTGATCAACTGAGACGGAGATCGAGAGGAGTAAGATGACAACTAAAAGATACCAGATGGTTATTTTACGTTTAAACGAGATGTCAACTCCGATTAAAAAATTAACCGAGTTGCTCTCAGGTCGCCTGTTTGATTTTAAATATAAATTGGGGAAAGATGGCGGTTCAGTTACAGTAACCGATCAGAAACTCAATCTAAGTCTTCTGAACCCTATTCGTTTGGAAGTAAGGGGGGAGAAGAACCATCGAAAAGAGTATCTGGTTTTTGTTGTTGAGGGTACGGATGACTTGTTGATATCGGTGTCGGACTGGAAGGGAGTTTTGGACATCGAGATTAAGGATGATAAAGAAATTCTCATCACCAATTATGAGGGTGATTGGTATTTAATAAGCCTTCACAGAGGAAAATAATAGAGGTTTACCCGGGATTACCCCGGGTATTTTTTGGTAAAAATGAGGTTTTAAAGCGATGAGGGTGAACTAATTTCTGGTATTGAGTAAGTTTTAACGATTTTTGAGAGGGTATTTGAAAAAGAAAATTGATATAGTGCAAGGGAAAACTGAGTGGTTGTGATAGGGTTATTAGTAGTTGACACGAGTGAGGGGGACAACATAAGGTGTTAGTGTGAGTTTTTATCAAAAATATCGACCAAAGAAAATCGGTGAGCTGGACCTGGTGTCTGTTCGGGAGTCTTTGGAGTCGAGTTTAAAGAGTGGCAAGATATCCCACGCATACTTGTTTGTGGGCCCTCGAGGGTCGGGAAAAACCAGTGCGGCCAGAATCCTTGCTCAGGTGGTGAATTGTGAGAAAAACCAGGGCAGGAAAGACGGTTTTGAAGAGCCATGCGGTAAGTGTGACGCCTGCGAGAGTTTGACCGCCGGTAACAGTGTAGACGTAATTGAAATTGACGCCGCCTCCAGTGGTTTGGTGGACGACATCCGTGACCTACGCGAAAAGGTGCGTCTGGCCCCCGTGCAGCTTCCTAAAAAGGTTTACATCATCGATGAGGTGCATATGGTGTCAACGGCAGGTTTTAACGCTCTTCTGAAGACTCTGGAAGAACCTCCCAAACACGCAATCTTTATCCTTTGTACAACAGAAGCCCAGAAAGTGCCGGAGACGATCATTAGTCGTTGTGCCAGGGTGAATTTTACAAAGGCAACCAATAAAGAAATAGTGGGGTCTTTGATGAAAGCGGTCAAGGGAGAAGCTCTAGACATCGATGAGGAAGCACTGCAAGAGATTGCCGAAGCAACCGATGGCAGTTTCCGTGAGGGGCATAAATTTTTGGAACAAGTAGCAGCTTATGGAAAGACAATAGACTCGGTTTTGGTTTTACAGGTCTTGGGAATTGTCGGACGGCAATCGATTAAGAAGTTATTGGAGGCTGCCAAAAATAGGGAGTCCGCTAAGATTGTGAGAATATTTGGAGAGATGGAAAAAGCGGGGATAAAGGCTCCGGTACTGGCAACATCGCTACTGACGGAAGTAAAGTTTATGCTGGAAAATAACTTGGAGAGAGGTTCCGGCATTGAAGACGAGATAAAGTTGGTAGATGAGCTAATTGAGGCCACCGACAAGATAAAAGTGTCTCCATTACCGCTATTGCCTTTGGAAATTGCCTTGTTAACTTTAGCTATCGATGACAGCGGTGGAGGGGCGAGTGTCCCAAAAGTTGAGGCGCCTGCCCGGCAAGAAGAAAAGAAGGATGAGATTAAATCTGTAAGTGCAGATAGTGCTATACGCGGGGAAGATTCGGAAAATAAGGACAACCAAGTTGTACAGAATTACGACGGTCCTTTGGCCAATATCGAAAAAATAAAGACGGAGTGGATGGACTTTATAAACGTGATGTCTGCCAGCTATGGATCATTGGCCGGAATGTTACGACTAGTGTCGCCGGTGGATGTTAGGGGAAAGTCTCTAACATTGTCGGTTACCTCACGATTCCAGCAAGATATGTTGGAGCGGGATGTCAAAAAGAAATTGATTGAGGAACAGATGACCAAGATCTGGGGACCGATGACTTTCAGGTGTGTTCTCGGGGAAAAAGGACCATCCAGGACGGAACCTGAGCTGCAGGATATAAATGTTGAGCCGGTGAATAAGGACACGGCTGGGGATAAGGAAATCATTGGGGCGGCGGAAAAGATTTTCGGAGGATGATATACAATAGGTTTTGAGAAAAGTTATTAATATATTTTTCAAAAATGTTCAACGGAATAAAACAGTTTGGTTCACAAGGTGCCGCTATTGCAAAATTGGCAATACTGCAGAAGAAGATTCAGTCTCACAAAACCGAGGTAGAAGAAGATGGTGTTAAAGCGATTGTTACAGGAGACGGAAAGTTGAAAGAATTATTCATTGACGATGAGAACATGAATAAGGCGGTCAAAGTGATTAATGAAGCTATTACCAAGGCTCAGAAGTACTCGGCTGAAGAAATGAAGGACTCGATGGGAGATCTTTCCAAGGTACTCGCAAACATGCCGAAAGGGATGTAATTTGATTATGAGAAGCATCCGGCCGGTTCAGAAAGTGATCGACGCGTTTGAGTCCTTGCCGGGAGTAGGACCGAAGTCGGCAGCGAGATTAGCGTACTATCTTTTAAATGTGCCTCAGGAAAAGCTAACTAAGTTTGGTGAAGCATTGGAAAATCTCAAAAAGAACACCAAACTTTGTGCTCTGTGTTTTAATGTGGGTGAAGAGGAGTTTTGTCCGGTATGTCAGGATGAGGACAGAGATAGATCCCAGGTATGTGTGGTGGAGAACGCTCTTGACCTTTTGGCTTTTGAGAGAGCCGATGGCTATAAAGGGGTGTATCACGTACTGGGAGGAGTAATTAATCCTTTGGCAAATATCGGACCAAATGATTTACGAATTCCACAGCTACTGGCGAGAGTTAAGACGGGAGAAATAAAGGAGCTGGTGATCGCCACCAATCCAAATATGGAAGGCGAAGCAACAGCAATGTATATTACGTCAAAAATAAAGGATATGGAGCTCGGGAAAGGGATGAAAATCACGAGAATAGGGAGGGGTTTACCGACCGGAGCAGACGTGGAGTACGCTGATGGCCAGACACTTCTCCGAGCCTTGGAGGGTAGAAGTGAGATGTAGTAAAATACGGACAACAGCACCTTGAAGGAGGGAAAAATGGGAATGATCGTAGTGCAGAGGATTGAAGGTGAGCGTACCGAAGACTACTGTAAAAGAGTTTTTGAGAAAGTTTCTCGAGAAAGAGTGACGGTTACTTGTCTTATCGGCGAGAAGTTGTTTGAAGTATCGCCGAGTATGAATTTTGATTACTGGCAAGGATATTTCAAAGGTCTTCAGGACGGTTTGCGACCCGAGTTTTATTTAGAAGCAGACTAAGAGATTATTGATGTTGCCCCCGAAGAGGGGGCTTTTTGTGATTAAATGAAGGTAATGCCCGGTGTATTAGGTCAGGTTGGTCAAAGCGTGGCCGACAATTTATTCGAGATTGGTCAGAGTGCCGTAAAAGGAACGGTAGGGGCGGTGGCAGATATTGCTCATGAGTCAATAGAACAGATTTCATCGTCTCCCAGTTCAGTCGTGCCGACGACAGACAAAGAGCAAAATAAAGGTGTCGAAAGAAATAGGGTCTGGAGAGAAATGAAGGAGGCCGAAAAAAGACGATTCGAACAGGTAAAAGACGAGTTGTCCCGATATATTCAAAGAAAACGAGTGTTGGATCAGAAGATTGCGGAAGAAAAAATGATGGAGAAACAACAAGAAACCGAAAAGGTTGAACAGAAAAAAATGGAGCAAGAGTCTTGGGTAAAAAGAATAATAAACAGGTCACAGACCACAACCGAAAAAGGAAGAATAGCGGAGTAGGCATTTGCTACTCTATTACGGTACAATTTGGATATGTTGCATCTCTATAACAGTCTGACAAAAAAGGTGGAGGAGTTTGAGCCTATCCATAAAGGACAGGTGGGGATGTATGCTTGTGGACCGACGGTTTATGGTTTTACTCATATCGGACACGGTATTAAGTATGTTCATGATGATATCTTGCGACGAGTGCTGGAGGTTCTGGAGGAGCTGAGGGTAACTCACGTACAGAATGTGACGGATGTGGGACACCTAACTTCGGATTCCGACAGCGGTGAAGATAAGATGGAGAAAGGGGCGGCAAAGATGGGTAAGACTGTTTGGGAGGTAGCAGAGGAGTTTACCGAGTATTTCAATAAGGTGATGGAACAGCTGAACGTCTTGCCCCCGACGGTAGTGTGTAAGGCAACCGAACACATACCGGAGCAAATAGCCCTGATCGAGAGAATTTTGGCAAATGGGTATGGATATGACACACCCGAGGCGGTTTATTTTGATGTAACTAAGTTTGCCGATTACGGCAAGATGTTCAACCAGTCGTTTGACGACAGAGCCGTTGGTGCTCGAGAAGAAGTGGAGACCGGGGAGCACAAGAAACATCCGGCGGACTTTGTTTTGTGGTTTAAAAGAGTGGGAAGATTTGCCAATCATGTGATGCACTGGGAGAGTCCTTGGGGGGACGGGTTTCCAGGATGGCACATTGAGTGTTCGGCGATGAGTATGAAGTATTTGGGTGAACAGTTTGATATTCACACCGGTGGGGAAGACCATCTTTCGATTCACCACCCAAATGAGATTGCCCAGAGTGAGGCAGCAACAGGTAAAAAACCATTTGTAAAATACTGGATGCACACCGCTTTTTTGATGGTTGATGGCAAGAAGATGAGTAAGAGTTTGGGAAATTTGTATAAACTGACAGACTTGGCGGAAAAAGGTTTTTCACCGTTGGCGCTGCGTTACTATTTTCTAACGACACACTATCGCAAACAGATGAACTTTACCTGGGAAGGTCTAAACGGAGCAAAAACCGCTTTGACTAAATTGAATAAAATGGTGGTCGATTTGGCCGATATCCCGGTAACTGCCGACGGATGGTCTCCGGAGGGGGGCGAGTATTACAAAAAGTTTGTGGAAGCGATGGAGGATGACCTGAATACATCATCGGCGCTTTCTGTTGTTTGGGAAATGATGAAGAGTGAGATATCGGATGCAGCAAAGAAGAATCTAATCATTGTGATGGACTCTGTTTTGGGTTTAAACCTGGGAACCGAAGAAGATAAAAATGTGGGAGTCCCCGAGGATATAAGAGAAATTTTGACCAAGAGAGAAGAGTTTCGAAAAGCAAAGAACTGGGAACAGTCTGATGCTTTGCGTAAAGAAATTGAGGACAAGGGATACAAAGTCGAAGACTACGCGGAGGGGGCGAAGGTAGAGAAGATTTGATTGTGTTAGACTGATTTATGGCTCTGAAAAGACCGTACCTGGTGATGCTATTTATTGTGTTCGGCTTGGCCGGATGGAAGGTTTGGGATGTAGTGACGAAAGGAAATGAAAATGTGTTGGCCCTGACGACTACAAGAACAATGGAAGAAAGAGTGACTTCTTTAGAAAACCGGGTTTATTCTTTGGAAAAAAATGCCGGACTGATTTCTTATAAAAGTACAAGTAAAGCTAAAGAGTCTTTTGTGTCCCTTTTGGGTGGAGATATAAGCAGTTTTGGCTGGACAAAGATTTCGGGGACAGACTTTACTTTGGACACTTCTTTGTATGGGAAAACGGTAGAAGTTTCCTGGCAAGGGTGGTTGCAGGGAGCGGGGGCGGTTCGGCTTTATGACTCGACCAATCATCGAGCGGTAGATTTTAGTGAGTATTTTTCGAGTAGCGATGGAAAAAAGAGTTTTTATTCCAAGGTGATGTCTATCTGGAGAGGACAAAATCAGTATTATATTGAAGGGAAAACAATCAATGGAGTAATAACCTTGTCGGCACCCAGGTTGAAGATCGTGGCAAAATGAAAGACTGGTTGGTATACATCCTGGAGTGTCGTGACGGAACATTTTATACAGGGATAACCGATGATATTCAAAACCGTGTGGCAGCGCACAATGAAGGTAGGGGAGCAAAGTACACCAAAGGGAGGGGTCCCGTTCTGTTGCTTTACAGTGAAAAAGTGCAGGGAAGAAGCGAAGCATTAAAAAGAGAGATGGAGATCAAAAGGATGGGCAGGAGCGAAAAAATGAGGTTGATGGGGATTTTGAATAAAAAGGTGGTAAAATCCTGAGTAGAAAATCACATTGAAATTGGGAGGTGGAAAATGCTACCAGTGTTTATGAATAATGACGTGGGTGGAATTGTTTATGTCGGGAAAAACGAGTTCTGTGTCCGCTTTTCCGTAGGAGTTGAGCACACTTTTCGGATTGATACCAATAAGTTATTGGAGGTTTTGGAGTCTCGTTCGAAGGATGAATGGGAAACAGACAAGTTTTTAATTGAACCCATGTATCGGGATATCAATGGAGCGCTGATGGTAATTATCACGGTTAAGTTCTCCAAACAGGACGACGACAAAGCTACCGTTTTTCGGTGTGATTTAATCACGGCACTGAAGACTGTGGAATGTTTTGCTTGAGTAGGTTTATACCCCGCCTTAAAAAGGTGGGGTATTTTATTGGTTAGACACCTCATCTGCGTGATATATTATCCCCATGCCAAGCATTGAACAGTGCGAGCGAATCCACATAAAGGTATCCGGAAAGGATTTTCTGGATATGGATGTGTTGACCGGAGAGAAAAGAGGGCTAGGTCTTGTAGAACACAGAGATTTTGCAGGAGTACCTGAAGAAGGAATGGGACTTATGAGAACCGTGATGGTGGCACATCTTATTGCACCATTTTTCCCTAAAATTGTGGAGACAAATTTTGGGGTGACCGAAAAAGTGTTTATTGATGAGTTATATAAGTACTACGGATATCGACCACCTATTTTTAAAATGTCTGAGGAAATTAAAATTGAAAAGCAGAAGGAAAAAGGGGAGGATCTTCAAAAAGTCGAGTATGCCAGCGCGCATTCAGGTGGTTTGGACTCGGCCTATCGACTGGCGCTAATGCAGGAGAAAGAGAAGCCGGTTGTGGCGGTTCACTTGAGGAATTTGAACAGAAAAGGAAATCATGAGGAGTTTTTGGCGAGCAAAAAACAGTGTGAGGAGTGGAAGATACCATATGAACTAGTGCGTCTCCGAAACAACTCAAAGAATGATGGTTTTGATACTATGAGAACGCGTGACTTTTTACTGGCGATTGTTTCGGCGGTCACGGTTTATCCTTACGGGGTAAATAAAGTTTTGGTTGAGGGAGATATGGTTGAAGATCCAACAAAAAGTCATTTTAGCGAGAATGCGGGAGCTTGGAAGATGTTTAACAAGCTAATTGCCGAGGTTAATTTAAAAATGGAGGTAGAAGGTGTGGACGTGGGGGATATCGAGACGGTAGGTGAGGTAATTAGACTGGAAAAGAGTTTGGGGATAGAGATTATTCCTCTAGTGCAGAACTGTTTTAGTGCTACTTATCAGCTACCGAATTCGAGGCAAAAATGGGTACGAGAGACACCGGAAATTGCCAAAAACAGCTCTGGACACTGGTGC
>Ga0209727_1001197_pt1 | contig 22415 bp, 24 predicted proteins | sample RifGroC1_FD_183995 | JGI IMG/M metagenome (GOLD analysis project Ga0209727, IMG submission 183995) | Groundwater microbial communities from Rifle, Colorado, USA - Groundwater C1 (SPAdes) (version 2) | ecosystem: Environmental > Aquatic > Deep subsurface > Groundwater | place: Rifle, Colorado...
CTTTTTTCATAGCAGAGTTAATAAGCTCAACCAAATCTTTCCTCTCTTCCCCGTTAATTTCAATGTAGGCAACTTTCTGGTCTCCCGTAACAACGACCTTCATGCCATTTCTTTCTTCGCTCTCCCTTATTTTTTCAAGCTCCTTCTGCAGGGCCAGGGCTTGTGAGCGCATTTTTCTAAGTTCATTAAGTTGTTTTATTTTGTCAAACATAGAGTTACTCGGACTGCCGCTTTAATTTCCGAATATTTCTTCGGCGACTTTTATTATATCTTTATCTTCTCCTTCGGTCAAAACACTCTCGTTCTTTTCTTCTTCAACCACTTTTTTTTGGGGAGGCTCGGAAAGAGTGCAGATTACCCTAACGGGTACCCCCAAAACCGCAGCCACCACGTCCTCCAAAATTTTCCTGTGGCTTGCCTCTTCCAGCCTTTCTTTGTGAAAACGATAGTACACTCCCAAAGTCAGGGTCGTCCCATCAAAGCCAATGGGTTTGGCGGCCCTTAAAAGGGCTTCAATCGAGGTGTTTATCGGTTTAACTTGGGAAAGTATGTTCTTCCAAATCTCCTCCGAAATCTCCTTGGGGGAAGCGCTTTTTTCTAATGAAGGGGGGTCGTCTTCCTTAGCAGGAAGGCCGGGGCTACTGCCTCCCCACTCGATAATCGCCAGTTCCAGGGGCAACTGCTCGATGATGGCGCTTTTAAGTTCCCCGCCCGCTTTTGAAAACAGATTAATAAGGACAATCAAATCTTCTTTTTTTATCTGGGGCAAGTCTTCGCTACCGATGCCGACCTTTGCCAAAAGCGCCAGTCTCAGTCGGGTCAAAAGATTGGCAACAAAATTTTCCATGCCAACGCCTTTGCCGGCCGCTTTTTCAACCACCCCAATGGCGCCCTTGGTATCTTTTTTGATTAAAAGCTCAATAAACTCATTGATATCAACACTCTTTATCTCCAATAAATACTCCTCTACGTCTTCAGGCTTAAGGGATCTTTTCTCGGAGACCAACTGTTCCAGGATTTTAACGGCATCTCTAAAAGAGCCTTGAGATTTCTTGGCAATAATTTCGAGTGAGACTTTGTCGATCTTAATCTTCTCGCCTTTGACTGGTCTTCCCAAGGACCTAACCAGCTCAGGGACGCTCGCTTTTTTAAAGGAGACCGACGTTGCTCTTGAGCGAATTGTTTCTATCAGCTTCTCCGGGTTGGTGGTCGCCAGAATGAAAAGAACGTGTGGAGGAGGTTCCTCTAAGGTTTTAAGAAGGGAGTTTGACGCCTCCGTTGTTAACATGTGGGCTTCGTCAATAATATAAACTTTCTTTCTGGCTTTAGCCGGAGCCAGTTTGACCGCATCTTTCAAAGCCCGGGCGTCGTCGATTCCCCGGTGGCTGGCGGCGTCCAGTTCAACCACGTCGAGGTTTGAGCCTTTAGTAATTGATAGACACTGCTCACATTTATTGCAAGGTTCTACTTTCCCTGGTCCTCGAAGCTTTAGCGAAGTGGACTCACAGTTGACTATCTTGGCGATAATCCTGGCGGCCGAGGTCTTACCCGTTCCTTTTGGCCCTTCGAATAAAAACGCGTGCGGGAGACTCCCCGAAGAAACAATTTTTTTCAGGGTTTCTCTGACCGACTCCGAGTCAAGCTCTTCCAATTTTTGCGGCCGATATTTAAGATAAAAAGTCATCTTATTCGTGATGGATGCCCAATAAGTGTAGCGCCCCGTGCTCGATCAGTTCCATGACCTTCTCTTCAATCAGTTTCCCCTCTTTCTTTGCCTCTTCAAAGGCAACGGGATAGCAAACAATTATTTCTCCCAAGTGGATGACGCCGTCGGGCGGAAAGACAAATTTAGAATCAATCTCATCCGCCGTAAAGGATAACACGTTATGGAGAGATTTATCTTTTAGATATTTTTTGCCAATCTCAAGCATTTTATTCTCACCGACCAAAGCAACCGAGACTTCGGCATCGGACACAATTCCGTGGCTGGCTAAAAAGTCCTTTAGATTTTTTCTTATTTTTGTCGAACTTATTGGGTAGTTTGATTGTTTTTTGACATTAACCTTGATCATTATGTCGGCCGAAGTTCCTCATCCGTCATCTGAGCGGGCAAATACTCTTCCAAAACCGCCATTTCTTTCTTCTCCTTCTCCGCCCGCTCTTTTGCCCCCGCTTTTTCGTAGGCTTCAATCGCGTCTTTTCTTCTTTTAACTTCCCTCCTGACAACGACCAGCTCTTCTTCTTCCGAGAGTTTGTGCTGCTTGGCAATAAACTCGTAATTTAAGGCGCTAGACAAAAGCCGCAGGGTCGATAAACGAATTTCGTCTTTGGCCTTGAGGGCCTTGGCTATCTCTTGGTTAATCGTCTCGGCAATCATATTTCTCTATCTTTACTGACCTCTGCCAAAAAATGGACGTGCATGTGGGCTACCGCCGCCGCGTCTCCGGCATTGTGAACCAGCCTAAAGCCTTTGAGATTTTTTTCTTTTGCTATTTGGAGAGCAACCTCTCTAATTTTGGACCAAACTTGGCCATCTGCTTCGGTAATGTCCTGATAATGCTTTCGGGGAACGAGGAGTAAATGAATTGGGGCACGGGGATTGACATCTTTGAAAACGACTATCTCGTCAGTTTCTTTTTCTATTTTTTTTGGAATTTGCTTATTAACAATTTTGCAGAAGATACACTCATCCATAGGTCGGCATCAGTATAAACGCTAATTTTTCGTGAAACAAGACCCCCAATGACGACAACCTTAACGAAGGACTTGTGTTAAAATCCCTACCTAGATGATAGAAAGGCTTTACGGAGTTGAACATAGTATCGAAGCGCCTTGGATATTCGGTGGAGAAGAACAAATACCCGCGTCTCCTAGTTGGGAACTTTTATTTGATCTTGAGTCGTTACCCCAAGGAACGAAGGTTGCCATCGAATATACCCCAAAGTTCAATCGCCCCTTTTATGTAGGCGAAACACTAGCCCTTATCCCCCGTCCCCAGAGAAAATACTGGCAAGAAATTATCCAGACCTGTAAGACAGCCAAGCTTGATATTGTCTATCTTGAAGATTTTCCTGCCTTTCTTGAGATCTCAAGAAGAAGGTTGCAAACAGCAGAAATATTGCACGAAGCCCAAGAAGCAGGACCAGAAAGAAAATTGGAATTAAACCGGAGTTTGTATCGACTGGATGTTGAAACAGATTATTTATATCTATTTCAGAGAGAACGAACGTTTTTGGAAAAAATTCAGGCGGCTCAACCCCAAATTGTGATAATGGGCAAAGGACATACCGACTTTCTGATAACAAACCGGCAGGAGTTTTCTTCTCGGGGCATTACAGTTGCTTGTTATCAGAGAGAAACCCTTTCTCGGCCCCCCTCTTTTATCTGCGATTTAGATAAACACGTCTATGGAGAGATTTTAGAAGATAGCTCCCCTGACCCCCAGATTTTGATTGAAAGAAATTGTCTGGAAAGAAAAATGCGGGCGGTTACCGAGGGCAGAGTTACAAATGGATCACCTGACTTTATTGGTACCTGGGATGTTGAAATCCCCGCCAGGGGTTTATTCGAAGTCTATTTGGATAGCGGGACAATAGAAGATTGTCTTGGAACGGCCATGTTTGTAGGTGAAATTACCCCCGAGAAAGTAGATTTTACAAAAGGCTATCTCCCCGATGAATCCTCGGAGGCAGCCTATCATGACGTTATTAATTATTATGGAGGTCCGGTCGTAGGGGGCTACGAAGGAGTTTATAAAGTAGGAAGAGAGCCAGAGCGAAAATTTAATCTTCGAAAAATAAACTCGTAGGCATTTCACAGAAGTTTTTGACTGCTCGTATTTGTATTTAGGTAATCTTTTTTATAAGTTCTTCAAAATCTAACAGCTCGGTCTTAGCCGAAGTGCGTTTTTTGTATTCGATCTTACTTCCTGTTTTATCAGAAACCACAAGTCTAACCGGAATTCCGATCAGGTCGGCGTCGGCAAATTTCTCTCCGGCTCCAGCCTCCCTATCATCCCAAAGAACTTCAACTCCCGAATCCGTCAGTTTCTCATAGACTTCTTTGGCTTTTCCTCCGGGCAGTTCAATTAAATGAACGTCAAACGGAGAAACTACCGGATTCCAGATAATTCCTCTCTCGTCGTGGGAGACCTCAACCAAAGCCCCCAAAACCCTGGTCGGTCCGATTCCGTAACTGCCGAACCAGACCAGTTTTTTCATTCCGGCTTTATCCGTGTAATAAACCCGCATCCTTTCGGCAAACCAGGTACCGAGCGGAAAAATATTCCCTACCTCAATTGCCTTTGCCTCGGTAATTTTACCCCTCTTACATTTCGGGCATTTCCCGCCAGCTTTCCCATCGAAAATTTCCTTGTTTTGTCCCCAATCGCATTTATTACAATAATAAATTGTATCTTCTCCTCCCTTGGCTAAAACCTGAAACTCGTGGGTATGGCTGTCGGTAAAGACCCCGCCGCCCGTCTCGATAACCCTAAAAGTAAGGCCTAGCCTCGTAAATATCTTGGAATAAGCGTTTTTGACTTTTTCGTAATAATTCCAAAAATCTTTTTCGGAGACGTGGGCCGAATATAGATCCTTCATTAAAAACTCGCGTCCCCTAAGAATTCCGCTTCTGGCCCTCGCTTCATTTCGAAACTTTGTAGAAAAATGGTAGACGGCCAGAGGAAGGTCGGTATAACTTTTGATGTGTTTTCTTAATAAATCCATCACTATTTCTTCGTGGGTAAAGGCCAAAGCGTATTCCCGACCACGACTGTCTTTAAATTGGTACATGACCTCTTTGGCCTTGTCCCAACGGCCGGTCTCATTCCAAATTTCCCTAGGGTGAAGAAGGGGCATGAGCATCTCCTGACCCCCGATGGCATTCATCTCTTCCCTAATTACCTGATTTATCTTGGTAACGACTCTCCAGCCCAGAGGTAGAAGGGTCCAGGAGCCCGCCATAAGCTGATCTATAAACCCAGCCCGGACAAGGAGTTTATGGTTGATACTTTCCGCCTCTTTGGGGGCTTCTTTTTTGGTCTTGGGAAATAGCTTTGACTGACGCATGGCTTATTATATTACACTAGCGTGGGCCGGCTGACATTAGTCTTTGGATATCTCTGGCGGTTATGGCCAGGATTAAAAGAATGAGAATAATCATGCCGATGGTGTGAATGACTGCTTCCACTTTGGGAACAACTTTTCTTCCCATAATACCTTCAATAAAAACAAAAAGTAGTCTCCCGCCGTCCAAAGCCGGGAAAGGAAGGATGTTTAGAATCGCCAGATTGACAGAAAGAATACCAACGAAATTAATCAGGGGGAGGGCTCCAAGTCTTGCCGCTTCCGAAGTAATGGCAAAAATGCCGACCGGTCCGGCCAGGTCCCTGGGGGCCTGCCCGGCAAATAAGTCGGTGATGATTTTAATCAGACCGGCAATCACGGTTCCGCCCCAAAAAAGAGCTTCTTTAAAGCCGTAGTAAATTCCTACAAACGGTCGTACCAGGGGTGGTGGATAATAAATTTCCGTTGTTGTTATTGTTACCCCCAAAGGCCCTTCCCCTTCTGGCGGGCTTTCTCTTGGGGTCAGCGTCAATTTTTTGGCTTCCCCGTTTCTTTCAATTTCGATGGCAACCCTGCTCCCTTTTTTGGTCTCAACCAGTTCGACAAACTCCGAAACTTTAGTCACGCTTTTTCCTTCAACAACCTTAACAATATCGCCCACAATTATCCCCGATACTTGGGCCGGAGAGCCGGACGTTACTTCGACTACTTTGACCTGTCCGGTGTCTTTTGGTATTCCCGAAAAAGAGTAGACCACGGCAAAGGCGAAAATCGCCAAAATGAAATTCATTAAAACTCCGGCTACCAAAATTAACGTCCTGACTTTTTTGCTTTTATTTAGGAAGGCTCGATTTGGGTAGCTAACGCCTTCATCCGTTGTTTCTCCATGAAGTCTTACAAATCCCCCGAACGGAAGGAGGTTTAATGAATAAAGGGTCTCCCCCGCTTGAATTGAGAAGATTCTGGGAGGAATTCCAAAACCAAATTCTTCAACCAAAACGCCGCTTTTCCTGGCAACGATGAAGTGCCCGAAGACCAGAATCGAGCCAACCATTACCTACTATTCTAGCAGGTATTAGATCTGAAGTAATTCTTGTTTCTTTCTTTCCCCAACCGCCTCAATCTTTCTTATGAACTCGTCGGTTATTTCCTGTAAGCGTTTTTCTTGGGCAAATTTTTCGTCCTCCGTCATTTCCTTTACCTCAAATTTTTTCCTTATCTCGTGCATGGCGTCCCCTCTAATTTGTCTAATCATCACTCTTCCGTTTTCCAATTTGGCCGAAAGAAGTTTGACATATTTTTCCCTGTCTTCGGTGGTCAAGGGGGGGAGTGCAATTCTAATAATTTCTCCGTCAATATTGGGGTTTAAACCGACATTTGCAACCAAAATCCCGGCTCTTATTTCCCCTATTATTGATTTATCCCATGGGTCAATAACCAGAGTTGCAGTATCCGGAGCCGAAATGGTTGCCAGCTCCTGAACTTTCAATTTTTGGGTTCCGCCGTAGACGGCTATTTCAAGCCCTTCAACCAGGGCGGGGGCGGCCCGGCCCGTTCTTATGGCGCCAACGTCGGCAGTAATCAGGTCAACTATCTCGCTCATTTTGGAGCGAACAGAAGGCTCATCCATTTCGATTTATCGGTTATTCCTCACCCAATTCTACACGAAAAATTCTACCGACGCGAACGTTCTCTCCGGTTTTGGCGATCACCTCTTTAACCAAATCCTCAACTTTCTTTGTCGGGTCCTTAATAAATTCTTGTTCCATTAACTCCTTAGGGGTTTTTGCCCCAAGAGAAGCAACCTGAAGGGCCAAATTGTGGGCCAGATTTTTGAAAAGCTCGTTTCTGGCAACAAAATCGGTCTCACAAAGTAGTTCGACTACGCTCACTATTTTCCCTGAATGATGGGTGTATGTTTCGACCAGACCTTGGGAGGTCGCCCGCTCGGCCCTTTTGGCTGCTTTCTCAAATCCTTCTTTTTGGAGTATTTCAAAGGCTTTTTTTTCGTTCCCGTTGACCTCTTCCAAAACTTTTTTGACGCGGATGACTGGAGCCCCGGTTTCTTCCCGAAGTTTTCTGATGGTCTCGAATGATATTTTCATTTTTCTTCTTTTTTCTTTCCTTCGGCAGGCTCAGGACCTTTGGTTTTCTTGCCTTCGACGATTGCCTCTTTGACTAATCCTAGCACATAATCCACCGCCTTGGCGGCGTCGTCATTCATGGGAATGGGGTAGTCAACAAGGGTCGGGTCGGCATTAGAATCAACGATTCCGACCACGGTTACTTTTGATTTTCTTGCCTCCTTGACTGCCCCAGCCTCTTTGTGGGTATCGACGATAAAAATAACGTCCGGAGTTTTCTCGAGGGTTATCATCCCGCCGAAAAATCTTTCCAGTCTGGCAATTTCGCGTTCCATTAGAAGTCTTTCTTTCTTGGTAAATTTGTTGTATTCCCCGGCCGCCATTTTTGCTTTCATTTCGGCAAGTTTTGTCAGCGACCTCTTAATCATCTCGAAGTTGGTGAGGGTGCCTCCAAGCCATCTTTCGGAAACATACGGCACGGCCGTTTCGGTTCCTATTTCAATTATCTTTTCTCTGGCCTGTTTCTTACACCCCAAAAGAAGAATGACTTTGCCTTCTTTGGCGGCTTCGGTAAGAAAAGAAAGTGCCTCTTCCAGGGCCTCTTTTGTTTTTACCAAATCAAAAACATGAACCCCTTCCTGGGTCCCGTAAAGATAGGGGGCCATTTTCGGATTCCAACGCCTGGCCTGATGCCCGAAATGGGCACCCGCTTCAAGAAGTTCCTTTAGGGATATTTTTACGGCCATTTTCTCTATAGAATCCAGGAGACGTGACTGATGTGTGTAAACCTGTGAAATTATATATCAACTTTTTTCTCTTGGCAAGCTTCGACTAAGTTCTCCAAAAGACAGGCGATGGTCACCGGACCGACTCCGCCGGGAACAGGGGTGATAAATGATACTTTTTTGACGACTCCAGCTAACTCAACATCTCCCTTTGGCGAGCCAACGTCTATGACTATCGCCCCATCTTTAACCATGTCGCCTTTTAACAAATTTGCTTTCCCTATCGCACTGACTAAAACATCAGCCTCTCGCGTCTTCTCGTCGAGGTTTTTCGTGGCGCTGCTGCATTCAATAACCCGGTACCCTTTTTTCTTCAACTCGGTAACCAAAGGCCTCCCGACCATCCCGGTCGCCCCAGTAACGCAAACAGTTCTGGGTTTTTTCCCAAGCATTAATTTCGCCCGGTCTAGAATTTCGACAACCGCTTTGGAAGTGGGGTGCAAAAACGGACTATCGGGCCTTAAACCATCAACATCTTTCCTATTATCGATAGTACTGATAATCCGTCCTTTATCTTTTGCCAAACCCCCGGGAAGTGGCAGTTGTATCATCATGCCATCAACTTCTTGGTCCTCATTCAAACGACCGATTAACTTCAATATTTCGTCGGTCTTTTTATTGTGACTCAAAGAGTAGACATCTAACTCCACTCCAATCTGTTCTGCCGCTTTTTTCTTTAAATCGACGTAAAGCCTGCTGGCTGGATTATCGCCAACCAGAATAGAAGCCAAACGGGGTGTCTTTCCTTTTTCCTTAAGTTTTTCCACCCTCAGCTTCAACAAACTTTCTTTTTGGGCAGCATACGCCCGACCGTCAAAAATTATTGCCATCAAGGGTATTTTACGGCATGGGGAATTTTTTACAAAGCGCCTTAACTTCCAAGGCAATCCCTTTTAAGAATCGGTCTTTGCCGATCCTCTTCCTAAAATCTTTCATAAACGCACCTCTTTTTTCTTTACCGGCTCCGCTGGCCAAGCTTTGCTTATCTTCCGGAAGCTTTTCCTTTTTTACATGGTCCACAACCGAAAGTATCCATTGGCTAATTAATCTCATCTCTTTTTCTTTCATGCCACGGGTGGTTACCCCGGGCGTTCCCAGACGTATTCCGGAAGGATAAAACGGCGGAGCGGGGTCGTTTGGAACAGAATTCCTATTTAAAACGATGCCGGCTTCCTCAAGCGCTTCCGCCACGATATTGCCGGATAGACCCAAGGGTCTAAGGTCGACCACGATCAGGTGGCATTCGGTTTTACCGCCAACGATTGTCAGCCCGCCATTTTTAAGTTCTTGCGCTAAAAGTCGGGCGTTTTTGACTACTTCTTTACCGTAATCTCTAAACTCTTCCGAATCGGCTTCAATCAGGGCTTGGGCAATGCCGGCGGTGGTGTTGTTATGCGGCCCTCCTTGAAGTCCCGGGAAGACGGCGCGGTCAATTTTGTTCGGCGTTTCGGGGTCCTTTTTAATCCCTTTTTTGGTCACCATGATGATGGCCCCTCTTGGACCACGCAGGGTCTTGTGCGTTGTCGTCGTGACCACGTGGACAAACGGAGTCGGCGTTGGGTATGCCCCGGCAATGATTAATCCCGCAACATGGGCAACATCCGCCACCAACCAAGCATCAATCGAGTCGGCTATTTCGCCAAGTCTTTTCCAATCTAAGACCAAGGGATAAGCCGTTGTCCCGATAATCAGCAGTTTTGGTTTTTCTTTCTCAGCCAGTTTTTCAACAACGTCGTAATCAATAATTCCACTATCATCAGTGCCAAACTGCACCGACCGATAGAATCTTCCCGAAAAAGTGATATCGGGATGCCCATGGGTCAGGTGCCCGCCGGAAGAAAGTTTTAGTCCCATGATCTTTGAACCGGGTTCGATTAGGGCAAATAAAACGGCGGCATTGGCCGGAGACCCGGAATACGGTTGGACGTTCGCAGTCTCGACGCCAAAAAGCTTTTTCGCTTTTTCAATGGCAAAATTTTCGACCTCATCCGCAATTTTATTTCCTTGATAATAGCGCCTGCCCGGATACCCTTCTGAATACTTATTCATCAAAACGCTGCCAACTGCTTCACGGACAGCTTTTGAAGCATAGTTTTCCGAAGGAATCAGCATCAGGGTCTCCCGCTGCCTTTTTTCCTCAGCTTTTATTAACTCTAAAATTTTTCTCATTTTTTAACCATAATAATCAATTCGCCCGGGGTAACTATTTTCAAGCCCTTCGTTTTACCTCTCAACACCAGTAAATGTTTCTTATCTAATGTCACTAAATAGCCAGTCTTTTCTTGCTCACACGAAGCCAAAATGTGCGCATCGCCTTGGTCGATAACCGTTTTGTAATATTTCTTGACAATATCTTCATTTGGGGCAGATGAAATTTCTGGAAAAACCTTCAAACAAAAGTCTGCTACCTCCTTTCCTGTAAGATTAAACTTGGCGGCATGCCTTAAAACTTCATCCAATATTATTTCGCTGATAACGCCTGTTATTTTGCCTTGCTTTGCCAGCCGCAGCACTTTAGATGAATCTCCTTTGGGTGAATTTATTCCGGAAAGAACGACTGAGGCGTTAAATAAGACCTTTATCTTTAAGGCTTTTCGTTTCTTTTTCATCCAAATCGAAAAAATCGTTTATTTCGGCATTTGTATAAGAACGAACTGGATAAGATATCGTTCTAATCGGTTCGATCACTAATTTTCTTCCGACCCTTCTTATTCTAGCTAGACTATCTTCATCAAAAAGACCCGACCTCAGTCTCTTGGGGATAGTCAACACACCTCTTGGTCGAAGTTTTATTATTTCTCCGTGTGTTGCTGTTTGCATATTTTCTATATTACATGAATTCCGTATTTCCGTCAATACCCGAAAATTTCCTTTCGGAAAAAATTCAGCACACACTCGATTAACTTTTGCATAGCTTAGAAGTATATCGTTTTAGCCCGAAGAACTCAAAAAACCTTGGTTGCCGTTTACTGTCCCGGCAACAAGCTGTTGAAATTTCGGCAGCTTTACAATTTCGTTTTTAATTCTCGCGTAAACAAGCCCTTCATCTCTACTCCCATCTATCCTAACCATTAAATCGGGCATCATCTCCATGAGAAGCTCGTACCCCTCCCTTGTCTTTCTTAAAGTCTCCAATTCCTCGTAGAGCTCTAGGCTGAAATTGCTTTGTTTCTTTCTTTCTAGGCAAGTCTCAGGTGGCAAATCAAGAAAAAACGTCAAATCAGGAAGAATAAATTTACTCTGCAGAGCCCAAAGCCACTTTATGTCCAGTCCTGCCGCGTAACCGTAAGCCGGCGTCGAAGGCGAATACCTATCACAGATAATTATCCAGGCCTGTTTCAAGCGATCAATTATTCCATTTTCGGCGAGTAAATGGTCTGATCTGTCAGCGGAAAATGTTAGCTGTAAAGTTTGATTGTCGATTTTGAGTCTTTTCCCTAACGCCAGACGGATAAATCCCCCAATTGGTCCATCAAAGGGCTCTCTGGTTGCCCATATTTTTGCACCAGGAACCTCTCTTTGAAAAAAAGAGTACAAATTGCTCACCTGAGTTGTTCCACCCGAACCATCGAGCCCCTCGACGGCAATTAACAAGCCCGGATAGGGGTTACGTTCAAATTCGGCATTATAAGGAAAATTTACTCTTTCAGACATTTAACGTTAGAAATTTTTTAATTGTTTCTTTTGCAGATTCTAGGTCTGAATATGTTCTTAAGGTGAAATGAGGTATCTCGCTTCTCTCTTTGCCTCTAATCATCCAAGAAAGTCTCTCTAAATTGTCCTCGTGTATCAAACAAAGCACTTTAATAGAAAAACCTCTAAACTGGTTATTATCCAACGCTCTTTGGATCTCGTTTCCGACGCCATGACTAGGACCATCAACAATTGCAATTACATGAGTAGCTTGATCAACTCCATCTATATCATCTTTCTCTATTTGTTTCCATGGGTTTTCTAAATCACTCGGGGTGTAACCACGATTTAGTTTTATCAATCTTCTTCCATGGGGTCTGTCGATGGCTGCAACGTGAGGATCTAATACGTCGGCCCCGTTTACCAATATGTATCGTACTAACCTCCAAGAAAAATCTTTTGGAACACCTAACTCCCCAGCAATGGAGCCGGAAAAATAGACCTTTTTACCTTTAAAACTCGTCGTCTCCATACGAATACCAAGTTCCTTCGCTAACATTGTGTAAATATTAAAGCTTAATTAACTTTTGTCAAAAAAAACGTCTCTGAACTCTTCGCGATCCCGCTTACTTAGAAAAGTTTCTCTTGAGTTTTTATTTCTCCCCTTAGTCTTCCTAAACCATAATCTTTCGTCCAGCCGACATGAGTAAAAAGTGGTTTTAAGAAGGGCATGACATATAAAAGTTGTCTGGCTACCCTTTGCATTGCTTTTCTATATGTCGGGTGCCCCCCTTCAATTGTTCTTAATTCGGAGAAGAACGCCCATTGTCGGATATTCGCTCTGACATTGAATCGCAAACGATTGCCAAGAATGGTGATATACTCTGCCGCTCTTTTGAGCCTAACATCTCCGCTTTCGTCAAGTCTTCTGTGAAGACCCCTCGTCCAGTTGGCAATCCTCAAATAATCCGCCAGAACAGGTTCCATTCCTGGTTCAGAAAATTCTTTGGGGATGTCAACCGACGCCGCACTCAACCCCTGCCTTTGGGTGGTACTCATTCTGTTTCTTTGTAAATCACGGTAAATCCCAAAATCCGCATCAAACTCGGCCTCGGCGAAAGCATGTTCGAAAGCTCTCGGTAATTTATGCCTTCTGTTTAGACCGTCGGTATTTCTTGCCGGTACGGCCGAAACGATTATTTCGGCCAGTCTTGGGCTCCACCAAACGTTTGGATTTTTGCTTAAATCTTCTTTCTTAACTTTTCTGGCCCACTCGAAAATCGCTCTTTTTGATCGATGGGTTATCGTCTGACCCGTATAAAGAATTTGGGTTGCAATTCTGACATCTGCCTCCTCATCCCAATCAACCAGCCGGGCCCTGTTTCCTTTTCCAATCTCTTCAATTTGCGAAACCCACTTATCAGAAACTTGTTCGTGTGCTTCTCTCACCCCTTTTAGATAGTTTCTGGTGATTACCCCGTAGCGGTGGTCTACATTTTGGAGAAAGTTTGGGGCAATTTTCGCCAATTCTTCATAGGCCATTACTCCTAGTAGGCGCACTTCAGAATATGGAGAGGCAATAAGTTTATTGAGGGCGTGTTCGGCTGCTTGTCCCGAAAAGTGGGCGCCAAGATTGGTAACGGTCGTCGTGGGGAGAAAGACGCGAATAGTATCAAAAGCTTTTGCTCTCAGGGCCCGTTCGTAGGCTTTGATTGCTTTTGCCCTTTCTTTTTCAGCGGTAATTTGACTCAAGACCACTGCTTCTCCGGTTTTGGGGTTGTGGAATTCCTGGGCCTCAATTGGGTATTTTCCTCTTAAATGTTCGATTGTCGTCGGTAAGTGGGTGCAATAGGCATCGAATATCGCTTGGTTCCAGGCCAAAAACTCTCCGCCAAAGACCGACTCGGTAATTGTTGGTTCCTCGATAAAAAGATAGTGGCCGTTCACTCTTCCGCCAAAATCGACGTATCTTGTCGACTTCTCAATATAGGCGGCACCGATCCTTCCGTCCTCCACTGCCTTGGCGGCAATCTGGGAGACAAACTCGAAAGCGATATGGACACTGCCCATTTGAATAACCGAGTCGTCTCCATATTCTGCAAACACTCTTCTATAGAAACCGGCGGCTTTCTCTCTTGCCGCCTCAAGTCCGACGCCTTCTTCGACCAAGTATCCGGCAATATTTTGAATACCAAGTTCGGGTGAGCCCCAAAATTCATTCAAAAAAACCCTTCTGACGCTTTCTTCGGCTCTTGAATACCGGGAAAACATCGCGCCAACAACTTCTTGGGGTAAATTCTTGATGGCAAAGACAGGTTTATCAACGTTTGTAAAAAATCTAGATAGAACTACTCTTTCTTCATCACTGAAATCCTCCGGCGTGTAGGGAAAAGGGAATTCCCGGGGAAGAGACAGCCTTTCTGACAGAAGCCTTGTTTCTTTCTCTGTTTCGGCGGTCATTTTCTAAAATCCTGCCAAATCTTGCTTGCCGTCGGACCTTTTTGGTTTTGGTATTTGCTCCCGAGCTTTTTACTGCCGTAAGGGGTCATAACCGGAGAAGACATCATGATAAAGGCCAGCTGGCCGATTCTCATGCCGGCGTAGAGTTTGATGGGCAGGCGGCTGATGTGGATGATAAAGGAACCCTTCTTGCCGATATCAACAACTCTTGAAACGTCCTGCTTTTTGGCTAAATCAATCATTCCCGTCTGCCAGTTATCAAAGACCGAAATTTTGCTGTCGAGGTGAAAGTCGATCGTTGAGGGTTGAAGCATCTTTCTATCGAAAGGTTCAATTTTAAGACTTTTGTCTTTAACTCTTTTAAGAATGTCTTTGTCCGATAAAATCATCCTAGGAAGATGTCTCTATATTTTGTGTTTTGGCTTCGGCTTTGGGATTCCGCCAGCTGGCAAAGTCGCATTTTGGGTAGAGGCTGCAACCGTAAAACTTTTTTCCTTTGCCGGTTTTCTTGACAATAACATCACCACTCCCGCACTTGGGACACTTCATTCCAATTTTCTCGATGTATTTTTCGGTGAAGTCGCAGTCCGGGAAACGGGAACAGGAAATAAATTTGCCGAATCTGCCGATTCTGACAACCAACTCTCCTTTTTTACATTTCGGGCAGACTAGCCCCAATTTTTCGACCTCGATTTTTACTCTTTTGGAATGGTTCTCGGTTGATGTCAGTTTCTTTTCAAACGGTTTCCAGAATTTCTTGATGCTCTCTTCCCATTTATTTTTTCCGTCGGCAACTTTATCCAAATCACTCTCCATCTCGGCCGTAAATTGGTAATCAAAAACTTCGGGGAAGTGCTCCATTAAAAAATCGTTAACGGCCACCCCTATCGGGGTAGGCATAAACTTTCCTTCCTCTTTCTCAACATAATTTCTGATCTGGATGGTCGTAATAATTGGCGCATAGGTTGAGGGTCTGCCGATACCCAACTGCTCTAAGGTTTTTATTAAAGAAGCTTCGTTATATCGAGCCTTCGGCTCAGTAAATTTCTGTTCGCTATCAACTTTAATTAAAGAAAGTGTCTCTCCCTTGACAACTGCCGGAAGGACGCTCACTGCCTCGGCGTCTTTTTTAGCCGGAATGACTTTCCTCCAGCCGTCAAATTTAATAACTTGACCGCTAGCTCGAAGTAGATAGGTTTCTCCATTTTTTGCATACACGTCTATTGTTGTTTCGTCATATACACTTGCCGTCATTTGGGAGGCAACAAACCTTCGGTAGATAAGGTCGTATAAAAGCTTGGCGTCACTGCCGTATTTTTTACTTTTGATATCGTCTGATTTTTTCGAAAGATCGGTTGGTCGGATGGCCTCGTGTGCTTCCTGGGCCACTTTGGAGGTGACTTTATAAAATCTGGGCGAGGGCGGAAGATAATCTTTTCCGAAATCGGTTCCGATTAGTTCTCTCACCTTGGCAAGGGCGCTCGCGGAGACGTAGGCGGAGTCGGTTCGGTGGTAGGTAATGAAGCCTCTCTCGTAAAGCCTTTGGGCAATCGACATCGTCCTCTTTGCCGACCAGCCGAAAAGCCGGGCTCCCGCTTGGGACATGGTCGAAGTTGTAAAGGGCGGATAGGGATTTTTCCTGACTTCTCTTTTTCTGACGTCAAATACTTCGTAGGATGACTTTTTTAAATGCGAAACAATCTTCGCGGCGTCGTCCTTGTTTTTGACCTCGATCTTCCCTTCGGGGGTTCCGACAAAGCCGACCAAAAATACTTTGTTTTTGGCCTTTTTGGGTTTGACTTCGCATGATATTTCCCAATATTCCTCGGGTTTGAATTTTTCAATTTCTCTTTCCCGCTCAACAATCAGCCTAACGGCAACCGTCTGGACGCGTCCGGCCGAAAGCCCCCGCCTAACTTTTTTCCAAAGAAGGGGAGAGAGTTTATAGCCAACGAGTCTGTCTAAAACTCTCCTGCCAATCTGGGCATCGACCAAGTTTTTATCGATATCCCGTGGCTTCGCAATTGCCTCTTCAACCGCCTCTTTGGTAATTTCGTGGAAAACTATTCTCGTGGTTTTTCCATCCCCGAGAATTTCTTTAACGTGGTAGGAAATTGCCTCTCCCTCACGGTCCGGGTCGGTCGCCAGATAAATCTTACTGGCAGACTTGGCTACCTTTTTAATTTTACCTACCACCGCCGCCCTTTTTTCGATAAAAACGTATTCGGGTTTAAAATTCTTGGCAACGTCTATTCCCAACTGGCTTTTGGGAAGATCCTTGATATGCCCCATTGTTGCCTCAATGGTGTAATCCTTTCCCAAGAATCTTGAAAGGGTACGGGCCTTGGTTGGAGACTCAACGATGATTAACTGCATTTTGTAAATACTTTATGACATCAGCCGGGTCATTTGCAACATTGGCTCCTTCAGCAATTAGCCAATCGGTTGCTTCCGAACCGGGAATCGCGAAAACCTCTTTCCCGTCGTTGGCCGCCCAGGCGGCGGTTGAGAGTGTACCACTTCTTCTTGCTCCCTCAATAACCAAAACGGCTTTCGAAAGATTGACGATAATTCTGTTTCTGGCCAAAAAATTTTTCCCCAACGGTCTAGTTCCCTTGGCAAAGGAGGAAACGACGGCACCGCTTTTGACGATATTCTCGGCCAGGGTTTTATTCCGATATGGATAAATGACGTCTATCCCCGATCCCAAAACGGCAATCGTTCTTCCGCCGGCCGCCAGAGCCGTTTCGTGGGCAACGGTATCGATGCCTACGGCCAGACCGGAAACGATGGTAAAGCCCGCCTTAACCAATTCTTTAACAAACTTGAGGGTTAAGCGTCGACCACGTTGGCTCATCTTCCTCGTTCCGACAACCGCGATCGCCCTAGCGTCCGATTTTGATATTTTTCCTAAAATAAAAAGCTTTTTCATTTGGAAAACCAATAATCAAGAATTTCCCTAGCGAGGGGACCAGCCACCTTTGAACCCTCGCCTCCCCGCTCAACCAGGACGGTGGCCGCCACTTCGGGAAAATCGGCAGGGGCAAAGACCGTAAACCAGGCGTGGGTCTTGCCGTCCTCGTTGGTTTCGGCCGTCCCGGTTTTACAGGCAACCTGCGGTTTAAAATCAAAAAAGGTATACCCGGTTCCCCCGGGACGGCAAGCTTCGACCATCCCTTCCTTGACCAAAGAAAGGTTGACCTCCTTAATCTTCAAGTCTTGGCAGTCGCCTTCTTCTCCAATTTTAAAACTGCAGAGTCTTCCTCCGTTGGCAATGGTTGAAGTTATTCTGGTGACTTCCAGAGGGGTCAAGCTTAAATCCCCCTGGCCGATGGAAACGTGGTAAGTATTCCCCAAAAACCACGGTTCGCCTTTCGCTTTCTCCTTCCACTCGGGGCTGGGAACAAGACCACCGATTTCCCCGGGGATATCGATTTCGGTTCCCTCACCGAGTCCGAATTTTTTCTCCCATTCAACCAGTTTATTTATTCCCAACAGCTCCCCTAGCGTGTAGAAAAAGGTGTCGGTCGAGCGGGCAATCGCTCTCGCCAAATTGATCTTCCCCTCGGTTGCCCCATACTGGCTAAAATACCAGTTGTAATAGGAGAAATCTCCATAGAGGGTTTTAATGGTGATGACTCCCTTGTCTTCAAAAAGATAGTTTTTGTCGACCTTCCCCTCCTCAAGCGCCGCAATGGCCACCAGGGGTTTGAAGACCGAACCCGGATGATATTGCCCGCCTATCGCCCGATTAAAAAGCGGGAGGTTTTCGTCCGTCAAAAGTTGTGAAATTTTTTCAGAATCGGTTTTTTCAATGAACAATTTAGGGTCAAAAGACGGCGAAGAATAGAGGGCCAAAATGCGCCCCGTTGCCGGCTCAACGACGATGGCCGCTCCTTTGACCTCCGCCATTACCTCGGCTACTTTCTCTTGAAGGCCCAAATGAATTGAGGTTTTTAAGTCGTGGCCGGTGGTAGGATTTCTTTTACCGAGCGTTCTTATTTTTCTCCCCCCGGTATCAACCTCGACGAGCTCCTCCCCATCGATTCCTGCTAGTAAACACTCGTAACCCTCCTCGAGTCCCGACCTTCCGACTAGGGTGCCTCCTTGACGGGGACCTTTCTCCGGGCACTCGGGATTAATCTTGCCAACTTCCTCTGGGTTAACTTCTCCCAAATAACCGCTTAAGTGGGCAAATTTGGGGCCCAGGGGATAATCTCTGACATATTCGGTGATTATCTCGTCCTGACTCACCCCGGCCAAATCCTCCACTTTATTGCCAACCAAAATTTCCCCACCCCTCGCCAAGATTTTTCCCCTGGCGGCGACGATGGGTACCCTTCTGATTCTATTTCCCTCGGCCAGGGTGCGAAAATAATTTCCTTTGATTATTTGAAGTTCGCTCAAGCGCCCGGCCAGAATAAGAAAACCTAAAATGAGGGTTCCTCGAAAGAACCAGGACAACCAGCTTTGTCTGACAGAAGTGGCAAGCGTCTCCATATTAAAGACCTCTTGAAACCCTTATTCGGCTAAGAAGGCCGGGATTCTCCAGCAGTTTCCCGCAACCCCTGACAACGCAGGTTAGGGGGTCTTCCGCTACCCAAACCGACATCTTGGTCGCCTCGGCCACCATTTTATCGATTCCGGCAAGAAGCGATCCGCCTCCGGCCATGACAATCCCTCTTTCCATTATATCCGAAACAAGCTCCGGCGGGGTTTCTTCCAGAGTATCTACGATGGCGGCGATTACTTCCTGGTTGACCGGGGCCAGAGCTTCCCTGATTTCGCTACTGGCCAGCTTGACCGATTTGGGCAGACCGGACTCAAGGTCCCTGCCTCTGACAACCTCGTACCTTTCTTTCCCGGGAACTGTCCCGCCGATATTTATTTTTACGGCTTCGGCCGTCGACTGGCCCAAAAGTAAAGAGTATTTTAATCTGACGTAATTGACGATTGCCTCATCCATTTCATCCCCGGCCACTCTGACTGAGCGCCCCAAGACGACACCCCCTAAGGAAATGACCGCAATCTCGGAAGTGCCCCCACCGATATCGACAATAAAAATTCCCTCCGGTTGCTCAATTGGAAAATTGACCCCGATGGCCGCGGCCAGGGGCTCTTCGATTAAATGGACTTCCCTGGCCCCGGCATCGAGAGAGGCATCGGCTACGGCTCTTCTTTCAACCTCGGTCACGCCCGAAGGAATGCCGATAACCACCCGGGGTCGGGGAATTTTGGGCATGACGGTTCCCCCCTCGTGGACCTTTTTTATATAAAAAGAGAGCATGGCGGCCGTGGCGTCAAAATCGGCGATGACGCCGTCCTTTAAAGGCCTAATCGTTTCAATGGTTGAAGGAGCCCGACCCATCATTTTTTTTGCGGAAGTGCCAATGGCCAAAATTTCTTTTGTCTTTTTGTGTCTGGCGACGGCCGAGGGCTCTCTAATGACGATGCCTTTGCCTCTGACCCAAACGAGGGTATTGGCCGTTCCCAAATCAATGCCAATGTCGTGGGAGAATAAACCCAAAAAAGTGTTTAACCCAAAGAACCTCATGTTAGCCTAAGTTGGCAGTATACCGTTGAGTCAGAACAAATTCTAGTGTAAATTAATTAAAATGTCTTCACTCTTTAACCTTCTTTTCTTTTTTGTTCCACTGGTGCTTTACCCGTACTCGTATGAGCTTTTTGAGTTTAACAAAATGGTTTTTGTCTATGCCTTGACCGCCTTAATTTCCGTCTCCTGGGCAGTAAGAATGATTTTGGCAAAAAGAATAATTTTCCGCCATACCATTTTTGACATTCCGCTTCTTCTTTTTCTTTTCTCCCAGCTTCTTTCGACCGCTCTCTCGATTGATGTCAGGACTTCTCTTTTGGGGTATTATTCCCGCTTCCACGGAGGGTTTTTCTCGACTCTTTCCTATTCTCTCCTTTTCTGGGCATTCGTCTCGAACATGGACCGGGCCAAGACGCTCAAGGCTATCCGCTTTCTTTTTTTTTCCGGGATAATTGTTTCTTTTTACGGGGTTTTGCAGCATTTCGGTATCGACAAAGACGTTTGGGTTCAGGATGTGCAAAATAGGGTCTTCTCAACCCTCGGGCAGCCCAACTGGCTTGCCGCCTGGCTTCTCACCCTTCTGCCCATCGCTTGGGCTTTTTACCTTACCTTAAGACAAAAGAGCAAAAACTTTTGGCCGTGGCTGGGAGTTTCGGCGCTTTACGTTCTGACTCTCGCTTACGCCAAATCCCGCTCCGGTCTTTTGGGCCTAGTAGCCGTTTCAGGTATTTTCTGGGGAATCAACCGTTTTAAAAATTCTTTTCTTCTAATTGCCCTCTCGCTATTTTTAATTTTTGCCGGCGGAACTCCCTGGGAAAGGAAAACCACAGAAACCGTCGGTCCCGCTCTTGAAACGGGAGGGACTGAATCAGGGCAAATCAGAAAAATCGTCTGGAAAGGGGCAATTGACGTCTGGAAGAAATATCCTTTAACCGGCTCCGGTGTTGAAACCTTCGCCTTCTCCTACTATCAGTTTCGCCCGGTTGAGCATAACTTGGTCTCCGAATGGGATTTCTTATATAACAAGGCCCACAACGAACTGCTCAATATCTTGGCAACGACGGGACTACTGGGTCTTGGAGCATATTTATTTTTCTCGGGAGTGGTCGTTTTCTATTTTGTCAAAAAAATCAAAGCTTCCCCAGACATTCTTGACGTAGCCTTTTTAGCCGGATTTTTCGGTATTTTTGTCACCAATTTCTTCGGCTTTTCGGTCGTTGCCGTTTCCCTTCTCTACTTTCTTCTTCCCGCTTTTGCCATTTGCCTTAAGGGGGGCGAGAAAGTTAGATTGGCCGGTTATAAGAACTTGGACTCTCGGCAAAAGACAGGCGTATTACTGGCTCTTTTTACCGCCGCCTATTTACTTTTGGCAATCGGCCGATATTGGTATGCGGACCTCCTTTTCGCTAAGGGAAAGGCCTTAAACGACGCCGAAGACCCGGTCAAGGCAAGGAGTGAGCTGACCCGCGCCATCACCCTCTCTCCCAAAGAAGCGGTCTTCTGGGATGAGCTTTCCCAATCCGACACCTTAATCGCCGTCGCTCTTAACGAGGCCGGAGAGAACTCTAAGGCAAAAGAGTTTGCGCTTGTTGCTATCAACGAATCGTCAAACGCGACCACCCTGTCTCCCAGAAATCTTAATCTCAAAAGAAACCGGGCCAATCTTTTTATCAAGCTCTCCGCCCTTGACCCGAACTACCTGGCTAACGCCCGTGACATTCTAATCGAGGCCATCACCTATGCCCCGACCGAGGCCAAACTTTACCATAACCTAGGACTAACCTATGCCCGGCTTGGGGATATCGAAAACGCCGAAAAAGTCTTTGAAAAAACCATCAGCCTGAAGGCCAATTATCGGGACGCCAGGCTTGCTTATGCTCTTATCCTCATTGACAAAGGCAGTCGGGAAAAAGCCAAAGAGCAGCTAAACTATATCCTGACGAGGATTGACCCCAACGATGCCCTGACCATAACTACCCTCGAGGAAATGACATCCTCCCCGCGTTGAGAACGCGTGGTTTCCATCCCTAAGGAAGGATGTCCTCTCTGCCTCAATTCATCCGCAAATTGAGAATTTGCGGTTTTCTTGAGGTCGCGAATAAAATAAGGCCATAGAGATGGTATAATTCGGGTATGGTCAGGAAAGTTTTGCCGGTCACCGACCCGAAATTAAGAGAGAGTTCAAGGACAGTTGGCAAAGTCGACAAAAAAATTCTCTCGATTGTTAAAGATTTAAAAGAGACACTTGCAAGCCAAAAAGATCCCGAGGGCGTGGGTTTGGCCGCTCCACAAATAGGCAAACTCTTGAAGATTTTTGTCATGCTGGATGCTGGGGAGCTTAAGGCCGTGATTAATCCGGAAATTGTAAACGTTTCCCAAAAAAAATCCGGGAAACTAAAAAAGGGAGAAATTATGGAAGGCTGTCTCTCCTTGCCCCACTACTACGGCCCTTTAAAAAGACCCAAAAAAATAACCATCAAATATCTTGACGAGGAAGGCAGTGAGAAGGTTGAAGATTTTGTCGGGTTTACCGCCCAAATCGTTCAGCACGAAATCGACCACTTAAACGGAATACTATTTATAGATAGGCTTCTAACGAACAAAAAACCACTCTACAAACTGGTGAAAGACGAGTGGGAAGAAGTGGAGCTAACCTAAATGAAAATCGTCTTTTTTGGCACCCCCGATTATGTTCTTCCTGTTTTAACTTCCTTACATAAAAAGTTCGTGACAGGTCCGGGAGTCTCCCCCATAGCGGCCGTGGTTACACAAAGCCCCAAACCTACTGGCAGAAAACAAATTCTAACTTATTCTCCGGTTGATAAATGGGCCC
>Ga0209727_1001202_pt1 | contig 22351 bp, 18 predicted proteins | sample RifGroC1_FD_183995 | JGI IMG/M metagenome (GOLD analysis project Ga0209727, IMG submission 183995) | Groundwater microbial communities from Rifle, Colorado, USA - Groundwater C1 (SPAdes) (version 2) | ecosystem: Environmental > Aquatic > Deep subsurface > Groundwater | place: Rifle, Colorado...
TCTGTACGGGCGCGACGGCATGCTGCTGGAAACCCATTTCGGAGAAGGCGGATACGCGGAGACCGAGGCCCTCATCAGGAATGCGCTCGGCGGGGCCGGTGCGCTCGGCGGGACCGGCGCGCTCGGCGGGGCCGGCGCGCTCGGCGGGACCGGCAAGGCCGGCGCGATCGGAACCGTCGCCTCCTCGGTGGTCAGTCCCTTGTCTCCGGTAGCCGAAGAACGGACGCCAGAAACCTACCTCGGATACGGCCGCGGAGAGCGCTTCTCCAGCCCGGAAACGCCCGTGACCGATGCGGGCGCGACCTATAGCCTGCCCGCCCCGGGGGGCGCCGGCCTTGAACCGAATAAGTGGGCTTTCGAGGGAACCTGGACCATCGAACAGGAGGATTCGATCGCCGAAGTCGGAAGCTCGCTTTCCATCCGCTTCCGGGCGGCCAAGGTCCACCTGGTCGTAAACCCGTTGGCCGGAGGGGCCGCGGAAGCCTTGGTCACCGTGGACGGGGAACCAGTATCCGGCGGCGATGTCCATGACGGTGTGGTGAAGCTCGAAGCGGACCGGCTTTATACCCTGCTGGACGGGGACGTTCCGATGGGGGCCGTGCTGAGGATCGAATTCCGGGGCCGAGCGGCGGTTTACGCGTTCACGTTCGGGTGAGGGCACCGCGCGCAGGCTTGGGCAGCGTGCGGAATTGGGCACCGGTTCATCGATCCGTCGGCCGCCGCCCCGGCGGCTTGCCTCGGTCCGCTTTCGGGCCTACACTGGTCCCATGAGGAAAAACCGCGAATGGATTGAGCGGAGCCGGCGAAACCTTCTGGATTGCCGAATATTCAAAGTCGCCGAAGCCGAGCGCGAATCGCCCGACGGCAAACACGGGAAGTTCTACCTGATCGACGCCTGCGACTGGGCGGGCGTGATTCCGGTCGTGCAGACGGAGGACGGGCCCGCTTTCGTGATGATCAAGCAGTACCGCCACGGTACAGGACGGGTTTCCATCGAATTTCCCGGCGGAATAATCGACAAAGGGGAGGATCCCGTGCTCGCCGTCCACCGGGAACTGCTGGAAGAGACCGGCTACGCCGCCGACATGATAATCCCCCTCGGCTCCCTTTCCCCCAATCCCGCGATGATGACCAACCATTTCCACGCCTTCGTCGCCGAGGATTGCAAGCTGGTGAGGCCGCAGGTCCTGGACGAGCACGAGGAGATCGAAGTGATCCTGATTCCCCAGCAGGAGGCGATCGACTTGGTGGGCGGGGAGGACATGGGTCATGCCCTGATGACGGCAGCCCTCTTCCTGTACTCCCGCTACACGGGCCGATGCCTGTAGCCGTTGCCTGTAGCCGACCCATGCCGACCCGCATCCTCGTCGCCGCCGCCATCATCGTGCAGGAAGGCAAGATCCTCATCGCCCGGAGGTCGGAAGGCCGCCATCAAGCCGGAAAATGGGAATTCCCCGGAGGCAAGGTGGAGGAGGGCGAAACTCCCGAAGCCTGCCTCGTGCGGGAAATCCAGGAGGAGTTGGGGATCCGGATCGAAACGGGAGCCCTCTTCGCCGAGAGCCTGTACCGTTATGACGCGCATGCCGTCAGGTTGCTCGCGTTCGGCGCAAAAAGGACCGCGGGCGAATACCGCCTGGCGGTCCACAGTGAGATCCGCTGGGTCCTCCCCGAAGAACTGGGCTCCTTCGATTTCGCCCCGGCCGATATCCCGATTACGGAAAGGCTTGCCGCCGAGGCATCGAGTATCCCGCTTTCATAACGCTCCCCGGTTGCATTAGACTGGAGGTTATGGATACTCCGGCCACCTTCTTCGCCCCGCCAGAGAGGGACCTGCTCACGACGATCAGGGACCAGGCGCGGCGCATCGAATCCTCGGAACTTTTCCACGCCATCCTGGACGCCCTGCCGGACATCGCCTTCGTCCTGAATACCAAGCGGCAGATCATCTTCGCCAACGATGCGGCGAAATCGCTGTTGGGAATCGGCGGCGATGAATTCCTGGGTCAACGCACGGGAGAACTCGTCTCCTGCATCCATGCGCGCGAAACGGCGGGCGGTTGCGGCACGAGCGAAGCCTGCCGGTATTGCGGAGTGATCAATACCGTGCTTGAAGCCCAGAGAACGGGCGGACGGGTGAGCCAGGAATGCAGGCTCACCGTCGAAAGGGACGGGAAGCTCCAGCCCATGGATTTGTTGGTGACGGGCAAGTCCATCCGTTCGGAAGGCAAGGAATACACGCTCGTAACCCTGAATGACATAAGCGACGCGAACCGCCGGAAGGTCCTTGAGCGCATCTTCTTCCACGACGTCGTGAACAGCATCACCTCCGTCCAGGCGGGGGCTACCCTCCTGAAGGAGGAGTACGGCTCGATGGCGGGCGAATACCTGGAAGCGATGCTCGCTTCCACGGAGCATCTCCTGGAGGAGGTCCTCAAACAGCGGGATTTCCTGGCGATGGAACGCGGCGACCTTGACGTCGAACCGGAAACGCTCTCCAATTCCCGGATCCTGCGCGAGGTCGCAGCCCAGTCGTCGGTGGGCCGGTTCGAGCAGGGGAAGATCCTGCGGATCGAAGAAGAGGCCATGCGCGAAGCCTCCCTCTCCGCCGATCCCGTGCTGCTCAGGCGGGTGCTTTTAAACATGGTCAAGAACGCGCTGGAAGCCTCTTCCGAAGGCGAAGCGGTCACCGCCTGGACGGCGCCCGAGGGGACGCGCGTCCGTTTCACCGTCCGCAATCCCGCGGTGATGAGCGAGGAAGTCCGCTTGCAGGTCTTCCAGCGTTCCTTCTCCACCAAGGGCAAGGGACACGGCATCGGCACCTACAGCATGCGCATGCTTGCCCGGGACTACATGAACGGAAATGTCGGCTTCAGATCGATCCCCGGGGAGGGCACGACCTTCTGGGTGGACATGCCCGGCGCGGAGGGGAATCCGGCAGGCGCCTGAGCCGCCGGGACGCCGCCCGCACGGCCTTAAGGAATGGCCTTGCTGAAGACGCGATCGTGATCTACCATGATTCCGCTGCCCGCGCTTTACCTGTCGCCGAGAATGTCTGAATGAGGATCGCCGGATCGATCCGGGGAGGCCGCCAATGCGCGTATCCTTGATGATGTTTGCCTTGGGGTGGATGATTTCCTTCCCGCTCGGCGCGATCGAACCTGATCCGGCCGAAGCGCTAACCGCCCGCTTGGTGGATGCGTTCAACGCCGGGGATTCGGCCGCCATCGAGGCCGACTGCACCGCTTCGTTCTGGGCCTCCGAGGACGGACCCGAGGCGGAATTGATCCGTGAAGGGTACGGCTCAGGTTCGCGCCGATGGCTGATGCGGCAGGAAGAAGTCCGGACGGCCGCGGGCCAGGTTCCGGGTCGTGCCGCTGCCACCATAGTCCTGCTGAGCGCCGAAAAGAAGACCCCTGTGGACGCCGTGTACTTTTACGCCCAGGAACTTGACGGGACTTGGGTCTGGACAGGATTCAATGAAGACAAGGATTTCCGGCGGGCGTTCCTTGCAGGCCTCATCGACGGTTCCTTCGATCCCGCGACGCTTCCGTCCGACTCCGGGCTCGAGTCTTTGGGGGATAGGCTTGAACCGCTTTTCTCCCTTTTGGGCGAAGGCGGATACTCGGTCGAAAATCGTTGGGACGAGAGGCTCCAGCGGGGCGCTTTGGTCGTTACGCTGCCCCCCGACGAGTACGGGGATGCGGAGTCGGCCGTCCTTTACTTCCGCAAGACGGATGAGGGCTGGGTCCTGACAGGAAGCGCGTACGGGCTTTTCGCCTCCGCCTTTCTCGGGTACTGATCCGCTCCCGCCGACCGTCGGCGTTTATTAGTTCGGCATATCGGGGAAAGAGAATTCCGTCAGAAAGCCGCCGGTCCCGCTGAACGAAACCGTCCCGCCGAGCTGTTTGGCCAGACTATCGATGAGCAGAAAACCGATCGACTTGGGTTTCCTCATTTTCGAAAGGTCGTTGACGCCGATGCCGTCGTCCGCAACGCGCAACCGGATATCCTTTCCGATCCTCTCCATCGAGACGCTTATAGCGCCCTTCCGCCCGTCGGGGAAGGCGTGCTTGAAGGAATTGACCACCAGTTCGTTGACCAGGAGCCCGCAGGGAATCGCCTTCTCCAGGACGAGCCGTACCTCGTCCTGGATTTCGACCGAGATCCGGATACGCTCGTGGAGGTCGCCGTAACCGGAGATGATGCGGTCGCAAAGCCGCCTTATGTATCCGGAAAAATCGAGAGCGGCGAAATCGGAGGTTTCATAGAGCAGTTCGTGCACCAGAGCCATCGACAGGACGCGGGATTCGATATCCGCCAGGGACTCCGCGGTTTCGGAGCAGGAATCCACGGTGTCGCGCTGGATGCTGATGAGGCTGCAGATGATCTGGAGATTGTTCTTCACCCGGTGGTGGACTTCCTTGAGAAGGAGTTCCTTTTCCGCGAGCGACTGCCGCAGAACGTTATCGGCGCGTTTCTGCTCCGTGATATCGACCATGGAAACGAGAACACGGTCGCAATTCCGCTCATGACCGGGGACGATGCCCAGACGGATGCGAAGGGCGGACTTCCGGCCTTCCTTCGTTTGGTGGACGGATTCCCCTTCCCAGGAGAGCGCGCCGGAAGCGATCGCGACGAATTCAAGCCGCAAGGCGAGAATCTCATGGTCATCGGCGAAATCGAATAAAGCGCCGATCACTTGGCTCTTGTCGCGCATGCCGAGCAGCGCCAGCGTCGACCGATTCACGTCGATTATTTTGATGAGGCGGCGATATTCCTTTACCCGCTCGGCGCTCCCGAAATAAGCGGGCCAATCCGTCACGCCCCTTCTCCTTTCTTCGTCGATACGGCGTTTGACTTCGGAGAAATCCTCCTCCCACAGGGAAATGGGCGAATCGTCGAAGGCGCTCCAGAGACGGGCGCGACTTTCGGTCAGGGCGGTCATGGACTCTCCCACCTTATCGGCCATGGCGTTGAAGGATTCCGCCGCCAGCGTCAGCTCCCCGACCGGCGCGCCGTGGAGAATGATGGGGCTTTTGTCCGGATCGGCCGGATCCACCTCCGAAATCCTTCGGGCGAATTCGCGCAACGGCCGGCCGAGACCCCTTTCGACCGCAATCGAGAGAATGACGGAAAGGAGCAGGACCAGCAGCGCGGTCCTTTCGAGGCTGAAGAGAAAAGTGTCCCTGATGCGCTCGGTCCTGAGTCCGGCGGAGGGGTATACGATCAACGTCCCGACAGGCCATGCAGGTCTCTCCGGAGAAGAGCGGAACAGCGGGAATGTCAGCGGCGGGCCGTCGACGGATGGCGGCCCGTATGAGGCATCCGCGGCGGCCAGGACTGCGATGGTACCGCCCGTCTCGTCGCGCAGCTCGACTCGCCTGATGGCGGGGTCATCGACCACTCCGCCCAGGATGAGCGAAACCAGATCGCGATCAAGGTTCCAAAGCGCCTGAACCAGGGCCGGTTCCGCGCGTTTTTCGAAAGCAAATATGCGTTCTGCGATCTCGCGGTCCACTTTCGCCGATACGGTCGCCGACTCCACGGCGGTGAACGCCGCGGCGGCGAGGAGGTACCAGAAAATGCATTGAAGCGTTATCTTCCCCGCGGCGCCGATCCCTCTCTTCGCAGGGCGTTCTCCGCGCGTCTTGATTTCGGGACTCAATTCAGCGAATGCCTTCACGCATTCGCTGAATGTAACGCATCGATCGAAACGTTGCATAGACGGGAGCGCTGGGTAGTGCGGAGACCGGTCCGGACAGGGTGGGCGGCGGACCCTTCGTCGCTGCGGCAGAGCAGGATTTCCCCGCCGTGGCGAACGAGTCGGCCGATCGGAACCTCCTATTCCAGGATCGGGAGTACGGCGTCGTCCTTGGCGAAAAGGGGGATCCGGTCCAGTGGGGCCGCAACCGTGGTCGTCGTTCCTCCTCCGTAGCTTGTCCCCGTCCAGACCTCGGTCCAGCGGGCGCCTTCGGGCAGATAGACCCGCCTTTCCCTTTCCCCGGCGCGCATGACCGGCGCCACGAGAAGATCGCTTCCGAACATGTATTCATCCTCGATCTCCCAGGCGGTACCGTCCTTGGGGAAATCGTAGAACAGGGGCCGCATCGGCGGAGTCCCGCGTTCGTGGGCTTCCCGCATGAGGCGCGCGATGTAGGGTTTGAGCCGCTCCCGCAGGAAGAGGTAACGGGAGAGGATGCCGTACGCTTCCTCGCCGTAGCTCCAGACCTCGTTCGGGCCTCCCGAGAAGACGGCGTCGCTATCGGACCCGTCATCATGGATCAGCTTGAAACCGGGATCCTTTGCGACGCGGAAGCCGTGGAGCCGGAAGACCGGGCAGAAGGCGCCGTACTGGAACCAGCGGATGAGGCATTCGCGGTAAGCGGGATCGTCCGGATCGCCGCCGCCGAAACCGCCGATGTCGGTGGTCCACCAGGGAATGCCCGCGATGGCCATGTTGAGGCCGGCGGCGAATTGGGTCCGCAGGGACTCGAAGGTCGCGTCGATATCGCCGGACCAGACGAGGGCGCCGTAACGCTGGCTGCCGGCCCATGCGCAGCGGAGGAGATTCAGGATGTTCTTCTGACCCGCCTTCTCCATGCCGTCGTAGAAGGTCTTGGCGTACATGACCGGATAGATGTTTCCCACTTCCAGGTCGGTCCCCAGATGGTAGCGGTAATTGTCGTAGTCGTACACGGAATATTCGGGTTCCGCTTCGTCCAGCCAGAATATCTTGATGCCTTTGTCGTAGTAATTGCGCTTGGCCGCCTTCCACACGAAGTCCCTGGCGCCGGGATGCGTCGGATCGAAGAAAACCGTATTCCCCATGAAGTCCATGGTGGTCCGCACGCCGCGCTCGGCGCGCACCAGGTAGCCGTGCTCCAGCATCTCCTTGAAGTTCTCGCTCCTCTTGTCCACCGTGGGCCAGACGGAGACCATGAGCTCTACCCCCATGGACTTGAGTTCACTTACCATCGCGTCGGGATCGGGCCAGTACTTGGGGTCGAATTTCCATTCGCCCTGCATAGGCCAGTGGAAGAAGTCCGAAACGATCACGGAGAGCGGGAGGTCACGCTTCTTGTATTCCCTCGCTACGGAGAGAAGCTCGTCCTGGGTCTTGTAGCGCAGCTTGCACTGCCAGAAGCCCATCGCGTAGTCGGGCATCATGGGGACGGTGCCGGTGGCCGCCGCGTAGCTCTCCTCGATCTCGGCGGGCGCGTCGCCCGCGACTATCCAGTAATCCAGCTGGGGGGTCGACTCGGCGGTCCACTCGGTGACGTTCTTCGCGAAACTCACCCGGCCGATGGCCGGATTGTTCCAGAGTAGGCCGTAGCCCTTGTTGGAGATCAGGAACGGCACGCTCGCTTGGGAGTTCTTGTGGGCCAGTTCCAGAACGCAGCCCTTGAGATCCAGGTTGCCGTCCTGGTACTGGCCCATGCCGAAAATCTTCTCGTCCGGGGCGGCGGCGAAGCGCACGGTCAGCCGGTGGTTACCGCCCAGGATCGGCCGGAATTCGCGGCCGCCCAGGTTGATCGCGCTGTAGAACTCGTTGCCTTCGTCCCGGTTGAGCCAGCGCTCCTTGAGCAGGGGCTCGCCTGCCTTATTGAAGAAGGAGAGGCGGCCGTTCCGGAGACTGGCCGTGATCCCGCCGTTCGCGATGGTCGCTCGCTCTCCTGCAATCTCAATCTTGCATTCGGCCGCGGCAGCGCCCGCGCCCGCGCCTGCTGCCGCTGCCGCGCCCGCGGGCGTGGCCGCTGCCGTGGCCGCGGGGAGCAAAGCCCAGTCCCGGCTCTCGTCGATCGCGGCCAAACCTGTGGCCCTGACGCGGAGCGCGTTCTTTCCCCAGCTTTCTATCCAGAGTTTTTCCCCGTCGAATTCGCGGATGAGTCGATTCCCTTCTTTGCGTACCATTTAATCCCCCTTAGCCTTTCACCGCGCCGCTGGTGAGGCCGCTGATGATGTACTTTTGCATGAACAAGAAAATAAGCGTAACCGGAAGTATCGTCACGACGGCGAAAGCCGTCAGGTAGCTCCACTTCGTCCCGTACTGCCCCAGAAAATTGAACATGCCCGCGGTGATCGGACGCATCGCCTGGTCCTGAAGGAAGGTCATGCCGTACGCGAGGTCGCCCCAGCCGTAGAGGAAGGAGAACACCGCGCACACGATGATGCCGGGGAACGCGATCGGAACGAAGACGAGGAGGAAGGACAGGAAGCGGTTGCACCCGTCCATCCGCGCCGCGTCCTCGAGCTCCTTCGGTATGGAGGAGAAGAAACTCTGGAGGACGAGTATAGAAAAGGGGATGCCTATCGTGGCGTCGGCCAGGATGGCAGAAACGTGCTTGTTCAGGAGGTGCAGGTCCCTGAAAATGATGAACATCGGAGTGAGGATCACGGAAACGGGCAACATCTGGGTGATCAGGAAACTCAGGATGAAAAAACGCTTCCCCTTGAACTGGAACCGCGCGATGCCGTACGAGGCGGGGATGGCGAGCAGGAGCGAAATGATCATCGCGGCGAAGGAGATGACGAAGCTGTTCCTGAAAGAGCCGAACATGTTGAAGTCGCCGTGCCGGAGCTGGGCCGCGTACGAATCGGTGTTCAGGACCTTCGGGAAGAGAGTCGGCGGCACCCGGAATATTTCGATCTCGGTCTTGAACGAGGTGACCGCCATCCAATAGATGGGGAACATGATGACGGCCAGCACGACCACGGCCGCGGCGCAAAGCAACGCGTTCGCTTTTTCGTTCGCTTCTGCGGCGCGCCTCATCGGGTCGCCTCCAGATCGTCGTACACGAAGCACAGGTAAGCGATGCTTACCGCGAACAGGATCGCGAACAGGATGTTCGCCGTCGCGGCGCCTTGGCTGTATTTGAACAGTGAGAAAGAAAGTTTGTACGAATATGTGGAAAGGAGATGGGTCGAATTGACCGGACCTCCGTTCGTCATGACGAAGACCAGGTCGAAGACTTTGAAGGTGTATATGAAGCCCAGGATCAGCACGGATTCGATTGCGGGCTTGAGCATCGGGAGGGTGATGCGGAAGAAGGCCTGGGCCCTGCTGGCGCCGTCTATGGACGCGGTTTCGTAGAGTTCGGTAGGAATAGTGGTCAGGCCCGTGGAGAGCAGGATCATGTTGAACGGAATGCCGATCCAGACGTTCGCCAGTACCAGGGAAAACATCGCCAGGTTCGGCTTCAGGAGCCATTCCACCGGCTGTCCGACAAGCCCGGCGAGTTGGAGGAGCTGGTTCACGATGCCGACGTTCGTGCTGAACATGAACTTGAACATCAGCGCGGTGACGGTCATCGGTATCATCCACGGAATCATGAGGAGGCCGCGGATCGGCTTGGCGAAGGAAAAGCGCCGATTGAGGAAGAGCGCAAGGGCGAAGCCTATGACGAATTGGAAGACGAGGCAGGAAACGGTGAACAAGAACGAGTTGATGACGGAGTTCCGCAGCACGCCGTCGGAGAGGAGCGTCCGGTAATTCCGCAGCCCGACGAACGGTTTATCGATCGCGCTCAGAGTCGCCACGGTGACGTCCTGGAAACTGAGGATGAAGTTGCTGACTACCGGATACCCGACGAGCGCCATCATATAGACGGCGGCCGGCAACACGAAAAGATAACCGATATTCCCGTACTGGAAGAAAGTCCTTAAGCGATTCGTCCTCATCCTCATCTCCCCGAACAACGGAAATCTTTGATACGGACCGCACCGGCCCCTGATGCAGGAACCGACAGGGAAGCCCGGGGGCCGATTGGTCCCGGGCTTCCCTGCCGTCACTTCGTGACGGCGTCTATGGTCTTCTGCGCCTTCGCGGCGGCGGCCTCGGGGGTCATGATTCCGATGATGCTTTCGTTCATGGCGAGGGAGAGCGCGTCGGAAATTTCGGGCCAGCGGGGATGGGGGCCGCGGGGTTGGGCGCTCGCCATCTGGGCCGCGAAGACCTTCATTACGGGGTCGTTCGTGAACTGGGTGGCCGCGACGTCCTTCCTGGACGCGATATAGCCGAAGTCGTTGATATAGGTCTTGATCCGCTCGGCGTCAGTGGCGAACTTGATGAAATCAAGCGCCTCGGCGACCTTGTCGCCCTTGATGACGCCGAAGTTCTCGCCCCCGAGATCGGAAGCGGGGACATTGCCTACGGGTAGCTGGACCACGTTCCATTTCAGGTTCGGAGCCTGCTGCCGCATGGTGGGGACCTGCCAGGGACCGTTGACCATCATCGCGAGGTTTCCGGAGATGAACTGGTTCATGGTATCGCCCTGCGTCCAGTTGATGACTTCCTTGGGCATCGCGCCGCCGTTCGCCAGATCGCGCACCAGGGACAGGGCTTTTACGCCGCCGGCGTTGCCGATCTGGAAAGAGGTATTTCCCGTGCCCCAGAGCCAGCAGAGGAAGCCGAAAGTGCCTTCCTCGTTCTGGAGCGAGCTGATGCCGAATCCGTACACGTTGCCTTTGGTGGTTTTGGCCGCGACGTCCTTGAGCTCGTCCCAGGTCTTCGGGGGAACGGCGCCCGCCGCTTTCAGCATGTCCTCGTTGTAGTAGAGGGAAAGGCAGTTGCTGCCGAAGGGGATGCCGTACAGCCTGCCGTTCAGTTTGCAGGAATTGAGGGGCCCTTCGTAATACTGGCTGAGACCGGGCCAGGAAGCGACCTTGTCGGTGATGTCGGCGAAAATACCCATCGCCGAGTAGGACGCATGGTCGGGGTTGTCTATGATCACGATCTCCGGCAGCTCGGCCGCCACGGCGCCGATCGAAAGCTGCTTCTTGAAGTCGGCGAAGGGAACGTACTTCACGACCACTTCCACTTTGTCCTGCGACGCGTTGTAGTCCTTGCAGACCTTGGCCAACGTTTCCTGGTGTTTGACGGTTTCCCAGTAGGACCAAATCGTCACGGTCTTCTTTTCTCCGCCTCCCGCGGTCCCCGCGCCTCCCGCGGCTACCGTGCCTTGTTCCTTCGCGCCGCTTGCGAAAACCGCGCCCGCGACGAGAAGCGCGAGCATCGCCGTAATCAATTTTCTCATGGACTGCCTCCTTCGGATTTCGCGATCGGAAACCGACCGTTTCCTTGTCTGATCGCAGCGTCATGGTAGGGGCGGTTTCCGGTGACCGCAACGCCCAAGATCCTAACAATGGTGGAGAAAGATAAGGTGCCGCCGTTATTCGTTATTTATTAGCTCTCCGGTAATCCGACGGACTATGGCCCGTCGACTCCTTGAATACGCGGCAAAAATATTTGGCGTCGGCGTAACCGACCTTCTCCGCAACGGAATACAGTTTGAGCTCCGTGCCGATGAGCAATTCCTTCGCCCTCCGCATCCGGTAGTCTTTTATATAGGCGCTGAAATTGACGCCCGTCCCGCGGCGGAATTGCGAGCTCAAGTATTCCGGGGTCACGTTTATCATGGACGCGATCTCCTCCAGCGTGATTCCCCGCGAATAGAATTCATGCACGAGGTTCTTCGTTCGATTTATGATATAGCAGTCGTCCTGTCCGCCCCGGGGAAGTTCCGGCGCGAGCCTCATCAGGATCGCGGAGGCCGACTCAAGCTCGGACCAGGTTACCGCGGACGTGATCCTTTCCAGGATATCCTGCTGAGCCAGACCTTCGTACTTGTCGTACGCGACTTCCCGCGCGGCGTTGAGTACGGCCCAGAAGAAGCGTATCAAAGCTTCCTTGATTTCCTTGGGGGACCGTATCGTATCGGCGTGCAGGTAATGCAGGAAATCGTCGATGCCGGACCGGAACCGATCGCTGTTTTGCGCGCATAGGGCGGAGCGAACCTGGTTTTCCATCGTCATCGGGTAGGACAGGGGGACGAATCGCGTCCGCTCCACATCTGGACAGGAAATCAGCTTTCCGTCCCCGAGTACGATATTCCAGTCAAGACAGGAGTCCAGCCGCCGCATAGCGGTCTTGAGGCCCGGGAGGCCCGGAAACGAAATCCAGGCGCAGCAAAAATCCTTGAGGCCCGTTCTTCTCAATTCCGGGACGAATACGCTGGCGAACCAGAGCCTGAGGGGTTCCGCTTCTCCGAAACCGAAGAGGAATATCGCGAGTTTCCGTGCCTTCGGCAGTTCCAGGATACGGTAATCCGGAAGCTTCCCGGCGAATAGAATCGACTTTGCCTGGCCTGCCGCCCGAATGGAGGCCGTCGTATATTCGTCTCCGAGATACAGGGAGACGAGCGCGCAGCTTCCGTTCGCGTCCGTGAGAAAGCGCTCGGCCATTCGGGCTTCCTCGTCGTCCGTTATCGTTCCGTCGCCGGAAAGGACCGAATGAAGCACGCTCTCCAACGACCTGCTTCCGCCGGCGGCGCGGGAGTCGCGCTCCGTCGAGATCGCTTCCTCCGCGTTTTTGAGCGAACGCGTGAGATCGGCGATATTGATGGGCTTGAGCAGATATTCGCATACCCCGATCTTGATCGCTTCCCGCGCGTACGCGAACTCCGAATAAGCGCTGAGGACGATGATCCTGGCGCGGACCGCCTTCTCCTTGAGCCGGTTCAACATCGCGAGACCGTCCATGTCGGGCATGCGGATGTCCGTGATCACGAGGTCGGGCCTCGTTTCCTCTATGATCCGGATGCCGGCCAGTCCGTCCTCGGCCTCGCCTACGACCTGATAATTCGGGGCTATCTTGCGGATCAGCTTGGCCAAGCCTTCGCGGATCCTGATTTCGTCCTCGACGATCACTATCCTCATTTCGTGCGCCTTCCGATTCATGTCGCGGGAATCTCGATGAATATCCGGGTACCTTCGCCGTTCGCGCTTTCCACGAGGACCCGGGCCGCGTCGCCGTAATACATCCTTATCCGCTCGACGGCGTTGCGCATGCCGACATGGTTGTCCGGATCCGGATCGCTCCCGCTCTCCATGCCGGATTCTCCGGCCGCCGCCGCGTCGATGCCCCTGCCGTTGTCCGCGATGATAGTCAGCAGCCTGTCCCCTTCTTTTCGGATCGAGATGTTGAGTTCGTGCGGACGCCCGACTCCCTTGAACCCGTGGATGATGGAGTTCTCCACGAAGGGCTGGAAAAGAAGCTTGTGGATGCGGCAATCCAGGGCCCCGGGATCGATCTCCATTTTGAAATCGAAGGAATTCTTGAGCCGCGTCCGCTGCAGGAAGACGTATTGCCGCAGCCACTCGGCCTCCGCCCGTATATCAACGACCCCGTTGCTGTTGTCGATGCCGTAACGCAGGATGCGGGCGAGGGCGTGGATCGCGTCGCTTATCTCGAACTCTTCCCGGTCGATGGCCATCCAGTTGATCGTGTCCAGGGTGTTGTACAGAAAATGGGGGTTCACCTGCGCCTCCAGCGCGGCGATTTCCGCGTCCTTCCGTTTGACGGACGCGCTCTGGACCTCACGGATCAGGCTTTCGATCTTTTCTATCATGCGGTTGAAATTATCCGCGATCTTCTCCATCTCCAGCGGCATTTTCCGGTCCTTCTCAAGCCGGACGGAGAATTCCCCCTGACCCGCCGAATTCATGGCCGCGACCACCGAGTCGATGGACTGCGTCAGCCTGCCGGTGATGTAGAAAATGATGGCGAGGAGGGCCGCGACCGACAACAGCACCACGAGCGCCGCGAGCCGCTGCTGATCGGATATCTCCCGGTGCGCGACGCCCTGGTCCCTGGCGACCACGATGCTCCACCCGGTCTCCGGCTCAAGCAGTTCGTATACCGAAAGGTTCGTCCGCTTCACCGAGCCTTCACCCCATACGGTCCGCCTTATGGCGTCCCGCCTTCCCGCCTCGTCCTTCGGCAAGTCGACCTTCATCCCTATCTTGGACTTTTCGGGGTACGAGATGATGGTGCCCGCGGAGTCCAGGATGAATACCGTGTTGTCGGCGCTACCCGGGCTTTGCGGTTCCATGATCTCGTCGCAGATCTCGCCGAGCATTCCCTCGTCGATCGAGAGGATGACGACGGCCGACTTCTTCCGGATGTCTTTATAGTCGACGACGCGATGGGCCAGGTGAAAAAGATAGAATGGCCTGGAGGTGAAAAAGGACGCGAGCTTGGACGACATGATCAGGGTGTCGTCGCCCGAGATCACGGAATCGAAAATCCGCGCCGGTTGGCCGCCCGTGACGTCGATCCATGAAGTCTTCGTATTGTAGCCGGTCAGGAGGTCGTCGAACACCATATGGCCGCCGCTGGTGAGGACGGTGATGGATTGCACGTACGGCATCGTGTACACATAGGTGTGGATGGTGCGGCGCAGGAGGCTGGAATTGAACTCCACGTCCGCTCCCGCTTCGATCTCGTCGATAAGCCGGATAATACGATCATCCGTGTACAGCTGGTAGAGGAGATCCCCGTAAAAATCCAGCTTCGTCCGGATGATCTTCCTCGTTTGAACGAGATTGGAACGCTCAAGGGCATCGACGTTCTTCTGCAGTATGCCGGCGATGTTGTAGGAAGAAGCGGTCTGGACCAGGATGACCGGAAAGATGGAGACGATGCAAAAAGCCGCGATCAGGCGATACTTGAAGCTCCTCTTGCGGGAAAGCGCGAGGTGCAGATCGGGGATTTTCATCACGTCATGCAGTATGCGGTCATTGCCGGAATACGGCAATGGGAATTCCTGAAGCGCGGCCGCGGCGGCCGCGCGCGGTCGTGCTTTCCCGGTTCGACCCCGCCCCGTTCGTTTCCAGACGATCGGAGACGGATGTTCACCGGGGTTCCTTCAAACCCTGCCCGTGCCCGCGTTGCGGAGCCAGACGCGCATCTCCTGTCCGGGCTGACGGTTGCCCCATTGGTAATAGGGAACAAGGGTGATCTGTCCGGCCTCGCCGATGTCCTCCGGCTGATATTCGCAGTACAGGGTTTCCGTATGTTCCTTTTCCCGGGATCCCGACAGCTGCAAGACTACCCCGGAGTCGGTCTTTTGCGGGAGGGACTTTCCGCCGACGGATCCGGCCGGATCCACCAGCAGGTTATGCAGGTCCGATCCGTTGTCCAGTTCCTCGGCGCAGTACACCAGGGGGCCGCGCATCACCGCCACCTTGCCGGCCAGTTCGGCGATCCGGCTGTGCGGCCGGACGAAGCGGGTTTCCACGTCCAGCGCCAGTTCGACGCGGTCGCCGGACGACCAGTCCCGTTCGATGCGGAGGTAACTCTTATCCTGTTCGTCGGGCACGGCCTGTCCGTTGACCGAGCAATGATAGGCGCGGCACCAGGAGGGGATGCGCAGCCGCAGGGAGAAGCGGCAGGTCCTCGCCGCCTCCAAGCTCAGGCTGACCGCGCCGTCCCAAGGGAAATCGGTTTCCTGGCTGACATGAATTGCGGTGCCGCCCAGCTCAAGGTCGGCCTCGCAGTTCATGTACTGGTGAACCCACAGGCTGTCGGCCGTCCTGCCGTACGCCAGGGAGGTAACCGAGGCGATCAGGCGGGCGATGTTGGGCGGGCAGCAGGAGCAACCGAACCAGGGCACCCGTTCGGTCTTGACGTGCTCATGGTCTTGGCGGGCTCGGGCCACCTCGGGGATACTCTCCAGAGGATTCACGTAGAAATAGCGCTGGCCGTCCAGCGAGACGCCGGACAGGGCTCCGTTGTACAGCACCCGTTCTATGGTGTCGGCGTAGCGTCCGTCGCCATCGGCCGCCAGCATTTCCCTGGCCCAGAAGATCAGGCCTATCGAGGCGCAGGTCTCGGCGTACGCGGTATCGGACGGCAGGTCCCAGTCGATGGTGAAGCGCTCGCCGTTGGCCTGGGATCCGAGGCTGCCGGTCACGTACATGCGGCGTTCGACGGTGCTGGTCCACAGCCGGTCCAGGGCTGCTTTCAGGGCAGGCTCGCCGGTGAGACCCCAGACCTGGGCGAGGGCCGTGTAGAGATACATGGCACGGACCGAATGTCCGTCGGCGTCGCGCTGGTCGCGGAGCGGGGCATTGCCCTGGAAGTAGTCGGGTTCGAAGGCTTTCGTGAGAGGGGGGAAGACGAAGGCCAGCGGTCTCCGATCACGGAAACGCTCAGGATCGCGGCCCCGCACGTCCAGGAAGTGTTCGGCCAGCTCGGCGAAGCGCGGCTGCCCGCTGGCTTCGGCCAGACGCATAAGGGCCAGCTCGATCTCGGGATGACCGCAGCAATCCAGGCCGTGGGGCTTTCCGGGTCCGAATTCGGCGATGACGCAATCGGCGTACTTCATCATGACGTCAAGGAAATGGCGCTTGCCCGTGGTCCGGAAATGGGCTACGGCGGCTTCGATCAAGTGGCCTCCGCAGTACAGTTCGTGGCCCCAGGCCAGATCGGTCCAGCGCTTGTCGGGAGCCTGGAGGGTGACCCAGGTATCGATGTAGCCGTCGCCTTGCTGGGCTGCGGCTATCAGGCGGACGGCTTCCTCCACCTGGGCTTCCAGCTCGGCGTCGGGATGGTTGACCAGGCTGTAGCAGGCCGCTTCCAGCCATTTGGCGACATCGCTGTCCTGGAAGACCATGCCGGCGAAGGCGCCCGCGGCTTCGCCGGCGGCAAGCCGGAAATTTTCCAGGGCGTGGGATGGTTCGGCGCCGGGAATCTGGTCGTTCAGGGCATTCCATTGGTAGGGAAGCATAACTTCCGCCACCAGCCTGGTTTTCTCCTGCCAGAACCCGCCCGAAAGCCGGACAGCGTTGAGTGCGAGCGCTTGTTGTTTCATGGTTCGGTCTCCTTATATTATGCGGATGCGGATGCGGATGCGAATGAGGGGCCGGGCGCTCAGGCCTTCAGTCCGGACAGCGCGATGCCTTCGACGAAGTACTTCTGGCCGACCAGGAAGACGGCCACGACGGGCGAGATGGTCAGGGTGGTGATCGCCATGATCGCCCGGTAATCCGTTCCGAAGCCGCTTCGGAAATTGGCGAGGCCCTGGGAGATGGTGTTGTTGTCGCTGGAATTGAGGTAGAGGATCGGACCCATCAGATCGTTCCAATTGTAGACGAAGGTGAACAACCCGATGGTGATCAGCACCGGCTTGATCAGGGGCAGCAGGATGGCCGTCATCACCCGTACGTGGCTGGCGCCGTCGATCAGCGCGGCTTCGTCCAGCTCGCGCGGGATCGTCCGCAGGAATTGCCGGGTCAGGAAGATGTTGACTCCGCCGCCGCCCAGGAACGGCGGGATGATCAGGGGCAGGAAGGTATCGATCAGCCCGAGGGAGGCCCAGCCTGCGAAAATCGGGATGATCGTGCAGGCCATCGGCATGAGCATGGAAGCGATGACCAGGCTGAAGATCAAATTCTTTCCGGGGAATTCCAGCCGGGCGAAGGCATAGGCCGCCATCGAGGAAGTGGTAAGGACGCCGAATACGGCCGGAATCGCGATGATCAGGGTATTCAGGAAATACCGGTGGAAGGGCAGCAGGGTGAAGGCCTTCGCGTAATTGTCGAATCGCCATTTCGTGGGCAGGAGCAAGGGGGGATACCGGAATATCTCGAGATTGGACATCAACGAGGATCGCACCATCCAGAAGAGGGGAAAGAGGCTGAGCAGGCCCAGCGCGGCCACGATCAGCGCGGCCGGGATATTGTATTTCGTCGTGGCTTTCATGATGTCGCTCAGTCTCCCTCGAAGAATTGGCGGCTGCCGGTGAACCGGAAGATCAGTACGGTCAGGAGGCCGATGAAGGCGAACAGGATGACCGACAGGGCCGAGGCGTGGCCCATCCGGTTGCGCTGGAATCCTTCCCTCCAGATCAGATAGACCATGGTGAGGGTCGAACTGTTCGGCCCCCCCTGGGTCAGGACGAAGGCCGGGCCGAAGGACTGCAGGTTGGCTACAACCGACATCAGGAAATTGTAGAAAATGATCGGAGACATCAAGGGCAGGGTGATGTGGGCGAATTTATGCCAGACGTTTCCGCCGTCGATTTCCACGGCTTCCAGGTAGGTACGGGGAACCCCTTGCAGGCCGGCGAGGAAGATGACGATGAGGTTGCCGATTCCCCAGATGGTCATGACGATGATGGACGGCATGGCGGTCGCGTTTTTGCCCAGCCAGTCCACCTTGTCGAATCCCATCTTGTTCATGAGGAAATTGAAAAGGCCGAAGCTGGACTGGTACATCCAGCCCCAGATGATGGTGGTTCCGATGATCGGGATGACGTAGGGAAGGTAGAAGGTCGCGCGCCAGAACCCCCGGGCCGGAATGCGCTGGTTCAGCAGCAGGGCGATCAGGAAGGACCAGACCATTCCGAGCGCCGTCGCTCCGACGGCGAAGTACAGGGTGGCTCCGACCGCATACCCGAAGAAGAAATCGTCGGTGAGGATGTTCCGGTAGTTCTCCAGCCCGATGAAGACCGGCGGGCTCAGCATGTCCCAGCTGGTCAGGCTGTATCCGACGACGCCGATCAGGGGCAGGAGGGTGTAGAAGATCAAGCCGATGAAGGACGGCAGCAGGAGGGCAAAGGCCAAGCCCGGCCTCCTGTTCAAGCTGTTTCTATGCATGGGATGCGACCTCATGGGTACGGCGGTCCCGGTCCGTGCCGGAACCGCCGGATGGTGATGCCTATTTGTTCTTGTGGGCGTCGAAGTAGGTCTGGAGCTTGGGCATGATCTTGGCGATGTAGTCCTTGGCGGTGACTTCGCCGTTCCATACCGCCTCTATTCCGGAGGACAGGATGTCGTTGAATCCGTTATACCCGGGGAAGTAGTACCAGGGCACCTGGATCGCGTTGTTGGCCGCGTAGTCGATGACCGCGGTCTTGTACTGGTCGAAGGGAGGGCGGGCGGTCTTGGTGACGGCCGGATCCGCCCAGGAGCGCATGGCCTTGTCGCTGGCGTAATACTTGGCCAGGAAGGGCATGGTGATGCCGTCCAGCGTGATCGGCTTGAACGTTCCGTCCGGATAGGTGGACGAGGCGTACCAGCGGATGAAGGTCATCGCCTCGCCCAGGTGCTTGGAGCTCTTGAAGATGCCGTAGGGAGCGCCCGTATTGTAGGTGAGCGCCTTCTTGAACTTGGGCAGGACGCCGACGCCGTAGTCGAGCCCTTCGGGCACCGAGTTCTTGAGCGATACGCCGATTTCCCATTGGCCGCTGGTGGCCATGGCGACCTTCCCGGTCAGCAGGTTGACGTCGATGCTGCCCATGGAGCGCAGGTCGCCGCGGGAGGGAGCGACGTGGTGCTTGGAATACAGGTCGGCGATGGCCTGGAACGCTTCCAGCGATTCCGGCTTGTTGATCAGGAGCTGTTTGCCGTCCTGGCTCATCAGCCCGCCGCCGTTCGAATAGCAGGCGATCGGCCACATCCACCACTCGCGGTTGAAGTCGCAGCCGTACTGGACGATGTTCTTGTAGTCGAATCCGGCCTGGGCGGCGTTCTTGCCGTTTTTGTCGATGGTCAGCTTCTTGGCGGCGTCGAGGAACTGCGCCCAGGTCCAGGCGTTTTCCGCGCTGGCCGGCGGGTAGGGAACGCCCGCCTTGTCGAAGAGCTTCTTGTTGTAGTAGGTGAGCAGGACCTCGTTGGCGGAACTGAAGGCGACCGGCTTTCCTTTGAAGGTGAACGCCAGAGACTTGAGCGGCTCCTCGCCCTTGGGATACATGCTGCTGACGTCGGCCAGCAAGCCCGCGGAGGCGAAGTCGAGCGCCATGGCTTCGGAAAGAAGCGTGGCGTCCGGCAGCTTGTTGGCGGCGGCCATGGTGTTCGTCTTGGCCTCGTAGCCTTCGCGGGGAACCATGACCAGCTTGACCTTGATCTTGCCTTCGTATTGCGCGTTGAAAATATCGATCTGGTTCTGTACGTCCTGGCCCTCGGATTCGGTATTGTTGTACCAGGCCATGTAACTGATTTCGACGGGCGCGGCCCAGGCGGAAACGGCTAAAAGGGCAAGGCCGACGAACAGCAGTGAGTGCGATTTCTTCATTCGTTCTCTCCTTTGGATCATCTGGATCGGAAAACGGGAAGCCTACAGGAAGCCGGATGCTGTACTTTCGCCTGCTGAAGTGGCATATTCAATGCATCCGGCGGCCGTGGTACCGATGTTGTGCTTGCCGGCTAACTCGATACCGCGGCTGTCTCTTCGCTTTTAACCGCTCACCTCCTTCATGTCAGCGTCCGGAACGACTCGCGCACCACCAGATCGATGGGGAAGCCGATCACCACCGGCGGCAGCTCCTCATTTTCGATCCGCTCCACCACGCGGCGGACCGCGGCTTTCGCCATGCTCCGCGAATGGATGCGCATGCTGCTCAGGGGCGGCGTGGCATGGCGGGCAAGTTCGGTATCATCGAAGCCGATCACGCTGATCCGATCCGGCACCTTGATGCCCGCGCGGTTCAGGGCGGACAGGGCTCCGATGGCCAGCAGGTCGTTGGCGCAGACCAGCGCCGTGAGTTCGGGACAGCGGGCGATCAGGCGCTGGGTAGCCTGGAAGCCGGATTCGGGGGTCCAGCCCTCGTCGCCGTCGGAGAAACGGGCTTCCGCGTCCAGGCCGGCCGCGCGCATGGCCTCCTGCCAGGCCAGGTAACGGATGCGCGCCGATTCCAGGCGCAAGGGGCCGTTGATCATGCCGATGAAGCGGTGTCCGCCTTCGACCAGGGCCCGGACCGCGGTCCTGACGCCTCCCGCCAGGTCCATCGTCACCATGTCGACCGGGCGGCTGATGGCGGTGGGACCTATCAGCACCAGGGGAAGGCGGCGCTCCAGGATTCGGTCGATCAGTTCGGGGTTGCGGGCCTCCTCCAACACGAGGCCGTCGATCTTGTCCATGAATGCGGTGAAGGCGTTGATTTCATCGGGATTGGTGTCGTCCAGATAGGAGAACAGCAGGTGGCGGCCCGCTTTGACCGTTTCTTCTTCTATTCCGGTGAAAACATCGAAGTAGAAGGCCTCCGAGGCCAAAGGCTTGCGCTGGGATCGTTCCTTGCAAATCACGTAACCGATGGTGCCGTGGTCAGGACTACGGCTGGCTTGCGGGGCCAACTGCACGCGGACGAAAGTGCCCTGGCCGATCTTGCGTTCGAACAGACCGCGGTTGGTCAGGGCTTGGACGGCGTTGCGTACCGTTGTCCGGCTGACGTCGAGCTTTTCGGACAGATCGCGTTCCGAGGGGATTTTGGAGCCCAGGGGCCAGTCCCCGTTCTCGATCTTGCCGCGGATGAAATTTTCCACCTGGGCCTGCATGGATTCCAGGACGTTTTTCTGGATGATGTCCAGGTCCTTGTCCTTCATTGGATTTTCCTAGTGGTAGATACCATATATAACCATTAACACCCTCTCGGTTAGGTTGTCAATTGTTTTCGGTGCGATTCTCCGATTCTCCGATGCGGAATTCTCCGATTCCGATGCCGATGCCGCCGCTGCGGGCGCCATCCTCCGAGGGCTTGAACATCCGCGCGTTTTCCGCTCTGAATGTCCGCATGAACCCGACCTTCCTGGAGCTGGCCGCCCGACGCCGGAGCGTCCGCGAATATCTCGAAACGCCCGTCGAACGGGAAAAGGCGGAATCGTGCGTCGAGGCGGCCCGCCTGGCTCCTTCGGCCTGCAATTCCCAACCCTGGAAATTCCTGCTTGTGGACGAACCGGATTTGAAGCGCCGCCTGGCCGAAGCCACCGCCAGCCCGGGATTGCCGCTCAACCGTTTCGTCGTCAAGGCGCCCATCCTGGCCGTGCTCGTGCTGGAAGGCGCGAACCTGACGGCGACGCTCGGCTCGGCGGTCAAGGGAAAAAGCCTGCCCCTGATCGATCTGGGCATCGCCGCCGAACATTTCTGCCTTCAGGCGGCCGAAATCGGGCTTGGTACCTGCATGCTCGGCTGGTTCGACGAACGTAAGGTCCGCTCCCTGCTCGGCATCCCGGCCGGCAAGCGTCCCATCCTGGTGATCGCCCTGGGATACCCGACGGATACCGCGGTCAGGGCGAAGCGCCGCAAGCCGCTTGACGCCACCATGGCCTGGAACGGTTATGAGGCTGTTTCGGAATAAGGGGAGGAACGGATGCCCAGAATCAAGCTCGCGGAAAGATTCGCGTACCGGTTTTCAACGACCTGCCCGGTGCGGGTGGACGACATCAATTACGGCGGCCACATGGACAACGCGCGCTTCGTATCCTTTCTCCATGAAGCGCGGGTGCGGTTCCTGAAGGAACTCGGCGCCACCGAAGCGGACCTCGGAGACGGGAGGACCGGTATCGTCATGGGCGACCTCGCCGTCAACTACAAGGCGGAAGTCTTCCGCGGCGCGGAACTCACGATACGCTGCGACATCGACGAGATGGAGGTCCGGGGCTTCAGGCTCTTCTACCTCATCGAGAACGAGGGCGCGGTCGCGGCCGTCGCCGAGACCGGCATCATCGGCTTCGATTACGGGGAACGGACGATCGGCAGGATACCCGCCTCTTTCATCGAGCGGGTGAGGGAATA
>Ga0209727_1001203_pt1 | contig 22346 bp, 19 predicted proteins | sample RifGroC1_FD_183995 | JGI IMG/M metagenome (GOLD analysis project Ga0209727, IMG submission 183995) | Groundwater microbial communities from Rifle, Colorado, USA - Groundwater C1 (SPAdes) (version 2) | ecosystem: Environmental > Aquatic > Deep subsurface > Groundwater | place: Rifle, Colorado...
GTGTGAGTATCGTGTCATGCCCGCACTGTTTTGCCATCGCTTCAAATCGGGAATCCCGCGATCGTTCCTAATGGATCAGTGGAAAGCAGCCCGGGAATGCGTTGGAAAAAAGCGCGGGAGGCTACAACTGGATGATTACAAGTCGAAGCCTCTACGACCTCGCGCCTTTGTCCTTCCCAATCTCTGCCTCGACTTGTTGCCAAGCGGCTCACTCCCGCCGCTGGCTTGGCTTGTGCCACGAACACAGGAGTCAGGATCACCAGCCCTAGATTTAGCTGCCCCAACTGGAGAGGCGCGGTCCTCGTGATTCTTGTCCGTTCATTCGAACTCCGGGCATACCTCGTCGGGCGCCCGGAGCGAGTCCTTCGTCCGTTCATTCGAACCGAGGCCGAATCTATGGAAATCAATCGTACATTCGGTTATCTGTCCGTTCATTCGAACCGGCCACGCACCTCTCCCATTTTCCCTATAGATAGTTCGCCAACAAAACTCGCACGCTCTTTGGGCCTTTTCTCAGAGCAAGTACTCGCAGTCATCCCCTGAGAGTATATATCCAGCATCTCGAACAACAAGGAGTTCACTAATGCCAGACGACACCAGCCTTCCATTTCCCGTTAGGCCCACCGGACCCACCGAAGCTACAGAGGCTTTTTACCAGGCTCTTCGGTCCAGGCACCACGATCCAGCTCCACAGCCATCCCAATCCCTTGTATCCTCGCCTCACGCTACCCGGCTCCACGACACCTTACAATTTCCATCTGCTTCCAGCATTCACTCTGGACCATCCGAGACTACCAACCATGCTGATCTGAACGCCTTCATCGATGATAGCTTCGATGAGTTCCGCGAATGGTGCGAGTACAAACGAACCTGCTGGCCCACTTCACTCGGTACGTTCCTGAGCTATTGCGAATTCATGTTAGCAATGGATCTTGGGGAGCCTACTTCCAGTCGTGGAAGCCATACTCACTGCGATTATTCCTGGGTCCCATCAGTCCTCTGCGACATCTTTCACAGCTCTCTCGAATCGGCTCCAATGCTCCATATTCTGGAATATTTCCTCAGCCTCCTATCGATCATGATTCTCGCCGACTCGACCACCGCCGAAGACGAAGCCTTCATCTACCAAAATGTTCTGTTGAGGACCGTCGCTCCTTCTCAGAGCTCTCTTTCGCTCGAGCCAGACTACCTTGGCGCACTCGATCCTCCTGACGTGCTAACCCCTTCCATATTCGGCCTGGAATCAAATGAGGTCAAACTTCTCATTTCTATTCGCCGTCAGCTCTACCAACACCTACTCAAACCGCGATAGTTTGGTAAGGTTCATCAAAAAGCACAATCCTGCCGTGTTCCTCTGGGATGTAAGGGCAGGGGTTCAGCATGGTACCCCCGGTCAAGGGACAAACGCACAGTCAGTGAGTGAATGCGTCGATGGACTCAGACCGGAGGCGAGAATGGTGCCGAGTTCAGAGCCTGGTAGGGTGCCGACCAGACTCTGGATTCGGAACCCGTGAACCCAGGACTGTTGACGCTGGCGTAAGATCTAGCTCCGCCACCGGTCGCCGACAACTTTGGCCGTGAGACTCTCTTTGATGGTTCCCATACATGTGAGGAATCGATGCCAATAGCCCGCGGGACGGTAGGTATAGACGGCTCGACAATCGGGCAGTGCCAGCGCTTCATGGCAATGCGTCGAGCACCAATTAAAATTGCGGAGCTCGAAGCCGTGTCCCCAGAGCCGTTCATTAGAACTGTGCCTCATGAACTTGCCTTCAGTCTGAATCTTTCTGATTCTACTAATAGGGATATCGCTAATTCGGAGGTATCCCGTGAGTCTCTATGAAATCGTCTCAGAACGCCGTCAACCTACCTACGCGGTACGCTCCCCTGCCGACGCCTTCAAGGCCCTTGAGCGCTACAAGAACAAGCGCACAGAACACCTATTCGTCATCACGCTCAACGGAGCCCACGAGGTCATCGCTGTCCGGATAGTTTCCATTGGCCTGGTCAACAGGACTCTGGTCGGCGTCCGTGAGGTATTCATCCACGCCATCAAGGATAACGCGGTCGCAGTCATAGTAGCCCATTCACATCCCTCCGGGTCGCTTACGGCCTCACCCGAGGATATCGCTATCTCCAAGCGATTGTGCGACGCGGGACATCTCCTGGGCATCCCGCTCCTTGACCACGTAATCATTTCCAAGCGTGGCTTCTGCTCCATGGTCGAGCAGGGTCTGATGTCTACCGCAGCCACCGACTAGCGCGCCAGCGTCACCTCGAGTGGCACTCATTGATACCAGGGAAATCTTGGTCACGGGGTACATGTATAGTACTCGCATGAAAATTTTCGACACTTCTGCCGCCAAAGTCTTGGATATTCGATTGTAAGGGCCATATCGCCAAAAGTATTCTTTGAATGAAGATGTTCACACTGGAACATTTATTATTCATTCCTATAATTATAGATAATACGATACTGAGATAATTAGAGTTACTTCACACACTTAGCCCGCGATCCCCAGATATGATAGCAAATATTCAGATTACGTTTTCATTCCGCATCGAGTCATGGTCCCTCCAGGCTGAGTTCCGCTTGACCTGGACGGACCGCGATCCAATCGGATTTCGATTCTCTTTCCCCATATAGCTCTCGACCAAGCAAACATACAGGGGCGGATAGATCGTACTCGCTACAGCCCTCTATTGGCCTCCCAGGCCAGTTTTCGGCAGAGGCCGCATTTGCCTCATTCTCCTCATTCTCGGGCAAGGAAAAACTGCCCGGATCGAGCCCGCCACGGTTTCACAAATGTTTTCATCCTCTGCACGGTAGCCCCGGCCCCTATGCATGACACTTGCTCCGGTTACAAACGTTTTCATCCTCTACTCGATAGCCCGGCCTCCGCACACATCGGGTTCCGAGAAGGGCCTCCCATTCTCTACTTATACATATGGCCCATCACCTGCCCCATGAACAAGGCAGGCTTGATCCCGGCCGCATCCCAATCTTTCAAGGAGGTCCTCATGATCGCCACTAAGCTTCGGAATACGCCTACCGAGCTTGCCGCGCTCGCTCTCGCAGGCGATGACCAGCTCCCGTCCCTCTCGGCCGTTCTCTATCCGGAAATCGAGATCCCCTCATCCGATCCGGAGGCCCCGGCCACCGAGCCCTTTACGGTCGACTCGCTCACTAAAGCCAGCTGGTGCGCGTCAAAGATCGTGGACGCCCAGGCCCGCATAGACCAAAGATCCGATCTTGCCCAGTCCTACATCGAACGCATCCGAGCCTGGCTCGACTCTGCCAACGCTTCCGATCAGGACACCGTCTCCTACCTCTCCACGCTCTTGAAGCCCTTCGTTGAATCCGCGGTCGCCCAGCAACATCGCTCCCGATCGCTGATCCTCGTCTCCGCCATCGCTTCCCTCCGCAAGCTTCCCGACCATCTGGAAATCACCGATGCCTCGGCGGCCCTGGCCTACTGCAAAACATACCATCCCGGTGCAGTCGTGGTCCGGGAGGACCTGTCGAAGACCGAACTCAAGAAGCTCGTCTTCGACGGCAACGCGGTCCCCGGAGTAATCGCCGAACTCGGTGCCGACCAACTCTACGTCAAACCGTCTACTGAAAGGAGTCTCAAATGCGCTTCCTGAACTCTATCCTTATCGAAGGCAACCTGACGGCCGCTCCTTCATCCATCACCGGAGCCGATGGCCTTACCCGATGCTCCTTCTGCCTCTGCTCGGGCGATGACGCGCCCAGCGTTCCGATCATCACCTACGGCAAACTGGCCAACCGTTGCAACGAACTCCTCGATAAGGGCTCCTCGATCCGTGTCGTCGGCCGCATCGCCCGCGACCTTGAAGCCTCGGCCGCTACCGAAAGCCTGCGCCTGCACGTGGTTGCGGAACATGTCGAGATCAAGGGCCTGCCCCGTTCCTACTCGGAGGTCGCCTGATGGACGGCTTCGAGCTGATCTCTGTCTACACCAGAGCACAGGCCCTGGCCGACGGCGTCCTCATCGATGTTTCCGATCTCGCCCACGAGGCTGGCTTCACGTTACCCGTCGCGGTCACTGACAACCTCTGGCACAGCTACGTGGTTCCACCCCTGGACCTCGCCAAGAAAGGACAAAGCATCTCCGGGCGCCTGTGGGACATCCTGTCTATCCTAAGGTTCGCCATCAAGACCTCTCCCTCTACAGATCGCCTTTCCTTCTCCGTACTCTTCGCCATGACACCGGACTCCGAGCCCGTCCCCGTCGAACTCCTCGCCGTCTGCGGCCCTGGTGACAACGGCGAAGCGGTCGTTACCGTAATGCTTCCAGGTGATGACTGACTCGTGGGCCCCGGCCTCCCCGGGGCCCTTCTTCAAGCCTGTTTATTCGATGGCCAGACAGTCATGGACTAAGCAAAGCTACAGGGCTTCTCACTATTGTACTCGCAACAGCCTCTATCCACGCCTCCATCGCATTTATCGAAGCCGTCGCCAGTCCCACCCACGTAAGCCAGAGGGCATCGTGCCAAGAATCGGCGCACCTTGCTTGTACCCTATCTGTTCATGCCGTCGTTGTGCGGCCCTATCACCTCGGAGCCAGAAATGCCGAATCCTTTTGCGAACCTGACAAAACTTATTTCGGCAGTCTCACTCCTCGCCTCGCCGGGCGGGACCACGATCAAGACACTCATGTCCCGCCTCGGCATCTCCAAGCGCTCTGCATTCCGAATGCTCGAGGCGCTCGGAGACCTCGGGTTCCCCGTCATCGACGAACGCCGTGATCTCTCCTCCGAAAAGACATACCGCCTACTCGATGACTACACCCAACGCTTGCCCAACCTCACGCTTCCGACTATCGACCTCAATCCACAGGAGCGATTCTACTTGGACGCCCTTCTTGAAGGCCGCTCCTTGCAGAACGCTTCCTCGGGATCGCTCCTTTCTTCGCTCCGCATCAAGCTCCATGCCCTGCTTCCGGAGTTTGATGATGACGTAGCTGACCAACCCGACGCACCCGATCTTCCGGGTAATCCGTCATCGAGCCTTCTCGCTACATTCCGCACCGCCATCAAGACTTCCCAGGCCTGCTCCGTCGTTTATCGCTCACCGGTGGACGGCATCGCCCGTAGCTATGTCCTATATCCAGTAAAAATCCTTGAGCACCGTGGCGGCCTTTACCTCTACGCCAAGCCCGAGGGGCAGACCAACCTCCGGCTGCTTGACGTAGACCTCTTTGAATCCGCCACACTCGCAGCCCATACCGCTGATCACCCCGTCGATATCGACTATGCCGCTTCTCTTGGAGCCACCTTCGACCTTGAAGCCGATGCCCCGGTTCAGGCTACCATCCGCTTTTCGACTGCTGTCGCCAAGCAGGCCACGGCTCGTCACATCGGCGTCATCCAGTCAACGAAGATCAATACCGACGGCTCCTGCATCCTTACGGTCGGTTCCCGAAATCTCCGCGATCTTGTCAAATGGACCCTTGCTTACGGCCCCGATGCCGAGATCCTTGCCCCTCCAGAACTCCGCTCCATGACGCGCAAGGAACTCGTCCATGCCCTCGCCCAGTACGATTCCAGCCGTCCTACGCGCGTCTGACTTCTTGTTCACTACGAGCCGGGGTGCTCACTACTTAAATATCGCGACAATCGCGCCAAGTTTTGGCGCTATCTCCCTGTATCCTGACTATTCATGCATTTCAAGGAGGTTCCATCATGAAAAGAGCTCTATTATTGCTTCTCTGCATCTTCGCTATAATCACCGCTTCCTTCGCTCAGGATAACAAGACAATTGTTCCGCTCGCGAATGGACACTCGTTGTTTGTCTATAATTCACTCAAACCAGAATACTGGCAATTCTTCAACAATGCCGATCTCGGTACCTTCTTTGATGCGATATCCAAAGCCTACGGGCTTTCTACCGATATCACTGTCCGGCTCAACTTTATGACTAATCAGATGGTGATCGCAATCCAGGGAATCGAGATTGATCCCCTTCATTCGCCGTCTATAGCTCCAGTCAATAGGGATGGCGAAGTCTACTTACCACTTACTATCTTCAGGGACGCAACTAACGCAACGGCAGAATGGATCAGTTCCTTTGTATGGAATCAATCTACACCGTCAGAGCTCGCCAATCTTGTCAGAATATTTGCTTTTTCAAAACCGGTGCGTGTACTTTGTGTAATCACCAATGGTGATCGCAGTATCACGGCATTGATAGATTTGATGGGCTTAAAAGTTCTTAGTTTCGATTCCAAGATTCTTTGGAGTGACTATTCCGGCAAGGCAACTAGCGAGGTTATCACCTTGCCGGATTCTGCACTCGCCCAAGTTGCTCTTATGGAACAACAGTTTCTTCTTGAGGCACCAGAGGACCCGAAGAACCCAACCGTCCTAAGGAATAGCATCTATATCTATAAGTTCTTCGGCCTTCGATAATACTACTGCCCACTATGATAACAAGAACTCAGTACATTACTGGAGAATGCAGGTTGCATCTTGTAACTCATTGAAGGAGGAATTATGAAACGCATCGCTCTCGTCATCGTCCTAATGGCGGTCTTCACAAGTATCACGGTTGCACAGCCAGTTTCGAGATATCCGATCGGTAATGGCCATGTACTCAAATTTACGAATTATCTAAACGAACAATATCAACCTTTCTTCGATTACGCAGCCCTCGCGGAAGCCTTCGCCAAGATATCGAGCGATTATAATCTCTCGACCGATATCGATATTGGGTTTAATCCAAGCGACAAGGGGATCTGGCTTACAGTTCAAGGTATCAAGATAGATCCGAAACATTCATCAAAGTATCGACCTGTCATCGAAGATGAAGCCACATATCTTCCGCTAAAACTCCAGGTCGATGCTGCTGTAGCAATCCATATCTGGTTCATGTCTTTTCTCGCCAATCCAGCCGTCCCAGAGGACATCCAGATGCTTCTAGCGAAGGTCGCGATCAAGTCGACACGTTTCCTTGTCGCTGTTGAGAACGAACTCCGAACGCTTTCAGTAAAAGGGAGTATCACCGTAGGGAGTATCGCCTTTGATGCTCAATTTAGGTGGATGGATTTTTCCTCCGGTCAGTTCATAATGAAAGATATCAAATTGCCCCAGACACCAGAGGTCTTGGATGCTCTCAGGAAGGATCTGAAACTCTATCTTGTTACCCCGGTTGACCCAGCAAACCCTGAAGCAGAAGGTGATACTATGGGCGTGTACCAGTTCTTTGGACTCAAGTAGTATAGTGTTTATAAGAGATTCTTGTTCGATCCTATGGAGGTCTCATTTAACAGTCATGCATTCCAAGGAGGTATCATTATGAAAAGGACGCCGCAATTGTTTTCCCGGACGCCTGGAGTTTTCCTGCGGCGACTCGTATTTCTCTTCTGCGGCCTCGTCTTTTCGTTTCAGACTGCCCATGCCCAGTTATTTCTGAGCAACGCGGACAGAATCAAGGCGTTTAAGACCGCCCTCTATAGCCATAACGTTGCTGACCTCAAGAAAATAGGCACCAAGGCGATCATCGTTGGAAGCGACTTCATTGGTTTACTATGCTCGATCAAGGAGGCGAACCCGCAGGATATCGAGATCGTGGACTACATGATCGGGATGGGCGCCAATGTCGATACTCCCTACGATAAACTCGCACCTTTGGCCTGGGCCGCGAGGCTTAAAAAGGCTGAGCTATTCGAATACCTCCTCAAAAAAGGAGCCAAGCCTGATCTTGCTGACATCAGCGGCATCCCGATCCTTCATTATCTCATTGAGGAGTGGGATACCTCCACTGCCATGATCGAGACCATGCTTCCAGCCTATAAAGCCATTGATGCGATATCCAAGGGCGAGACCCCGGTACGACTTTGCATCAAGCTCAATCGTCCCCAAGCACTAGCCTTGCTCCTTGCTAATGGCGCTAATCCCAATCTCTCCGTAGAAAGCGGACCATCGCCACTTGTATATGCCTCCCAATTCTACGACACGGTCTCCAAGACCGAAAAAAAACCCACAAGGGTCGAGTGCATGCGCCTTCTCCTCGAATCGGGCGCTAAGGCAAATGTTTTCGATAGGGGTAAGCCGCTCCTCCTAAAAATGACTGATGATGGCCTCTCCGAATCGGCGATGCTTCTTCTCGAACATGGGGCCGATCCCAACCTTGGAGATGGAAGTACCACACCGCTCATCCGCGCCATCCAGAAGAATAACTATCTTCTAGTGCCGATCCTCCTTGACCATAAAGCCGACCCGAATCTCGGCGCCTCTGACGTTCCCCCTGTGTTCATGGCACTCTGGACCAGTTGGGGAAAACTGGGGCTCGATAGTAGGATAGTCATGTCCCTCGCGAACCATGGCGCCGATCTCACGGTGAAAGACAAGAATGGTAACACGCCGTACACTATCGCGTGGGAGGCGGGGGATCGCGCGGTCTCGGCCTATCTCGCTGAGCATGGTGCCGTTGACAATGACGGCATTCCCATCGGTGAGGAAGCGACCTATCACTTTGCCAAGGCCCAGACCTCGGTTAGTGACCTCATGAGATTCCGGAGACTGTTTCCACAAAGCCCGGAGGAAGCCGACATTGACCAGCGGATAACCACTCTCAAGGCTGAGGTGCTAGCAGGATTTCCCTTCTCAATCCGTACAACGCTTGGCGGGCGGATCGGAGAATGCTTGGCTGATAAATGGTCATTCGTTGCAGCCGCAGAGAGCACCGGCTCTCTCGATGGCTCCCGCTCTCTCGATAGAATGAGAGCATTCCTCAAAGGTTCTACCGTCACGATCATAGCTGGCCAAGCAGGGAGCAACATTGTCATCGGCCTCAAGGCTTCAGGCTTCAACCGCAACCTTCTCGTTAAGAGTCCCAATCCTGCTCGTGCCGACTATCTGGCTACTCAGGATCTTTTTCTACTCGGTTCCATTCTGAGTCTCTATGGTACAAGGATCATCCTCGATGCCAAAGCTTTCGGGTACCGAGGTGAGTACTTCGTTGCTCTGGAGCGGAACGGTTCCTCTTGCATCATCTCTTTTCGTCAGGATGGATTTCCAAGTGGCATAACGTTCATCAACGCAGCAGGTGATGAGTATAGCATTCAGGGTGAAGTCGGAGGCACACAAGTATATTACATTCCTTCTCCGGTGGATCCTGCCACTGGTGCAATACGCACTTCATCATTACTGTACTCGTTCTTCGAGTCGATGCCAAATAAGGCACAATAGCTGCCAAGGTTCATCAATGTAACCCACGATGGACGCTTTTTGATTTTCTCCAGGCTTTCTTGCCTGTAGGTCTCCAAGAATCCCTTCTGCAGGCTCCTCGTTCTTGGAGCCGCCTTCTTCGGAGGGCGGCTCCTTCCATTTCCAGCCTCTGCAGGCTTATAGCTATCATCCTTCGATCTCGAGGATAAAACCAGTCATAATTGAGGCAACAATTTTTTGGCAACAGGAAGCGGCACAAGAGACAGCCGCACATGCGATCGAGAGAGGATCGATCCAGCCATCAAGCCCGACAGGAACACCGGGACTAACAAGCGGACGCCAACAGTCGGCAACGCCCAATTTCCTCAGCATATGGATACTGCCGGTCGGCCGCGGGCGGTGTCTTTGCATGTCCATCCCATAGGGTTAGTCGAATACACCTCGGGACCTTGCCTGGCTATTTATAAATAATCCCATCCCTATCTACTGAGGTTCCCATGAAATCCATCTGCTTCTCCTCGATTAAGGGCGGCACGGGCAAGAGTTCGCTCTGCATCCTCGTCGCCAACTACGCCGCCTCGGCGGGCTACCGAGTCCTCGTCGCCGACCTCGACCTCCAAAACAGTGCTACTTCCTACTACCTCAACTCGTCCGATGAGGCCGACCAGAAGAACATCGCATCCATGCTTCATACCGAGCGCCTGGCTGAAAACATCATCCCTTCGAACTACCCCGGCATTGATCTTCTGGCCTCATCCCTTGACCTCGTGAAGCTCCGGGCAATCGGCGATCGTACCTTGAAGCGTATCCTCTCTGTCTCGAACCTGGTCTATGATTTCCTAATAATCGACACGGCCCCGACGTACGACAACCTCGTCCTCAACGCCCTGAACGCCGCTGACCTGATCCTTACGCCCGTCGCCTTCAGCCAGTTCGACTACAAGGGCGCCCTCTTCTACCAAGCCCAGCTCCGGCGCGAGACGGACAAGCTCGCAGCCTGGCGCATCCTCTTCAACTTCCACCGGCCCGCGAGGACAGACAACCCCGATTCCCTCCGCAACCAGTACGAAGCCCTCTTCTGCGGTTCCTTTGGGGACATCATCGCACCGGTCGCCATCCCTAATACCACCCACATCCGCCGCTCGATCGACACCGGGGAGCGCATCACGCCCGCACAGGCGAAGGCCCCGCTCCATGCCGCCATCGCCTCCCTCGCCGCCTACTGTGGCGTCGAACGCACTACCGAGAGGTTCTAGCCATGACCAAGCTCACCATGACCACCAGGCCCGACAAGGCCACCGTCAACAACTCCGGGGACAAGACCGTCGGCATCGAGCTCTACCTCGACCAGCTCACCAAGGCCGAGCCCTTCGCCTCGCTCTTCTCGATCAAGGCCGAGGTTTTCGAGGCTATCAAGGCCGACATGACGGTCAACGGCTTCGATCCATCAAAGCCCGTGAACGTCTGGAAGAAGCCCGACGGCATCCGCATCCTCATCGACGGCTATACCAGAGTCCGAGCCGCCGAGGAGCTCGACCTCTTCCGAGTCACCGCCTACGAGAAAACTTTCGACTCCGAGGACGAGGCGCTCGCCTATGCGATCCACACCCAGCGGGACCGCCGGAACCTTTCGGACGCCGAGCTCCTACGACTCATCGAGCTTGTGGACAGGCCCCAGGTAGGCTTCAACACACCGGTAGCGCCAATTGGCGCTACCGAAGCCAAGGCATCGAAGACAGCGGCTATAACTGCTGACGCAATAGGTATTTCAGCCCGCAAGGTGGAGCGCGCCAGAAAGGTGCTTTCCGATCCCGAGGAAGCCGCCGCAGTCCGTCGTGGCGAGAAGACCATCCACCAGGCGGCGGAGTCGGCCAAGACCAAGCGGGCTGCTCCGTCAACTCCTCGGAGGACCGCTTCACCAGAAACACAGCAGACTAACGACGAGGCTGTCACCGAGGGACTCCGCATCATCGGCCTTCTTCACGAGCTCGTACAGCGTGATACGAATGTTTTCAGACGAAAGACCCTGCGATCAGCAATCAAGACACTCCGTTCAGCTTTCAAGTAGCGCGAGCCCTTCATGTCACCGAGGACACCACCTTGCCGGGCGCTATGCCATTTGTTGCGATCATCGGGCATGGCCAAGTGTATGCGGAAAGATCGTGGAAGCGAAGAAGCAAAAATGGGAGCCTCAGTTACTTGCCTGGGGCATTCATTTTTCAAACTGACTTTGGTTGCGGTATTAGTCACTTTTTACAGACTATCATTTCACTTCCTTAATAGGCTTATATAGCGTAGTGGGTTAGCCTAGTGTCCCCAGAACTAAACCCTTCCGTGACAAACTATCGATAATGACTTACAATTAGTGCCATATTGGCGTTGTAAGGTAACACGAAAGAGCTGTCGATCAATCGGTGGATATAGCTTTTCCTTGTGCATCAAGCCACAGCCGAAAAAGATAGTTCATTTCAGTCAGGCCAATCGTCTATTCAGACGGTAGCTCGCCTGCCCCTTACGCGCCACTAGAAGCGGGCATCATGATCGGCCCGTTATGTAAGTATGCCAAAGGGGGCAAATTACGAAAACGTTCAGAATTCTTTTATACAAGGTTGCAAATCCTTTGCTATTCGTCGCAATCATCTTCTTATTAGGTCTATTCGCGCCCCCATACACATGCGCCGCACCTTTTTTCAGGGCGCTCGGCCCTGTGATCGACAAGATGCCTGCGCTCGCGGAGGAGGCAACCAAGGAGAACGCGCCCTCACCCCTCTGGGCCCGCCCTTTAGAGGATCCCTCGTTCGATTTTATGACAATGATTCCAGATCAGGGGCTCCTCGTAAGCACAGTGACGCAAAAATGGAGCATAACGAAATACGATCTTGGCTACGGCCAATTTGCCCTGCTCGACCCAGCGACTGGAGCGGAGCTCTGGACCGTCCCGCGAGTTTCATCCTACGATGAGGAGAACGAGATCATTGCATTGAAGCCGCACCTAATAGCCTATAACGACAATCCGAAGGAATCGTACTACTACGCACTGAGATACGAAGATGGTCGCAAGGCTTGGCGTTACGCGACGAACAAGCAGACGAGCGCGAAGCTTGACGGCGAGGGACGGACGCTGGTAATCGAGGAGCGCCCGCGCCCAGGGAAGAAACCACCAGTAGAGGGCGATACTGTCGATATGATCCTACGCGCACTTGACGCCGCGAAGGGCAAGACTCTGTGGCGCGTTACGATCAAGCACGTGCCCGCCGCTGGCGACCTGCCTTGGATGGCCATATTCGGTAAGGTCGTGCTCTTCTCGGCGGGGAAGCTTTCAGCCTACTCGCTCGAAGACGGGAAGGTGCTATGGGATAACCCCGATGTCGGTACCATGGATGACGACTGTCTAGCTGTCGAGCTGTCGAACTCGGAACTCCTCGTCTCCAATCGCGCTGGGGATCTCTTCGTGATCCGCAGTAACGGCTCGACAGCATGGCGCAGAGAGATAGGCGCGCCTCTCGGACTCTGTTTCGCGGCTGGAAGCAAGGTCTATATTGAAGTCTCCGGAGGAGAGGGAGGCAGGCGATTAGTTAAGCACGACGCACAAAGCGGCGAGGTTGAGTGGAGCACTACTCTGTCAGGCGAGATTTGGAGTCCGATAGCGACAATCGGCTCGCGACTCGCGATGGCGGTCAAAGACTTTAACAGACACGAGGCGCATCTTTTATTTATCGACGCAGAGACGGGCATCCAGGCCATGGAAACCATTCTCCCGCTGGAGTCACTCGCCGGTCCACCCTTGGGCTTGCATCTCCTTCCCGGCACACTCGCCCTCTCTGGCGAGCACTGGGTCGGTTCCTTCGACCTCGCGAGCGGCATGGCGTCGTGGATTCACTGCTTCGACCCGGCCGAGCCAACCCAACTTGAATTGTATGATACTCAAGCCCAGGGGCTACGAGCCGTTCTCGCTATGCAGGGAAACACCGGTAACGATAACTTTGACATCATACGGGGCGCTCAGGCCTACCTTAGCCTCTCGATCCGGCAGAATCAGCTACAGCTTGACAGGCTCATACGTAATTCCAACGCATCGACGCTTGATGTGGGGATGAACATCAATCAAAAGCGCTTTTTGGACAGAATGGCCTCCATCACAGCTTTCATGTCCATAACCTTCGCGATATACGACCAACTATCCGCGAAGTTGACCGTCGAGGAACAGCGTCGGGTCGCGCTGCCCTGGCAAATCGGTATCGGTATGAGCGCATCCCTCGGCAAATCGAGTTTCCAGGGCGACTACTTCGTACGTGGCGTGACGGACAGCTCGGGAGGGACTGCTATGCTCGTAGTCGAGATAGCGACAGGTCGGTGGTGTGAGATCCCTGTCACGCTTCGGCAGAAGGAAGCATTCGATCCGAAGGTCGAGTATCTATTCCCCCGCATGACGCTCGACGGTAGTCGGCTCTTCGTGCGGGGCACTGGATACGATCCCACTCTCTGGACCGCGACGAAGAATAAAAGTCGGACCCTCGTGCCCGACGCAGTATACATAGTACCGATGCCCTCGGTCCTCGCTTACGAAATAATCCCCTCCATATTTCTGGATCCCAAGCTCTACAATATAGCGCATTCAAGTGGAACGGCCTACGATCGCGTCTCGATCGAAGGTGGAGGACGGGCCCGCGTATACACGCTCGGTCGCATGGGAATCGTCGACGAGGCAGGGCACGTACTCCTCGAACCACGTTACGACCGTATTGACAAACAGGAGGACGGGACCGCGATCGTAGTCTCCGACGGGAAGTACGGCATCATTGATGAAAATTACCAGCCCCTTATAGATTTGGTCTACGAATATCTCGGTCCCTTTAGGGAAGACCGTGCACGTGTTAAGGTCGGGAAGCGCTACGGATTCATAGACCGCATAGGCGACTTCGTTGTTAAACCTCGCTTTGATCTGGCAGGTGACTTCTCAGAGGGCCTCACCTGGGTGTGCGAAGGGGGAAAGATCGAGTTCATTGACCGAAATGGCAATATTTTAGCGCGGACGACTTTTGACGGTGCCACGCTCCATTTTCATGAAGGCCTCCTACCAGTGAGCAAAAGGAATAAGTTCGGCGAAGAAGTATGGGGCTATGCCGACGCTTCGGGGCATCTGCAAATAGCCCACTCCTTCGTTGCCGCCTTGAGTTTCGTCGGAGACTTCGCCCCCGCAGCAGTCAATAAGATCGGTAGGACACGCGGGCTCGCGCCGACCTACGGCTTCATCAATAAAAAGGGCGATTGGGTTGTATCGCCTAGCTACGACTCGATCGGTCCTTTCCATAGAGGATTAGCGATGGTAAAGAACGAGTACGGCTACATTGGTTACGTCGACACTCAAGGTCGGGAAGTGATTCCGCTAAAATATAGGGACGGCTCCGATTTCAAAGACGACGGTTATGCGCTGGTCCGCTTAGGCGAAGACTGGTTGAACATCGATGCACAAGGGCATGTCTTTCCTGAAGCTCCCACTTCGAGGAAATGATGAGTGACTATTCTGGATACGATTTTTCAACATTACGTGAATCGTCTTCGGTCAGGACCCTCTGGCAGCTGTGTCCAGGACATTCTTCAGGTCATCGAAGCATTTCTCGACAACGTCTTTGTCGCGGTATACTTGCAGGGCTTCCAGCGGTTCCTTGAAGGTCGTGGTCAGAAGGGCCTGGAAGCCCGCATTGCGCTTATGGAAAACAATTGCAGGGTTATACAGTGTTAGAGTATGTTGTCGGCGGTCAGCTTATTGAGCCAGTTCGAGAGAAATCTGGTCAGATAGATTGGGCTACGCCGGCTTCGAATTGGTCAGCATAATAGGCCACTTTTCCCAGGTCCTCCGCCTCCATACCATCAGCGATGGAGGCATCAATGGGATACCATCGGATAAGAAGCGAGCACGTGTCCTACGAGTAAGCACTTGAGATTCTGACACGGAATAATCCGGGCGAACGAAAAGGAGCATCCCGGGCGTGGAATCTTCGAGCCGTATGCGGACGAGATTCGAGTGTTACGTAGGGTTCGGGGTTCCTAGCAGTATCTCCATTCTTCATGTCGTACAGGTAATCGGTTCAATAGTTCCCGGTAGTATCGCCACTTCGGCATGAACTGTTCCATCAAGGTGATGAAGCGACTGTTGTGCGTGGGTTCGAGAAGTTGGACCATCTCGTGAACAATCATGTACTCGAAACATTCACGCGGTTTTTTAGCGAGTTCCGTGTTAAGTCTGATGCCGCGCGTGATCAGGCTGCAGCTACACCATTTGGTTTTCATATGTTGCAGAAAACCCTCTCGAGTTTTATCTGCATGATTGATTCCCATTTTGCGATGAGGGTGGAATGGCGCGCTTGAGTTGAGTGCGATACCATACCTCAATTAAATATTGTTTCTTTCCTTCACTCGTTCCGTCCTGACTTGCAGGAGGAGTTGGTTATGCTTCAGCTGTACTTGGGGAGCTTTGTCTTTTTCCATAACTTTCAAGAGATAGCGCCTTCCCCAAAGGTAATGGCTTATCCGGTCCAGATACTCCCTGGGCGTTTCACGTTCTTGTTCTTGCAGTTTACGCAGCTATCGGCGTATCCTGTTCGGGTCGTTGGAATCAGGCATATCGGAAAGGCTGTTCTCTCGAGCCAGCGGACCAAGGATCTTTTTGTTAATCTGGTCGCCGATATCCGTTTTGCCCTTAAGAGCGACAATGTCTTTGAAGCTGGTGCCTGGGGGAATCGTGATTGTCAGCGACGATGGTAATATGCCGGAATTCGCCGACGAGAACTTACCGGTTCCTGTCCAAGAACAAGGGGCTCTGCTTCAGGTAGTATGGTGGTTACGACACACGCCAGACACCGGGCATGGGAGTAGCCTCTGTGCGGTTTTCGCCCCAGACGACCTCCTGCGCGGCAGTCAATAACCTCTTCCGTATGTCGAGAGCACCAGCTGTGAGGTCAACGGTCATGAACCGGACCAAATGGCCCTGCAACTCAAGTGCTTCATTATAATCATCGCCAATTGCTGGATGAAGCAAGACTCCGACGGAGTTCATCGACATGGCATCCTCGGATTTTTCTTGAGATCGCAGGTATGCGTACATTTGATAGAGATACCCGCTCTTGAGGGACGCTTCCCTATACCAGCCTCTCTGGACTATCTCAGTGAACTTGGTATCTATGATAATGCGCGAAGCCTCGACATTGTTCTCAAGGACGATGTCGGTCTTCATGGCTGGCAATATCTCGTCTATCCGCGAGGTTTTGCGTACGGCAGGCCACTGAAGCCAGCCGCCGGTGCTGACGCGCCACCTCGATCTATCTAGTGTGCAATCGAAAAAGCCCCCGACCGCCCGTTCAAAGAGCTTCCTGAGCCAATGCTCCTCACGGTCTGGAGTGGCCAATTGGCGAGCACCCTGTTCTTCGGTGGGGAGGGCGAGTTCGAAGGCCAATTTTGCCAGACTCACCATCTGCCTATCAGCAATATCGTTGCGGCCGAAGGTTTCGAGCGACAACTGGCGTCTACCCGGAGGTTCCCCCGTGGCGCCCACTTCCCAGAGACGCGAGGCAAGTGAGGCGCAATGCGCCCCGAGTTCCCGATCGCCGACCAACCGCGAGAGCCTGAGCAAGGCGGCTCGTACGGACCTATTCCTTGGTGTATCGGCACATAGCTCATCGAAGGAGCAGGCGATCTTGCCGCGCTCGAGGAGCATGTGCGATTCTGTACGAAGGTGATCGATGCGGCCGCGGACCCTACCCATGATCTTTTCACGCTTCCTATAGCCAAGCGTCAGATTGCGCTGGAGGCGCCGTTCCACGCACCTGGTGAGCATCGCGGCGACCAAGTCGGGAATATCGTCGGGATTTTCCTCGACGCTCCGAGACGCGGCGTCGAGTTCGCGGTAGAGGTCGGACGCGTACAGCATGAGGAGCCATAGGTTCCGTATTGGAATGCGCCCGACGTAGCCTTCGGAAGGTATATTCATCACAGCCCTTCGAGAAGCTTTTCCTTGGCTTTGCGTGCCGTGTCGAGCCGGTCGAACCAGTATTCCTCCAGAAGGGGGCCGATCTGGGTCTCAACGACTTGATGGTACCACGTCATGGGCTCTTTGATATCGTTCTTGCTCGATGGCGTGAGGAAGCTATGGCCAATCCTGAACTGCCGCTTGAGGTTGGGGTCGCTTTCTATTGTCGCGTTCAGTTCATTGATCCGGCGGGCCATGTCGTCGATCTGCGCCGGGGAGATAGGTATCTTGTCCAGCACCCAGCTTCGCCAATTATTGTTGAAGCAAGGTTCGAGTTCGATGAAGGCAAAGCGCCGCCTGAGGGCCAAGTCAACCAGTGCGAGGGAGCGATCGGCGATATTCATGGTGCCAATGATGTAGAGGTTCTTGGGGACGCTAACCCGCTCACCGGTGAATCGCCGATAGCAGAGCTCGAGGCCCTCGTCGGGGTTACGCTTGTCAGCCTCGATGAGAGTCAGCATCTCTCCGAAGATCTGCGCGGGATTCCCTCGGTTAATCTCTTCAATAACAAGGACGAAGGACTCCTCGGCTGATTTCGAAGCCGCTTCTATCATTTGCATGAAGGGGCCATCCACCAGGTCGAGCCGCCCCTGGCCGTTTGGCCGAAATCCTCGCACGAAGTCCTCGTAGCTCATGTTGGGATGGAATTGCACGGCCCGTAGCTTCGATTCGTCCTTCGCTCCTATCAGCGAGTAGCCGAGGCGCTTAGCGAGCCAGGTCTTGCCAGTTCCCGGCGGGCCTTGCAGGATAAGGTTCTGCTTTAGCCTAAGCGAGTCCAGGATAAACCTAAGTCGATCGAGATGAAGAAAGCATCCTTCTGCGAGCATAGAGTCGATCGAGTATGGTTCCGGCGGCTCGTATGTTCCTAATTCACTGACAGCCTCCTCATCCTCGCTGTCGCCTTCTTCCTGCACCTTCTTGGGCCCGGTTTTTTCGCCGGTAGCTGGACTGCGATACTGCCATGCCGCCAAGGAAAGCTCCGGATAAGAGTGCACTGGGTAAGCATCTTCCAGGAACCGCGCTGTAAGCGTGTCCATGAGGGACACATAATCCTCCGCGCTCGAGCGTCCCTTTGCACCGTTGGAACCAACAGCTATACCGAGCTTCTCGGTAATGTAAGTTTTCGATCGGCTATCCAATGTTGGGTAGAACCAAGGGCGCATCCAATAGAGTCCCATGGACAGATTCCATCCAACACAATATATCCGCGAGGCCTTGTTGTAGGTGTCGAGGAAGTCGTTCCGGACATCAGCGTCATCCGCGTCGTCGTCAGCCAAGATGAGAGCCTTCTCGAATACATCCCACAGAGTGTCTATGTCTCCGGGCTTCCTATCCTTCGAATATCCGAAGTACATGGATTTTTGCTTGTTGATGAGGGGAATGCCGTCGAAGCCCTCTGGGACTGGCTCGGTCACACCCAGCATCGAGGCTAGTTCTCGTGCGGCTTCCTTTCGGTTATCCTGCGTCACGCCCCTGTTAAAGATCCCCAGAACTGTGAAGGGACATATGTCGGTGAGGGGAACAATCTTGCCTTGCTGATCGGCGTCGTGCAGGTAGGACATATAATCCACCCTGGAGGCGAAGGCGTTAAGCCTCCGTACTAATTCGCTCCTGTTGCCTTTATATGCGAGCAGCCCATCCGCTATAGCCTCATAGAATGTCGTCCAGGCAAACTTCCTATCTGTGGTATCAATGTCACCAAAGCGTTGCCGCCAATAGGAGTCGTTGCGAAAGCGGTCTATGTCCTGCGGCTCATTCTCGAGAGTGAAGGCGATGAGCGCATCATTGTGCCACGAGACTCCTGGGACGATCTTCCACACGGTCTTCTGATAGGTGTAGAAGTACCACTCACGGATGGGATCGACCGCCTTCCAATCAACCTTGACCCGTTTGCCGTCGCCGGGGTTTTCCAGAATCGTCCCGATGGCCTTGATGCCCATAACTGAGACTGAGTTGCCGCGCGTATCGAAGCCAACATCCTTCTTCCGCGTATATGCAGCCTTAATGGCGATACGATCACCGGGCCGCATGGACTTTACGTGGTCGATATACTTATTATCATACCCGTTCTCCCAGATGCCTTCAGCTATGAAGCGCGGGGTTTGGTCCCTTGTATGTCCATAGGCTGCCCCTACGAACCAGCACGTCGATTGAGTTCTAGATTCTGAAGTCATAGCTAGTATCTCCTATTTCTATCAAGGAGCTCACATGATTCCTTTCGATAGAATCGTGGACTAGACATTACTTCGAAGGCAATCCGAGTTTGTCGAAGAATGCCCTATTTCTTTCGGTTGCCATGTTGACAAGTCTGTCAAAGGAGATCACCTCAACATAGGATTGGTAGTTCTTGCTGTAGAAGAAATAGCCGAGACCATCAGAAGTCATTGTCGCATCATGCATCTTGCAGCGCCTGCGAATTGATTGGGTCAAATCGCACAGTACGTAGCAGAATCCGGGTATTGTGCTAGAGTTGGGTATAATGCGACCTGCACTAGTCATGACCTGCCCTTCTCGAACACGCTCAAGATATCCAAGTGCCTGCTCGATCGGATCCTTTTCCTCACCCTCCTTAGCGTCGTCTCGCATCGGGCGTTTAATCTCGATTACAACGATGGATGCTAGAGGGGGATTGTCTTCCTCGGAGACTAGGATGGGATTATCGAAAACATTGAGCCCGAGTATGTCGGGCTCCTTGCCCGAGACAGACCCGGTTATGGGCATGCTCCTGAGTCCCTTGTCCGAGGCAAGATAGTCGTGGAAGGCCAGTCGCTCATCAATTAGCCATAGGTTGGCACTATCAGGCAGAAGATCATTGCTTGTCTTTCCCATCGGCATGATCATCTGGTGGATCACGTCCTCCCGAGCGTAATTACCGTCAGAATCTCTCTGAATCACAGCCCTCAAAAGATCGATGATCACCCTTCGGTGCGATACGTAACTGGCTAGATCTGATTTCTTCAGCTCACTCGCTTTTTCGAGATAGTCTGCTATCTTGATCCTATAGGCCTCCGGAGCATCCGATGCCGAAGGGGTCATAAGGTCATGCCCTTCATCGATAAGGGCTGTCTCTAGTTCATGAAGCTTCTTGTGGAGCGTAAGGTCGAGTTCCTTGTCGGAGAGGTCTGGGTCGATACACTTTTCGTCTTCGCTAAGCCTACCGATGATAGGTCGATACTTGGGAGCAACGGCCGCAACGTAGTTTGTGAGCCGAGCCTTCCCCGCCTCCTGATTAGCTTCAAGGCTTTCGCCCAGGAAGGCTTTTGCCGCCTCTAGGACAGCCTTCTTGATGTCGGCTGTTGAGATCTCCGTATCGCTAAACAAGCTGTCCTTTGTTTCATCAAAGTCAAAACCTGTCCTTTCTGCCCTTACATGATCGTCTAGGTATGATGATCCTACATAGCAGGAGTATATGAACTCGGACTCCCCTTCCCTCAACTTCCCATAAAGCCCGGGAAGTTTGCCCGTGATGTTTTCTTCCCTAACTACCCGACTGCCTGCACAGAAGTATACGGTATGATTCTGTGTCGCGTTACCTCGAAGCTTAAGATGTGTGATTTCGAATTCTTGCCCCTTAATATCAAGCCGCTGCCCCCTTGCAGAGGACATCATATGTTCCTCATAGACGTCATCTAGATCAAGATTGTTCTCCGGATCTATAATATGTATTTTCGGTGCGCCCCCATCTCTGATGAAGTACCAAAGGCAATGTTCAAGGAGAAGTCTTGCGATGGTTGGCGCAGTCTTTCGTGCATATTCCTTGTACTGATCTCCGAAGCCTGTAAGCCGCACCGTGGTTTGCGGTGTCGCGCCTTTTGCCACAGGCTCAACTTTGTTGTCTGCGATTCCTACTTCTGCATCGAAGATGAATGTTCGTTTTTGGCATAACCCTCCGCTATCCAGGAACAAACTCTCCACCTCAACATTGTCAAATGCCTTTAGCCAGAGGAGGCGACCGACGCCACGACACCCTCTGTCGATCTTATGGTCAGTATCAAGCGTTTCGAAAGATTCCATGTTGGCATCGGTGAAGCCTATTCCATTATCGATGATGGCAAAGCCTGTGATTTCGTCTTCCGCTTCTGGGCCACGCTTCTTTTCCTCATCGAACAAACGCTTCTGACCTTTAGAAGAGAGGCGAATTATCTCAACCGTTATCTTACCATCCTTCGAGGTCTTGTCTGATTCTTCAATGGCGTGAATTGAGTTGACTACTGCTTCGAAGATAGGGAGTAAGGCATGCGTCTTCGGCAGAACCGTGTTCCGTAGCCTACCCCTGAGGTTTGTTGCCAGATTCACGATGCTCCTCCTGCTAAAGGCAATGCGTATTGCTCATACAGGGTGAAGAGGTATTCGATTCTTTCTAACTCACTCTTAAACCTTTCCTTCCGGTAGCACTTATCAACAGCCATATCGAGAGCTTGGTGCGCCTTCACCAAGCGTTGCGGCATCGTAAGGGGATGATATAGGTCAGCGAGGCAAGAATCCTTTGACTCTTGGCGAGCGTCGAGAACGGCTTGCGCCGCTTCTTCCACCGCTTTGATTCTCGAAGCGTCGATGTCCTTCAGCAGACCTCCAGCTGGCCAGGGGAAGTTGTTATAGACTAGGTTGTTGGAATACCTATAGTCTCCCTTTATCCTGCCACAGACCTGCCGCACCCAGGCCATGTGCATCGAGGATTGGAGCACCCCAAAGTGAAAGAGCCCGGCGTTTGATATCATCAAGCATGAGTCATGGACGATGTCTGATGCGTGGAAGAAGCCGAAGGGAATATAGTCGCGGCCTTCGGATGAGTGCCGAGGGATCAAGATGTAGTCAGAGCCGGGTTGCCTAATCTCGCCGAACAGCGTCGGGAAGGCAGCAAGCTTGACCGTGGCGGCACGAGTACTGGCCATGCGGTACGCTTTAACCCTTTCTATCCGTTCCATAATCCAAGGGTGCTTTCTTAGTTCTGTCGGACTGATTTCCTTCAACCAGAGGCACCAACGCTTATCCCCATGCAGATACTCTTTGGCGCTCATGAGTGGTGTAGCCTCCCGCGCTTTTTTCCAACGCATTCCCGGGCTGCTTTCCACTGATCCATTAGGAACGATCGCGGGATTCCCGATTTGAAGCGATGGCAAAACAG
>Ga0209727_1001206_pt1 | contig 22284 bp, 15 predicted proteins | sample RifGroC1_FD_183995 | JGI IMG/M metagenome (GOLD analysis project Ga0209727, IMG submission 183995) | Groundwater microbial communities from Rifle, Colorado, USA - Groundwater C1 (SPAdes) (version 2) | ecosystem: Environmental > Aquatic > Deep subsurface > Groundwater | place: Rifle, Colorado...
AAAAATATTTATTATTCTTTAAAAAAGAGACGATCCTTTGTCACTATAAAAGCAATTGACCAAAAAAGGACACTATTATGCCAGACGAATTAAAAATTACTGATATTAACCCAAGACGATTTACCCCTCAAGAAAAGAAGAGAAAAAGATATTTGAAAGATAGAAGAAATAATTATTCTGAAAATGATAAATCTTCAAGAAAAGCAATAAAATTTAGAAAAAAATGGGTAAATAAAAGTTATAGGAGCAATGTAAATAACAAATTGAGAAATAATAATGATTTGGACTTAGATAATTCTGTTAAATCTGTAAGAAAAAAAGATTGGAAAAAATCGCCAGATATTCCTTTAATTGATTATGTAAAAATACAACTTAAACATAGAAAAGAAAGAATTGATGGTAAGAAATTGCGTAATAAGATTCAATTAGCAAATTCATTGCGAAATTTAGAATAAATTATTAAAAAACAACAATATAGTCTAAATATATCTTTTTTTAGTCATATATTATTAGTTTTATTGTATTAATAATTGTTATTTCTAATTTTGTGATAAAGTTCTAAATAAAATTTTAATAAAAAATATATAAGTCCGTCCCTCAGGGACAGAGCTAAATCTATTTTTTTACCACCCATAATTAAAAATTTTTGTTTTGAAAATTAAATTGCAATTAATTTGGATGTGGAGTATAATTTTATATATTTAAACGCTTCTAAAAGGTCAATAAATAATAAAAGTTGACATTACTTATTTGTTTAATACAAATGAATTAATTTGATAATTTGGACAATTGCCAGTAGAAAAAGGACTCTTTTATGAGAAAAACAAAATATAAAATTTTATTTTTGATTTTTACATTTTTATCTTTGAGTATTGCATTTTCTGATTCTGATAGCTTATGTATTGTATCGTATAATACAGAAAATCTTTTTGATATAGTTGATAATCAAGACACTACTGGTGATGACGAATTTACTCCTACGGGTAGTAATAAATGGAAAAAAGAAAAATATGACAGTAAAATTTCTAATATCGCAAAAGTTATAACAAGTATTGATAAAAATGAACTTCCAGACATAATTGGATTAGCCGAAATTGAAAATAAATCAGTGCTAATTGATTTATCAGATAATAATCAATTTAAAAAAGAAAAATATAAAATTGTACATCAAGAAAGCCCTGATTATAGAGGTATTGACACTGCATTATTGATTAAAGAAGATGAATTGGAGATAATGGAATATTCATTTATACCAATTGATTTAAGCATATTTGAAAAAGAAGAAACGACAAGAGAAATAGTTTTTGCAAAATTAAAAATACTAACCAATAACGAAATAATATATGTATTTATGAATCATTGGCCATCACGAGCAAATCCTGAAAGTTATAGAATTTTTACTGCTAATACTTTACGAAAAAAAATTGATCTGATATTAAAAAACGATAAATTAGCAAAAATAATTTTATTGGGTGACTTTAATGATGAACCAACCAACAAATCTTTATTAAATAATTTAAAAGCAAAATTAGATTTTGATATTAATGATTTTGATTTGTATAATTTAATGTCAAGTTATTTAGATAAATCTCAGGGAACTTATTATTATACAAAAGAAAAAAAATGGAATATTTTAGATAACATTATAATATCAAAAGGATTATTAAATAGTATAAATGGCTTTGTTTTAGAAAATAAAAAAGCTCAAATATTTCGAGAAGAATTTATACTATATAAAAATAGTTCAGGTTTATATATTCCTAATAAAACATATTATGGAGGATATAGCGATCATTTACCTGTTTATTTGATATTAAAGAAAAAATAAATACCTCTGATTTTTTCAAAGGTATTTTGAGATTTATACAGACTTTTTTTACAGTCTCGTTTAAATCTTTTCAATCTGAATAATTTTTTGTAGTTATATATTTCCTTGGAGGAATATTTTTTTCTTGAGGTTTAAATGGTCGTCTCGGTGGTCTAATTTCTGTCTTTTTTTCAACAAGATGTTCTTTCCAGAAATCGATAATTACTTTATTGACCTCAAAGACTTCTAATAAAAATATTCCACAGTGAAGAAAAGGATGATTTTTCATTCTTCTAAAATGTTTTATTGTATGTTCATCTTGTAATTTATAGAAAAGATAAAATGATTTTGCCAGATGGTCACAAACTTTATGTGGAACTCGCAAATGTATCAAAATATCTGTAAAGAATGTTTTTAAGTTTACATAAAATGTAAGGTCATTTTGATTAAAATTTTGGCTCGTAAGCTTTTTGTATAGCATTACTCCCCAATAAAGCTCAACTTCTTCAATTTTATTTTCTTTTATATGATGATCTGCGTTGTTTAGATATTTTATTGTGTCGTCGCAATTGCCGCTATCCAATTCTTCATATAAGAATGGAATAAAATATTTTAGTAATTTTGTTCTATGTAATTCTAAAAATATTTTTGTTGCACATTCTGATTTTAGGATTTTATTTATTTCTTCATAGAGCCTAAGTAACGAAACTTTTGATAGTTCGGAAGAATATTTTATTATTTTTTTGAAAACATCTTTTTCAATTTTACAATCGCCCAAAACAGAATATTTTACAGCCCTAAGCATTCTTACTGGGTCTTCCAAAAAACTAATTGATGGTTTTTTTAAAAGTTTAACAACTCTTTGCTTTATATCTTCGTAACCATTAACAAAATCAATGATTGTTTCATCATCTGGATTGTAATATAAAGCATTAATTCCAAAGTCTCTTCTTTCTGCGTCTTCTTCTATTGTGCCATAAACATTATCTTTGAGTACGATGCCTTTTTCTTGTTCGATATGATTTGATCTAAATGTTGCTGTTTCTATAATTGCGTTTTTAAAAATTATATGGACTAACTTAAATCTTTTTCCTATTATCCTCGAGTTTGAGAATATTTTTTTTATTTGTTTTGGTGTTGCATTTGTTGCCACATCAAAATCTTTTGGTTTTTTGCCAAGCAAATAATCTCTTATCGCACCACCGACAATATATGCGTCAAAACCAAATTTATTTAATCTGTTAATGATTTTTATAGCATTAAAATCAATCATTGTTCTTTTTATTTTATGCTCGGAAACTTCTATTATTTTTGGAACTTTTACTTTATTCTTTTTTCCAATTATTTTTTCAAAAATATTTGTTTTTATAAACAAATTAATCCCTCAACACAATTAATCTAACTACAAAAAAATAAAATTGCAGCGTATCAATAAGTCTTAAACTATGCCATTAAAAAAATCTAATGGAAAGGTCAAAATTTTATTGCTTTTCTATTATATAAAAAATATTTTAAAATTACTATATATAATTTGATATTATATTAATTTTTTTTTTGTACAAATAAATTAACTCTATAAAGCATTTTCTAATTGATAATCTAAATTTTGATTTAATAAAATAACTCTCAGATAAACCACGAATGATACGAACAGACTGTGTAAAATTTTGACTTAAATTGCTATTTTTTAATAAAACTTATTTACCATTTAGAGTTCGTTAGGTATAACCCAATTTTAATAGTAAAAAGGAAATCTTTGTAACTGGGGACAGACATAGGGGTAAAATTTTCATCCTCAATCGCAGAGTCTTATATCTCCATTCATGAGGATGAGAGTATTGCTATTATTGTATTTATTGTTTAATTACGTTATATCCGATATATACAAGATATATTAGTATCATCATAAGTCCTTCTACTCTTGTAATTGTAGATTTTTTAAACAAAAACATTGTAACAAACAAAATTAATGAGCTTACAATTAGTATAATATAGTCAAACATATATATTTCCATCGAATATTTAACTGGATATATTATTGAGCTTACTCCTATAACTAACAATATGTTAAATATATTACTTCCTACTATATTCCCTAAAGCTATGCTACTGTTTTTCTTAGATGCAGCAACAACAGAAGTTACTAACTCAGGTAAGCCAGTTCCTATTGAAATTATAGTTAGAGCAATTATTTTATCACTTAGATGGAAAAATTTTGCGATTTTTACAGCAGATTCAACTACCAAATTTCCACCAATTACTAACCCTATTATTCCGATAATAATAAACAACAATATTTTGATAATTGGCATATCTTTAATTGTTTCTTCTTCAATTTCTCCTGTTTTTGATAATTTATAAAGGTAGAATAAAAAGTATCCCATAAATATTATAAGTATTAATCCGTCACCTCTTGATATAACCCCTTCTTTTTCTCCAAATAGAATGTCATTAGAAAGAACAAACAATATAATTGACACTAAGATTACAAAAGGAATTTCTTTCCACACTGTATTTTTTTTCGCTGTAATTGGATAAATTAAAGCAGATACTCCTAATATCATCAAAATATTAAATATATTACTTCCCACGATATTACCCAAAACAATATCATTATTCTTTGCTATACTTCCTATTACATTTATAAAAAGTTCTGGTAAAGATGTTCCAAATGCTACAACTGTTAGTCCTATTACTATCTGTGGTATTTTTAATTTCACACCAAAAGAAGATGCACCAGTAACAAAAAAATCTGCACCCTTAACTAAAAATATAAAACCTAAAATTAAGAATACTATGCTCAAAATCATGATTACACCACCTTTTATTTTTCACTTATCCCCAGTTTTCAAAAAATGGGATTTTTTAACACGAATAACGCAAAGAAAACACGAAGATTTAATTAAAAAAGTGATTTTTTATATTTCTTCGTGTTTTTCGTGAACTTTATGGTAAAATTTATACAAAATGTAATTCGATATTCGTATTAAAAACTGCAATAAAGTTTATATATTGCTTTTTTAGTTAGAATATACCCAATTATTTATATTTTATACTATTTTAAATGTTTTTACTTGCATTTACAAATTTTTCTAAAGTTATTAAGCCTTTTTTTGACTTTGCAATTTCTTTTGCTTTGTAAAAACCTTCTTTTATATCAGAAACCATTCCATAAATATATAAAGCTACTCCTGTATTTAAATAAACAAGGTTTGCTTTTTGTGAATCATTTCCAGACAATATATCTAAAGTTATATTTTTGTTAATCTCGCTGTCTCCACCAACAAGTTCACTATGATTAACCAATTTTATGCCAATAGATTCTGGGTTAAAAACATAAGACTTTATCCAACCATCTTGAAGCTCAGAAATTTTAGTTGGAGCAGACAAAGACACTTCATCTAGTCCATCAAATCCACTCACAACCATAGCCCTTTTAACACCAAGCAAAGCCAAAGCCTCACACATTTTTTCTGTTAATTCTTTGTCATAAATACCAATTAGTTGGTGTGTAGAGTAGGCAGGGTTAGATAAAGGTCCAATTAAATTAAAAATTGTCCTAAAACCCAATGATTGCCTTGCAGCCGCTGCAAAACGCATAGCACTATGAAATTTACGAGCATATAAAAAAGTAATACCTATTTCTTTGTAAGTACGAATGCAGTTTTCTATACTCATATCAACATTAACGCCAAGTTTTTCGAGTAAATCTGCACTCCCTGATTTTGAAGTGGCAGCCCTATTACCGTGTTTTACAACCTTTGCACCACAAGCATTTGCAAGTAACGCAACAGTAGTAGACACATTGAATGTTTTTGAAGAATGAGAACCGCCAGTTCCGCAAGTGTCAAGTCTATTCTCATTATCTTCTGGTTTAGGGAATGATATTGCCTTTTTCTTTAAAACAGATGCAAATCCCGCCAATTCTTCCGATGTAAAGCCTTTTATTTGTAAAGATGTGAGTAATGAGCCAATTTGTGCATCGTGCATATTCCCTTCAGTGAGTTCGTCCATAATGTCATAAGATTCTTTAAAATTAAGGTTAGTTTTATTTAACAATTTGCTTAAATAATCTTTAATTGGTACATTATCCCTTCTGTAATGCAAAAAATTTAGTATCATTTTTTCGCCGTCTTTTGTACCAATTGACTCTGGATGAAACTGAACGCCAACAATATAGTATTCTTTATGTTCAACAGCCATCACTTCGCCATCTTCACATTTTGCAGTAATTTCAAAACAATCTGGGATGTCTTTTTCTTTTCCTGCTAAAGAATGGTATCTTGTCACTTTTGTATCAGCTGGAATATTCCTAAAAATACCCTTGCCATTATGGATCAATTGTTCAACTTTACCATGTACAGTGCGAGCAGCATTTACAATTGGAACACCAAAAGCTGCAAGTATTGATTGATGACCGAGACAAACCCCAAGTATTGGATACTTACCTTTGAGTTTTTGCACCACTTCTATACAAATACCTGCCTCGTGAGGTGTACCAGGACCAGGTGAAATAACAATATATTCTGGATTAAGTTTTTCGATTTCTTCTATTGTAATCTTATCAGAACGGACAACCTTAATTGGGTAATTTAACTTCAAAAAAATCTGATAAAGATTGTATGTAAAAGAATCATAATTATCAAGTATTAAAATCATTTTCTACCTCCTATACTAAAATCATAAAATCTAATTACTTTAATATCAAGTAATTATACGATTTTAATCTGTGTAATCTCTGACGATCTGATTAATCTTTGTTATACAAAAAACATTTTTTTTATTTCAAATTAAGAGCAACTCTTAACGCTTTCATTTTGTTTTCTGTTTCTTCGTATTCTTTTTGAGGGACAGAGTCATAAACAATGCCAGCCCCTGCCTGTAAATAAACTTTTTTACCTTTACAAATTGCTGTCCTTATTGTGATACAACTATCAAAATCGCCATTTTGTTCAAAATAACCTATTAAACCAGCATAAACGCTTCTTTTATGTTCTTCAAGGCTATCAATCGTCTTAATTGCCTGTATTTTAGGAGCTCCTGTCACAGTACCAGCAGGAAATGTTGCTTTAATTGCATCATTTATTGTTTTTTGCTCACCGAGTTTTCCTTGCACCTCGCTTACAATGTGCATTACATCAGAATATCGCTCTATAACCATCTCTTCTGTGAGTTTAACACTTCCGCCAGCACTAACAATCCCAACATCGTTTCTTGCAAGATCAATTAACATTAGATGCTCAGCCAATTCTTTAATGTCAGATTTCAAATCTTTTTCTAACGCCAAATCTTCTGCTAACGTACTGCCGCGTCGTCTTGTGCCAGCGATTGGTCTAACTGTAACAGTATCATTTTTTATTTTTACCATAACCTCTGGGGACGCACCAAAAATCTGGAATTTATTAAAGTCCAAAAAAAACATATAAGGAGAAGGATTACGCATCCTTAAATTTCGATACGCTTCAATAGGAGTATATTCTGTCTCAATTTCTACTCTTCGAGATAAAACGCATTGAAATAAATTACCTTTATAGATTTCATTTTTTAAAAATTCTACTTTTTTGATAAATTTTTCTTCATTATCTGGATTTACCGTAATTACTGATTTTTTTTCTTTAATTTTAATGTTTTCATTACTTTTACTTGCTATTACGCTTAATTGTCCTTCTATATCATCAAGTTCTTTATCGAGATCAACATTTTCTATCTCACCACTATAAAAAGCTGAGACAATCAAAGCCTCATCGTGAACATGGTCAAAAATTAAAAAGTTTCTACCAAATATAAAAGCACTATCATAAAGATTTCTTTCATCTTCTCGTTCTTTTAGTTTTAAATCTTCAACTTCTTCAAAAAATTCGTAACCAAGATAACCAATCCCCCCCAAAGGTATAGGAAACTCATAAAGTTTTTGATCTTGAGGACAACGATTTCTAAATTCCTGCAAAATAGACAAAAAGTCGTTTTTTATTCCTTTGATAGAATATTTTTTGCCATTTGGATTTAAAAGACTATACTTATCTTTTTCTTTATAAATAGTAAAAGCCTCTTTTAAAATCATTATAGAATACTTTCCTTTGCCAGTCTCTGCATAAGCACTTTCAAGCAAAACCTTAGCCTTCATTTCCTCAAGTATTTTAATGGGGGTAATTTTGTCAGCTGGTATTTTGCGAGTCGCAATTTTTGCTTCACTAACTGTCTTTTGATTCAAATCAAACATAAAACCTCCTTCCGTAACACAATTCCTCTTATGGAAATAAGGGGTATCTATCCCTTGTTTTCATAAGACATAGGATATAAATGTAATTAATAATAAAAAAGCCGCCCCTATTAGGACGGCTCTAATTTTTGTAAAAAAAAGAACCGTCGGCTATGATAAACCGACGGCTCAAATATATATAAACGGCGGTTTATCAATTGTAAATAAACCACCAGCACCATGATTTAAAGAGTGAAATACATTTTTGCAAATGTTTTTTCGAGATATTCATATTTCGCCTCCTTAAAGCTAGATGTCTATATTTTAAATATTTTTTTTATTTTGTCAAATATTTTTTTTATAAATTTAAAAAAAATATTAGATTTATACAAATTTGTTTTTAATTCATTCTTCTAACTAAAGTATTCAATCTTTAAATACTCTATCAAACATTCAGCATTCATTTGGTGATTTTTAAAAATAAAATTTTTCCATTCTTCAAAATCCAAATCATTTAACAAACAAGAGTAGTCTGTTTTTGATTCAAAAAAGCTTTGGGCGTCTATATTAATTTGGTGGCTAAACAATCGAAATACTGTCCAACCTTTTGATTTTATTTCTTTTAATCTATGATTATAAAGGCTTATATCTCCTTTTACAATATCAATACCAATTCGTAAGAATGGATTACCAAATGATAAAAAATAATTATTGGACACAGGATATTTTGGGTATAAATGAACGCCAATTCTTCTAATATCTTCATATAATTTAAAATCTATTTCAGGTAAATATTCTTTCCAATCAATTATATAAGGATCAAGTATATATTTTTCTGTTTCAATTGCTATTTCGTACTCTTTTAAATATGTTTCTTTGATAAAATCTAAATTTAATTTGTCAATCATAATCTTTACCTTAATATGCTTGAATAATTAAGTTATTAACCCAAATTTTCTGGGTAAATAAGATTAACAATTTAAAAATTATTCCCATTTTTAAATAAATATGGATTTAAAACTAATTGTTATAATGAAATAAAAATATTATTGAGTGTAATGCAACTCGATTAATTCTTTGAAAAATTTGTAAACATTTCCCAAAGGGGACCCTTGATTCCTTTATTTCTCATTCTGTTAAAAAGTTTTGTGTTTGTACCTTTTTCAAGTCCAGTAACTATCCAGTTTGGTTTGTCCATAATTTTTTCTTTTAAAATGTCGATAATTACATCTTTTACATCAGGAGAAATATAAAAAACAGGAGTTATTCCAATATCAATATCTTTTATTTTATTCGCTAAAGGAGTTCCGCTGTAAAGTCTAACACCTATAAAACCTATTACTGATGTTGGATTTGTTTGATTAATATTGTCTATTGTTTCATTTAAAGTTTGAATAGTTTCATTTGGTCCGCCAAATATTAAACTGTGATTAAATTTTATATTTTTTTTGTTACAAATATCGCAGGCTTTAAAAATATCATCAACCGTAAAAGATTTATCATAACCAAGCAATGTGTTTGTAGAAAAAGCATCTGTTCCAAAATCAATACTTGTTAAACCAGATTCTATACATACATCCAAAAACTCTTGATCATCTACTTTTGGAATAAAAAAACCAGTCCAGTTTATTTTTAATTTTCTTCTGATTATTTCTTCACAAATAGATTTTGCAAAATTTTCTGGAAAATTGAAAACATTATCTACAAAGAAAAAATAATTTATTCCTTTTTCGTTATACCAATATTCGATTTCATCAACAACATTTTCTTTTGTTCTAAATCTATAAGAAGTGCCTTCTAACAAAGGATAAGTACAGTAATTACAAGAAAAAGAACAGCCTCTTTTGGTTTGAATGTTTAAACATCCAGAAAATTTAAAATACTGCTCAACATCAAAACCTATTCTATCAGGAATTAAGTTTATATTCTCAATAGATACACTATTTATTATTTTTTTTGTAGGCTCATTATTATTTTGAATGTCTTTTAATAACTTAACAAAACTATGTTCACCTTCGCCTCTTACCCCATAATCAGCTTTCAATTCTTCCATATATAGTTCAGGAAAAATAGAAAATCCAGAGCCTCCAAGTACAATTTTTGCAGTAGAATTTTTTTTACAAACCGAAATTAAATCTTTGTAATATGGCAAATAATTTTCTGCAATAGGAAAGCTAATATTATCAACATTCCTTATAGAAAAACCAATGACATCTGGTTTATATTTAACTAATTTTTGTTTTAATTCTTCTTCTACATCAGAAGAAAAACATGCGTCAAAAATCGAGACTTCAAATCCCGCTTTTTTTACAGAATGGGCGATATACGATGCACCGATCGGAAATACGGGGTCTGGAAATTTTTCTCTATTTACACAAAGAACTAAAACCTTCAAAATTATTGCCTCCAGTAATGAAAATAAAAATCTTCATTTTCTGTGTCAGGAAAAAATCTTTGAGGGTTTATATCAATTCCACCTCGCCTTGTGTAAAAACATTTCACAACAAGAAGCTCAGGCTTTATTAAGTTAAATATATCAAAAAAAATCTTTTCACAGCAAGATTCGTGATAATCAGAATATTGCCTAAAAGAAACAATATATTTTAACAAAGATTCATCTGTAATCATAAAATCCGATTTATATTTTATGTAAACTACCCCATAATCTGGTTGATTTGTTATTGGGCAGTTAGTTTTTAATAGTGTAGAATATTTTTCTATAGTTTTACCTTTTTTATTTTCTGTAACTTGTAAAATTGATGGATTTAAATTGTATTCTTTTATATCAACATCGAGTTTATCAATTAATTTATTATGTGGAATAGTTGTGTATTTAAATTTGTCTTTTGTATCAAAAAATAATTTGATATATCTTGTGTTTAAAATCTTAGACAAATCATTTTTTATAACTTCCAAAACATCATCTTGATGCTCAAATGTTGTCATAGAAAAACTTGTTAAATAAAGTTTTAGTGACTTTGACTCAACAATATTTTCGGAGTCAGCAGGACACACTATTTTTAAAACTTTTGTTATTGGTTTTCCTTTTTCATTTAGATAACTAAATTCATAACAATTCCACACATCAAAACCACCAAAAAAAGGCTCATCAATACCAATTTTTGCTCGGTTTATACCTCGTGGAATAGCAAACAACAAAGAAGCGTCGTAATTTGAAATAAAATTAATTTTTTTACCAAGTGGATTTTCTATCATTTGGTTAATATAATATATTTTCTTGTATAATTCAATAGCTAATTTAAATTTAATAAAAATAATTTATTATTACAATATACATTTAAATAACTGATTTTATCTAATTTTGTTTATTTATCACGATTCTACCTTAAAATACTTGGTTATAGAGATATAACATATACAATTAGCATTTCTTAATATATTTGTATATTTTTTGTGATAGATGTAAAAAGGATGGTTTTTATTAAAATTTTATCCTATAATATATATAAGAACGGAGGGTATTATGAAGAATATAATTATAATTCTATTTTTAATTTGTAGTTTTAGTTTGTATGCAGATGGGTTTATAATTGTTAATCCAGAGGAACGGGCTAGTCCATTTGTTTTGGAGGTCAAAAATCATAATGTTACAGTTGAGATAAATGATTTGTATGCAACGACTAACATTGACCAAACATTCTACAATCCAACCAATCGTAATCTTGAAGGAATTTATTTGTTTCCAGTACCAAAGGGTGCTGTTATCAAAAAATTTAGTATGTTTATAAATGGCAAAGAGATGCAGGCAGAGTTACTCGATGCATCAAAAGCTCGTAAAATATATGAAGACATTGTTAGAGTTCAACTTGATCCTGCTTTACTTGAGTATGATGGAGTGGATGTTTTTAGGGTGAGGATTTTTCCGATAGAGCCACGAAGTGAAAAAAGAGTTAAAATTTCTTATAATGAGATTTTAAATAAAGATATGGGGACAGTGGAATATTTGTATCCTCTAAATACAGAAAAATTTTCTACAAAACCTCTGCAGAATGTATCGATTACTGTAAATATAAAATCATCTGATGAAGTTAAAAATGTGTATTCTACAACGCATAATGTTGATATTGTTAAAAAAGATAAAAATTTTATGATTGCAAGTTATGAAGAAAATAATACAAAGCCAGACATTGATTTTAAATTATATTTTAGTACTCAAAATTCTAAAATTGGGATGTCTTTGATTACTTATAAAGAAAAAGATGACGATGGTTTTTTTTATATAAATATAACACCAAGTTTTGATATTAACAAGGAAGAGATTGAAGAAAAAGATGTTACTTTTGTGCTTGATAATTCTGGTAGTATGAATGGTAAGAATATGGAGCAAGCAAAAAAAGCGTTAGAGTTTTGTGTAAATAGTTTGAATGAAAAAGATAGGTTTGAAATAATTAGATTTTCCACAGAGGCAGAATCTTTTACAGGAAAATTAAATCCTATAAATAAAGAAAATAAAGCTAAAGCAATGGATTTTATTAAAAAAATTGAGCCTATTGGTGGTACAAACATTGAAGAAGCATTAAAACTTGCTATTGCTAGCAAAGATAACTCAAATCGGTTACATATAATTGTTTTTATCACAGATGGCAAACCGACAATAGGTGAAACGACTGAAGACAAATTGATAAAAATGATTGAAAAAGAAAATAAAAATAATGTCAGAATTTTTACATTTGGAATTGGTTATGATATAAATATTCATCTACTTGATAAAATTACAGAACTTACAAAAGCGTATCGTTCTTACATTACCCCAGACGAAGACATCGAAGTAAAAATATCCAATTTTTTTGTTAAGATAAATTCACCTGTATTAACAAATATTAACCTAAAATTTAATGGAAATGTAAAAGTATCAAAGATGTATCCAAAAGAATTGGGTGATTTGTTTAAAGGTTCGTCTCTTAGTCTTATTGGTCGATATACTGGAAATGGCGACGTTAATGTTGAATTAACTGGAATAATGAATAAAAAAAGCCAAAATTATAAATTTAGTGCCAATTTTCCTTTAGAAAACACAAAAGATGGTGCAATTCCGCAACTTTGGGCATCTCGTAGAATTGGTTTTTTACTTGACCAAATAAGGCTTCATAAGGAAGAAAAAGAAATTGTTGATGAAATTGTTATCCTTGCACGAAAATATGGCATAGTAACACCTTACACAAGTTATTTGATTGTAGAAGATGAAACCAGACGAACAGAAAGAAATGATATGCCAGACATTTACCAAACATTCAACAAAAAAGATAACAGAGGCTTAGAGGAAAATAAAAAAACTTATGATAAAATGAAGACTGAAAAAAGTGGTGAAGGCGGCGTTACTATAAGTAAAGAATTGCAAGACCTCAATCAGTCAAATAATATAAATGAGACTCAAAAACAAAGGATAATTAAAGATAATGAAGGCAATCAAATTGTTTTGCAAAAACAGTACAAAAATATTCAAGGAAGAGCTGTTTATCAGACTGATAATTATTGGGTTGACTCAAAACTTCAGACTCTCAAATCAACAAAGGTAAATAAAATAAAATTTGCCTCAAAAGAATATTTTGAGCTATTGAAAAAATATCCAGATTCAGCAAAGTTTTTGTCACTTGGTAAAAATGTAAGATTTGTTTTAAATAACGAAGCTTATGAAGTTTTTGAGTAGAATTGGAAATATTATTTTAAGGACACCAATCTATTTCATTGTAACAATTGATCTTATCCCCTCTTTCTACTAAAGAGGGGAATTAATTTATCATTATTAATTATCTAAAATACTAATAAATTTTTTAACACGAAATCAAGATGGATTAGAAAAAAAAATCAACAAAAAATATAAATATTTAAATTTATTGTATTTTTTAACCAAAATTTTATTTTTTATTGCGTTTTACTCGTGATATTAACCTTATTTGTAGTTTTAACTAATCTTAATTATCGCTAAAACTAATTAATATTTGTTGTAAAAGAATCAGATATAGAATTTCTCACCATAGAGATGTTTCAAAAAAGAAAAACTTAAAAATATACAATCAACAAAATCTACAAAATGTTTATTATTTTTAAAATTCTACTTGACATTAAAAAACATATAAATTATATTTTCTATAAATATAAAAATTTATTGGAGGTTGTATGTTCAAAAAGTATTTGTATCCTTTATTAGTGTTTCTCTTTTTTGTAGTTTTTTCTTGTTCAAATCCAAATCTAACCTCAACAGGTGTAGAAAAAGGTGCAACAGAATCATCAGTATCAGTAAGCACAAATGTTAGTGATGCTTACTCTGGATCAAACAATGATGTTATGTTACAAGGTTTCCATTGGTTAACATGGAAATATGGAACATGGAACATCATTACAAACAATGCTACTGCAATTAAAAACGGTGGATTTACAATGGTTTGGTTACCACCACCATCAAAAGCAGCTTCAAGTGAAGGTTATTTACCAACACAATGGAGAGACTTAAATTCTTCTAATGGTACACAAGCACAATTACAAGCAGCTTTGAATGCTTTAAACACAAATGGTGTTAAACCAATAGCAGACATTGTTATTAATCACAGATGCGGTTCAACAAATTGGGCAGATTTTACGAATCCATCTTTTTCAAGCAATAATGCAGCAGTTTGTAAAGATGATGAATGGGGTCAAGGTACTGGTGCTTATGATTCTGGTTCAGGTTATGGTGCTGGAAGAGACTTAGATCATTCCAACGCTTCTGTACAAACAGAAGTTAAATCTTGGATGAACTGGTTAAAAGGTCTAGGATTTAAAGGCTGGAGATATGATTATGTTAAAGGTTATTCTGGTAGCTATAACGGTATGTACAATGATGCAACTGCACCGTATTTCTCAGTAGGTGAATTATGGCCAGATATTGTTGGAGATTATTATGCTTCTGGCAATAATGTAAACTACCACAGACAAAAATTAATGGATTGGATCAATTCTACTGGCAACAAATCAACTGCATTCGACTTTACAACAAAATGGCAATTAATGCTTGCTACTGAAAGAAGCGAATATTGGAGATTGAAAGATCCAAATGGCAAACCAATTGGAGCAATTGGTTGGTGGCCACAAATGTCAGTAACTTTCGTTGATAACCATGATACTGGTCCTTCTCCTGGAGGCGGACAAAATCATTGGCCTTTCCCATCAAGCAAAATTGAAGAAGGTTATGCTTATATCTTAACACATCCAGGCGTGCCATGTGTTTATTGGCCACATTACTTTGATTGGGGTACAGATTTACAAAACAAGATTAAAACTTTAATCTCTGTTAGAAAATCAAAAGGTGTTAATTCGACAAGTGCTGTTAATATAGTTGCTGCTGATAGCGGAAAATATGCTGCTATCATTACTGGTACTTCTGGACAAATCGCTATGAAAATTGGTGGCGGTTCTTGGTCTCCAGGAACAGGCTGGACATTAAAAGCAAGCGGTTCTAATTGGGCTGTTTGGTCAAAATAATTGTTTTAATTTTAAATAAAAGAGAAACAGAGGAGGCTTTTTAGCCTCCTTTTTTATTTTTTGTAAAATAAAATATAGACCTAATTTTCATTTCAAATTAAAAAAAATATTCAAATTATATAAAAAAGTAATGTATTTTTTTAAATTATTCGTTATAATAAAAATAGAAGACATTAATTATATTTTAGGAAGGTTTCATGAGTTCTACAAAGATATTGATTGTAGAAGATGAGTTTATAATTGCTGAAGATGTTAAAAACATGCTTATTAAACTCAATTACAATATTATTGGAATTTCTTTTACAGGTCAAAGCGCATTAGATGAAATTGAAAAAGATTTGCCAGATTTAGTTCTTATGGATATAATGTTAAAAGGTGATATTGATGGGATTGAAACAGCAAGTATTATAAAAGAAAAATTTGAAATCCCTGTTATTTATCTTACAGCTTATACTGATGATATAACGCTTCAAAGAGCAAAAATAACTGAGCCTTTCGGTTATATCTTAAAACCATTTGAAGAAAGAGAACTATATACAAATATAGAAATGGCTTTGTATAAACATAAAGCAGAAAGAGAGATTCTTAAAAGACAAAAAACTCTCGAAATAATCGCTTTATTTGATGAAGTTACATCACATCTTACAGCCACAGACATTCTTGATAAAAGTCTTAATTTCATAAAAGAAAAATTAAAATTAGATTATATTTCGATAATATTACTTGAAAGAAACACGGATTCGATAAAAAAAATATATTCAACATTAAGTTCTAATAATGAAGAAGAATTTCCTATTGATGGGGCTATTTTACTATCAATAATAAAAAAAACAACGAGTATTTATAGGAGTAACATTAAGGATTTTCCTATTAATTATAAATTTGATCATTTTTTAATAGAAAAAGGTTTTTTGTCTGATATTATTATTCCGCTTATAGTAGAAGATAAGTGTTTTGGAGCATTTAGTGTCTATTCAAAAGAAATTAATGGAATAAACGAAGAACTGATAAATATTTTGACCTTATTAGCACCTCGACTTGCTTTGTCTATCCAAAATTCTAATTTAGTTGAAGAATTAAGAGAAAGCGAGCAAAAATTTAGAAATTTTACAGAATTTCTGCCCCAAACAGTAGCAGAGATTGATTTAACAGGAAAAATAACTTATGCTAATAAAAATGCACTTACTTTTTTTGGTTACACTACGGAAGAATTTAATAAAGGATTAAATGTTTTTGATATGATTTATCTCGAAAGTTTTGAAAGAGGTAAAAAAGACTTTGAAGATATGATAAGTGGAAAGTATATATCAGGAAGGGAATATTTTGCAAAAAAGAAAAATGGAGAAACTTTTCCTGTAATAGTATATACAAATGTAATAATTAATAAAAAAAATATTATCGTTGGAATAAGAGCTGTTATTGTTGATATTTCTCTACAAAAACAAATGGAAAGCCTTATGTTAGAGGAAAAAGAAAGGCTTGCTGTAACGCTAAAGTCTATTGGCGATGGGGTTATCACAACTGATACAGAAGGAAAAATAATTTTAGTCAATCAAGTTGCAGAAAAACTAACTGGCTTTACTTATGAGGAAAGTTTTGGGAAAAATCTTACTGAAATTTTTAATAATTTTGATGAAAAAACTAAACTGTCTCAAATAAATCCAGTAACAATGGTTTTAGATAAAAAAGAATCTTACACAAATACGACAGGGACAATCCTTATTTCAAAAACAGGTGATGAAAGAATAATAGAAGAAAATGCAGCACCTATTAGAAACAAAGATAATCAGATAATAGGCGTTGTTATTGTATTTAGGGATGTTACAGATAAATATAAAATGCAAGAAGAAATTCTAAAATCAAAAAAACTTGAGTCAATTAGTATTTTAGCTGGTGGAATTGCTCATGATTTTAATAATATTCTTACTGCCATTGTAGGCAATATCACTTTAGCCAAACTCTATTCACCAGAAGAAGGTAAAGTATCTGAACTATTAACAGAAGCAGAAAAAGCCTGTATTCGTTCAAAAGACCTTACTCAGCAGCTTTTAACATTCTCAAAAGGTGGAGACCCAATAAAAAAATTAGGCTCAATAAAAGACGTACTTATAGAATCATCTCGTTTTATATTGAGAGGCTCAAATATAAAATGTGACTATAATTTTCCAGAAGAATTGTGGTCTGTTGAAATGGATGAAGGACAAATTAGTCAAGTGGTAAGTAATTTAATAATTAACTCAAGTCAAGCGATGCCAAATGGTGGGTTAATTAAAGTATCAGCAGAAAATGTAAACATTACTAAAGAAACAAAATTACCTTTAACTGGAACTCGATATGTAAAAATTTCTATTGCTGACACTGGCGTTGGGATACCAAAAGATTATCTTTCCAAAATATTCGACCCATACTTTACAACTAAACAAAAAGGTAGCGGTCTGGGGTTAGCAGTAACTTATTCTATAATAAATAAACATAGTGGTTATATATATGTGGAATCAGTTCTAGGGGCAGGTACAACTTTTTATATTTATCTTCCCGCTTCTTCTGTAAGTGCTAAAACTAAAGATACTATGGATGAAAAAATAAAAATACACAGAGGACGAGTTCTTATAATGGATGATGACGAGGCGATTAGAGAAATAGCGAATAAAGTACTATCTCATCTTGGTTTTACAGTAGAACTTGTGGAAAATGGAGAAGATGCTATCGAACTTTATAAAAAATCAATGAAAAATGGTCAAAAATTTGATGTTGTAATTATGGATTTAACGATACCAGGTGGAATGGGAGGAAAAGAAACAATAAAAGAGTTAATTAAAATAGACCCAAATGTAAAAGCAATTGTTTCGAGTGGATATTCTACAGACCCCGTTATGGCAAATTATAAAGAGTATGGTTTTAAAGGAATAATTACAAAACCTTATACTATTAAAGATTTTATTTCTGTTCTCGATAATGTCGTAGAAAACTAAAAAAAAATTTCCTCTTACGGAAACAAAGGGGAGCTACTCCTTGTTTCTGTAAAAAGAATTCGATCTAAATAATAATTTTTCCCGAATTGTTAATTCGGTTTAGAATATATATATAAGAGAGGACTATAATGGCTAAAACTATTTCGCCAAAACAAATAATAATAATTGTAGTAATAGTATTTATTGTTTTTGTTCTTTTCTCATCATTTTATACAGTTGAGAAAGATCAAAAAGCAGTTGTAACTCAATTTGGTAAATACGAAAAAACAGAATCTCCGGGGCTTCATTTTAAACTACCTTTTGGTATAGAAAATGTACAAAAGGTTACAGTTGAAAGAGTTTTAAAAGAAGAATTTGGTTTTAAAACAACAAGCGTTTATGATTCAAAATCAGAGTTTTATCGAGGGGATGTAGAAGTTGAAGAAGCCCAAATGCTTACGGCAGACTTAAAGGTAATCCAAATCGAATGGATTGTTCAATACAAAGTTTCTGACCCTAAAAATTATCTTTTTAAAGTCAAAGACCCAAGAAACACTTTAAGAATATTCTCAAAAATAGTAATGAGTCAAGTTGCAGGTGATTATTTTTTTGATGAAATTATTACAATTGCAAAAAACGAAATTACAAACAAAGTTTATGATAATCTTCAAGCAAGATTAAATGAACTTGAAATGGGTATAGCAATAACAACAGTTGCTCTAATTAATGTTATACCTCCAACAGAAGTAGAGGCAGCTTATAATGAAGTATTACAATCTCAACAAGAAAAAGATAAAATTGTAAACGAAGCAAAAACAGAATATATAAAAAGAGTAACCCCAGCAGAAGGTGAAGCAAGCAAAATGATAGCAGAAGCAAAAGGTTATTATGCAGAAAGAATTAAGGTTGCTCAAGGTGAAGCAAATTATTTTACCTCACTCTACAAAGAATATGTTAAAGCTCCTGACATAACAAAAACAAGAATGTACCTTGAAACTATAAGTGAAGTTTTACCAAGATTTGAGCATGTTTATATAATTGATGATAAGCAAAAAAATTTATTACCATTCCTTCCACTTAATACACCAACTTTAAGCAAAGGAGGCAAAAATGACTAATACTAATATGAATAAAACTATAGTATTTATCGCAGCAATAGTCGGTGTTATGATTACCATTGTAATATTAGGTCCATGGTATTCTTTACAAGAAACACAAACTGCTATACTTACAAGATTTGGTAAACCAATAAGAGCAGTTACAGAGGCAGGGATTCACTGGAAAATACCTTTTATCGATAGTCCTAATTATTTACCAAAACAAATTCTTGAATGGGATGGCGAGGCAAGGCAATTTCCTACTTATGACAAAAGAATGATTTTGGTTTATACAACAGTAAAATGGAAAATTAAAGACCCTCTAAAATTTTTTATTTCTCTTTCTGATGAAAGCAATGCAAAAGTAAGACTTGATGATATTCTTGATGCTACATCACGAAAAGTTATTTCTCAGCATAGTTTTGAAGAAATAGTTAGGGATAGTAATAGAATCAAACAACTAAATACCGATGCTATAAATCTATTAAAAGAACTTGGGATTACACAAGAAGAACTTGATAGTTATCCAAAAATAAATTTTGGTAGAAGCTATATGGGTGAGGAAATGAAAAGAGAAGTTGCCGAAACACTTAATACAATGGGTATAGAAGTAGATGCATTTTATATTCAAAAAGTAAATTATATTTCTGATAACTTAAAATCAGTTTATGAGAGTATGATTGCTGAAAGAAAAAAAATCGCCCAATCTTATAGATCACAAGGTGAAAGATATAGACAAGAAAAACTTGGTGAAATGGAACAAAAAGCTAAAGAAATACTTGCAGAAGCAAAAGAACAATCAAAATCAATTATGGGTCAAGCAGATGCAATAGCTGCTGCTACTTACATTGAAGCATATAATAAAAATGCTTCTACTCGTGATTTTTATCAATTTATGAAAAAGATGGAAGCTTATAAAAAGACTCCAACAAATACATCTTTAGTTATTTCAACAGACTCAGATTTTTATGATATGTTGAAGAAATATTAACATAAAAAACTAAGTTCATATTTCTCACAGAGGTCAAAAGGCACAGAATAAAAATAATTAGCCTTTTCCTCTGTGTTTTTGTCAGAAATTCTAAATATTGATCAATTCTTTATATATACTAAAATGTTTCAGGCATATAATCTTATAATTAAGATTATAATGACAATCTGCACGATTATCATTATAGATAAATCTTTAAATAACTCTATGAGAGACTTGATTAATACTATTTTTATAAAAATAAAATTTACATCCAAATTAACCTTCTTCAATTTACAAATCAATAAAATTTCTTTATACTTTTTTAAAATAAAAATATTCTTTTGATTATTAAAGGATACTATTTTTTATATTTTTTCTAATCATAAATTTTAGTATGCCGATATTCTTATAGAGTAAACCAATTTGAAGGAGGGGAAAATTTATGAAGGATTTAAAAGAAAAACTAAAATATTTAAAAGAAAATCATTCTCTTGTTGGACTCAAAGGTGGAACAGAAGTTGAGGCTATGTCATTTGAAGAAATTTATCTAATGAAACAAATTTGCCGTGGAGTTGTTCCAATGACAGTTAAAATTGGCGGTCCTGAGGCTAGAAATGATATTGAATTTATGCTTTCTATTGAGGTAGAAAAAATCTTAGCACCAATGATAGAGTCTCCTTATAGTCTAAAAAACTTTGTAGAAACAATGAATGACCTTGATAAAAGTAAAAAAACAAAACTTGCAGTTAATATTGAAACAATATTTTCTTACACAAATTTACACTATATTTTTGGATCTCCTTATTTTAAGGAAGTCGATCAAGTTACAGTTGGAAGAACAGACCTTTCTGGTTCACTCGATAAAGATGTTGATGATTTTGAAGTTCTAAATATCACAAAAAGAATAGTAGAGTCAGCAAAATACTATGGTAAAGTAACATCAATTGGTGGAAAAGTAAATCCAGAAAATGCAGTTTCTGTTGCAAATAATATTGGCTCTAACTATATAAACACAAGACACATGGTAGTTACTTGTGAATCTAAAAACATTGCAAAAGATGTAGAGGCTTGTCTTGTATGGGAAAAAGAATTCTACCAATATCTACAAGATAATTTTTCGTCAAGAAGTGTTTTTTATCAAAAAAGAGTTAATTCTATTGATGAACGAATTAAAACAAAAGTCTTGGTGTAACTGAATAAATTAAGATTAAAAAAAAGTCGTTATATGACTAAGGAATAATATGAAAAAAAATATTTTAATTACAGCATTTTTTTTGATCCTCCAACTTACATTTTCTTTAAATTTAGTACAAGAAATTTATTCTGATAGCACAGGAAGTCAAGTTGTTGGTAAAAAAGATTACCTTTATGATGAACGAAACAACATAATATCAATTATCAGTTTTAATCAAGATTTGATGGAAGAATCAAAACTTGTCTACACTTATGAAGAAGACAAATTAATTTTAGCAGAAGAATTTCAAGGAAATTCTAAAATTAAATATTCTAAATTTGAATATGATGCTCAAAAAAAAGTAGCAAAAAAAATAGAGTACGATACTGAAAATAGAATAATTCTTACACATAACTATATTTATGATGCAAGTAATAATTTAGTATCCATCGAAGATTATTATGGGTCAAATCTTGCAGGCAAAAAGAATTTTGTTTACAAAAATGGTAAACTTGTTGAAGAATATCAACTTGATCAAAATAATAACAAAACTATAAACAAAATCTACAATTATAGTGGAAATAATATCTCAAAAATTGATTTT
>Ga0209727_1001207_pt1 | contig 22281 bp, 23 predicted proteins | sample RifGroC1_FD_183995 | JGI IMG/M metagenome (GOLD analysis project Ga0209727, IMG submission 183995) | Groundwater microbial communities from Rifle, Colorado, USA - Groundwater C1 (SPAdes) (version 2) | ecosystem: Environmental > Aquatic > Deep subsurface > Groundwater | place: Rifle, Colorado...
AGCCCGATGGGGGCAGTATTCACGCCTACGATGACCGTCGTTTTCCCCTGCGATTCAAGCTCCCTGATTTTCTTCTCCGCATCACTGGAAATCTTCATCCTGAAGCGCGCCAGCATCCTGCTGTTGCCGACGCAGATCCGGTGGTTCTTGTACCGCGCCACGACGCCCATGCCATGGACGGCCTCGAAGGCGCCCGGATGGCGGACGGCAATCTTCCTGCTTTTTGCCTTGCTGAGCACCGCCTCCGCGAGCGGGTGCTCAGAGCCCTTCTCCGCGATGGCCGCGAACCCCAGCACGTCATTCTCCCCGTGCTTTTTGCCGAGCGCGACGATGTCCGTCACCTCAGGCTTCCCGGTCGTCAGGGTGCCGGTCTTGTCGAACACGATGGTCGTCAGCTTGCGGGCCGTCTCGAGGGCTTCGGCATTCTTGATGAGGATGCCGTTCTCCGCCCCCCTGCCCGTGCCGACCATGATGGCGGTGGGCGTCGCCAGCCCCAGGGCGCAAGGGCATGCGATAATCAGCACCCCGACGAAAACCGTGAACGCGAACAGGAACGGCGAGGCGATCGCCATGAAGCCCGGGGCGACAAGATACCAGAAGAGGAAAGAGAGCATGGCGATGGCCATCACGATGGGGACAAAAATCCCGGACACCTTGTCCGCAAGCCGCTGGATGGGCGCCCTCGAGCCCTGGGCATCCTCGACAAGCCTGATGATCTGCGCGAGCATGGTGTCGCTGCCGATTCTCGTCGCTTTCACCCTGAGCATCCCGCTCTTGTTGATGGTCGCCCCTATGACCTTGTCCTTTTCCTTCTTGGAGGCAGGCATGCTCTCCCCAGTGATCATGGACTCGTCCACGTGGGAGCTCCCTCCGGAGACAATGCCGTCCGTCGCTATCTTCTGCCCGGGCTTGACGATGAATATGTCGCCGATCCGCAGCTCTTCGATGGGGATTTTCTGCTCCTTCCCGTTCCTCACCACCAGCGCTGTTTTCGCCTGCAATCCGATGAGCTTCCGTATCGCCTCTGATGCTTTTCCCTTTGTCACGGCCTCAAGGTATTTTCCGAGCAGGATGAAGGTGATGATGACCGCAGAGGTGTCGTAATACAGCTTCGCGTCAAAGGAGGAGGGGAAAAAGGTCGCGAGGGCGCTGTATGCGTATGCGGCGGATGTCCCTATCGCTATCAAGGTGTCCATGTTCGCCGCCCAGTTCCGGAGCGCGGCCCAGGTCCCGGTGTAGAAGCGGTAGCCGAGGATGAATTGGACAGGCGTGGCAAGGGCGAACAGCACATAGGCCCGGTACGGGAACGCTATCCCGAACCATTCCGGGAACGAGAGGATGAAGATGGGGATGCTCAGGGCGAATCCGGCAATGACCTTCCTCTTCAGCCCGGCAATCTCCTCCTTGCGCGCTTCCTTCTCCCGGTCATGGCCGGATAAATGCTCGCCCGCCTGCAGCTCCTTCACGCCATACCCTTTTTTCCTGATGGCGTCCTTCAGCGCGCTTTCCTGCACGGTACGGGGGTCGAACTCGACAACCGCTTTTTCCGAGGCGTAATTGACATGCGCTTTTCCCACCCCGGGAGTTTTCAGGAGGGCGCGCTCGATGATGGCAGCGCACGACGCGCAGTGCATGCCGGTGATGGGGATGGTCGCCTTCTGCGTTGCCGCGTCATGCATATCGTGATCATGCCCATCGTGGCTCATATCGTCCATGTCATGCCTCCTCAACGGTGTACTTGCCGAGGCTTTCAATCTCCTTTTTCAGGGCATTCCAGTCCGGTTTGCCTTCGTACTCAACGACCATGTTTCCCGTGCCAAAATCGACAGTGCATCTTTTGACGCCCAGGATGTCCCCGCATACGTCCTCGATGAGCGCCTTGCATGCCCTGCAATGCGTCCCTTTGACCCTGAATGCTTTTTTCATCGGCGTTCACCCATAATCCATTCTCACCCACAATTCACTCACACTCATAATCCACCCATATCAATCTCCTATCCCCTCTTTATGCCCGCGGCACCACGCTGAATGCCGCGCCGGGAGTGGTCATGCCCATGGTGCAGCTGAAGGCGAACCTGCCGACCTTTTCAGGGATGAAGGAAATGACGTTCAGCTTCCCGGGGGACAGATACCTCAGAAGGCCCAGTTTGGGCGCGGTGATGACCTGCGCGCATCCTGTCGCCTTTGAGGCGTCAATCTGCCATTCGACCGGAATGCCCTCCACAACCTCAAACTTCGGGGGGAAGTAATTCAGCCCCTCAATCCTCATCTTCGCGATCTGCCTGCCGTCAACGATCTCCGCCTTCTGCACCGGCGAGGAGATGCTCTGCTGGTACTGCGCGATTGCCGGATTGAGGCTTGCCGCGGAAAGCGGGGAGGGGATATCAAGGGTGATGCTGGCCGCGTTCACCCCGCTGATGAGGTTGAAGACCCCGAGGACGATGACGGCGACGCCAGCGAATTGCATGAAGAGGCGCTTGGACGTCCCCCGGACGTAGCTGGACACCGCCCCGACAGAGAGGAGGGAAGGGAGCGTCCCGAGGGAGAACACCAGCATGGTCAGCGCGCCGGCCGCTGCGCTGCCCGTGCTCAGCACGTAGAGCTGGAGCGCGATGGTGAAGCCGCACGGCAGGAAGAACGTCCCTGCCCCGAGGAGGAACGGCATGGCCCCGTGCTGTCTGGCGGCGGCATCGTGCAGCTTGTGCCCGAGCGCCTTGGGCATCCGCGGATGGAACCTCGCGAGAGAGGGAAAAATCCTGAGCAGCCGGAATCCCAGGACGATCATCACCGCGCTCGCCCCCATGATGAGGATGCCGTTCATGAAGGGGGAAAGCGCGAGCACCGAGCCGAATGCGCCGATAACCGCGCCGAAGAAGGTGTAGGAGGCGATCCTCCCCATGTTGAAGAAGATGTTCGGCCTGAATTTCTGCCAGCCAGTGAGCTCGGGATGGGCTTCATTGTGCCGCGCGACGACGGCGAGGAGCAGGCCGCCGGAAACCGCCAGGCACGTCGAGACCGCGGCAACGAGGCCGATCAGGAAGATGAAGCCGTAGCTCATGGTCTCTGACGTCTGCATCTGCGGCAGGATGTCAAACGCCTTCAGCAGGACATACGTGAGCAGGGTGATGCCGGCCATGAGGGCGATTTCCCCGTAATCGGGCTTTTCCGTCTGCCCCTTCTCGGCAAGGGAGTAGCCGTGTTCCCTGACAGCGCTTTCGATGTCTTCCCTTTTCGGGAGGCCGTCATAGGAAACCTTCGCCTTTCCCGTCCTGAAATTGACATGCGCCCCGGTGACGCCCGGGACTTTCTTCAGCTGCCGCTCCAGGAGGATCTCGCAGCTCGGGCAGTGCGTCCCCGCAATCCATATCTCCATTGTCTTTGCGTGGTCCATGGAGTCGGTATCCTATCCTGCGGTGATTTATCCTTGCCCTTATCCCTTGAGGTGGCAGCAGTACTGCTTCATGTGCCTGTCCATGATCATGAGGATTTTCCGGATGGTCTCCTTGTTGAGGGAATACACGCGCTCCCTGCCGTTCTGCCTCGCCTTCACGAAGCCGCACTCCTCCAGCCGCGCAAGGTTCTTGGACGCGGTGGGCTGCTTCATCTTAAGAGCGCTGCAGATCTGGGTGGCGTTCTTCTCCCCGTCGAGGAGCAGCATCATGATGTCTATGCGCATCTGGTTGGCGAGCGTGCCGAAGAACCTGCTGTAGGGGTGCCTGAGCTTCTGTTTCATGGTTAGTTTACATATGATGTAAATGGAATGTGTATATAAATCTTGCTGTGTTTTGCCCGGTGTAATCAGGATACGGTCGCGCTCCGCCGCACGCCACGACGGCGCTCTTTATCGCTTGATCCGGCCACGCTTCCCTTTCATCCCGCCCCAGCGGGCGAACAAGGCATAGATGACCATCCCTGCGGCCAGGAGCCCCGCCCCGTACGCGAAAATCCTCGGCTCAAAGAACCAGAGCATGCCGACGTTGAGCGCGATGCCCAGCAGGGCGAGAAGCGGGAGTTTCCCGACGGTGAAGGGGCTCCGGAACTCCCGCTTTGCCAGGGGTTCGCGGTAGCGCAGGGCAATGACCGCGGCGTTGATGAAGATATAGACGGAGAAGATCCCCAAATCGACAAGGTGCGCGAGGTCCCTGATGCCTCCCGCAAACAGCGCCGCGCTCGACAGGAGGAAGACGGAGCCGATCGCATACGGCGGAGTGCCGCGCGCTCCCACGAATCCGAAAAAAGACGGCAGCGCCTTGTTCGAGGCAAGGCCGTACAGCAGCCGCGATGCCACGATGAGGAGGATGAGCACGGTGTTGGACGTGGCGAAGAGCGCGATGACCGCAAGGACCCATGAGCTTCCGGGAATGGCCTGCTCCACGGCTTCTGCGAGAGGGGCCTTTGACTGCGCGAGCCGCTCCCATCCCACCAGCGAGACCGCGGCAACGGACACCAGGATATAGATGACTGTCGATATGGCCAATGACCACAGCAGTGCCTTGGGAATGGTCTTTCTCGGCTCCTTCACCTCCTCGGAGATGTTCACCAGGTTCTCGAAGCCGATGAAGGCGAAATAGACAACCGTCGTTGCCGCCATCACTCCTCCCCACCCAAACGGAGACGCGCTGACGGAAAGGTGGGGGACGACCCCGGTTTTCCCTATGAAGTAGGCCCCCAGGACAACCACTCCCACGAGGCCTGACACTTCCAGGAAGGAGGAAAGGTCATTGTACCGCGCGGAATCCTTCATGCCCAGCAGGTTGAGCAGGGACATCGCGAAGAGGAGCAGGAAAGCGATGAGCAGGAGGCTGCCCCCGAAGAGAAAACTCCAGTACCCGGCAAAGCCGAGCGCAACCACTCCCGCAGAGACGGTGGTGACGAACACCATGGTCCATTGCACCATGAAAGAGAGCCATGCCTTCCCGAAGGCGTGCTTGGTGTAGACATACTCCGCTGCCTCCTTCGGGTACAGGGACGCAAGCTCCGCGTAGCTGAGCCCCGTGCACGCGGCGATGATCGCCCCGATGAGGAACGAGAGCCAGAGCGCGCTGCCCGCGGTCGCCGCGCCCGCCCCGACAAGCGCATAGATGCCCGCTCCCAGTATGATGCCGATGCCGTAGAGCGTCGCCTCGAAAAGGCCGATGGTTCTCTTTAAGGTTTGTTTTGCCACCTTCTCCTCAGCGCATTTTCCCGGTCTTGAGCTTTTCCTCAGCCTCTTTCAGCTTCGTGATATCAAAATGGATGGAAAGGTACTTGACTGGCTTCCCCGTCTTGCCCAGCACTTCGGCGCGCGGCGCGGGAGGATTTCGAGCTTTTCCTTCGTCGGGCGGAGAATCTCGATCATGCGGCGCCCTCAATGCCTCTTCCTGTAGACGACAAACTCGAACTCCGGAAAATCCCGCCTTTCCTCAACGGCCCATTCCTTCTCGGTAAACTCCGGGAAGAACGTGTCCCCAGGGTAGTCTTTCCTGATGTACGAAAGCATCATGGTGTCCGCAAGGGCGAAGCTCTCCCTGGCGATTTGCGCCCCGCCGATGATGAAGATATCCCTGTGGTGCTTCTTCGCCATCTCAACGGCCTCGGGGACGCTTCCCGCGACCTCGCATCCGGGCACCTTCCCGGCGTTCCTGCTCACGACGATGTTCGGCCTGCCGGGCAGCGGGTGTCCGATGGACTCATAGGTCTTCCTTCCCATGATGATGGCGCCTCCCTTGGTGAGCTTCCTGAAATGGCTGAGCTCTTCGGGGATGTCCCACGGCAGCCTGCCGTCTTTCCCGATGACTTTCCCTTTTTTGGTCATGGCCACGACAATCGCAATCATGCTCACACTGCTCACACCGCGATGTCCATCTTGATGGACGGGTAGCTCTGGTAGCCCAGGAGCTCGGTATCCGGGTACTTCCAGTCAAAAATGCTGCTGAAATTGCTCGTCCTTATCCTCGGCAGCGGATACGCGCGGCACTCCCTGCCGAGCAGCTCCCTGGCGCCGTCCCTGTGGTTCTCGTAGATGTGCACATCCCCCAGGAATCCGACCAGTTTCCCCTCTTTCATGCCGGATTCGAGGGCCAGGAGGTGGAGCAGCAGGCCGTAGCTGGCGATGTTGAACGGCAGCCCGAGCATGGTGTCGACGGAGCGCTGGTTCCACAATACGTTCAGCTTATCCCCGATGACTACGACCTGAAACCCGTAATGGCAGGGCGGCAGGGCCATCTCGTGCAACGACATCGGGTTCCACGCGGAGACGAGCATCCTCCGGTCATTGGGATGTTCTTTGAGCTTCTTGACCACTTCCCTAAGCTGGTCAACTCCCTGATGGGAATAATCAGCATGCTGGTCCTTGTACGCTGCCCCGAAATGCCTCCACTGGAAGCCGTAGATTGCGCCGAGGTCGGGTTCTTCCAGCATCCTCTTCTGCGTCTCCGGGTCATGGCCGTACGGCACTTTCCCGGGGTTGCACCACTCGTCCCAGATGCGGTTATTTCTTTCCTGAAGCCATTTTTTATCCGTGATGCCCCTGATGAAGAACTCCAGTTCAGAGGCGATGAGGCGGAACGGCACCTTCTTGGTGGTGAGCAGCGGATAGCCTTTCGCCATGTCGTGCTCGAACTTCATGCCGGCTATCGTGAGGGCCCTGGTGCCCGTCCTGTTGGCCTTCCACTCGCCTTTTTCCAGAATGTCCCGCACGATGCGATGATACTCTTCCATGCGCCACCCGCATCAAAGGACGCCAAGACCTTATTTAAGAGTTTCTACTTCCTCGCTCTTGCCGGTCCGCCCGCCTTGTACGGCGTGAACTTCCCCTTCTCCCGCTGGCTGCCCCGCTCCTCCGGATAGACCTCGTAGAGCTGGGTCTCGTCGAAGCCGCAGGCCCGGCAGACGATGCACTTCACCCCCATGTAGTCCACCAGCTCCACATCGTCCGAGAAGCACCGTGGGCAGCGTCCCTTTTGCATATTCCTTGCCTCCTTATCACAGGTATATGTATTTTTTGATGGCATATGGTTTAAATAGAGTCACTCATTTCCCAGAGCGATATGCTGCTTGTCGTATTATCCGGCCCCGCCAACTCCGGCAAGACAACCGTCTGGAACAGGTTCCTGGCCAAGGACACCGGCTATGTTGGCATCCCCGAGACGGAATTTGAGCTTCTCCGCAACATGAGGGCAAGATTCCCGGGGAATGATGATGAGTATAGAGCGTGGATCACCGCCCCTGAAAACTACGCCCCCATGAAAGAGGAATCTGCAAACCGGCGATACGGGCACTTCACCGGACTTTCCGCTTCTTCTGTATTTTCCGGCAAGAAAGCGGCGCTGTTCGACCGGCACTTCATCTGCGATGTGGGCTATTGCGAGATGCGCAACACGCAGCCGCCCTCCAATCTTCTGCAGTATGCCAAGGCCATCTCTCCTGACATGGTGTTCCTTTTTGAAGGCCCGCTGGAATTCACCCGGAGAGCGGATACGGGACGGTTCATGAACAAGGAGGAAGCCATGCGGCTGTACGGGATACTGAAGCAGAGCTATGAGCGCATGGGATATCTCCCCATACCAGTCCCGGAGTTCAACCCTGACCGCGAAAAAAACATCGAGGCGCGCATCGCATTCATCGAAACAAACCTCAGGATGACGGGCCTTGCGAAAAAGTGAAAGGCAACGCCCTTTTTGCGAGCCCGCAAGGACAGGGCAACGGCGTCGCCGGGCTAAGCGAAGCAGGGTTCAATGCCCCTGGGGGGAGGAAAGAAAGAATGCTTCACATCTTCACGTCAAGGAAGAACAGGGCGCTCTTCTGGGCAGTCGTCATCTTCATCCTTGCCATCATCCTTGCCCTGCTGCTCTTCGGCGGGCCGTTAGTTGCCTTCCTCAAGCACCCTTCCAGGATAAAGCCATTCCTCCTCGGCTTCGGCTCCTTTGCTCCCCTGATGTTCATCTCTATCCAGGCCCTGCAGGTGGTGCTCGCCCCGGTGCCGGGGGAGTTCCTCGGCTTCGCCGCCGGATACGTCTTCGGCGCCTTCAATGGGCTTGTCTACGCGCTGATAGGGATGTTCATCGGCTCCCTCACCGCCTTTTTCGTGGCACGGAAATTCGGGAGGCCTTTTGTGGAGAGGGCCTTCACCAAGACGGCCATCCGGAAATTCGATTACGTCGCTGGGAAGCAGGGCCCCGCAGCCCTTTTCCTGATCTTCCTCCTGCCGGCGCTGCCAGATGACATCCTGTGCTTTGTCGCGGGATTGACGAAAATCCCCCTGAAGCAGTTCGCCCTCATCGTCTTCTTCGGGCGGCTGCCCGGCTTTGTCGTCCTGGCCATGGCGGGGGACGGCATTGCGCGGGGCCACTTGGTCGTTGTCTTCGTGCTCTTCGCCCTGCTCGCGGCGTTCTCTTTCTTCATGTACCTGTACAGGGATTATGTCCATCGCTTCCTGAAATCAGCGGGGAACGGCAATGGGCATGCAAAGAACTAGATGATCCTGTCGCCTGTCTCCTTGTCCACGATATGGATGACATTGACGGGGCACGAGTCCGCGGCCTCCCTGTTGAGCTGGTAGTCCTTCTCCCCGATGTCCAGCTCCTCCCAGCCATCCTCGCGCTTCTTGCTTCCGACGATGTCCGACTTGCCGTCCTCGTGCATGGTCCAGAAGTCAGGGGCGATGGCCGCGCACGCCGCGCACCCGATGCAGTTCGGCCTGTCGTGCTGTATCTGGTATTTCTTCTTCGTTTCCTGAGTTATGTGTTGTTCTGCCATGAGTACTCTCATATACTTAACAATCGTTAAGAAGCAGGAATGTTATTTAAACTTTTTGCCCCGCCAGCCACTCCCTCGCATCCTCGTTCTCGTCGAAGCGCTGCAGGAGGAGGTCAAGCTCCACCTTGCTGAGATGGCCGCACTCCACCAGGAAATCGGTGAAGTCCACCTGGCGCGAGTAGAGCATCTTCTTCTTCAGCTCCTCGTAGGGCAGGTTCATGGCCGGCCGGAGCCTCTTCCCCTGCATCAGCTCGATGATGGTCCTGTTGCTCCACTCTATCGTGAGGTCGTTCTGCAGGGCATTGAGGAACTCGCCGTTGGGGAAGGCCTCCATCAAAAACGGGACGACATTCTCCTTGTCGGCGGGCAGCTCCGGCAGTATCTTCTCCATTGCCCCGCATTCGCCGAAATAGGATCGGGCATCCATGCCTGAAGAGGAGGGGTCGGAGACAGGGCTCCTGTTGAACGGGAACAGCCGGCACACGTACGCCCGCTTGGTGTGGTAGATGGCGCATTTCCTTTCCTGCAGCATGGGGCAGGCGTCCGTCTCCGCATCCATGAAGTAGCTCAGCACGATGGCCGTGCCCTTGCCTTCGTCGTAGATGACGCGCAAGGGCTTCACGCGGGGATCGATGCCGGCCTCTTTCCCCCATTGCCTGAAACGCGATGCTTCCCAGTCCCAGAGCGGGAAGGTCATCCGCTCCACGGGGACGAGCTGCACCACCGGCAGCCTGCCGAAGGCGTACTCCTTCAGGAATGCCCTGTCCTGCTCCGGGATGAATCCCCTGATGTGCGAGCAGCAGGAGCCGCAGGCACTGCACCGGAACTGCGGCTTTTCGTCGAGGGGGATGAGCATGCCTACTCCGGAGGGGTTATGGTTTTTATGGGTATTGGTTTTTCCCGGTTGGGGGTTGTTGCGTGATTCTCGCTTCGCTCGGGTTGCCATCGGGCAAATCCTCCATGCCCTCCTCTATTGCCGACATTCCCCATAGTCCACGCAGTGGATGCCGGAGGTGCGCCTCCGAGCAGGGGCATCCCCCTTGTCGGCTTGATTTACCATTGCAGGGATTTGCCGGGATGATGGCAACCTCCAATCACGCAACAACCCCTTTCCTGTTGGAAAGCATTATATGGAAGTAAACCGCAGAAGGCCCAATGGCGTTTGGATTTGACGAATCGCGGGCACACCCTGCCCCTTCCTTGGCAGAAAGAACGGGAAATCTCTATCCAGGGATGTGCTCCACGCAGAACCGGAGATACCTGGCAGCGGAGGGAAGCGCGCTCGTTGCCGGGCTTGCCGCGGCTTCACTTACCTCCTATGGGCTTTCCCTTTCCGAAATGGGCAGTTTGGAAAATGTGATTGCAACGTATGCGGCGAATAATATCGCATTCTTCGCTGTCCGTAAGGCGGTGCACAACAGGCTTGGAGAGGATGCGCACTCCTTTTCCACATACCCCCGTTCGCTGCTCGCGAGCGATGTGGTAAGCGTATTAATCGCGGCAGTGGGGGGATATCTGCACTACCATATGCTTGAAAAAGGGTTTGACCCCGGACTTGCGCCACTGGCAGGGTATGCCTTTTCCAGCTTTGCCTCAACCGGCGTTCGCCAGGCGATGAACTGGTATAATGGCCATTTTTCCCTTGAGCCAGTCGCACGGGGATGCACCTCGCTGGCGCAGCGGTTCGCGGGAAAACATTAATATACAGGCGAAACGGCATTTCGCGCATGGTCGCCTCAGGCATGCTGCAGGAGCTCGCTTCTTCCATAGAGTTCCAGATGTCCCTCCTGCTCTTCGTCGCGCTCGCCGGCTACATCCTCGCCGCGCGCATCAACCAGAGCGCGGTCATCGGGGAGATTCTGGTGGGGTTGGTCATCGGCCCCAGCGTGCTGGGCTGGATAACGTACACAGATTTCGTCGCGGGCGTCGCCCATCTGGGGGCGATCATCCTGCTGTTCGTCGTGGGTTTGGAGTTCAGGCTCCTGGACATCTTCAGGCCGAAATACTTCGCTATCGCCCTGGTGGGCATCATCGTCCCCTGGGTGGGCGGCTATGCCATCGCCAATCTCTTCGGTTTCGGCTTCGCGAGCGCCGTCTTCGTCGGCACCGCATTGACCGCCACCAGCATCGCCATCACGGCCCAGGTGCTCAAGGAGATGGGCAGGCTGAACACCGAGGCGTCGAGAGCCATCATCGGGGCCGCGGTCATCGATGACATCCTCGGCCTGCTGGCATTGTCCATCTCGGGCACCCTCGTCACCGGCTCTTTTTCAGCCGTCTCCTTCAGCCTGCTCGTCCTCAAGGCCCTTGCCTTCCTTGCCGTCGGCGTCCTGGCGGGCATCTTCATCGTCAGGAAGCTCGTCGAGATGATGGACGGCAGCAGGATAGCCCACCGCTACCCGGAATTCGTCTTCATCTTCGCCATGCTCTCCGCGTTCCTCTACGCGATGGGCGCTGAATTGATTGGCCTGTCAGCCATCATCGGGTCGTTCATCGCCGGCGTTTCCCTCGAGGGCGTGAAGGTGCACAACAGCAAGAACTTCCACGAGGGGGCGGAATACCTCCACATCATCTTCGCGTCCATCTTCTTCGTGTCATTGGGCATCCTCGCGGACTTCCACGCCCTGACGCTGGGCATCATCTGGTTCCTGCTCGTCCTCACCCTCGTGGCCATCGCCACCAAGCTCATCGGCTGCGGCCTCGCCGCCAGGGCCCTGGGCATGGGCTGGAAGGATTCCGCCATGATCGGCATCGGCATGTCCCCGAGAGGGGAGGTGGCCATGATCGTCGCCCTCATCGGTCTCAATGGCGCGCTGATCGGGCAGGACATCTACGTCTCCCTGGTCATGATGAGCTTATTGACGACTGTGGTCACCCCGATGCTGTTGAGGCCGCTGCTGAAGGAGAGGAAGGCGGTTTCATAGCTTTCCTGAGCCAGTCTGTGCACCACTATATTGGTTATAATCCCCGGCTGCTCGGCTTTTATCTTTATCTTCCGTCGAAGCACCTAAGACCACCAGCCACAGATTACACAGAACCCCAAGTGAGCAACACTTAAATACCTCTTCTCACAAGAATACCGGCATGGAGCTTGGCATCGAATTGACCGTCATCGCGCTCCTCGCGCTCCTCGGCGGCGTCATCGCCGTCCGGATGAAGCAGCCCCCTGTCCTCGGGCTCCTCCTGGTCGGGGCGATCACCGGGCCGCACGCGCTGGGCTGGGTGGGCAACGAAACGCTGCTGGAATTCTGCATCCGGATAGGGGCGTTCCTCCTGCTGTTCCTCATCGGCATGGAATTCAGCCTCGCGCATTTCCTCAGCTCCGGGACGCGCATCCTCATCATCACGGCCGTGAAGCTCGGCCTCGTCTTCCTCGCGGGCCAGGCCGTTGCCCTGCTTCTGGGATACTCGCCATTCGCCTCGCTGGCCATCGGCGTCATCCTGTCCATCACCTCCACGGTCATCTTCCTCAAGATACTGGAGCAGAAGGGCCTCAGCAGGCAGAAGGAAGTGCCGCTCCTCGTCGGCGTGCTGATCCTCGAGGACATCTTCGGCGTCTTCGCGCTGACGTTCTTCTCCAGCTTCGAGTCGGTGGCCGACATCACGCCCCTCGCCATCGTGGGAAAGCTCTTCCTCTCGGTGTCCATCATCGGCGCCGTCTACCTCCTGCTGCTGAGAAGGACGAGCAGGCTCGTGGAATGGATCACGAAATACAGCGCGGACGAGACCTTCGTCTTCGTCTCCATCGGCATCGCCTTCGGCCTGGGGGCGCTGGCGCACCTCATCGGGCTGTCGGAGTCGGTGGGCGCATTCCTCGCGGGCAACATCGTGGCCTCGCTGAAGAACGCCGAGCGCTTCGAGAAGCCCATGCACCCGTTCATCTTCGTGTTCACCTCGCTGTTCTTCTTCTCCATCGGCGGCATCGTGGACTTCCACGCCATCGTCCGCCACTGGCCCCTCATCCTCGCCCTCTTCCTCGTGAGCGTCATCGCGAAGTTCCTCGCCACGGGCTTCGCGGCGTACCTGCTCTCGAACACCAATGGGAAAGGGGCGCTGTTCGCGGGCGTCTCCATGGTCTCGCTCGGGGAATTCTCGCTCCTGCTCGCGGCGGAGGCCAACAACCTCGCGCCCTCGCTTGACCTGGTGAGCATCACCGCGGCCATCATCTTCCTCTCCGCGATAGCGATGAGCGCACTGGTCACGAGGACGGATGCCATCTACCGGCTCGTCGTGAGGACGGTCCCGCGCACCGTCCGGCAGGACCTCGACCTGTCCGCCACCTATCTGCGGGATGTCTCGGCGCACATGAAGCTCGACAAGCTGCGCCTGCGCACGTTCAGGGTGGAGTGGAGGCACATGCTCAACAACCTGCTTGGCATCATCTTCATCATCGCCCTGTTCTGGCTCTGGTATCATGCAACGGGGTTCGTGTACCTCCAGGCGGCAACGAACGCGCTCTTTTCCACCATCTCTCCCCGGGTGCTTGCGGCGCTGCTTGTCCTCGTCCTCATCTTCCCCACGTTCGGCTTCGTGCGCAACCTGCGGAAGTTCCTCATCGACTTCTCTACATCCCTTGTCGAGGCCTATCCGAGGGAGATTGCGAACAGCAGGAAGCTCTACCGGAACATCGTCCTGATCGCGGCGCTGTTCATCCTCTCCATATCCATCCCGCCGCTGTTCTCCGTTCTGGGCCTGCACCCCCTCTGGGCAGCACTGAGCATACCCTGCCTCATCATCCTGGCCATCCTGTTCCTCAAGTCCGAGAAGGCGGCGAAGGAGATCGAGGCGCATCACCGCGGGAAGAAGGGGAGATGAGGTGTTATCGTGCATGCGCAGATGCCGGCAGCATTGTCTGCAAGGAGCCTGAAGTTTTCAATACCCCAACATATTTACAAAAAATAGAATTTGAAATGTGGCGATGAAACTAAAGCATCATGTGACTTTTGGAATTCTTGCTTTGATAGGGCTGTTCTTGATCAGTGGTTGTGCGCAGCAACCAACCCAGGAGACCACTGAAAAAGGATTCCTGCAAGGAAGAGTTGCTATCGGCCCTCTTTGCCCTGTTGAGAGGATTCCGCCTAATCCAAGCTGCCAACCAACAGAAGAGACCTATGCATCCAGGCAGATTGCCGTTTGGACATCAGACAAAAAAACAAAAGCTGCCCAAATTGAGCCTGGCCCGGAAGGTATGTACAGGATAGAGCTTCCAGCAGGTGATTATGTGGTTGATTTCGAAAAGCAGCAGCCTTTTGGGGTGGGGGGCAGCAATCTTCCTGCTGCAATCGTAATCAGCCCCAGAGAAACAACGAAGTTGGATATCATCATCGATACGGGAATAAGGTAAGGTCTCAGGCCCCCGAATTCCTTTATACTTTTAGCTTCGGAAAAACATTGCGCTTTGGCCCAAACATCCCCATCAAAGATGGAGGCCATTAAGATAAGATACCCATTGCCCATCAAAGGATTTTCTCCAATCTCTTCACCGCCTCAAGGACATCCTCCCGGTGCCCGAAGGCGCTGAAGCGCAGGAAGCCCTCTCCCGAGGGGCCGAAGCCGGACCCGGGCGTGGTGATGACGTGGGCCTTCTGCAGAAGGAAGGAAAATGCGTCCCAGGATGTCATGCCCTTCATCTGCACCCATAAGTATGGCGCGTTGTCCCCGCCGAATACCGTGTAGCCGAGCTTCCGCAGCGCCTGCCGGATGATGGAGGCGTTCTCCATGTAATAGGAAACGGTCCGCTCCATCTCTTTCATGCCTTCCCTCTCAAGAGCCGCTATCCCGCCATACTGTGCTATGCTGGACGCGCCGTTGAAGACCGTGGTCATGATGCGGTTCCAGTCCTTCCGCACGGGAGTGCCGTCATCGAAGCAGAGCTCATTGGGAACGACGGTCCAGCCGAGCCTGACCCCGGTGAAGCCGATGGACTTTGAAAACGAGGAGACCTCGAGCGCGACCTCCTTCGCCCCCGGAATCTCGTAGATGGATCGTGGGAGATTCTCGTCCCGGATGAACTGGCTGTACGCGGCATCAAAGATGATGATGGACCTGTTCTCCTTTGCGAAATCCACCAGCGCCTTCAGCTGTTCCCTGGTGGCCACGGCCCCGGTGGGGTTGTTCGGCGAGCAGAAGAAGATGACGCCTGCATCCTTAGCGTTCCCAAGGGAAGGGAAAAACCCATTGTCCGGAGTGCACGGAAGATACGCGATGCCCTTGAATTGGGATGTCTTTGAGCTAAGCGGCCCGGTCTGTCCCATCATGACGCTGCTGTCCACATAGACCGGGTATGAGGGATCCTGCACCGCCATCACGGTGTCGCTGCCGAAGAGCATCTGCAGCCTTCCGGTGTCAGGCTTCGCACCGTCGGAGACGAAGACCTCCTCTCCCTTCACCCTTCCATGATACAGCACCGAAGCTATCCCCTCCCGGAGCTCCGTGATGCCCTGCTCATCGCCATAGCCGGTATAGGTATCCCGTTTCCCGAGCCGTTTCACTGCCTGAACAATCCCTTTGATGATAGGGGGGGCAATCGGTTGCGTGGTATCGCCAATGCCCAGGCTGATGAGCTTCGCCTGTGGATGCGCTGCCAGGAATTCCTTCTTCCTCCTGTTTATCTCGGGGAAGAGATAGCCGGATTGCAGTTTTGCGAGATGGGGGTTTCGTTTGGCCATGGTGTTTCAGATATCTATCTCTCCCTCAAAGACCATCTCTGCCGGGCCTGTCATGTACACATGATTGTCCGTTCCCCACTCCAGTTGGAGGTCCCCGCCAAGCAGGTGGATGGTGACCTTGCGATCCGTGAGAGCGTTCAGGACACCGGCCACGCAGGCAGCCGATGCGCCGGTGCCGCAGGCCAGCGTTTCCCCGGAGCCGCGCTCCCAGACCCGCATGTCCACTTCCTTCCTGTTCCTTACCGTTATGAATTCCACATTAATTCGTTTCGGAAAGAGGGGATGCTTCTCGATTTTTGGCCCAATGCCATGCACTAAGCTATCAGTAACCTTATTAACAAAAATGACGCAATGGGGATTCCCCATGTTCACGAGCGTCATCTCCACCTTCTTTCCCTCTATATTTAGAGGTTCCCCTACAACCTGCTTCTTTGATATGGTTGAGGGAATCTTTTTACCCTCCAACACAGGCTCACCCATGTCAACCTTAATCTTCATGGTTTTTCCGCTTTTGACAAAAAGCTCGAGTTCCTTTATCCCTCCTTTTGTTTCAACCGTAAGGGAATCCTTGCTCGTTAGCTTTCTGTCGTGCACGTATTTCGCGAAGCATCGGATGCCGTTGCCGCACATCTCCCCCTCGGAGCCGTCCGCGTTGAACATGCGCATCCTGAAGTCCGCCTTCTTTGACGGCAGGATGAGGATGAGGCCGTCGCTGCCGATGCCGAAGTGGCGGTCGCTGAGGCGCCTGCTGAGCTGCGGCAGGTCGCCAAGCCGTTCGGCTGGCTCATTGACGCAATCCACGTAGACATAATCGTTCCCCGTCCCCTCCATCTTGGCGAACCGGAGCTTCATGCGCTTTCCCCCATCATCTGCTCAACAAGCTCGCTGTTCGTGAGGCCCCTGCGCGCCAGCCGGTCTTTGCCGTTCTCCACGATCACTTCCGACGGCATTGGCCTGAGGTTGTAGACTCCGCCCATGGCGTAGCAGTAGGCTCCCGCATTCCTGATCGCAAGATAATCGCCGATGCGGATCTCGGGCAACTCACGCTGCTCCGCGAAGCGGTCGCCGGTCTCGCAGATGTTCCCCACGATGTCATACACGTTCCTTTTCCCGCCGGGGTTGGAGAGATTGTCCATATGATGATATGCCCCGTAGAACATCGGCCTGATGAGCTGGGGGAAGCCTGAGTTGACCCCGGCGATGAGCCGTCCGCGGTTGTCCTTGAGGTTGTTCACCTGGACGAGGAACGTGCCGGCTTCCGCCACGATGTATTTTCCCGGCTCGAAGCACAGCTCCAGCTCTTTTCCATAGCGCCTGCAGAATGCCGAGAAGATGTCCGTGATGTGCCTGCCGAACGTTGCGTAGTCTATCCTCCTGTCATCCGGCTTGTACGGGACGCCGAAGCCCCCTCCGAAATCCACGAACCTGAGCCCTGGGAACGCTTCCGGGATTATCGCGTCGAGGATGTTCCTCATGCTTTGCAGGACCGCATCAGAATTGTTGATGCCGCTTCCCGTGTGCTCATGGATGCCCACTATGTTCAGGCGATGGCGCTGCGCGATGTCCAGCACCTGGGGGATGTCCTGCAGGAGAATCCCGAACTTGGTGAGCGCCCCGCCGGTCTTGATCTTGTCGAAATATCCCGCCATCACGTCTGGGTTCAGCCGCACGCATACCTCTGAGCCCGGGAACATGCTGCCGAACTTCTCGAGATGGACAAGGGATTCAAAATTCATCAGCACGCCGGTCTTCCGGACTTCCCTGATCTCCCCGTCCGTCATGTTGTTTGCGGTGTAGAGCATCCTTTCCGGCGCGAATCCTGCCCTGAGTCCCAGCAAAACCTCTGCGGGGCTCACCGTGTCCAGGCCTGCCCCCTCTTTTCCGAGGAGCTTCAGTATCCGGACGTTGGCGTTGGCCTTCATCGCATAATAGATGCGCAGTTTCGGCCAGGAGATGAACGTATGGAGTTCCCTATATCGTTGACGGATCAGTTCCCCGTCATACACGTACAGGGGAGTGCCGTACTTCTCTGCCAATCCGATGAGATTGCTAGTGTCTTGGTTCATGATGCACCTGATGCACCTGTGATGATCCTACTTTGAACGGATAGGACCTGCCGGTGAAAAGGCGAAACGAGGCGTTAATAAATGTTTGCGGCCCTAAAGAATGCCGAGTTTGCCAAGGGCAGCCTTCAGCCGCTCCCGGTTTTTGGGCTGCATCTCGCACAATGGCAGCCGGTACGTCTCTTCGATCATCCCCTTCATCGCCATGGCTGCCTTGATGGGGATGGGATTGGTCTCGATGAAGATGGCCTTGAAGAGCGGGAGGAGCCGGTAATGGAGCGCGCGTGCCTTCTCCACGTCCTTCTTCAGCATGGCGTGCACCATCTGCGAAACCTCCCCGGGAACGAGGTTGCTCGCCACAGAGACGACGCCGTGGCCGCCGAGTGCCATGAGGGGGAATGTCAGGTTGTCGTCCCCCGAGAGCACGGTGAATCCCTGCGGCACCGATCCGATGACGTCCATGATCTGGCTGATGTCCCCTGACGCTTCCTTGACCCCGGCGATGTTCTTCACCGCGGAGAGGCGCAGGAGCGTCTCTGTCTCTATGTTGACGGCTGTCCTGCCCTTGATGTTGTAGAGGATGATGGGGATGTCCACGGCATCCGCGACCGCCCTGAAGTGGCGGAAGAGCCCTTCCTGGGTGGGCTTGTTGTAATAGGGCGAGACATGAAGGGTGGCGTCGCATCCCGCGTCCTTGGCGTATTGGGTGAGCCTGATTGCCTCCTCGGTGGAGTTGGCCCCCGCCCCCGCGATGACCGTGCACCTTCCCTTGGCCTGCGACACCGCTATGCGGAAGATGCGCTCCTGCTCCTCGACCGTGATGGTGGGGCTTTCCCCTGTCGTGCCGCAGGGCACGATGCCGTCTATGCCTCCGGCTATCTGCGCCTCGACCAGCTTCCGCAGGGCCTGCTCGTCGATGCTGCCGTCCGCGGCGAACGGGGTCACCAGCGCCGTGTATGCTCCCTTGAACATCGTCATCATCGTCATTGGCTGGCCTCCAGGAGGGATGCCATCAGGTCATCCGCCGTGTGCATGCCCTTCCTTCCCCTGATGAACTCCGCAGCGAGCACCGCCCCGAAAGCGAATCCCGCCCTGGAGCGGGCGGTGTGCTTCAGCTCAATGGTGTCAGCGGGAGAGTCGAACATCACTTCATGGATGCCGGGGATATGGCCGCCGCGCGTCGAGGTGAGATGGATCTCGTTCTCCGCAATGGGCCTGTCCAGGCGGTCCCTCGCCAGCGCCGTCTTCCTGGACATGCTGTCCAGCAGGATCTTCCCGAGCATCTCGGCCGTTCCGGAAGGGGAGTCCGCTTTCTTCGCGTGATGGGTCTCGTGCACCAGCACGTCGTACGCGTCCAGCCTGTCCATGAGCCTTGCGCCATGCCTCACCAGCTCGAAGAAGACGTTCATGCCGATGGAGAAGTTCCCGCTCCAGATGAGGCCGATGCCGCCCTTCTTCGCGATGCCGGCCACTTCGTCCATGCGCTCATACCATCCGGTGGTTCCGACGACCATGTCCACGCCGCAGGACGCGACCGCCTTGATGTTGTCCACCACCGCGGATGGCAGGGTGAAGTCGATCGCGACATCCGCTCCCTTCAGCGCATCCTTCGAGACTGCCCGGTAGTCCGCCTCTGGCGTATTGGGGTCTATGCGGACGACGGAGTGGCCGCGCTGCGTGGCGACAGCCTCGATCTCCCTTCCCATCTTCCCGTAGCCAATCAGTGCGATGCGCATGGTGATTTCTCTATCATACTGCTTTGCGTTGTCCTTCTGGCGGACGGAGAATTGCGCATATTTTAAACATATTGTTATTTAGATAACAAAAAGAAGAAGAATTGTTAAAATTGCCTCAATGTGCCCCATTAGTGTAGAGGACTGGACCGGGCGTGGGGTATGACGGGATGGCATAGCCGCCCTCTCCAAGCACCCCTACCTCAATGACGACCCCCACTCCCCCGTTGTGCACGAGCCGCGGCTCCCCCGCATCTGTCGGGTGGGTAAGGCGTTCACGCTCCTTGTCAAATTTCTCCAAGGAAGCAAGGGCTGTTAATTGGCTATGGTAGGTTATGTCCCGCTGATGGGGGAGGTATGCAGCCTCCATGGCGCTTCTCGTCAGGGCATAAAGGTCAGGAAAGCCCACAGTGCCGTGAAACCCTGCAAAGTGCGGATTTGATTCCCTCATAAGAGTAGTAAGATCGGAATGCTGCTGTGCATTCATAAGGTTTTTTGGAAAAACGCAAAGAGGAATGATGAGGCTCTTCATCCCCCCAGCTTTCATATCAATCATTTTTCCCAACCACTTGCCCGGGTAATGCAGTACGACTTTTAAATGTTGCCAGTCCCTAGCGATATTGAGAAGTGCAGGCAGCACCAATTTGTGAGCGGCATCATCCGTTGGACAAGCGGGGCGGAAGGGGAGGCTCCCTACGGGAAGGGGCCGCCCATCAAAGTCTCAATCAATGAGCGAACCGGTGCTGCCCGGGCGTGAGCGAGAATTTTCAATACCACCCAGTCCCTTCCCTTACTTCATCCCCATCTCTTCCGCGGAATTGTTGCAGTCCATGGCCTCCAGCACGAGGCTGTCCTCCCTGCCCTTCACCGGCCCTTCCGCCAGGCGCTTTCTTCCCATGGGAAGCGGAAGATTTATATATTATTTAAACATTCCGTTACAATAATAACATTTTGAAAATCAATGGTCCCAAGGACGCAAGGCACATGGTCACCGTCGCGCATCTCGTCAAGAGGGCAGTGCAGCAGAACGAGTTCCTCCTCGAGGCGATGGCCAAGGACCTGGTGAGCTACGGCAACCTTGCCGCGCTCATCAAGCCGGAGATAGAGAAGGAGTTCGGCAGCCCGGTCAAGGACGCGGCCGTCGTGATGGCGCTGCGCAGGTACGCGGACGGGCTCTCCAAGACAACGAAGAGGCTCGAGGGCAGGCGCCTTCCGGGAGAGATCCTCATGCGCACCAACATCATCGACATCAATGTCCTCAAGACACCCATCTTCTCGACCAAGATCAAGGACCTCTACAAGATGGTGGACGTCGAGCATGGGGACGTCTTCAATGTCATCCTCGGCAACAACGAGGCGTGCATCATCACCAACGAGAAATACCGGGAGCGGCTGATGGGATTCCTCAAGGGAGAGTCCGTCCTCACGAAGCAGCAGGACCTCGTGGCCATCACCCTGCGCTTCTCCTCCAAGGATTTCCTCACGACCCCCGGCGTCATCTTCTCCGCCGTGCGCAGGCTGGCGTGGGAGAGCATCAACATCTACGAGATCGTCTCCACCATCACGGAGCTCACGGTTATCATCCACAAGAGGGATTCCATGAAGGCATACACCGTCCTGCAGGAGGTCGTTGCGGGATGAGAGGCGCGCTTTCCTGTGTCCTCGGGGCGGACATCGGCGGCACCACCGCCACCATCGGCATCTTCTCCCCCAGCCTTAGGCCGGTGATGACGTTCTCTTCCGGCACTGGGGAAACCAACCTCCGCCTCCTGCTTGCGAAGGCGGCGCAGGACGCGAAAGGGCGCGGCATAGCCATCACCGCGGCCTGCTTCGGCGTCGCCGGCCCTGTCGAGGGCGGCAAGGTGCGGCTCACCAATGCGCCCTGCACCCTCTCTGTCCGGGAGATCCAAAAAGCCCTGGGCATAAGCAACGTGAGGCTCATCAATGACTTCGAGGCTGCCGCCTATGGCATCCTGACGGCATCATCGCGGGACATCATCCCGCTGACGCGGAACAAGCCAAGGAAGAACGCGCCCATGGCGGTGATCGGCGCCGGCACCGGGCTGGGAAAGGCGTTGCTCCACTACGACGCGGGGACGGGCAGGTATGCCGCCCTGCGCTCGGAGGAAGGGCATGCGCCGCTTCCCGTCGCCGATGACGAGGAATACGCGCTGCTCCAGTTCATCAGGAAGACGAAAAAAATGAGGATGGTGTGCTGGGAGGAAGCGCTCTCCGGAAGGGGCATCGCCACCCTGTATGATTTCGCCGTCAGCAAAAGAAAACAGGCGCTTTCGCCGCCTGAGCTGCTCGTCAACAGGGAGATACGGGCGGCATCGGACAAGGCGTCCCTTGTCGCGGCCTACCGGAAGAAGGACAGGCTCTGCAAAGAGGCATTTTCCCTTTTCACGCGCTTCTATGCCCGGTTCGCGCGCACGACGGCGGCGTCCGCGCTTCCGTACGGGGGCCTGTACATCAGAGGAGGCATTGCCGCCAAGAACCCGGACATCTTTTCCTCCCGGGAATTCAGGCAGGAATGGGAGAACGCGGCGGAGCTGAAGCCGCTGCTCGCCAAAATCCCCCTCTTTGTGGTGAAACACACCGGCTTGGGCGTGCGCGGCGCCGCGTGGCACGCGCTGAACAGGCAGGGATAGGCTATTTCTTTGTCCTCTTGTACCCTTCGACCAGCACGCCGAGGATCAATATGGCGGCGATGATGATGGCGGGCGCAGTGGGCACGGGGCGTTTGCGCGGCGCAGGGGGTTCTTCCTTCTCCCCCGGAGCTGGTGCGGCGATGGTGCCGGGCTCTTGGGCTCGCGCATCCTGCCCGCTCACCTGCGCTGATGCAGTTTCCTCTCCCGTTTCCGGGGCAGCCATGCTTTCCTCCTCCGGAACAGTAATCATCCTCTCCGTCAGCGTGCCGAGGAAGGTGTTGTTTTGCGCATCGATCCCCCCGCTGCCCATCACCGCCACCCCGAATTTGCTGCTGCCGAGGGTGTTCCCCGTGAGCGAGACGGAGGCTGAATTGCGGACGCCTATCCCTATCTCATAGTTCCGGAGCGTGCAGTCCCGTATGCTCACTCC
>Ga0209727_1001210_pt1 | contig 22247 bp, 28 predicted proteins | sample RifGroC1_FD_183995 | JGI IMG/M metagenome (GOLD analysis project Ga0209727, IMG submission 183995) | Groundwater microbial communities from Rifle, Colorado, USA - Groundwater C1 (SPAdes) (version 2) | ecosystem: Environmental > Aquatic > Deep subsurface > Groundwater | place: Rifle, Colorado...
TGAACCGTACGCGTCACCCGTTGTAGTGTCTCCCCGCCAATTCCTTTAAGTTTCGGTCTTGCGACTATACTTCCCAGGTAGTACACTTTTCGCCTTCGCTTCAGCACCAATACCTCTCGAGGAGGTACTAATGTTTAGTGTACAGTGTTTACTGCTAAGACTACAGGGGTATCTAATCCCTTTTGCGCCCTTAGCCTTCATCCCTTACTGTCAGAACTGTCCTCGTAAGATGCCTTCGCTGTTGTGAGTCTGCTTGAGATTAACACATTTTACCGCTACTTCAAACATACTTCTTACGTCTTCCAGTCTCTAGCTTTTCAGTATTTCTTGCACGCTCTGTGCTTGAGACACAGAATTTCACAAGAAACTTAAAAAGCAAGCTACGGATGTTTTAGACCCAATAAAAGTGGCTGCGACTTGGACCGCGAGGATTACCGCGGCGGCTGGCACTCGTCTTACCCAGTCCTTATTCGCCAAAATTTTTAGATTTGGCAAAAGCCTTTCAAATAGAAAGGCACTTTGACTCAAACTATCACGCTTTCGCGCATTGTAGATGATTCCTAACTGCTGCACCCCGTAGGGCTTGGAGTAGTGTCTCAGACTCCATCTCAGGGCCTCTCCGCTAAGAGCCCTTACAGATCACTGGCTTGGTGGGCATTTACCCCGCCAACAACCTAATCTGCCGCAGCCCCATCCTTAAGCGCGAATTTGAGAGATAAGTCATTCCAGGGCATATCTCTTATCAAGTATTATCCTCAGTTTCCCGAGGTTATTCTTGACTTAAGGTTAGGTTAGCTACGTGTTACTGAGCAGTTTGCTTTCCAACTTCTTACGAAACTAAAAAAACTTGCATGTCTAAGTGCAAATCAAAGAGCCGCAGCCTCTAGCAGGATCAACTAGATTTAAACAACCCCGGAAATTTTTTTCAAAATTTTCGGGTCAGAAATTTTTAATTTCTGAGTCATAAATTATCGTCGTGAAACGAAATTTTCATTGCGCATTTTCTTATGTAAGAAAGAAAATACTTCACACAAAACCTGCTATTAGCTTAGAATATACAACTAGTAACTGCTTTACATACCTCATACTTTAATGCTGAATTTGATCTGATTAAAGCACTCATCTTAGTTAATCAAAATTTTAGAGAAAATACATTTATAAATGTTTCGTAGAAAAAAATAAATTTTATCGACGAGAAATTTAATTACGTTGATTTAATTCAATAGATCCATTGCGAACTGCTTCTGCAAATTTAACAGCGTCACAAAATTCAACAATTTCTCTTTCTAAATTTTCTCTTCCTAAATTTTTTGCTTCATTCAAATCAACCATGCAAGCAGGGCCATTTATTTTTCCTTGAAGTTGAGAATCAAAAAGAACCCAATATCCTGCAAAATAATTTTCACTTAATCTTTGGAGTTCATAATCAATAACTTCTGCAAATGCCCCTCTTTCTTGAATATCTTTTTTACAATATTTTTTTTGAAACATAATTGTCGTCGGAGTTCTTTGCATATCAAAAGAAAATTCTCCCAAACAATCTGTTCCTGTTCCTTGAATCTTTTCGCAATCACTCAGAAGATTTCTTGTTTTAATATTCATAAAAAATCTGCTTATTATTTTTCTGCTATCTGAATGATCTTGTCTAAACATTCCAAAAAAATCTGCGCTTGCGAATAATTCATCTAATTCCATTTTCTTTTCAACAAATAAAACATTTATAAAAATAATTGTCTTATAACATATATGCCTATATTTGTAATTCAAGAACATCGCGCGTCGCATCTTCATTGGGATTTTCGTTTGCAGATGAACGGAGTTTTAAAATCTTGGGCAATTCCAAAACAACCGCCGAGAACAAAAAACATTAAACGGCTTGCGATTCAAGTTGAAGACCATCTTTCGTCGTATGCAAATTTTGAAGGTGAAATTAAAGAGGGCTATGGAAAAGGGAAAGTAAAAATTTGGGACAAGGGAACTTACATTCTCGACGACAAAACTCCTGAAAAAATTGTTTTTGAACTTCACGGAAAAAAATTAAATGGAAAATATGTTTTAGTAAAAACAAAACTTGGCGAGGGAAAAAATAAAAATAAGAATTGGCTGTTTTTTAAAGTTTGAATTTTACCGACGACAAAACTTGCAGGGTTTTTTGATATTTAAATTCCTGACGAGAAAAATTATTAAATAATTTTTGCAAGAAAGTAGAACCCGCGACTAACTTAATTAAGGATTTCAGGAATTAATATTTTCTTAAAACTTTTTGTTTAACGAATGTTAGAAAAATTTTTAATAAATGCACGACAGCATGCAATTCAAAATTATCATCGACAAAATAAAAAAGCTGGAAAATCCAGCTGAATTAAAAATTAAAAACTTAATAATTTTATTTCTGTATTTGTTGTAGCGAAATTTTTAGCAACAATAACTTTACAATTACTTTCTTCTGCTGCTTCAATCAGCGACGAAGTAACTATTCCGTCAATTACAATTGCAAAAACTTTTTCGTCAATTCTTTTTAAAGAACTGCCAATAGATTTTGAAGAAACTTCTCTTATTTTTTCAAGCTTTTTGTTAAGCACAATTGCATTTTCACTTCCCTTTATTTGTTCGTAAATCTCTTTTAACTTTTCTTTTTCAGATCCAGTTAATTCTTCTGAATCTTCAGATTCTTCTACGACATTTTCTCTTCTGCTGAAAAAATATTTTGCGTCTACTCTTTTTCTGAGATTCATTAAAATTTCTTTTCCAGTTAATTCTTCAACTTCTTTTCCATCAGGAGCAGTCACGATATATTTTATTCTCGCGTTGTCCATCACGTTTTGCGCGATTAATTTTCCGCCTCTGTCTCCGTCGACAAATAAAGTTATTTCTTTTTCTAAACTCAATCCTCTTATTTCTTCTGGAAGTTTTGTGCCGTTCATAGCAATCACATTTTTCACTCCTGCTCGCAATAAATTAAGAACATCTGCTCTTCCCTCGACAACAATTAATTCTTTTTCAGAAATATCTCCGCAAGGAAGTTTGCCCTCGCCATATTCTTGCACATCAGAAGTTTTTGTGGACTCTTTTATTTCTTTTGAGATTTCTCTTGAGTCAGTTGAACCACTTATTTGGTTCATAAGTTTTTTTGCTCTTTCAATTATATACTCTCTTTTGCTACCACGAACATCTTCAATTTGTTCAATTGTTATTTGCGCGTCGCAAGGTCCGACTCTTTCAATTGTTTCAATTGCTGCTGCGATTAAAGTTGTTTCAGATTGATCAAGCGCCGTCGGTATTTTTATCATTCCTTCTGTTCGCTTTTCATTTCTTTTCAAATCAACTTCAATTCTTCCAATCTTTCCTTCTTTTTGAAGTTCGCGCATTTCAAGTTCAGCACCGAGCAAACCTTCTGTTTGTCCGAAAATAGCTCCGATTACATCTGGTTTTTCTAAAGCTCCTTCTGCTACAAAACTCGCGTGTATCATATATTTGATTGATACTGGACTAACTTTTGCCATTTTTTCTCCGATTTAATTAATTTGTTTACTAAGTAAACTTAGAAAAATACTTTCAATAATTCCAAAATGAATGTGAACGTGATAATAATTTACTGATATTTTTCTTACTTTATTTTTTGGAAAAGAATATTTATAAATGTTTGTGAAATTTTGGCTTTGTTGAAAATCTCACGACGGCGTGAGATTTAAATTGTGTGAAATTGCTTTGCAATAAATTTCAGAATTAACCGACTTCCAACTTTTTCCAGAAACACTCGAACCATATTTTCTTTTCAAACTTCCAAATCCAGATTCAATTAAACTTAGCCAATGATAAATTTTTTCAGAATAATTTTTCATCTGTTTCCGTCGATAAAATCCTCTTTTAACATTTTTCTTTGGCTTAATTATTGTCTGAACTTTTATTCCAAAACATTTTTCATGAACAAATTCTGCGTCGTAAGCATAATCTGCAAATAACTTCTCCGTCGGAGAAGAAATATTCAAAAGATAATTAATATCTTTAATGTCATGTCTGGGTTTAACTCTTATTTTCAACGCAGTAAATTTCCTCGTCGGTGATTGTAAAATCAAAGCAATAAATAATCTTGGAAGAAAGGGAAAAGACGAAAAAATTTTAGCCAAGATTATTCTTGTTTGCGAATTAATGCAATTATAGTCAAGGACATGTTCGTTGAGCAATTATGCCTTAATTATAGAACAACTAAAAATTTAAACCCATTTGCTTTTTATTTTTTATGAATAAGATTAAATTAGATACAAATTTAGATAAAAAATTAAATAAGGTTTCTTTAACTATGCGATATCCATCGGAGGTGAGCGATTCCGCTGATAATCCGCAAATGCGGGGTCGCGAATTATTTAGAAGATATCGTTTAACCGCAAAGAAAAGAGAAGTTGCGAAAAGCAGAGAAAATTTCTTAAATAAATTTCTAAGCCCCAAAAATTTTCATCTGGAAATTTTTGCGGAAACCGCTTAGGTTTCTTTTATGGCTGATATAAAATTTCAGGTGATAAAAAAAATTGTTGAGACCCAATTCAAATATAAAGATATTGGAAAAATTTCTGAACTTGACACGATTTCTCCGCCGAGTGTTTTTATTGGAAGCAAATTAAAACATCCGTTGATGAATATTGGAATTCTAAGTCCTCTTGATAAAGACGATAATGCATGGGTTTATGACGACGCAAAATATTGGGCAGAAAATAATTTTGGAATTGGCGACGTCGTCAAATTAAGAGAAAATTTATTGAATTCAAGATTCAAAAGAAAGGCGACTGACATTAGAATGAATAATAAATTTTTAGAAATCGCAAAAGAAATCGCAATCGCACACAAACCCGTTGATGTTGAAATTCATTTGAAAAAAATTGTAAATATCGACAGAAAACCAGACAAAGTTATTTTAGGACATGGACTGAATGCGCCGTTGAAAAAAGCAAGAATTGTTTCAAATATAAAAATTCACAGAAAAATTGACAGAGTAATTAACGACGACATAAAAGCAAGCGAGGGAATTTCTTATTTGTATAAAAATCATTTCAACGAATATGCTTTAAGCAAAATATTCAGCGTCGGCGCCTTGGGTTTAAAAAAAAATAAAATTCTTGTTCCAACTCGTTGGTCAATAACTGCAACTGACGACACGATTGGAAAATTTCTTTTGGAAAAAATAAGAGATTATCCGTGGCTTGAAAATTACGAATTATTTTTCGGAGAATATTTAGGAAATCAATATTTAATTTTGCTTTTTCCAAATGTCTGGAGTTATGAACTTTTTGAATTATATTCTCCTGGAAGTTCGTGGAATCCGTCGACAGAAATGAAGGCCTCAACTGACTTGGAATGGTTTAGCGGAAGAAAGGACTACGCGACAGCAACGGCAGGGGGGTATTACGCGACAAGATTAAAAATTTTAGAATATTTGGAATCAATAAAAAAACAGGCAAGTGTTTTGGTAATTCGTCTTGAAACCCCGAGTTATTGGGCTGGCTTGGGCGTCTGGGTTGTGAGAGAGTCAGTAAAAAAATCTTTTGAAAATCGCGTGATGAAATTTTCAACAAAAGAAGAATTGATTGAAAGCGCAAAACAAATTTCAAAAATAAAATACAATTTTGACAACTCTGAAATTTTGAAAAAAAGCCGTCTTCTTGAGATAATTAAAACACAAAAAAGTTTAAATGAATGGTTTTGAAATTGGAGAAGTTATTAAAAATTTCCTAACGCCCATATACCTGCATTTGAATCATCCCAATCTTTTTCTAATTTACAGGAAGAAGAACAAATTGCAGGTTTAGTTTCAGAAATTCCCCAATTGCAAAAAGAGTCATTATCCTTGTCAATGCAACTAATCTGATTATTAAACCCTAAAGGCCAATAAGAATGATTTGTTGGTGGAATGATTGGTGTTTTTACCGCTCCCATCGAACCAAGTTCATTAATTGTTCTTAAAGTTCTATCATACCCATCCCAATAAATACCGTAACCAGCACTATTTTTAAATATCCATTGAAGAACTCCATTATTTGGGTGATAAGAATAGATATTTGCGTTTGAGTTTTCACCAAAACTATCTCCTACGCAAAGTAAAGTACCTATTAGAATAGATGTATTCTTTTTGCAATTTCCTTGATAACAAATTTCATCATCGTTGCAATAATAATTTCCTAACTCGGGTTGATTTGGTTCAAGAGTTCCTGCGTCATTACACCTCATTTTTATACCCTTTACTAATTTTCTATTTTGAGGAGAATAATAAATGTTCTTACAAACAATCTCCCCCGGATTGCAAGTATTACTACAATTCGTTTCTATGCAAATCTCATCCGCATCACATTTTTCAATTAAAGAGTAATCTGTGGTTTCCCAACCAATAATAGAAGCGGTATGAAGTTCTGTAACCTCGCTTGCACTTATAGGACCATATAAAATAATAAATTCTTTTAGTTTTTCTTCACTATTATGTACTTGATTTAATCTAGCTAAAAGAGGGTGATTAAGATCATTGATTACTTGATTATTTTCATCTAATGTCCAATATTGAAAGTCTCTGTTTGAAAGTAATTGTATAAAGTCTGTTACTTTCCACATCCTATTTTTATAATCTAAACAAAGATTATTGCACACAAAAGTATCTGGAGTAAAATGATCTACATAGGGGTAACACTTCTCGTCTACAATCCCAGTAAATTTAGCATTACAAATAATAGATGCGGGAGAATTAATCCCGAAACATTTATGAAGATTTATATCAAAAGAAAATTCATGATAGAGTTCATTCGAGCATGAAAAAGTGGATTGTTCAGATAAATCTAGATCTAAATGTTTGTTAAAATATAAATTTATTGCGGATTCAATTGAGGCTAATGCTCCGAAACCTGGGCAAGAAGATATACTGCCTTGATTTTTTACAGGACTATTCCAATTTTCTCCGTGTCTATTTCTCCAATCAAAATTTTTTGGTAATCTACAAGTCCCATTACAACATCTATTTGTTTCTCTATCAAAGAATATTTCTCCGTCGCAAACTTGATAAGATTCACAAATATTTCCTTCGCATTTAGGTAATAAACATCCTCCTTTATCACAAGAAAGATTTTCATAATTTACTTTTATATAAATTTGCGCAATTTGTCCTCCTGCATTTGGTTTTGTTGATTCCATTCCAATTTCTAAATTATTTAAATCATTAATTGTCCAATTATTTTTAGTAAAAGGATTTTTTTCAAAACTTTCTGAATATAAAATCCAATATTTAGTTGTACAAATTTGTTTTACAGAAGTAAAATTCATTTTTTCTTTTTTCATAAACACGCTAAAACAAGAATCAGAGGAACCAGTATTGTATTTTGCATAGTAGTAAATACTTAGTGAATTTATTTTTACATTTTTTAAAGTAAAACTTTCAAAATAAAAACTTGATTTTTTTGGATTGCTAATTTTTAATTTGTCGTTAATGTCTTCCTTAATTTCATCGACGCATTTAAAATTTGAATCGCAACCAAATTTATTCCATTCAGAATAACCTCCGTTTGCAATTGGACGAAGAATCAAGCTTTCCTGCGGACTAAATTGAATTTTATTTGAAGTATTAAAAATTAAAGCAAGTATAAAAACAGATAACAGCAAAAGTAAAAAATAATTTAACCCCCTTTTCATATACAAATATCTTCTTTGAAATTTATAAATCTATCACAACAAAATTTAAAATAAACATTTCACTTTCTTAATTATGAAAATTTTGTTGATGATAGTTTTAATTTTTTTAATTGGTTTTGTTTCTGCAAAAATAAAAATAAACGAAGTTGAAATTAATCCTGCTGGAAAAGATACAGGAACAGAATGGATTGAATTTTATAGCGACGAGGAAATTGATTTTTCTGATTTCAAAATAAAAAATAACGACGGAGATGAGATACTTTTGGATTTTACTTTTTCAAATTATTCTGTTTATAATTTAAGCAAACAATGGTTAGATAATTCTGATGAAAAAATATTTTTATATCAAGGAGAGAATTTAATTGATGAAACCGACATTTTTGAAGACAATCAAGATAATGAAAAAACTTGGAGTTTATGTGAAAGCAATTGGGAATTTTTGGATTCAACGAAAAATAAAAAAAATAATTGTGAAAAATACAAAAATTCCGACGACGAAGAAAAAGAAATTGTTGAAGAAAAAAATAAAACAACAGAAATTTTACAAACTAAAACCGAAATTGAAGAAGAAAATAAAATTGAAAAACAGGAAATTAAATTGTCCCCGCAAAATATAAAAACCTTTGAGAACACAGAAAATTCAAAGAAAAATTATGCAATTTATGGGCTGATTTTATTTAGTTTCTTGCTTGCAGGATTGTTCTTTTTCAAATTAAAAAAACAACGTTTTGAAAAAAATGAGTTCAGATAAAATAAATGCAATAATGATTGTGGAAGTTTTGGGAAAACCAAAAGAATATGTTGTAGAAATTCTTGAAGAAATCGTCGGAAGAATCGACGCAGAAAAAGGAATAAAAATTTTGGACAGTTCAATAAAAGAACCGAGAGAGTTAGAAAAGCAAAAAGATTTTTTCACGAGTTTTGCGGAAATTGAATTTGAAGCAGACGAAATGTTGCAGATTGTTTTTTTGGTTTTCAAATATATGCCGTCGCACATTGAAATAATTTCTCCTGAACAAATCACAACAAATAATTATGAATACACAGACATTTTAAATTCTCTGACAAAAAAATTGCACAACTATGACGAGGTTGCGAGGATTATAAAAGTTGAAAAAGATATTCTTGAAAAAAAGTTGAGGGGGATTGAGGGGAAGAAGGAAGAGAAAACTAAAATCCCGGACTTGCTTGAGCAGGCGTAACTTTTTTGTATTTTTTTATCCAAAACCATAAAACAAAAATTACAAGTGCGATTATTAAAGCCCAACCAAAATATTTCCAACTGAACGAAGAAGTTTTAATTTCTTTACACGAACTTGTGCAACAAACTCCGTCGGTGGCGTAAACAATTTTATTTTCTTCGCATTCTTCTGTTGTGGAATTACAAAATGCTCCATAAAGTTCTTGACAGGACTTTGCAGTTATCGCTGGCTCTGAAATATTTTGCGGAATAAAATCCTGAACAAAACTAACTGAGACAGGAACAAAAAAAGAAGTATCGTTTGATTCAAATTTTATTTTTCCCTTAATTGTCGTCGCTGATTTTCCAGAAGAGAAAAATAATTCAATTCTTTCTGTGGATTTTTTTTCAATATCAAAAATTTTTTTAGCAGACAAATTCAGAGAATCGTTCAAATCTCCGAAAAGAAAAAGTTCTATTTTTGTTATTGGATAGTTTCTAAGATTGTAAATGTAAATCACTCTTGTTTGATTTGATTTCGTCGCCATTGTGAAATTTAATTCATTTGGTTCAACTTTAAAAGAATTTCCAACATTTGAGTTTGTCTTGTTCATAAAAATTGAAATTAGAATTAAATACGAACTTTCGTCTGAAGAAATTTCAAGCGTTTCCAAAGTTGGTTCTGTAAACTCTGCGACTTCAAAATTTATTTTCTTAATGTCTCCGCCTTTTATTGTGTTTGATCTTGTTTCAGAATTTGTTTTTGACTCAACGATAATCGCAGTTGGTTTTAAATTTTGTATTTCAATTGCAAAAGAATTTTGAGTTATTATAAAACCGGGTTTGACTGAAAAATCTGCTGTTGTATTTGTGATTGTAAAGTTTGCGATGATCAAATCTTTGACAACCTCGACGCCATTTTTGTAACTTGCGTTGCTTATAACAATAGAATAATTTCCTTTTGTATTCGGCAGTTGCGCGTAAATATAATAATCCTCGTTGAATTTTGCAACATCAGATTCCATCGGAACTTTCACATGCCCCCGATAAAATTGAATGTTTTGATTTAAAATGGGTTTTACAAATGCTCCAGAAATTTTTCCAATAAGGGTCTCGCCTTGTTTGTATTCTGATTTCACGACGAACTCGACTGAAATTACCGACGGCAAAATAATTAACAAAATTAAAATTGCAACCAAAATTTTTTTCATCTTAAATCTCCGAATGAAATGAAGAGTTTAAGAGACAGAAATCCTTTTGGTTTCGGTATTCAAAATCTTTAATGAATACTTGCGCGAAGACGCGACTTAGATTTTGAAATCCTCTTTTCATAAATTATTGAGGGAAAAAGGGTTAATAAATATTTTTGAAAAGAAAAGTTTTTGAATAGTAATTTCTTTTAGAGAATATGGATTTAATTGTCTTGAAAGAAAAACTTCGTGAATATAAAAAGCAAGATATAATTATAGTCAAGGCATAAATGCTCAACGAACAATGTCCTTGACTATGTCAAGGAACTTCGTCAATTTAAATATTCAGTTCCTTGAACATCCAAAAGTTCCAAACAAAACTTAAAGAACTTTTTGATTGAAGAAATGAAATAGATTTTGCTCAATTTATTATGTCTTATAGAGAGGTTTGAATAATTCACATTTTTCTGTCGCAAAAATATTTTTGCAAACTTTATGAAAAATTCCCGACGACAAAGTTGATTATTTTTTGCATGAATTAAAATATATTTTTACAAACTTCTCTTAAGCTTTTTTGGTGCTAAAATGTTTCAATCATCCCTTCTATAATAAAACACTTCGAAATTAATCTCTGTTGGAATTCCAGAACGAACAAAACTCTGGACTGCGCCGATTGAGTTTGAAGTAGAGTTTCCTTCTTGGACTTTTAAGAGTTCTTGTTTATTTGAGAGAATTGCTAAAGAATAACCTTTTATTGGAGAGTTTTGAATGTCCCAACTTTTTGAAATAATCTCTTTAATATTTTTCTCAAGAACATTGCAGGTGTCTCTTTCATCTAAACATTTTTCTTTTTTCTGACATTTGTTAATTAAACTTTCTATTGAAAGAAATTCTAAATTGTCTCTACAATCAGTAGTGTATTGAAGCAAACTTTGAACAAAACTTTCTGCCTCAAAACTTTCAACAGCTTGTTTTTCAGGGCGAGAAATCATAAACGCGACGAAAATTAAAATAAAAATAGCGATGATCACAACTATTAAAACAAATCCCATCATTTCTTCTTGGGCTTTTGAAAATTTTTTCATTGTTCGCTCCTTGGGAAAACAATTAGTTTCGCGATTTCGCATTTATCATAAATCCCGTTTTCAGAAGATGTTTTTCTGCACAAAGAAATAAAGTTTGAAGAACTCACGCCCTTGTTTTTTTCAGAATAAATTGTTATCAAACCGCAATTTGGATAATTTCCTAAATTACATTCAATATTATTTTCAGGATAAATTTTCTGAATTTCAATTCCTGCAACACCCCAAAAATTTTTGTAGTCATTTGAATTTTGTTTTAAAATAATTGCTTTGTCCTCGTCGACGCAGTTTAATTTTAACATTCCAAAACTTTCTCCGCAAGAAAATTCAGGCGAGTTTGCGAGACGACTCACGAGCAAGAGCGCGTTTCTTTCATTCAACGCTGTCGCACTTTCTTTCAAACCTGAAAACATAAAAACCAAAACAAACATTCCAGCGAGGGCAAAAAGCAAAGTAATCGCGATTAACATAAACGCCATTTGCTGAATTTTAAGCTGAGCTTTTTTCATTTTAAAAATTTATTTTTCCATTCCTCTTTTTGTTTTTTAGTAGCTTTCTTTATTAGATAGATGTAATCTTTTATTTTTAATTTCTCTGTTTTGATCGGCTGGATTGGTTTTAATGAAACCCATTGACTTGAGCCCCTTGGAGAATTTTTAAAATTTTTAGATTGAAGTGTGTGAAGATAAATGTATTTTTGTTTTGGCCAGCCTTGATAGATAATTCCTGTTGGATTTTTTGTTTGAGTTTTTAACCCTGCATACCAAACTCCTTTAGAAGAAATTATTGCCATAGAAATTGCAGACGCTTTTATTGACGACGCGTAAACTCCAAAAATAAGGTTGTGTTTGTTTTTTTCTAAGTCCTCTGCTTTTTTTGGAATTAATTTTTCTCCGCGCAATTTATGCGGACTTCCGTGAAATAAAAATTTTGGTTTCATTTTTTATTTTCTATTTCATTTAAAAATTCTTCAGCGTCTTTTACTATCTCTGTATCTATTGCTTCAAAAATGATTTCGTCGTCGAGAAATTCATATTGATGGGCCAAAATGTTTCTCATTCCTTTTGCTTTTCTCATTCTGTCAGATAGATCTTCAGAAATAAATTTAGCATTTGCAAGAATCTCAAACGCATTTTCATCGTCAGTGGGCAATGGGAGTCTTTTTTCTTTTATAAAAAGTATTGCTAAATCGTTTAACGATTCTATAATTTTTTCAAATGCTCGTTCAGAGGCGAGTTTTTTTCCAAGATCATTTTTATATGATTCAAAATCCATGGGTTTAACTATTTTTAAGTCTTCAATAAGCTGAACTATTGATTCTATTTTATCATCTACTCTGCTCATTTTTGTAAATTACTTTCCCTTTATTTAATATTTCTTCTTGCATTTTTTTAGGAAGAAAATTAAAAATAGTTAATTGCACTTTTTTATTTAACTTTCCTTGAATATTAATTTTAAATTTAGACGCTTCTCTTTTATCTATTTTATCAAATTCAACTGCAATATCAATATCAGAACCAAATCTTAAATTATTTTCAATGTAGCTTCCAAATACAAAAATTTTATTTATATTTTTTTTAAGATTATTTTCTAAGATTATTTCTTTTGATTGTTCGATAATAAATTTAATTTCCTGTGCCTTTTTTAAATTAAATTCTTGTTTAAAATTTGATAGTTCTTCAATAATTTTGAATTTTGGACGAATATCTCTGGAAAGTCGTGTTTTTTCAGAAGGAGAAAGGGCAACGCCTAACAATTGTTTTTTAATAATATTCAGCTCTTGCTGTCCAAAAATCCTGCGCATTTCTTTATGTTTTGTTAGTTCAAGTATTCCCATAAGTTATCATAATAAAGATATTTATTATCATAATTGAGATAATGTTATATTTAAATGTTTTCCTCTTTCTCTTTTTTCTCTTCTTTGATTTTAAGATATAAAAATATTATTGGGATTATTAACGGAATGTATAACAACATTGTAAATTTCACGCCGATTAAATCCATTAGATAGCCAGTGATTATACTTCCCAAAATTCCTCCGATATAAATGGTCATTGACCTCACGCTTCCCATTGTTGCTCTCATTTTGCTTGGAATAAATCTGTGGAAAAAAACTTCTGAAGCAGGTCTTCCAATCATCCAAGAAAAAGTAAACAAAGATAAAATTGCAAGAGCAAAAATATAATTTTGAGGAAGAAGGATTAAGAACATAACTATTGCAGAAATTGCTAAAGAAAAAATTATAAAATTTTTTTCTTTTCCTTTTTTTAATAATTTGCTTGAAACCATTGGAGCGATTGCAGAAAAAAAGGCCATTAAACTCCACATATAACCAAAATATGCGTCAGGAAAATTCAAATTTTTCATAAATGGCGTCCAAGTAAGAGAAGCATTTAAACATCCGGCAATTGCAAACAAAAAACCTGCAAATAAGTAATAAAATAAAACATGGTGATTGTAACCATAAGAAATTGTTTCTTTGGACTGAACAAAAACTTTTCCAAAAGATTCTCTTATTTTTACTTTTTCTCGACGATAATCTTCAGTTGTAAAAAAGAAAAGCAAACAAATAGAAATTAAATAAGAGAAACTTGTAACAAGCCAGATTATACTTAATCCGTTTTTATTTACAAGATATGCCCCTAAAAATCCAGAAAAAATTAATCCAAGCTGAATAAAAATCATCATTTTATTAAAAAAGTTATGAACTAATTTTTTATTTTTTTTATTAATTGAATCTACAATCCACGCGTCTTTTGAGCCAGAAGAAAAAGTCCCGCCAATCCCCCAAATTGCAAAGATAAACATTATTGCAAAATAATTTTCAAAGAAAAATAAACCCAACATACAAATTCCTTCAATAAAATAGCCAAAAAGAACTGAAAATTTTCTTCCATATAAATCTGCAATCGCGCCTGTTGGTATTTCAAAGATTAAAGAAGTAAGAGGATAAATCGCAAGAAGAATTCCTATTTGAGTAAAACTAAAATTTAATCTGGAAAGATAAAGAATCATGAACACAGGCATAAAATAAAGTAAAGAGGAAATAAAATATTCCAAATAAAACGGCCACAAAATTTTTAATTCTCCGTCGGAAAAAAGTTTCATCTTACCACATTCTGCAACTCGTAGCGTGGTTATTAGTATTTATTTGTTGAATAATTTCTGTGATTGAATTTAGTTGCGCTGATGTTCCTGTTTTTGCAAAATTTTCTGCAGTCGCCATTAAAACCATTAAATCTCCGTTGATGTTTGAGTTGCAACCAACTCTCGAAGTTAGTGTTGATTTTTCTTGATAAATTTTCGCGAGTTCTGAAATTCTTTGCATCAGTCGTTTCACCTGACATTCATAAACTTCTTTTTCTGAAAAAATCCCAGCATACATCAAAGCATCTGTTTCAAAATAAATTTTTTTGGAATTTTTTTCAAGATATTTCTCGTCGTAATTTACTTCAATGTCGCACGAACCAGAAAAACAAACTTGAACAGAACCAGCAGAACAATTTTCAATTAAAATATTTTCTTGGTTTAAATTTTCCAGTTCTTCTTTGATTTTTTTGGGGGCATTGATAAAACAATATTTTTCTTGGGTTGAAGTTAAATAAATTAAATCCGCGACTTTGAATGGAAATTCAAATGGTTTTGAAAAGACATAGAATTTTTTTCCTTGAGAATAATTTTTTGAAAAAATAAATTTGTTTGAGAAACCTGCGTCAAGATTTGTGTCTGTCCATTTGTTAAAACTTTTTTGCGAGATGTGAATCAATTGTTTTCCGAAGTTTCCGTCGGTGTTGCACTTATTATAGATTCTTGTTTCAACAGGCATTGTAAATGAACTTGCTTTCAAACTTTCAAAACCTGTTTCAAGGGGATTTAACAAGAACCCGATTTCTTTTCCAACTCGCGCGTCAATATTAGTATTGCCAATAGAAATAATTTTTACAGAAAAATAAATTGCCAAACCCAAAATAAAAATTCCGGCTAAGATAGCGAAAATCCATGTAAAAGAAAATTCTATGGCCCCTTTTTTCATTTTAACTAAAATCGAAATGTATATATATAGATTTCGTCTTGTATAAATAACTCATTGAGTTAGATAAAAACTCTTCGGGTTAAAGGTGAAAGGAGGTTGAATAAAAAATGGCAAAATTAACTGCATGGCTTGTAACTATAATTGGAGTATTGCTTATCTTGCCTTTAATTGGTGTAGATCAATTAGCAGGAATTACTGAGTGGATAGTTCCATTAGCGGTTTTAGTTATAGGTATAGGAAAACTTGTAAGAAATTACAAAAAATAAACTCTTATTTATTTTCTATTTCTTTTTTTATTTTTTACTCACTGTATTGTTAAGTTAGCGGGTGCTAGTTTCTAGAATTTCAATCTTAATCTCTGCTAGAATTTTGGGTTTAAGATGTTTTTGAAATAGTTTTGGTATTATGATTGCACGTTATCTTTTTCCATTATGGATTCTAGAAATCTCATCATATCTGCCCATTTATTTTCTTCCATGTCTGATATGAACCCTGTTTCTAAAAGCCCCTTTCTCCTAGAATATCTTTCATAATTAAGTGCTTCGTAACCCGCTCTCACTAACATATTCTTTTTCTGATAAGAAGCACCTTCTGAAGAAGGATATATGAAATCAGGGGATAGAGGATTATACCAGCTTATCGTTATTGGACCATCCATTTCTTGATGAGTTATGTTTCTAATCGGGCTACCTCTTGAATTGTGAATTATGTATTTTTTTTCTATAGTCGGAAGAACAAGTTGCTTTAATACTTTTGAACCACCCGTAGGAGATAATAATCTTATTTGTGCCCCCCAATCGACCCTAGTAGAATCTATCCTGCTAAGAACTAAATTATCTAACACATCCATAACATAAATGGGTTCATCTTTGAAATCTTTTAACTTCCAATTAAGATTTCTTAATGTTTCTGTTGCTGAATCAAAATCCATAGCATTAGAATTAAAATCCATAGCATTAGAATTAAAATTAGCAATTATTTTCCATACGAGTTCAGACATATCTGTTATCATGTTTTCTTCTTATTTTTTACTCCAATAGGGTAATATCATATCTTCTTTTAAATATATGTGGTATATCCCTATACCACAAAAGCATAAAGTTTATATATGCCTAAGAGTTAACTAAAATATGGATCTAAAAGAACTTGAAATTTTAGGGCTAACGCGGGGAGAGATAAAGGTTTATTCTGCTATTTTGCATATTGGCTCTTCTTCGATTAATAATATTCATGAGAAAACAGGGATGGAAAGAAGAGCAATTTATGACATTATTAATAAGTTAATTGAGAAAGGACTTATTTCTTATACTACAGAAAGAGGAAAAAGAACATATCAATGCGCTCCTATTTCAAGAATAAGAGAAGAAATCAAGAATAAAAAAGAAGAGCTAGAAAAGTTTGAGAAAACTATTCCGCAGATTGAAGAAATTTACAAATCAAAAAAACAAAAAATGAATATAGATATTTTTAGAGGAAAAGAAGGAATAAAGAGCGTTTTTGAGGATATTTTAAATTACAAAGAAGCTTATTTTATAGGCGGTAGATGGTATGTTGCTAAAGAAATGCCTATTTATTGGAGTAATTATGATGCGAGAAGAATAAAGGCGGGAGTGAAATTTTTTAATTTAGTTTTGCATGATGCTCCTAAAACTCCTACGGATAAGTTAGTTTCTATTAAAGAGCTTCCAAGCGATTTTTCAGGAAGTCCAAGTATTATATGGATATATGGTAATAAAGTTGTAAATGTTGTTTGGGGGCAAGAATTCTTTGCATTTATGATGGAAAGCAAGGAGATTACTGAAAACTACAAAAGATATTTTGACTATTTATGGGATAAGGTTGCTAAGAAATAGATTTGCTCATCCTTATCAATTCAAGCCACTTATTATTGTCCCTAAACTTTAAATTAGTTGCGAGTTTATAAGGGAGCGTGTCTAATAAGACCAATTAAGGTAACAAAGAATTTACTCAGAAATATTTATAAACCCAATTTTCTCCTAATTTATATTCCAGGGTAAAATGAAATCCGCTAATTGTAAATATATTAAAAAAATAAAATGGGAAGCAGAAGCGCGCCGAGAAAAGGAAGTTTGCAGTTTTGGCCAAGAAAGAGAGCCGAGAAATTCTTGCCTAGAGTAAACTGGGGCGCAATAAAAAATTCTAAAAATCTAAAAGGATTTATTTGTTATAAGGCAGGAATGAAATCCGCAATTGTCAAAGACAACACACCAAACTCAATGACGCAAGGAAAGAAAATAGCGATTCCTGTAACAATAATTTCTTGTCCTGTTATGAAAATATTTTCTATAAGATTTTACAAAGACAGAAAAGTTATGACTGAAATTCTCGCTGAACATTTTGATAAAGAACTAAAAAGAAAATTAAAGCTTCCGAAAAATTCAAAAAAGCCGGAGATTGATTCTATAAAGGACTTTGATGATGTTTCTGTAATTTGTTATTCTGTTTCTAAGACATCTGGAATTAAAAAGACACCAGACATTTCCGAACTTGGTTTAACAGGAAACACCGACGACAAACTTGCTTGGATAAAAGAAAAAATTGGAAAAGAAATTTCTATCTCAGAAGTTTTCGGAATCGGAAGTTCTGTTGATTTTAGGGGATTAACAAAAGCAAAAGGATTTCAAGGACCTGTTAAAAGATTTGGAATAAAATTGCGTGGACACAAATCTGAAAAAGGAGTTAGAAAAGTTGGAAGTATTGGGCCGTGGCATCCTGCTCGTGTAACTTTCAGGGTTGCAATGGCAGGGCAAATGGGATTTCACACGCGAGTTGTTTACAATGAAAAAATTATTGAAATGAAAAAATCAGGAGAAAAAATTTTGAAAAATATAAAAAATTTTGGAGATGTTTTAACTGACTATGTAATTGTTTATGGAAGTGTTCAGGGTCCTGCAAAACGACAGCTGATTTTAACATCTGCATTAAGACCTACTAAAAAACAAACTAAAAAAAATTACGAGGTTGTGGAGATTTTATGACAACAAAAAGACCAGACCAATATTTAGCATTACCTTGTTCAGGAAGATTAAAATTAGGAAATAAAAGAGGGCATGTATATAAAATAGATAATCCAAATGGCACAGAAGTCGGAGTTATGACATTAAATGAAGCAAAAGAAAAATATGGTGACGAAAAAGTATTTATCTCAAGTTCAGATACATTATGTCCTTCATGTTATGAGAGTATATTAGATGGGGTAAACGAACTTCAAAAGGAGAACCGCATAAATTGAAAACCAAATTATATCTTATCGACGGAAAACATGGAAAAGAAATTGAAATGCCTAAAGAATTTTCTGCGCCAATCAGACAAGACATTCTTCAAAAAGTTCTTGAAGCGAAAAAAACAATTCAGCCATATGGGGCTTTTGCTCTTGCAGGAAAACAACAAGTTGCGTCGGGAATTATAATTCGTCGACGCCATGTTTGGAAAAGTGGTTATGGCCACGGAAGTTCAAGAGTGCCGAGAAAAAGAATGATGAGAAGAGGAACTCAATTCAGTTGGGTCGGGGCATTTGCTCCAGGAACTGTCGGAGGAAGAAAGGCACACCCGCCAAAACCAAAAATAAATGATTTGAAAATAAATAAAAAAGAATTGAAAATTGCATTTGTTTCTGCGTTGAGCGCGACAGCAAATTCAGAAATGATTTCAAAAAAATATTTGCGACTAAATGACAAAAAAATTTCAGCACCGTTTGTGGTTGAATCAAAATTCACAGAACTTAAAACTCAGAAGTTATTAGGGAGTTTGGAAAAAATTTTAGGCGAACTTTTTGAAGTTGCTGTAAAGAAAAAATCAATCAGAGCGGGTAGAGGAAAAATGCGGGGAAGAAGATATAAATCAAATGCAGGAATGCTTTTTGTCGTCGGTAAAAACGAAAAATTAAAAACAACAAAGTTTGATGTGACAGACGCGAAAAATTTAAATGTTCTTGATTTGGCTCAAGGTTCTGCTGGAAGAATTGTTGTTTATACTGAACAAGCAATTAAAGATTTAGGGGAGAGATTGAAATGATTCCATTAGTTACAGAAAAAGCAGTTAGAATTATTGAAAGAGAAAATGTTTTAATGTTTGTCGTCGACAAACGACTTTCAAAAACAGAAATCAAAAAACAAATTGAAGAAACATTTGATGTGAAAATTGACAAAGTCAGAACTCTTTTGAGAAATAATAAAAAATATGTTTATGCAAAATTAAATAAAAAAAATCTTGCTATTGATTTAGCGACGAAATTGGGGTTAATGTAAATGGCTGGAAAAGTTGTAAAAGATGCGAAAAGTTTTTGGAAAACATTTAAAACAAGAAATGCAAGAAGAGAAACAAATCTCGCATTAAAACAGCATACAGGAACGCCCAGTTTTGACGAAGACGAAACACCCAAAATAGGGGGGGAATTTTCAGAAGATTATTCAGTAGATTTACTGCAACAAAATTATCCACTTGGAACAATAGGAGATATTTTATAATAAAATGGGAAAAAGAATAATTATGCAAAGGCGTGGAAAAGGAAGCAAGACATACAGAGTTAGACCAAGCGCTTTTAAAATTTTTGTTGGATATACTCGTGATTTGCAAGGAGAAGGCGAAGTTATTCAATTAGTAAATTCTCCTGCACATTCTGCGCCACTTGCAAAAATAAAATACGCAAATAAAAATAATGAAACAAAAACTTTTTTTATACCCGCGTTCAACGGAATGATTGAAGGACAAAAAATAAATCTTGATTCTGAAAATAAAGAAATTAAAAATGGAAATATTATGCGATTGAAAAATCTCGGAGTTAAAACAAAAATTTATTGTGTTGAATCGCGACCTGGAGACGGGGGCAAATTTATAAAAACAGGCGGGAACTCTGCAGAAGTAAATAAAATACTTTCAACAGGAATTGTGGTTTTATTTCCGTCAAAAAAAATTAGAGAATTTAATGAAAATTGCCGAGCTGTCGTCGGAATAATCGCAGGACATGGACGACTGGAAAAACCAATTGTCAAAGCAGGAAAAGCGCATTATATGAAAAAAGCAAAAAATAAATTATGGCCAAGAACTTCAGCATGTAAAATGAATGTGGTGGATCATCCATTTGGCTCTGGTCGTGGCAAAGTTGCAAAACAAAGAATTGCAAAACGAAACGCGCCTCCAGGAGCAAGAGTTGGAAAAATCAGGCCAGACAGAACAGGAAGGAAAAGATAAAATGGAACAAATTGAAACACAAAAAAAAGAATTTACTTACAGAGGCAAGACACTTGAAGAGTTGAAAACATTAGATGTTCGTGAGTTTGCGAAATATCTTCCAGCTCGGCTAAGAAGAACTGTTCTTAGAAATTACAACGAGATTGAAAAATTTGTGAATAAATCAAAAATAAAAATGAAAAAATCAAAACCAATAAAGACACATCAGCGGGATATTGTAATTGTTCCGCAAATGATCGGAATGAAAATCGGGGTTTACACTGGAAATGCTTTTTTCTTGACTGAAATAATTCCAGAAATGTTAGGGCATGTTTTAGGAGAATTTTCAATGACTCGTTCAAAAGTTAAACACGGAACTGCAGGAATTGGGGCAACAAAGGGCTCTAAGTCCCAGAGTAAACATTAAAATGACAAAAATTCAATTAAATAAAACAAACGAGTTTCAAAATCTCAGCTGTGCCTTCGCACAGATCGCCATTAAAGATTTTGCATACAGAAAACAGAAAGTTTTCTGTCCTTTCCAAATTGAGAAATCAAAAAAATTCGGAAAGAATACAGAAAATTCAGGAAAAATTTTCTGTCTCTTAAACTCCTCGTTTCACTCGGAGATTTAAGATGGAAAAAAATTACAATCCAGAACAAAAAAATGCAAGGGCAATGAAACAGCAAACCAAAATTGCAAAAACAAAATTAGAAGTTCCTAAAAAAGAAAAGAAGATTGAAAATAAAATCTACGAAGACAAAAAGCAGGAAAATAAAATTGTTGAAGAAAAAAAATTAGAAAACAAAATTACAGACGACAAAACTGCTGAAACAAAAATTCAGGAAGAAAAAAAGAACGCAATAGAAAAACCAGAAATTAAAACTCAAGAAAAAGAAACAAAAAAAATTGAAATTAAGAAAAGTGTTAAAAAGGACTTGGCAGAAGTTAATGCAAAGGACTTGAAACTCTCAACAAAGTATGCGATTAATCTTTGCAGATTTGTGAAATTCAAGACACCAGACAGAGCAGTTGAGGACTTAGAAAAAGTTTTGAAAAAAACAAAACCAGTTCCAATGAAAGGAGAGTATCCTCATCAAAAAGGAAAGGGAATTGCAGGCGCAAAATTTCCGCAAAACGCAACAAAAGTTTTCATAATGCTTATAAAAAGTTTGAAATCAAATTCAGAAGTTAATGGAATAAATAATCCAGTAATCTCGCAAGCAATTGCAAATCAGGCCTCAATGCCTCGCGGAAGATTTGGAAAATGGTTAAGAAAAAGAACTCATGTTAGATTAGTTGCAATTGAAAAAAATAAATTAAAAAATAGAAAAGGGAAAAGGAAAAAATAAAATGGAAGAAAGAAAAACTGTTCAACTTAAGAAAGAAGAATATTCCGCACGCGAATATATTAAGAAGTCGCTTGGAAAAGGAAAAATCAGCAGAATCAGAATTGAATACACCCCGGTTGGAGAAAAAATAGTTATATCCACGAGCAAACCAGGTTTAATAATCGGCAGAGGCGGAGACAAAATCAGAGAGCTAACTCAGGTCTTGAAAAAAAGATTTAAATTAGATAATCCGCACATTGAAATTGAAGAAATAATGATTCCGGAATTTGATTCGCAAAGCATGGCAGACAATATCGCGATTGAGTTGGAAAAATTCGGGCCTGTTAGATTTAAAATAATTGCTTACAAAACTCTTGAAAAAATTATGAGGGCTGGCGCTTTAGGGGCAGAAATTAGAATGAATGGAAAACTTCCAAGTTCAAGAGCAAAGCAATGGAGATTTGGACAGGGCTATTTGAAAAAAACAGGAGACCCTGCAAAGCTCGTAGACAAAGCCCAAGCAAGAGCAGAAACAAAACCTGGAACAGTTGGAATAAAAGTCAGCATACTTTCTCCAA
>Ga0209727_1001212_pt1 | contig 22227 bp, 25 predicted proteins | sample RifGroC1_FD_183995 | JGI IMG/M metagenome (GOLD analysis project Ga0209727, IMG submission 183995) | Groundwater microbial communities from Rifle, Colorado, USA - Groundwater C1 (SPAdes) (version 2) | ecosystem: Environmental > Aquatic > Deep subsurface > Groundwater | place: Rifle, Colorado...
CTCATTCGGACAAAATATTCCGCAATTGACATATTGCGCATAAGGAGGTAACGTCACGAATATAAATTGCGTGAAAATTACTTGAAAAATACTTTGAAAATTACTACCGCGATCAGGTGATCAACAATGGCAAGAGGCGGGTACAGGGCAGAGGCTTACAAACCGGAAAGGCTGGTAGAATACAAAGGAGAACTGCAGACCTTAAAGCAGATCATGGCGGATACCGGGTTTTCATACTCAAAAATCTACCGTCTATTCTGCCGGGCCAAACCGGCAAAGAAAAATAAAGCGCCAAAGCCAGCCAAACCGGTGAGGCAGCCCAAAAAGAAAAAACAAAAGGCGGCCAAAGAAAAACCTGCCACCGCCGCACCATCGGAAAAATTACCACAGAAATCACTGCCGCTTGCCGAAGAGGTGACGGAGAAAGCGGCTCAAGAAAATAAAACACCGCTGGAGTATATGCTTGGGGTGATGAATGATCCAAGCATCCATCCAGACAGGCGCGACAGGATGGCCATGGCGGCCGCTAAGTTCTGCCATGAAAACGGCGGGGACAAGAAGGGCAAGAAAGAGGAAAAACAGGACGCGGCGAAAATAGCAGCGGCCGGCCGGTTTGCGGTTGGCGCTCCTCCCAGTAAAGTCATAAGCATGAAAAGATGATGCCGACATGGACCACAGCTTGCCTTGATTGGCAAGAGCGGATAATGGGGGGTAAGCCACTCATCTCATTCTCGCCGCTGTTCCCGGATGAGGCGCAGTCATCCCTGGACATCTACAACGAACTTTTGATTGTAGATGCTCCGGGCTCCCCAAAAATGGGAGATGTCAGCCGGCAATGGATTACCGATTTTGTCTCTTCCATCTTTGGGGCGTATGATCCAGAGTCGGGGCGGCGGCTAATCACTGAATTTTTCCTTCTCATCAGCAAAAAGAATTCTAAATCAACTTCCGCGGCTGGCATCATGTTGACCGCTCTTATCCGAAACTGGCGCATGTCTGCCGAGTTTTTGATCATCGCACCCACAATTGAAATTGCCAACAACTCATTTTACCCGGCCCGTGATATGGTCCGGAACGATGAGGATCTGTCGGCGATCCTGCACGTCCAAGAGCATTACCGGACCATCACTCACCGAGGAACCGGCGCGACGCTTAAAGTCATCGCCGCTGATAATGAGGCGGTATCCGGGAAAAAAGCAACCGGTGTCCTTGTGGATGAGTTGTGGCTGTTTGGCAAAAAACCAAACGCCGAAAACATGCTGCGGGAGGCGACCGGCGGACTCGCTTCCCGGCCTGAGGGGTTTACGATTTTCCTTTCCACCCAGAGTGACGACGCTCCGGCCGGGGTGTTCAAGCAGAAGCTTGACTATGCGCGCGGGGTCCGTGACGGCAGGATTGACGACAATCGTTTCCTCCCTGTGATATATGAGTTCCCGGACAGCGTGGTTAAGCTGGACGGCAAGGACACACAGCGAAACCTTGACCAGATCGTGCTGCGAATAAAAGAAGACGACCTTTTCCACGTCACAAATCCGAATCTTGGTGCCTCCGTTGACCCTTCTTTCCTTACCAGAGAGCTGCAGAAAGCCGAGAACGACGGGCCGGAATCGCTATGCGGGTTTCTGGCAAAACACCTGAATGTGGAAATTGGCCTCAATCTCAGGTCAACCAGATGGACAGGGGCGGATTTTTGGCTGAAATGTTCCGGTTCCGTGTCGCTGGAAGATATTATTTCGAGATGCGAGGTGATTGTGGTCGGCATAGACGGCGGCGGGCTTGATGATATGCTCGGGCTCGCGGTCATCGGCAGGGAGCCCGAAACAAGGAAGTGGCTGCTTTGGACTCATGCATGGGTCCATCCTATCGCCTTGGAGCGGAGAAAATCGGAATCTGGCAGGTACCGGGACTTTCAGCGCGACGGAGACTTGACCATTGTGGACGATATCGGGCAGGACGTTTTCCAGGCCGGCGAGCTGATCCAGCAGTGCGAGGATAGCGGATTGCTTGATAGAATAGGGGTGGACCCGGCTGGGATAGGCGACATTATCGACGAGCTGGAGAGTAGGGGCATAGGAAATGATCGTATTGTAGGAGTTCCGCAGGGGTGGCGCATGACCGGGGCAATCAAGACCTCAGAGAGACGGCTTGCCGAGGGTACCGTGGAGCATGGGGGCCAGGCGCTCATGGCGTGGTGTGCTGGCAATGCAAAAGTTGAGCCCAAGGGCAACGCCATTGTAATAACGAAGCAGGCGGCCGGAACAGGTAAAATTGACCCGCTGATGGCAACATTCAATGCGGTGGCGCTGATGGCAATGAATCCGGAGGCCAGGGGAGGCCCATCTGTTTACGAGACAAGGGGTGTTTTAATTGTCTGAAAAAAAGCTTGCTTTTCTTCCTGTCGCAGTGTAGTGGTTAAATTATTTATTTTTTTTACTGGGGGAACTGATTGTCAAAAAATAAGCAGCATCATATCACGCTCGCCGATGTGCTATCTGTTTCCGGCCTTGTCATGATCGGCTACGGCCTCTATCAATTTGTCCCATGGGTTTCATTTGTCGTTGTCGGTTTCATTCTGTTGTGCGCCGGAATAATCGCGCAGAGGTCCGGCAATGTTGCTCGATAGGATTTTTGCGGCCACAAGCTCGCCGTCATATCCCGTTGGTGATCCGGCTCTTTCGTCTCTTTTCGGCGGGAGGGCCATGACGTCCAGCGGTATGAGCGTGACATCTGAGACGGCAATGCGGGTGTCAACCGTCTATGCTTGCGTGGGGATATTGTCGCAGACGTTGGCAATGCTTCCAATTGACGTGAAGCGGTATCGGGCAGACGGTGGGAAAGATGTTGTCAAGGCGCATAGGCTTTATAAACAACTCAAATACAAGCCGAATAAATGGCAAACATCTTTTGAGTTCCGTGAAATGATGGAAGTCAACCGTCTTTTGCGCGGCAACGCTTACGCCTTTATTTCTGCGGCAAAAGGAAGGGGGGTAAACTCTTTGATTCCGTTGCACCCGGACTATGTGACCCCTTTTACCGTCAAAGGCGACGGTGCGGCATCCTATGTCACCGCTGAATCTCCACCGCCAGAAGACGGCGCGAAACTTTTCTACGAATTCAGCAGGCTTGATGGGTCTTCAGTTATTTTATCACAGGACGAGGTGCTACACATCAAAGGTCTTTCCCAGAACGGCATTGTTGGAATGAACCCTATCGAGCTTCACCGGGAAGCAATCGGCTTGTCGATGGCCACAGAAGAGCACGGGGCAAGGCTTTTTACAAACGGCGCTCAGATCGGCGGCGTTCTGGAGCATCCAAACAAACTGAGCGAGCCCGCTTTCAAGCGGCTGAAAGAGACATGGGCAGATAACCGGGAAGGCGTGGGAAACGCTCACAAGACGGCAATCCTTGAAGAAGGGATGAAGTTTACAAAAATCGGGATGACAGGGGTGGATTCTCAATTTCTGGAAAGCCGGAAATATCAGGTTGAAGATATCGCCAGGATTTTCAAGGTTCCACTGGTAATGCTCGGTCATAGCGGGGACAAAAATAGCACGTTTGCCAGTTCAGAGAATTTTTTTATGAGTTTCGTCCGCAACACTATGACGCCGAACTGCACCAGGTGGGAACAGGCGCTTGAACGTGACCTTTTTTATCCTTCGGAAATCGGCGATTACTGCATTGATTTCGAGATGGACGAAATGATGCGGGGCGACGCGCAGGCCCGCGCACAATACCTAAAGGCCAGGTTTGAAATGGCGTCAATGAGTCCGGACGAAATACGAAGCTACGAGGGCGAAAACCCAACCGGCACGGAAGAGGGTAAAAAATATTACCTGCAAAGCGGGATGCTCCCGGCTGATATGGCCGGCGCCGTTCCGGAAACAGGGGGAACAAATGTTTAAAGAATATTTTGCGCTGAAGGCGCTCAACAGGGAAACACCCGGGAAATCATGGTTTCGCATTGAGGCCAAGGCTGGTGATGAATCTTCCGTCTACATCTACGACGAGATAGGGTATTATGGTATCACCGCCGATGCGTTCATCCGTGAATTGAACAGCATCACGGCAAAGAAAATCAACCTGCACCTGAATACTCCCGGCGGATCTGTTTTCGATGGCGTGGCGATTTACAACGCGGCCATAAAACACCCGGCGACAGTCCACACCCATATTGACGGGCTGGCGGCCAGCATGGGAAGCATCATCGCCCTGGCCGGCGAAAAGGTGTTCATGGCCTCGAATGCCATGTTTATGATGCACAATCCGTGGTCAATCGTGATTGGCGACGCGGCAACCATGCGGAAAGAGGCGGACTTGCTTGATAAGATTTCAAGCAGCTCGCTGATCAAAACCTATACCGACAAGTCAGGCAAGGACGAAAAGGAAATCAAGGATTTGATGGATGCCGAAACATGGATGGGCGCAGAAGAAGCGAAAGCGGCAGGATTTATTGATGAGATAACCGGCAAAAATGAAGCTGCGGCCAAGGTAAGCTTTGACCTGAGCTGTTTTGCCAAGGTTCCGGTTGCCCTGAAAGAAAAACCGGCCGAAGAGCCTAAAGAAATAATCGTTACACAGAATGTCCGGCGGAAGCGCCTTGAACTGGTGGAACTTAATTAAAATAGCACCCGCCGAGGTGCGAGGAGTAAAAAAGAATGAAAAAGCTTATGGAATTGAGAGACAAGCGGGGAAAAGCAATCGCCGACGCCCGCGCCATCCTTGATAAGGCCGAGGCAGAAAAAAGAGATTTGACCCCTGAAGAGGATGTTTCCTACGCCGCCTTTATCGGTGATGCCAACAAGGCAAAGACCGCCATTGACCGGGAAGAGTTGCAGGCCAGGCTTGAGAAAGAAGCGGCACAGATCGCCATTGATGGTATCGAGCCGGCTGCCGAAAAAAGCAACACCAACCCCAGGGCCTCGAAGATTTACAACGAGGCCATGGCAATCATGATCGTGGAAGGGCAGAAAGGGCTTTCTCCCGAACACGTCAAGGCCCTGACCAGCGGAAACGACACAGACGGCGGCTACCTTGTGCTTCCTGAGCAGTTTATCAGCAAGCTGATCAAAGCTGTTGATGATGTCTGTTACATCCGGACGAAATCAACTGTTTACTCGCTGAGAAAAGCTGTTTCTCTTGGTGCTCCTTCTTTGGATACAGACATCTCTGATGCCGACTGGACCACGGAAATCGCAACCGGCAGCCTTGACACATCTCTTGCTTTAGGTAAGCGCATTCTTACCCCGCACCCGTACGCAAAGCAGGTGAAAATCAGTAACCATCTGCTGCGAAATTCAACCATCCCGGTTGACACTCTGGTAATGGCCCGTCTCGGGTACAAGGCAGGCATCACCGAGGAAAAGGTATTCATGACCGGCAACGGCGTACAGCAGCCGCTCGGCGTGTTTACCGCTTCCGCCCTCGGCATCTCAACGGGCCGGGACGTTTCGGCTGGCAATGAGGCGACGTACCCCACTTTTGACGGCCTCATGAACGCAAAATACACCCTGAAGGGCCAGTATTGGAACCGCGCAGACTGGATTTTCCACCGTGATGTCCTGCTTGTTCTGGCGAAAATCAAGGACGGAAACAGCCAATACATCTGGCGCGAGTCTGTCCGTTCAGGTGAGCCTGATATGCTGCTTGGCCGCCCCATCAGTATGAGCGAGTACGCGCCGAACACCATGACGACCGGCCTTTACTGCGGCATCCTTGGTGATTTCAGCAATTATTGGATCGCTGACGCGCTTGACATTCAGATTCAGGTGCTGAAAGAGCTGTACGCCGCCACCAACCAGACCGGCCTGATCATGCGCAAAGAAACTGACGGCATGCCTGTTCTTGAAGAGGCGTTTGTCAGGGTCAAGCTCGGATAATAAGGTCAAGCTCGGATAATAAGGAGAGAATATATGAACTTGCTCAACAACTGTAAAATTGATTTTGTAAATGCCGCCATCACCGCGGCAAACAACACAGACGACAACTCATCCATCCTGGATATGGCCGGGTATGATGGTGTGGTTTTCATGGCCACGATTACCGATTCCGTTGCCCTTGGAGTAGCCACCTTAACCGTGCAGGAAAGCGCGGCCAACTCTGACGCCGCCATGGCGGCCATTACCGGGGCAGCCGCAACCGCGACCAGCGCCGTCAATGATGACCTGAATAGCCGCCTGCTGATCGTCGATTGTTTCCGGCCGGTAGAAAGGTATGTGCAGGGCACGCTGACCAGTGCCACCCAGAATATCGCCTTTGGCGAGACGGTTGCCATCCGGTATAATGGCCGGAAATGCCCTGTTTCCCAGTCCAGCACAACCGTGGCCGCGTCTACTTCTATCGTCGGCTCCTAACCCGTCCCTTAAATGGGTAGGCCGGGCGTAACTGCCCGGCTGCAACCAACGGAGAACTGAAATGTCTTACCAACCGAAAATTTACAAAAAAGAGGGCGGCAACGAGCTTTGTATTGCTCCTGGCGGCCTTGTAACCGCAACAGACTGGACAGCATCCGGCGTCGGTCTTTCCCCGGCCATCTGGTCCGACTGCCCGCGCCTGCAAATGCTGCTTGATCCAACCGTGGGGATTTTGGCAGGTGATGATTTCCCGCATGTCCAGACAGCCGGGTTTCCGTATGCCATTGCTGGGGCAAACGGCACCTTCCTTTCCGTGACTGGGACTCCATACGGCGTCGCCAGGCTCCTTGCCCCCGGCACTGATAACGATGAGTGCTATGTCACATACAACAACGCCCTTGCCGGGTTGATCAAGGCGGACGCCACCAAAAATTGGTGGTTTGAGGCCAGGGTCAAGGTTTCTCAGATTGCCACCGCTCAGGGCGTATTTGTCGGCCTGGCTGAAGAGGCAGGCGTCGGCGTGGATTTCATGACTGACAATACCATGGCGCTCAAGGTCGTCGATTCAATTGGATTCCAGATCCTGGCCGCAACCGATATCGCCGCCATCTGGCAGACACAGATGGCGCTGAACGGCGGGGCGCGGGCGGCAATCAGCGCCACTGCCGGAACTGCTGCGGTGGCATATGTCAAGCTCGGCATGAAATCTGTTCTTGGGACCGTCACTTTTTACATTAACGGGGTTGCCCTTGCCGCTACGACAACCAGCGCGACGGCAAATTTCCCGCTTGACCAGGTCATGTGCCCGTGCTTCGCGACCAAGTGCGGATCTGCGGCGGCAAACAGTCTCGATGTTGACTGGTGGCATGCTGCGCAGTTGAGATAATTCAATCGAGGCGGTCTACATGACGCCTCAATTTTGAGGCTACAAAATGCGGGTAAAAATAAGAGGGACGGCGGCGGGTCCTGGCGGGTGTTTCGTATCCGGGGACATCATGGACTTAACGGAAGAAGCTGGCCGCCACCTTTGCGACACAGGTCAGGGATCAGAGGTTAAAGACAAAATCGAAGCTGTTGAAGAAAAACAGACCGCCAAAAAGAGTAGCAGGAAAAAATGATCCAGGTACTCAAAACAGCACCAGCTGCTTTCCCGGTAACGCTGACCGAGGCGAAGGACCATCTTAAGCGGACAGATACCGCCGATGATACCTACGTCACGGCGCTGATTACCGCGGCGACCGCCGCTATTGAAAACATGACGAGCAATCGTTTTGTTTCACAGACATGGACCGCGTATCTTGATGTTTTCCCGGCCGATTCGTTCATTATTCTCCCTTTCGGCAAAGTTGTTTCCGTAACATCGGTTAAATATACCGACTATGCGGCCACTGTGACCACCTGGGATTCGGTAAATTATCTTGTTGATACCTTTTCGAGTCCAGGGAAAATTGATCTTGCCTATGGCATTTCGTGGCCGTCGGGAGTGACATTGAGGCCGGTGAACGGCGTTGCCATCGAGTGGGTTACTGGCTACTCGGCAGTGCCTGCAGAAATCAAACAGTCCATACTGCTGATGATTTCGCATCTGTATGAAAACAGAGAGCCAGTTCTTGCGAGCAATTACGGCAGCGTGTCAGTGGCCGAGATCCCATTGGCGATTGATGCGCTCATAGCTGATTATCGCATGGCGTGGAATGTATGATCAGGGCCGGAGAACTAAAGCATAAAATTGTCATCCAGCAAAGCACCCTTGGCGGCGCTGGAGCGTATGGCGGCCAGGTAAAGTCATGGTCCACTTTTGCGACGGTTTGGGCGAAAATAAGGCCAACCAGCGGCAGGAAATTGATTGAAGCGCAGGCGGCACAAAGCAAGGTCGATACAGAAATAACAATCCGGTATCTTGCCGGGGTTCTCCCGGCCATGCGCGTGTCCTACAACTCGGCGATATACGATATCGACGCAGTGATCAACCGCGACTTGGCAAACAAGGAAATGCTGTTGATGTGCTCCACGGGGGTTAATGAGGGATGACGACAGAATCAGCAGTAAGGGCAGCGTTGACCAGCCTTGTATCAAGCCGGGTGTATGCGATAGGGGAAGTTCCTGACACCCCAACATCACCATATATTGTCTTGCAGGTCATCAGCACCGTACCTGGAAACATCAAAAACACGGATACTCAGAAACGGGTGCAGGTTGACGTGTACGCGAGAGGCTACGACACGGCAAAGGGTCTTGAAGCATCAGTAAGGGCGGCGATGGCTGCCGCAACATTTTCAAATTGTTTTTTAGTGTCTCGGGACGCTTTCGACCCGGACGTAAAATTAAACAGGCAGATAATTGATTTCTACGCCTGGGATTAAGGAGAGAACATTATGAGCGGCGTACAGGCACAAGGAACAGCTCTTCATATCGGCACCGGCACCGGCGGGGCTATTACCATAACGGCAATTTCCAAGGCGTTCAACGCTGAGGTCACTGGTACCCATACTCTGACCGTTGGCGACAGGGTGACATTCGCGACGGTTGGCGGCATGACGCAAATTAACGGGCTGACAGGTACCGTCCGGGCCGTCACCAGCACCACAGCATTTGTCGTTGGTATTGACTCCAGGGCCTTCACTACCTACACAAGCGGCGGAACAGCAACGCCGGTAACCTGGACAGAGGTTCTCGGGATTATCGACTACTCGCCGTCAGGGGCAACCGTGTCGGAGATTGATACAACCGATCTGAAGAGCACTGCGAAGGAATTTATGGCCGGCCTTACCGATAACGGTTCGTTCACCATAAATTATAAATATCTCGAGGACGATGCTGGCCAGGCAGCTTGCCGCGTAGCTGGGGCAGGGTCGTTGACCAAGAGTTTCAAAATTACTGACCCGCTGAGCAACGTCTACACGTTTTCCGGTCATCTTTCTTCCTATGGCGCCGTACCTTCAGCCGGGGTTGACCAGGTCCTGAAAGGATCGCAGACAGTCAGGATCAGCGGCGCGGTGGTGGTGTCTTAATATGATACTGACCAAAGAGAGCATATTGGCTGCGGACTGCTTTAAGTGTGAAATCGTCCCAGCTCCGAGGTGGGGAGGGGATGTCATCATCCGGGAAATGTCGGCTTTCGACCGGGAGACACTGCGCGAGGATATGGGCGACACAGAGAAGATATTCACGAAGAACTTGGCCGGGAAGGTCCTTGTCAGGTGCCTGGCAGGCGAAGACCATCAGCGCATTTTTACTGATAAAGAAGCGGAAATACTGGCCGGAAGAGATCAGGAGACGCTGCAGATACTTTTTGACAAGGCATTGTCCTTGAATAAGATGAACGTTAAGTCGGAGGAAGTAGAAAAAAAATCAGAGCCCAACCTGAGCGAAGATTTGCCTTCCGCCTCTGCTTAAAGTTGGGCTGCTTCCACCCCGATTTTCTTCTTTCTTCTATCAGCGCCAGGCAGCTTGCGGAATGGATGGCATACGAAAACATAGAGCCATTCGGAGAAATTCGGGACGAGATAAGGCATGGGCAGCAAATGGCCATGACCGCGAATTTGAACCGAGACACAAAAAAGCGCAAAGAGCCGTTTATCGCGAAAGAGTTTATGAATTTTATCGAAGACCCTGAAGAAAAAGAACCAGCTGAATCACCGGAATCAATCGCACATCGGATAAAAACAGAACTTTTCAGGATGTGACCATGGCATTGCCGACTATAAAAGCAAAAATGGCCCCAGAAACAAGAAAGCTCCTATCCGAGATGAAAAACCTAATCACGGTCGGCGAGCTTTCTTTTTCTGCCGGAATAGCGGCTGACATCATTGCCGAGGAGGCGAGGCAGCTTGCACCACTTGGGCCTACAGGAAATTTGAAACGTGGCATTGTGTCCCGTATTGACAAAACCGCAACACAATTCGGACATTCTGGGGCCGCTTATGTCTGGGTTGATTATAGCATTGCCCCGCATGCTCATCTTGTTGAGTTCGGTGCCAGAGGCGGAAATATGCCCGCCCATCCTTTTATTCGACCAGCGGTTGACAGTAAGCAGACCGAGGCATTACGCGCCATTGAGATTGACCTTGCAAACCGGATTACCAGGAAAATGAAATAATGCCGAGTTTGAAATATGACATAATTGTTGACGGCAACAAGGGGCGGGTCGCGCTGCAGCAATTTGCCAACGAAACAGATGCCGCCTTTAAGCGTTCGGAAGCTGCGGTAAGCCGGATTTCCCTTGCCGCTTTGCCTGAGCATGAGCGGGCGGTGGTCAAGGTCCATCGGAAATATCAGGCGCTTGATGCCCAGATAAAACAACTGGAAAAATCAGGCAGAATATCAAGCTCTATTGCCGCCGGATGGCATGAGGCTATCGGGGTGCAGATGCAAGGTGACTTGCAGCGGCTGGAGTCCCAAGGAAAGCGCACTTTCTCAAGCCTTTCTGATTCGGCAAAAATATTTATTGCCAGCTTTGCCGCGATGGGGGCAATGGGCGCCGTTGCGTTGATCAAGGATGTTTCGATGCTGGCCGCCAGGTATGAAACCCTTGGCGTGGTAATGGGCGTTGTTGGAAATAACGCCGGTTACACGAAAGCCGAGATGGACGGCTTTGCCCAAAGCCTGCGGAATTCAGGCATAGCCGCTCTTGAATCTCGGCAAGTATTGTCCATGATGGCGCAGGCCAACATCGACATGGCCGACTCTTCCAAGCTTGCCAGGGTTGCCCAGGACGCGGCGGTAATCGGCAATATCAATTCTTCTGAGGCTTTCCAGCGGCTTGTCTACGGCATACAATCAGCGCAAGTCGAGATGCTCCGCACTATCGGAATAAATACCACCTTTGAGGGCGGCTATAAAACCATGGCCGCGTCAATTGGCAAAACTTCTGCCGAATTGACCGAGCAAGAAAAAATGCAATCCCGCGTTAACAGTGTGCTTAATGCCGGGACGCAGATTGCCGGGACATATGAGGCTGCGATGGGGACCGCTGGCAAGCAGATCTTGTCTATGAAGCGGTACAGCGACGATCTGAAAGTATCCATCGGGGAGGCGTTTACCCCTGCCCTTGCCTTGGTTGTTGAGCAGTTGAGCGACGGGCTAAAGAGCGCCAACAAATCCATGGAAGCCAATTCGTCAGTGGCGAAGGAGTGGGGCAACGGCCTGCGCTCTGTGATTATCTCTGTAGAAGCTGAGATGCTCAGGATGGCAATGCTTGCAGATAAAGCCGGAGGCAGCCTTACCGCGGCCGGGGCATTTCTAACTTTCGGGAAAACAGACGAAAAATTCCGTGAATGGAACAAAATGTATGAGGAAAGATACAAGGCCAGCGATGCAGAGTTGCAGAAATTGGCCGATCTGTCCATTGCCTTGAAGAATGAGGCATCCTCTGCCGCAGGAGCGTCAGCAGCAGAAGCGGAGTTGGAAAAAAAACGTATCGCTGCCGGTAAAGCAGCAAGAGAATTAACGGCGGCCCAATCTGAAACAGAAGGGCTCGAGAAGGCAGAAAAGGCCATTCTCAAAATAGACAAAGCTCTTGAAAGCTATTTTTCAACCATAGATGAGCAAGTTAAAAAAAATCAAATGGTCAATATCAGTAATGACCTGACAGATTTTTTTGCCGACATTGACCAGTCAACCGCCATAATTGAAAAGCAGCGCAAGGCATGGGATGATTTAAACACCGCAGCACTGCCGGAGCATGTCCGACAGATCGAAGAGATTACAAAAAAATACCAGGAATACGACAGGGTTTTGACCGATCTTGTTTCGTCAGGGTCGCTTTCATTTGAAGATGCCGCCGATATTGATTTGGGCCTGGCCGCCAACTGGCAGACTGAAATGGACGATATCGAAAAAATTACTCTCGAAAAAACAGGCACCATATCTGCCTTCTGGGAAGAGGCGCAGAAAAACATGCAGAGCACAAGCAAGTCATTTTTCTTCGATGCCATGAAGGGCAATTTTGACGATCTTGGCTCCAGGTTCGAGGATGTGATTCTGGACATGGTGGCCAACTGGCAGGCCGCCCAATTGCAGATGGCCTTGTGGGGGTCAAATGCCAATGCCGCCGGTGGTTTTGGAAATGGTCTTATCGCCGCTGGGGTCGATTCTATTTTTTCAGGCACCACACAAAACGCAGGGATTGACGCGGCCTTGACAAGCTTCTATTCATTCCATTCAGGCGGCAAAGTTGGGGTTGATGGTTCTCCTGGGGTCGCATCTTCTTCGCTTTGGAATAATGCGCCGCGTTTCCACTCCGGTCTTGCCGGGGATGAGTTCCCGGCAATTTTGCAGCGCGGGGAAACGGTTATCCCAAAAGGCTCTGGTGGTGGCGGAACGGCGGTAACGGTAAATGTCGTCAATAACGCATCTGGCACCCAGGCCACGACCAAAGATAGCACGGACAGTGGCGGCAACCGTGTCATTGACATAATGGTGGAGCAGATCACCGGGAAGATGGGAAGCGATATCGGCCGAGGCAAAGGGCTGGCACCAGTGCTTGAATCGCGGTATGGTTTAAATTCTGCCTGGGGGATGAATAGATAATGGCTGGGGCATGGTTAGAAGCACTGCCGGCACCAAGGCGGGCTGGTTATCAAATATCCCCCACTGACCGCACGATCAGAACGCAAATGGATCGCGGCAACTCCCGAACAAGGCTGCGGACATCTGCGAGGGTTGACGAGATTTCTTGCAGTGTCAGGTTAACCAACGATCAATTTGTGCTGTTCACCGCCTGGTTTGATGATGAGGTTGGCGGCGCGGCCGGTGGGGCAGGGTGGTTTACGGTTGATCTTGCCACCGGCACAAGTTCGGGCGTTTTTACTTCGACACAAACGGCGCGATTTATTGGGCCGTATGAAGCGGGACTTGTTGAAGACAGCGAAGATTCCTGGGATGTTTCATTCAAACTTGAGGTGCGGTACTGATGCCTGATTCCACCCTTTCGCAAGCAATTAAAGAGGCGTACGCCGCCGCCCCAAGCACCGAGATTGTCCTGCATACCCTGGAGTTTCGGCACACGTCATTCACGGCCCCGATCAGGGTGGTGTTGGACAATACGGATCTTCCCGCCTTCCTTGAGTCCGGCGCTCCGGAAAATCCTGGTGAACAGGTTGATTTTATCGCCATGCAGTTTTCCCTGACAAAACCGGAGGTCGGCACGAACGGCGCCCCGGAAATGTCCATCGAGCTTGATAATGTTAGCCCGGAAATAGAGGACCAAATGAGCAGTGCCATTTTTACGCAGGCTGTGATTGAGGTCACGTATCGGGCCTATCTCGGTTCTGATCTGTCCGGCCCGCAGAATAACCCGCCGCTGCACATGGAGGTAAAATCCTGCCGGGCTGATGACTTTAAGGTCACGGCCCGCTGCAGCTTCGGCAATTTCAACAATACCCGTTTTCCCAATGAATTGTACAGGTTGACGGATTACCCGTCCCTGGCAGAGGTGTATTGATGCACTGGGCGGCAGAGTATATCGGCAAGCCGTGGGTGAGCGGTGGACAAGGGCCTGAGTCATTTGACTGCTGGGGGCTGGTACGTTACGTCATGCGCCAGCGGTGCGGCGTTGCCCTGCCCATCGTTGATGCTGATGCAACCAGGGTCAGCCAGGTCATGCGTTGTTTCCGTGACGGGAGTTATGTCGGCTGGGAAAAGGTTGACGACCCGCAGGAGCTGGACGGGGTGCTGATGAGCCATGCCAAACACCCGCACCATGTCGGGGTATGGGTTGATACCATGGGCGGCGGGGTGCTGCACTGTGTGAATGGGGCAGGGGTGGTGTTCATGGACCGCCTGCATTTGCGGTTATCAGGGTGGAACATTATCAGTTTTTGGAGGCATGAATGCAAGCCAGTCTGATCATCAGCAGGAACCCCTATCACCCGCATACCGACCGGCAGATCAGCGCCATTGATTTACCGGTGCCGGTCAGTGTTCTGGCCCCTGTCTCACAACTCCCTTTTATCTGTCTGTACAATGGCAAGCCGTTGTTACGCGGCGAGTGGAACACCACGATAGCCGGGGATCAGGACACCGTCCATTTTGTCATGTTGCCACAGGGCGGCGGGGGGAGTTCTGACCCGTTGCGTATCGTGATGTCGATTGCCATCATGATTGCCGCCATTTATTTTCCGCCGGCCATGGGGCTTTATGGACTTGCCGGGGCCGCCGCCGGGGCGGCGATAAGTATTGCCGGCAGCCTGTTGATGAACGCCATTCTGCCGGCGCAGGCCACACCGCAGGCGACCCGCATGTCAAGCCTGGCGGCGGCGTCGCCCACCTATTCTTTGTCCGCACAGGGTAACGCGGCCCGGATCGGTCAGCCGGTGCCGGTGCAATATGGCCGCTGCAAGAGCTGGCCGGATTTCGCCGCTGCCCCTTACACTGATTTCCGGGGTGGGGATCAATATCTTTACTCGCTCCTCATGCTGGGCCAAGGTGAGTATGATATCGAGGAGATGGGCATCCAGGACACACCGGTTGCTGAGAAAGTCGGCGGTGGGCTGGTGGATAGTGGGAATTTTGACGAAGTGGACTGGCAGGTAGTGGAGCCAGGCACGGCGGTAACGCTGTTTCCCGCCTCAGTCACAACCTCCCTTGAGGTGGCAGGACAGGAGTTGGAATACAATGTCCAGCAAGGGCCGTATACCCTTAACGCGTCCGGGACAACAATTAACAATATCGCCTTTGATCTGGTGTGTCCGAAAGGCCTTTATTACGCCAATGACGCCGGCGGTCTGGATGGCAAATCACTCACTGTGCAATTTTATGCCAGGCTGATCAACGACGACGGCGATCCGCTTGAAGCTTGGCAGCTTGTGGCCGCTGTTTCCTTGGGAGGAACCGGTACAGGCCTTGATCCGAATCGGACATACGGATTCGCCAACTTGTTTTACGTGCTCAAACAATTTGTTACTTCGCCTTACGCCAGTACCACCCCATTGAGGCAGAGCTTCATGGTTCCCGTGACGGCCGGGCGCTATGAGGTCTACGCGATCCGCACCACCACCAAAGACACATCCTCTCGGGCCGGTCATGATGTCAATTGGTCGGCAGCTCGGGGGTATCATCCGGGCAACCGGGTTTTCCCGGGAAAGACGGTTATTGCTCTGCGCATGCGGGCCACAAACAGCCTGTCATCCATGGCCAGCCGCCGTATTTATGTAATTTCCACTCGTAAATTGCTGACGTGGAACTCCGGCACTGGGTGGTCGGCCACCGCTTCAGTTACCCGCTCTATTGCTTGGGCGCTGGCCGATGCCTGCAAGGCCACATACGGTAAAGGGCTGGGGGACAGCCGCATAAACCTTCTGCAGCTCGAATACCTGGACGGGGTGTGGGCCAGCCGGGGGGATTATTTTGACGCCCGTTTTGACACCCTGCAGGGCTGGTGGGATGCGTTGCAGAGTATCGCCAGGGCTGGTCGGACCAAAGCATTTCAGATGGCCGGCATCGTAAATTTTGTGCGGGATCAGCAGGCCGGGCTCCCGGTGGTATCCTTCACAAATCGCAATATCCTGCCAAACTCATTGACGGTTGATTACGAGTTTGCCGATTCAGAGACGGCGGACGGGGTCAACATGACCTATTTTTCCAGCCAATATTGGGCTGATCGGACCGTTATGGTGCCGACTACTGCTGACCAAGCGGCGGATGACTCCATGTTCGGGGTGACGACGCGGGCGCACGCAACCCGTGAGGCCTGGTATCAATGGGCAAGCAATTATTATCGGCGCAAATTTTACAAGCTGCAGACGGAAATGGAGGGGTGCATTCCGATCCTTCTTGATCCGATCAGCATCAGTCATGACCGGGTGCGCTACGGCCAGAACGGCGACGTGGTAGGCTGGGACCCTGCGACGCTGACCTTGACCACCTCGGAGCCATTGACGTTTACTGATGGGGTGCAGCATTACATGGCCCTGCGCCAGCGTGACGGGTCGCTGATTTCCGCTATTGGGTGTGTGCCGGCTTCGACAGACGATGAAAGCCTGATTGACCCGATAACCTCCTGGTATCTTAACGCCGTTACCCGTGCGCTTTCCGGCACCACTGCCCCGGACGGATCGGCGGGTTATACTATTACCGATGCAACAGCGGCGTCAGCCGGCAATACGGCGTCCTCACAAACCGCCATCCCTTATGCGTCCGGTGAGATTTTTATGCTCGACGCCTATGTGGAAAAAGATGCCGTTGCTGATCGGGTGGTGCTGCTGCGGGCCACAGGGTACGGCGGGGCAAGCAGTTATTTTGATTGCTGGTTGCGAACCGATACCGGCGATTACGAGACACAGGCAACAGCAAACGCCTCACTGGTATCGATCAGTGTGGTTGAGTACTCTGGTTGGTGGCATGTGCTCATGTCCGGGACCATCGATGCATCAAATCCATCCATCAGGGTAAGATTTTACCCGGCGGTCGGGCCTACATTGTTGACCACGGATGTGGCAACGGTTGGCTCCGGCACTCTGGCCGCTGGGGTGACGCTTAAGAAAGTGCTCACCACCGGCGGGACACGTGTCAAATTGGCCACAGCCCCGTCCCTCACCCCTTACATCGATCCGGATGTCAATCTGGTTGAAGACATCTCTTTGTGGACTGTGAGCAACGGCACTCGTGCGCTTTCCGGCACCACGGCCCCGGACGGATCGGCTGGTTATACCATTACCGATGCAACTGATACCCTGTACGGCTTCGTTACATCGGCCTATGAAGCGTATGACGGTACGGTGCATTATGTTGACATGTTCATCGCTAAGGATGCCGTATCTGATCGGGTTGTGCTGCTGCGAGCTATAAATTACAATGGCACGAGCTACATGGATTTCCGGTTACGGACTGATACCGGGGCATATCTAAAAGCGGCAACTGGCGGGGCGGCTTTCTCCGAATGGTCCGTGGTCGATGCCGGGGGTGGTTGGTGGCGGGTAAGGTTCTCCGGGACGGTGAGCGGAGGGACGACAATCCGCCTGCGGTTCTATGCAGCCATCGGCGGCCCGGATCTCAACACCACCAATGCGGCCACTATGGGCAGTGCAACCATCGCCGGGGCGCGGCTGCACAAGATGGTTGATACGCCTTATACCGGCCTGAATGAAGAGCGCACCACCTACGCTTTCGGGGCCGGTACCGGGGTAGAGCTGTACCAGCTTTGCCGGGTGCTGACCGTGCGCCAGGTTGGTGAGGTAACTTATGAGGTCTACGCCGTCGCCGATTACGACGAAGTGCATGCGGCGGACGGCGGGGCCATGCCGGCCTATCCGGCTGATGAGGAATTAAGTTACAGCTACACGGCCCCGGTCATCACCGGTCTGGCCGTCAGCCAGTCAATATCGTTCGGAGCTCCCCGGTTGTCCATCGTGTGGCAACCATCCCCTGGCGCTACCCATTATTACGTGGAATCGAGCTATGACGCCGGGGTCAATTGGCTGCGGTTGGATGATCCCATTGAAGCGCATTATGTCGCGGTATTCTCTCCAGGCGATGTGGTGATCCGGGTGGCTGCTGTCGGTCTGGTGCGCGGCCCGTGGTCGTCGTGGTCCGGCACCATTGGCACCGCCGTTGCCCCACCGCCGGATGTCGCCGCCGTGTCCTTGGTGGAACCTTTTACCTCGGATGTCTGCGCGGTGTCATGGGCCGTGGTGCCAACTGCCGCAACCTACAAAATTGAGGTGGTCAATCCGTCCGATGTCGTGGTGCGGACCGTTACCGGGCTACGGACCACCACCTTTGAGTATACCAAGGCGATGGGGGCCGAGGATGGCGGACCATGGCGGACATTCACCATCCGTGTTTATGCAGTTGGGGCGTTCAGCGACGAGTCCGGATATGCCGAGCTGGAGGTGAGCAATCCGCAGATTGCCGCCCTGACCGGCGTGACAGTATCAGGGATGACAAATTCCGTGCATGTGGCCATCGATCCGCCGACTGAAACAGACCTGGCCGGGTTCGTGGTGCATATGTCCACTACGGACGGATTCACCCCTGGGCCAACCACACAGGTCTATGACGGCGGCAACACGGTTTTTGCTATCAGTGTTGATCCCGGCGGAACCTACTATTTCAGGGTGGCCGGGTATGACACCTGGGGGAAAGACGGGCTGAATTATACCTCCCAATTTACGGCGGTACCGGGCAGAATCACCACCACCGAGATCGCAGATGACGCGATCAGCACCCCGAAGTTGCAGGCCAACAGTGTGACCGCTGATAAAGTGTCAGTTAGCGAGTTGTCTGCCATCAGTGCGAATATGGGGACCGTTACCATCGGAATGGCGAATATCCAAGATTTGACGGTTAACACGTTTAAGGTAACTGAGAACGCTGTAACGAGTCGGGCTTATGCAGAGACAAGCAGCCTTGTAACTTTGAATGATAACATAATGACAGAGATAGTGAATGTTTCTCTAGGCGGATTGTCGCCAGGTAACACTGTTTTAGTCATGGTAAAGCTGAATCAAACATTTGGAACGGCTTTAAATGCTTATTTGTATTTGTATGTATATCGATACAAGGATGGGGTTTATGAGTTATTGAGTTCATCTCAAGGAATTTATATCGGTAATACGGCATATAACCAAAATTATGTGACTTTTGCCGATGATGCAATCGAAGCATTTGATAATCGGGTATCATTCATCGTTAATATGGGTGCTGGACATATATTTGCAACGTCAGGAGCAATTAGCAACACTTATTTATCAGATGACAGCGGGGAGAATTGGTTAAACCAATTCTATTATTCATGGGTATTGGCCCAGGATTTTAATGTTCAGGCTATTCTCGACCTAGGAAGCGGAACAGTATTAATCGGCGTTCAGCAAGGGTATATTTATCGAGTAACTGGTTATGGTATAGCCATTGATGCCCCTGATGCTATTTCGCCAGATGTTGCCAATGACTGGATAGCCTTGATTAGTACTGGAGCTGGAATACTGGCCATGACAGAGGCTGCTACGCACTATTCATCCAACGCTGGGGCGACTTGGTCTGCGGCAATGGCTTACTCAGGAAATTGCCTTTGCTATCTCAGCAGCACCTCATGTTTGCGTGGGGATAGTCTGGGCCGTATTTACCGATCCACCGCCGCCCCGTGGTCATCGTGGGCAACGGAATTTACCAGCAGCGTGACGACACCGAGTGTCCGGCAGATTATTGATCTTGGCGGGGGAATCGCTCTTGCTTTTGGTTGGGGGCAGACTGGTGGCGGGGCAATAGACGCCGGATTTATCGCCCGCACGACAAATTACGGCGATACCTGGACTGAAGTTGTAACGACTCCGAGATGGTGGAGCGGGGCGGCGAAACACATCGGCAGTGGTGTCGTTATTTTCGTTGCCAACGGTTATATCGCTCGGTCCGCTGATTACGGAGCAAGCTGGACATATTATGCAAATAGCAACATCCCGACTTTTACCTATGTTGCAGCTACGGCAAGAATCGTGGTGTTGGACAGCGGGGCGATATTACTGTCTGCCCATACGAGTTTGCTTAAATCACTGGACAATGGAGTGACCTGGGCATTGGTTAGAGATTTTGGGTCCATCATTGGGGCAGTAGAAAATGTTGGAAGTGGTACAGTTTTGTTAGGTGCAGGGAACGCCGGGGAGATCTATATCAGTTATGATTTCGGCAACATATGGCAATTAAAAGAGCAAATCAATTCGACAATTTATACTTATAGTCTTCGGGGAAAAGTAAACACTCCTGCCGGAGAATACATTCAGGTTAGTGGAGCATCAATTTTCGCTATGGTGGCAAAAAAATGATCATTCACGAGACTATCACAGGGGCCATTATCAGGGGTGTTGTTTGTACTCCGGATCAGGTGCGCTTTCAAGTCCGAGACGGGGAGTCCGCCATAGACGGCACAGCGGACGGAAGCAGTCATTATGTCCCGGCCGGCAGCCTGACCGCACGACCAACCATGCCGGCCAGCATCGACCAGGCCACCATATCAGCTGATGGTGTTGATTCATCAACCATCAGCGGGCTACCGGTCGGAGCAGAAATATCCGTGAACAGTATCATCATTGGGGTGGTTGATGAGTCCGGCTCTTTCACCTTCACCACCGATGCGCCGGGGGCCTACGCGGTCAGAGTATCGCTTTTCCCCTGGCGGGATCATGAGGTGACAATCAATGCGATATGACCACAAGGGAACCGCTGACCAAAAAGACAATCCCTTGCATAAATTGCAGCGGGCGACGCGGGAGGAGCTGGCCAGTATGGTTGACACGCTGACCACCAAACAGGTGCTGCTGTTGGTGCTGCGGGCCTTGCAGCTCATCGTCAGGGAGATAAAAAAATGAGACGGGAAATGAACCCGAGTTGTCTATTGTGGTTACTTGCTGGTTTACTTTTACCGCTGGCTATGTTAGCGTTTTTTATGCGCGATCCGGACCCGGAGATAAAAACAATGGCCTGGACATCACACGGAAGGTTGGTAAAAATATATCGTAATGGAGAAATAAAATGAAAAAAATATGGGTGTTGACGGCGATATTGCTCCTTTGTGCCTGGCCGGTGATGGCCGCAAATATCACCATGTCAAGTAGCAAATCGTCCCAAACGATGGGACTTACCACATACACGGTGGTTTTTGATCTTGTGGCCGCTGCGGATGGGACCGGGGCTTTCAATTCATCGTCGGATGGATGGGACACTTGGGCGGCGCTCTTCACCCAGGGGCGACCAGGTACGGTAATGTCGGTCGATGTGGTGATGGATGAAACAGCCACACCCGCCACTTTGTGGGATATCTACATGTACGGGACCGGATCGACTCTAAAGACTGACTTGCTCGGGCTGACCGGGGAAAATCATGCGGTGACGGAAAATTTCACCTTGTTCACCACATATGACGGACAGCGTGGGTATAAGGGCGAGACAACGCCTCCCATACCTACCGTCACCGGGGCCGGGAATGGTGGCAAGGCGACGTTTACGGTGATTGTGATACGATGATCTGTGGCAGGCCAGAATGAAACACAAAATGCATCTATCACCTGCGCAAGCTGAAACGCTGCGCACACCCTCGGAACAAATACATCGGCCCAACATGGCACGGGCCGCTCAGGTGGTGGGAAAAATGATGGACGGAGAATGGTTAGTGACATGCTTGGGCTGGGCGGCAATCTTCAACCCGCTGAATGACCACAAAGTCATCCAAGACGGCGAGGGATTCAACCGGGCCGTTGGGATCGAGGGCGCGTATTTTTACACTGCTCCCGCTACCGGAAACAGATATATTCTGGACTACAATCATCCGCGCAACGATGATTTTTTCAAAGATGTTGTCGATATCGTGGAAATCCTGCCAGATGGGACGGCGCGGGGTATTCTTTGTAAAGCAGAGCGGCGGAGATTCGAGTTCACGCTGACAAGGGTATCCGGATGAAAAAGAAATTACTCACCATCGCGGCCCTGCTGATTATGAAATTGAGGTGGGATGATATGATGAAAAGATTTTTGATGCTGGCGTTGTGCTGGGCGATGGTGTGGCCACCTGGTGTGTGGGCAGCAACATATACCGTGTGCCCGTCTGGCTGCAATTACACCACGTTGACTGGAGCAATGGCGGCTGACCTTAATGGCGGTGATATTGTTGAGGTAAGAGCAGCAACGCCTGGTGGATCGATTACCCTGTCGGAGACAGTCATTGTAGGTAGCAATGATGCCGGAGTTGATGCCACCAGTCGGCTGTATTTTCAGTGCCGAGCTGATGACACCTGCATTATAGACGGGGCAGGGTACAACGCCGCGGTCCGGTATGCGATTGACGGCAACGGGTGGATTACCTGGCAGCGATTTATTCTCCGCAATGGCACATCTGGATCATTTTATGCCTCTGGGTCCGTGCCAGGAATACGACTGGTGGATATGGTGA
>Ga0209727_1001217_pt1 | contig 22153 bp, 21 predicted proteins | sample RifGroC1_FD_183995 | JGI IMG/M metagenome (GOLD analysis project Ga0209727, IMG submission 183995) | Groundwater microbial communities from Rifle, Colorado, USA - Groundwater C1 (SPAdes) (version 2) | ecosystem: Environmental > Aquatic > Deep subsurface > Groundwater | place: Rifle, Colorado...
GGCCAAGCATAGAAATGGTCCGACCGGAGAAATTGAGTTTAGAATAAATCCTGACAGCCTCAGATTCCAAGAAATTGATCGAAGTCATCAAACTGAAATTATATAATATGAATCCTAAGTTTAAGCATATAGTCTCCCTTTTGAGAAAATTACCAGGTGTCGGGCCGCGCCAAGCGGGACGGTTTGTTTTAGCCTTACTTGAAAAACCTGAAAGCGAATTACTGGAATTGGGTGAGGCCATAAGTAATCTGAAAACCGAGATTACCTTCTGTGAGATATGCCATAATTTAAGTGACAATCATCTATGCGATATCTGCTCAGATAAACGAAGAGATGTAACTAAAATTATGGTGATTGAGAAAGTTACCGATCTTGAATCAATTGAAAGGACTGGTTTGTATAAAGGCCAATATCATATTCTTGGTGGCACCGTTAATCCAGTCGATGGAGTGTTTCCAGAAAATCTGAATCTTGATTCATTGGAAAAACGCATAGCAAAATTAGCTGTTGCAGATCAGATAGAACTTATTATAGCCACCAATCCGAATACTGCTGGCGAGACAACGGCCATGTATATTCGTGACATGCTGGGCAGTAAAACGAATGTCAGGATCACCCATCTTGCCAGAGGCCTTGCCTCTGGCTCGCACCTTGAATACGCCGATGAAATTACTCTCAAAAATGCGCTAGAATTTAGGAAATAACTTAAGCCCGTTCGCCAAGCCTAAGACTTTTAATCATACGGCTGTATTCTCTACTGAGAATCAGCCTCTATCTCGGACCAGCCGTCCTGTGATAGCCTCTTAAAAGCCTTAGGCTTGGCTTTTATGTTATGAGTATAACTTAACCTATTTGAATAAACTTACGGAACCTGACGATCTGAGCTAAGTGAATCTTTGAGTATAAAAAGAGGCGGCACTAGTGCCGCCTCTGGACCGACTTGTTCCGTTACCGACGATATCTCGACGTCGCCTTGCGCGAAATCGATTTCGTCGGCATGACTTTTTTCTTGGCCACTGGCTTTCGCGCCGACGGCGTCTTGCCAACAGCCACGCCCTGCTGACGCAAGCTCGACACGCTCACACGAGCCCCCCGAGCCTTGGCTGCACCGATGTAATTACGAGCCACCAGCTCATTCACTACATTGGCATTGGTCACGAAGGCGGTTAGATTCTTCTCGCTACGCTCTACGTAGATGAAAAAATACATCGCCAATATCTCGGCCTGCGCCGGGGTTGCTTTGAGCTCCTTCAGCTCCGCCAGCGTTTTGCGTGCGCTGCGTGTATAGGCCTCTGCCACTAACCGGTCAACCTCGGCCTCCGACGCTCCGATGACGCCGAAGTTCAGGTCGGCTCTGCGAAGCGCACGGATAATATTGGCCCCAGCCAGATTGGCTCCATCGCCGGTCGAACCAGGACTTCGAACGATCTGAAATTCCTTGAGAGCGTATGCGACGACCGCATAGCGCTCCTGAAGGGATCCTAGTTCGACCTGGGCTCTCTCGAGCTTGGCCTGTAGACCGATGACTGTAGCCATCGATATTGCGAGAAGAACAAGAATAAATACGGGGACAGAAAAGAGCACACCAAAGAGCTTCTTCATTTCAACGACCTTTCTTTCAAAACCGAGTTTACGGACTTTCAGTGTATTTTAATTATAGCATAATTAGCCTATTTTGTAAATACCCACGGTAGTTACTGCTGATATAGTCAAGACACAAGCCAAAAACTCGATATTTAAGTTCAACGCATGCAAAATGGCCATCTATTGCATTAAGGTGTGTGTTATGCTATCATATTGGTCCTGCATATCGCAGGAGTGAGAGAGAACAATCGTGAGAACACTTCGAACGGCGTTTCTGATTTCTATCCTGATGGTCACTATCATGACGGCACTGGTTCCGAGCCCAGCGATCGCCGTTCCGTACAACTGGGACCTCTACAACCTTCGAGGATTCACGTGCACGACACGAGACGGCAGTGGCGGATGGTCAGACGCCATGGCCTGGCTGTGGGACGAGGCCCGTGGCGCCGGTCTGCAATGCAATAGGTAGTCACGTGGGAGGCGCATAGCCTCCTTTTTTATATAAAAAACCACCGCCTTAGGCGGTGATTTTTGTTATTTGAACTTTAGTATAAGGCTGACGATGGCCTTTCTTTTTATGCTGACGAGTTTTGTTTTTATATTTAAATACAAGTTTTTTCTTGGCTTTTCCATCCTCTATCACATCAGCCGAGACTGTCACACCTTTCAAAAACGGCTGGCCGACTTTGACGTCTTCGTCATTAACTAAAAGTAAGACCTCATCAAATATGATCTTACCATCTTTAGCGATGATCTTCTCTATTAAAAGAGAATCGCCTTCCGCGACTTTATATTGTTTCCCACCTGTCTTTATAACAGCAAATTTCATAGCTTAAATATATTACACGATCCACCCCCGAAAGTCAATCAAAAGTGGTTTATTATAGAAAACGAAAGCCCCACGGTGTTCTGTGGGGCTACTAGCTAAGACTGGCTTGGGTCGACTAGGCGATCGGCTTGTAGGTCTCGGCGAATGCCGTGGCCTCGATGATGTAGGGCTCTCCGCCCATACTGTTGCCGTCGCCATCGCAGGTGTCGGCGAGCATGCAGTCCTCGTCACCGGTCTGGGGCTTGCCCCAGGATGCCATAATCTCGATCGGCTTACCAAACGGATTCTTGATGGCGCGGCAGTGACCCTTGGCAGAGTAGACGCCATCTTCAGCAGTTGCTTCGTAGCGGTCGAAGAATTTCTCCGACGAAATGACGTACCGTTCACCCGAGGGGTTGGTCATGATCCAGTCCCCGTCTTTGGCGGTGTTGACCGTCTCGGTGGCACCGCTGGAGAGGACCGTCGTGATCGTCTCACCAGTGATCGCAGGCCGAGCCTGCACGCGCCCCTGTTTCTTGTAAACAGGGGCTTCGACTAACGCCGACATGATTTCCGGGGCTTTTCGATCGACCTTGGTAAAGGACATTACTAACTCCTTGTGAATGGGTTGTTCAGTATTCATATATTATATCATTATTTAATTGATTAGTCAACTTGGCAGGCCATGTGGGAGGCTGTTGGAATGATTATGCAAGAATCTGTCTATAGTTAGTTGGTCTCGCGATAATTAAAAAGACAGGCCCCATGGCCCGTCTCGTTCTATCTGCTATCTATGCATTAGGGAAGATTGTCTTACCATTCCATGGACAATCATGGCATTCTTCTTTATGTAATGCTTCAATAGCTGGCATATTCTTATGCAATGCTTCATCAAGGGCCTGCCGTGCTTCATCAAGGGCCTGCGATGCTTCATAATAGGCCTGCGATGCTTCATAATAGGCCTGCCGTGCTTTATTAAGGGCCTGCCGTGCTTTATCAATGGCCTGCCATGCTTTATCAATGGCCTGCCATGCTTCAACTACTTCTTGGGGTAATTTACCCTTAACAGGTTTGAATAGACGAAGACGAGTCTCTTTCTGATCTTCTCGTTTTTGTTCAGAGATATATGATGCTCGTTCGTTATAGCTATAGCACCACTCTAGAAGTACCCTGTGGTGTACATGCCAGAAGAATCCTGTCTGAACTTCTGCCATACTGTACCCTCTAAAAGAACCTAAACCAAAATACCACTCTCGTGGTATTTGTCAACTTTGCAGCCCCGACGCCGATTAGAATGAACTGCTTCATTCTAATCCCGAATTTTAGTCCGAGCTCCGTCGAGGACGTTGTAAAATTCGGACGAACATATTCGGCAAAGCCGAATCGTTCAAATCTGCGAGCTCGCATGTAAACTAAATACCGCCAGTTTGGCGGTATTTAGTTTACTCGTTGGCAGCCCCGACGAGATTTGAACTCGTGTTACATGGATGAGAACCATGTGTCCTAACCGGGCTAGACGACAGGGCCATTTTCCATAGAATTATAGCAGAAAAAGACTAATTGACAAATATGGTCATTTTATTACATACTCTGGATAGTCTCTTTGACAAGCGAGGAAATGCCATGAGAATAAGAAAACTGGCTGTATTGGCTGTATTGATGATCTCTATATCTATGTGGGGTTGTGAGGATATGTTTAAGGCATCTATCCCATCGTCGCCAGACCCAATAAATACAATTTCAGGGGGCGAAATCCAGGGCAACAAGGAAATTACTGGGAAAAATCAACAACTACAATTGCATTTTATTATCTCGCTGTCTGATAATACCACTCAAGACCAGACAAATAACGCTACTTGGATATCTTCCAATACAAGCGTAGCAACGATTAGCAATACCGGCCTGGTCACTAGTATAGGATTTGGTCAGGCTGACATATCAGCTATCTATGAGATGGCTACGGGCATAGTAACGCTCACGGTTAATCCTACGAAAATAACTTTTCAGGCAATTTCCGATATTTATAGTGTGAGTTTTATTCGGGATAAGAATGTCTTTTTTAATGCTCCCGGCTTTGGTGGTGGTGGACGTGGATTTAGTATTGCTGCAATTTCAATTGTAACTGGAGAATTAATTCAGCCAGTGAGAAATTTTGATACTTGGGCTACAAGAGATAGCGGTACGGCTATGAGAGATATGATAGAATTCATTAACAGTATACCGGACAATACTTTATTGTTAATTGCCGTTGGAGACGAAGCGGGGTTAAATACCTGGCCGTCATATGGTAGTTGCGGAGTAAAAGACAATCCGTACAACGAGAAGGGTAAAAAACTTCTAGAATCGCTGGGATCAACTTTAATTAGGAAATATTGCTACAGAGACGTCTGGGCAATGATCACAATAAAGGGCGTCGGGAAAAAAGACGAAAAACTTAGTTCAGGTTATAATGTTACCGTTACATATGCGCTATCATTGGCTCATTAATCATTGAAAAGTAAATCGCCAGACTGAAGGCGATTTTTATTTCGCCAGCCACTTTCTGCTTTGGCGCACTAATAGCTCGGATTTTCTTTCTGGTTCTGCCATTATTTCCTCTACTATTTTCTCCATACGCATACCTTGAGAACCCTTAATCAATACTACATCCCCTTCTTCGATTAATTCTTGGACTTTCTTACTAGCCGTTATCGCATCATCAAAACAGAATATTTTATCAGAAGACATATTTTTTGACGCTGACTCGGCGATAAACTTGGCACGGCTACCAACACAAACAAGATAATCGCAAAATTCACCGGCTAGCTCACCGATATTCCTATGAGCCATTTCAGTATATTCACCTAATTCCAGCATATCCCCTAATATTCCGATTTTTCTACCACCCCTAACTTCTTTCAGAACTTTTAGGGCCAGTTTGGTAGCAGATGGGGAGGCATTATAGGTATCATCTATAATCTGAGAATTTTTTATACCATCTAACAATCTCAGCCTGCCGGGTTGACCATGAAAATCGACTAAGGCTTCGCTGATTTGTACGAGATTCATGTCTAGTACGCGGCCAACCGCACAAGCTGCAGCCGAAGACAGGGCTATCGCCTCGCCCAACGAACCGCCAATATTGACCGGCAAAAAGCTGGCACCTTCGGCAATTTTAAATGTAACACCAACTATCTTATTGTTATTATCATAGCGATATCCAAAATTAGAAACTCTAAGGTCCGATCCCTCAGATAAACCAAATGTTTTTATCTTTGATCGTGTAGTACCTCGCATATTGCGCACCAGATCATTATCATGATTTAGTACTGCGAAATCATGATGTTTTAAAACTCTGACTAATTCCGACTTTTCCCTGGCAACCGCTTCCTTGGTTCCAAAGTATTCGACATGCACCGGAATCTCGCCAATTTCAGTTACAACCGAGATATGCGGTCTATATCTTCTAGATAGTTTTTTAATATCTCCGGGATGATCAGCACCATATTCCAGCACTAGGACTTCTGGATATTCGTTTTTAAATAAGAATATGCGCCAACCAGTCATTAATACCCTGAACCATAGTTTTATATTGCCACCGTCTCTGTAATATTCTTCTGACCAATCGCCGATTATAGTCATTGGCAGGCCCAGTTCATTATTCAGATTACCGGCATTAACACGCACTGTGTGAATTTTACGAACAACTGTAGCAATAGCGTCTTTTGTGGTTGTCTTACCAACGTTGCCGGTTACGCCAATAATCATCGGTTTATACCGATGTAATATTAGTTTGGCAATTATCGTTAATTTAAATTCGAGTATTTTTTTAAACATTGTGATGTTCTTAAATACAATGGCAGTCTTTGAAGCCAAAAAGGCCGCCATTGTATTTAATTTTTGAGCATTGTAAATATTTTGGTTAAGAATGGGCTTTCTGAGAGGCTTACGGAGCGCGACGGCGCGAGTAAGAGATGCTTTTTCAGTAGGAAAAGACAGCGTACTCTCAGAAAGCTTATTCTTAACCGCTATCGAGTGGGCGGGATGTTGAAATAGTTAATCAAAAAACTGGCAATTTCGCGATAGGTTGGCGAGAGACTATCTGACGCATAGGTTACACCCTTTGGCTTGTCCATCTTTATTAGAATAACAAATTTAGAATTATACCCTGGAGCGAATCCCATAAAGTCATGAATAAACACATTTTCAATGTATCCACCCTTACCATCAGACATTTGTGCCGTACCTGTCTTTCCAGCTACATCATAGCCCTTTATACGAGCTTTATCAAAACCGTTATCTATTACGCTGATCAACATGGTTTTAAGCTTTGTTGAGGTTTTGTCAGAGATAGGAATGCCGACAATAGATGGCTGAGTAGTGACAACCTCTCCGCCCTCTTTAATGACCTTGTCTACCAAATATGGCCGCATCAATTTACCACCATTAGCGATCGCGGCATAAGCATTGATTAATTGAATAGGTGTAACGGCGATGCCCTGGCCGAAAGATGCGGTTAGATAATTAATTTTTCTCCCGCTATACAGGTTGGTAATGTCACCAGCTAATTCTCCAGGCATATCAATATCTGTTCTCTGGCCAAAGCCCATATTAATAACATAGTTCAAAAAGTTTTCATCACCGACTAAATTCTCAACATACATTACACCGGTATTTATTGATTTCTCAAGAACTTTCGACATTGAGACAGTACCAAAACTTTGCTGATTAAAATTTCTAATTGTAAATCCACCAATAGTGACAAAGCCAGTATCGGTAAAAGTAGAATCGGGTGTTATTTTTGCCAAATCAATCCCCGATGACATGGTTACCGGCTTGAAAGAAGAACCCGGCTCAAATGATTCCTGTGTTGCACTATTTAAGAACAATGATGTTTTGGCCTCGCTGTATTTATTGGGATCAAATGTCGGTCGGTCAGCCATAGCTAATATTTTCCCGGTAGTCGGGTCTTCCACTATGATTGTCCCCTTTTCCGCATCCCATTTCTTTAAAAGATCCGTCAAAACGGTTTCAATGTAGCTTTGGATATTTTTATCTATTGTTAGCACAACATCAGACGGCCTTCTGATAATCTTCCCCGAATCATCTGACTTGCCAGAAAACCATCTGGTAAATACATCTGTTATCGAATTTGGGCCAGCCTTCGTAGAACTTTCTGGCTTACCGAATAATTGCTCATTATAATATTCCTCAATACCATACTGGCCAGACCTGCCATTCTTATCATAGCCCAAAAATCCAAGAACATCTGATCCCAATATGCCTCCGGGATAAAATCTATCCGTTTCATAAGCGATAGAGAGGCCTTTTATGCCCAATGATTTTATTTTATCAACCTGTTCATTGGTTAATCTTCTCTGTATGACTTTGTATCTATTCTCACCGCCTACGAAAAAACCCTTCAATTTCTCAATGTCTCCGCCTAGAATAGAGGCTAAATCAGTAGATATCTTATCTATATTGACTCCAGTCATCATGGCTGGATTAACTTGAACCAGCGGAAATTTTTTATTTGTGGCGGCAAGATATGCACCACTTTGATTATCGCCTTGACTACTTTTCAGATCTTGAAAATATATATTACCCCTAGTCAGGACGTTACTTATGCTATCTTTCTGGGAGATTGCCGTTCTCTGATAATCATTGTGCCGAACATAGGATAAAATAAAAAGCCTGTATAAAATCAGGCCTGCAATCAACATATACACTCCGAAAATTATGTAATATCTTGAAGTACTAACATTTCTCATTGCCAGGTATTATTATCTTTGCATCGCCACTCCGGCATCTCCGTATAGCGCAACAGAACCATCTCCCTTGATCATATTGTTTGACTTAGCAAACTCCATAATTATTCCCACATCATCAATTACTGTACGCGACACCGACAGAGAACTGTTGGTCTCGTTTAATAATGATATTCTATCAGTTAATGTCTTGATCCGATAATTATTAGCAGTAATGCCATTCATTTGTATCACATAAACAAAAAGCATCAACACAAAAAGCCCGATAAGCATCAAGTTTATGGCTAACCATGAATTCGTCTGAATAACTTGCGATCCTCTCTTACATTTGGCATTTAGTACTGTCAATTGTTCCGGCAGAGGCATTCCGACCCCACCCGGCTAACTAATAATTATAATTTTTCAACTATCTTCATTTTGGCACTTCTGGATCTGGGATTGGCTCTCGTTTCAAGCCATTTCGGCTTAATCGTATCTTTGGTTACAAATTTTATTATTCCCTCGCTGGCTTTTAATTTAAACAAATCTTTAACCGTCTTATCTTCTAACCCATGAAATGATATGACTACCAATCGCCCACCTTTTTTTAAAATATTGATTGCTCCATTTAAACCCTTCTTTGTCGTCTCGATCTCGTTATTAACTTCTATTCTTATGGCCTGAAACGTCTTCGTGGCAAAATGGATTTTTTTGTGTTTATACCAGACTGGAACCGACTGATCTATTATTTCTACCAATTCCGTTGTTGTAATGACTGGTTTTTCCTTTCTTGCCTTATTTATATTCTTAGCTATCTCTTTGGCAAATTCTTCTTCTCCATACTTTATTAAAATATCTTCGATTTCATTCTGTGTATATCTATTAATAACATCTACAGCCGATATCTTCTGTGCTTCTGGATTAAATCGCATGTCCAGCAACTGATCCCTCTGAAATGTGAAGCCGCGACTGGCTGATTCATAATGCCATGACGAGACACCTAGATCGAAATATACGGCATCCGGAATTATTTTATGATCATCGGCAATCTTCTCAATGTTCGCGTAGGAATCAACAATAATGCTTATAGATGGATCAAGCTCAAGCTCCTCTGCCATGACCGGATCAAATTCAATCCCTAATATCTTCAGCCCGGGAAATTGCTCTCTCAGGGCAGTAGCGTGGCCACCTCCATCAAGCGTTGCATCAATGACTGTCTTATTATTACCATCGCCAATATTTAAATACTCGATTGTTTCCTTTAATAGTACTGGAGTGTGGATCTTATCTTTATGCATTAAATTATTCCTAAATCACCTAATTTCTGAGCGATACTGTCTGAATTTTTTTCAATACCCATCTTCATGGTTTCCCATCTCTGCTCATCCCATATTTCAATTCGATTTAATACACCCGTGATAATCACTGTCTTTTTCAAATCTGCTGATTTTTTCAAATAATCTGGGACTAATATCCTACCCAGAGCATCAATGTCTACCTCGACTGCACCCGTTAGAAAATGCCTGGTAAAGTTTCTTGATTCCTGTTGACCCAGTTTTAATTCTCCGAGCTTGTGGATAAACTCTTCCCAATTAGCCACAGGGAACAAGAACAAACAACCATCGAGCCCTCTCGACAAAATAGCCTTATCGCCTAGCTCTTTCCTGAACTTTGAAGGTACGGATAACCTTTTCTTGGCATCAATTATGTGTTTGTATTCTCCTATCAACATGTAGTTATCCACTATTACCCACTTCTTCCCACTACAATCTCAGTATATTCCCCTCCTCCCCACTTCGCAATGTGCATAACTTTATAATAAAAAAACCTCTCAGCTTCAATCGCGAGATCGAAGCAGAGAGGCAGATCAAACTAGAACTTACGATACTACGGTTGTTGTCTCATCGCTTGATAACCAGTCAAAACGCTTAGCAAGATCGGGAAAAATCTGAGCCAGATTCGTTAAGAGGTGTGGCAAGCCCCCATGAACAAACTTGACCCACCCCATTCCAATCCGGCTGGCACCACCATTAAATGAACTATATATAAATTCGTCCGCGTTCATTACCGAAAATGCCTCTACGAGGATATAACCCCGCTTTAACATGGTAACCTTCCAATTAAGACCGGAAGTTACAAACTGGCAGATAATTTCACCAGAACGAAAGCGCGAAACTTCCGATTCGGTCAGTAGCCCTAAGGCTATTCCGACCGTGACGTCAATCTCTTCTTTCATCTCGTTAAGCCGACGAGAATTCGTCAGCATTTGCGAAACTTGCTGTCTGCTTACTCCCATTGTGCCACCTCTTGTATCCAAGATGCTATCGCATTGTTTTGTGACCAGCCCGCAATCTAATCACCCAGAGGATATGATAGCACTTTTATTTTATCTGTCAATATGTGTGGGCGGTACAGGATTTGAACCTGTGACCCTTGCAATGTGAATGCAATGCTCTACCGCTGAGCTAACCGCCCAAAAACATATAAATAATATCAAAACAGCGACTTTTGAAAAGTCGCTGTTTAAATACCTAGTTTGTTTATTATCTTCTCGTGAGGACCTTCCAGTAATACCCTTACAAAACGGTCAAACATGCCATAACGATATTGGAATTCATCCTTATCCATTAGGCTGAACTTAATCTCCTTTCCTACCTCTGCCTCCAATGCTTTCAAGAATGTTCGCAAACGATCTTTACTAATATCGTCGCCGACAATAAACAAGTCTGCGATCTCGCCGCCTGTGCTCTCATTTAGGAATAATCCCGAAATTATAGCCAATCGGATTTTGCCGAGACTGGTAATTCTATTAATCATACGATCAATTTCTGCCGGAGAAGATTTTAAAATTAAACCCTTGAGCTCATCATAAAACTCATAATTAGAATTCAAAACATAATGCGGCATCTTAACCTTTGGTATTTTAGCGACATGCTTTCTCGAGACTACTCTTCTAGAAGCAATCTTTCTCTTTCTTAAAATATGTTTGTGGTTCTTGTCCTTGGCCATTTAAGTTTTTTTTAACAATCCTATTGAGTGCAATAGTTCAACCTCTTTTTTTACCGTTTGATGTGGTTCCTGAATTCTATTAGTAAGATCTTTAATACTGACATCGCCAGGATAGTTTCTAAACATGAATTTTAGAATTTTAACTCTGGCCTTGGAGCCAAACAATAATTCTAGAGAATAACGGCCATTAGTTTTAGACTTTGACATATATTGGATATCAAATACAATGATTATAGACACCCCCAGTTTATATAAACACTGATTAAAAGGCAAGCCCTGAGCTGCTATAGCTATCTGATGAGATAATCATGTATATTTACTCCGGAACACATCTGCTAAAATAAATTATAACCATGGATAAAATCACCATAAAACCTACAGCGCAAGAAATACTCATAAAAGGGTCGAGTAGCGAAGGTCACATTGATATTTATAGTTATGATTTTGAGCAGAATGATGATAAAAAGGGACTTGGCCATTTATTCATGGTCGGCAACATCCAGGATCAGGATGGAGATGAATCTGATGTTCAATATATTACAAACCTCATTGCCTCTCTAGCAAAACGAGAATATTACGCTCAAGGCGATATCGCACCTAAATTAGCATTTACAAACGCTCTTAAAAAAGTAAACGACGTCATTGATGAATTTTTTAAGAACAAAAATCTACAGATTAATGCTGGACTTTTTGCTATTGCCGATGAGAGTATTTATATTTCGCGACTGGGCAAATTCAAGATCTATCTAGCACGAGATGGAAAAAATATAGACGTTCTTAATAATATTGAACACTTCTCAAAAGAGCATCTCGAAGAAAGAAAATTTTCAAATATCATTTCGGGCAAAGTTCATGTTGGCGATAGAGTTCTGGCATTCTATCCAAATAAGGCAGTTACATCTCGCGAAAGATTTATTAAGGCCGATTTTATTAAATTTGATAAGACAAATTTTATAGACAAGATCAACGCCCTCAAAGAAGCAAAGAAAGATTTTGCCTGTGGCGCACTCTATATTGACGTGAATCAACACAGGGAGCCAACCGCACGAAAGACTAAGCTTAAGAGCGAGACTATTAAACTTAATCCGGAACATGGTACACCAATTCTAACTGCTGAGACCAAAACTGAAGCTACAATAAACCCTATAACTCTTGCAGCAGAATCTAAAGAAAAGCGGATCAATCCAGTTATAACCCGCGAAACAGCTGAATTGAATATTGGTATAAATAGTAATAATGCAAAGCAGGAAATTCCTAGAATAATTGCTGCGGAATTCCTATTCGGACACAAAGGAAGTCCCCTGCGATCTCTGTTGAAAAATATCCACATTTCAGATTTTAACCCAAGAAAACGTTTGATTATTGGCCTAGTTGGTATCGTTGGCATTGCTATTTTGATTGGTCTTGGATTTACGGCTAGATCTGTTCTGACAACAAATCAATCGGACCGACAGTTCAACGATAAGCTCAAAGAAATTACTAAAAACATCGGCGCGGCTGAGGATAAAATCGGTACGAGTGATTTTATTGATGCTCGTAATATTCTTGCTAGCTCGTATTCTTCTTTGGTGGGTTCTGGCTATTATGAATCCCCCAGAGTTAAAGATACATTAACTGAAATCAGTAAGCTTCTAGATAGCATGGACAATGCGAGTGAAGCATCGGTTTCCCTATTTGCACAAATTCCCGAAAATGATGGCCTAATAAAATTAATTTCTAATCCGGGCGACAACATTCAGGCTATGCTCGCTTCAAAAGATAAAAATTTTATAGCCTCGGTCAATGCCAATGGCGACACATTTGACACAGTTCAAATTGCCGATATTACTCCAACTAGTCTACTGTCACTTCTAGGCTCTTCCTACGATATCGTTAGCGATGATACCGGACTCAAGATGCAAGTTATCACAGATACAAAAACAAGATTGATCGATTTACCAGCTGATAAACCGATGAAAGATGGTGCTTTATATGAAGATAATTTATATTACCTATCAGCGGATAAAATATTTAAGATAGTAGATGTGGCTAAAAATGGCAAAGAACCAAAGTTATGGTCTCAGGAATTAATCAGTAATAATAGCGAACTTATAGCCGTTGATGGAAATATTTATACATTAGGATCTGATGGTATTTATGGTTTTTATTTTATGGGTAAAAAGAAATTTGATAAAAATATCCAAATTTCTGCTCAAAAAGGAGACATTCTATTATCCACCAAAGACGGTAAATACGTCCACTTAATTAAAACTGAGACTGGCAGGATATATGACATAGAGAAAACCACCGGCAATTTAGTTAAAACAATCAAGATCGGTACGGTAGCTAAAATATTGGATGCTACGATAAGCAGCAGCGAAATAATTTACATCGCAACTTCGGATAATAAGATCTGGAAGGTCGCCTACTAGAAAGATATCTGCAATTAAAAGAGGCTCGGCATATGCCGAGCCTCTTTTAATTAACGCCTTACTTTAACTCCACAACTGCTCCTGCAGCTTCTAGCTTCGTTTTAATTTCATCAGCTTCGGTCTTTTTAACTCCCTCCTTAACATTGGCCGGTGTTTTGTCGGTTATATCTTTAGCCTCCTTGAGGCCTAATCCGGTTAATTCTCTCAGAACCTTAATAACCTGAATCTTTGCGCTACCTGCATCCTTAAGAACAATGGTAAACGAGTCTTTTTCTTCGACAGCTTCTGCATTACCAGCACCAGCGGCGGCACCAGCAGCAGCAAATGAAGCGGCCGAAACACCAAACTTCTCCTCTAATGCCTTTACTAAATCATTTAATTCAGTAATGGTCATTTTCTCAATAAACTGTATGAAATCTTCTTTGTTCATGTTGTATTAATTTATTTTTAATCTTAAACTGTAGGGATTTTTTTCTTACTAATTTCGTTCATCACGATAGCTAGACTAGATAGTGGATACTTGAGCATTCCGAATAAACGTCCAAGCAAGACTTCTCTTGATGGCATCTTAGCCATCTCCATGAACTGATCATTGCTAATAAATTTACCATCAAATAATGCCCCAAAAAATTGTAGAGCAGTGTTTTTCTTGGCAAATTCATATAATTTTTTAGCCGTTACGTAAGCATCATCTTTGCCCATAGCTAAACCTAACGATCCGATCATTGACAAGACATCTACGTCCCCTGAGCCCTTAACGGCTCGATCAATAATTGTTTTTTTCGTAACTAGATAATCAGCGTTGATTGAACGTAAAAGCCTTCTTAGCTCTGTCATCTGGGCGACTGAAAGACCCTTCTCACCAGTCCTTCCGAAAGAAGTAAATACTGTCAATTTAGAAGCTGGAATTTTGCTCTTTAAATTATCTGCATCGGCTAATTTTTGTACTTTTGTTTTCATTTTGAATAAATAAAAAACGGTTTTTCAACCGCAGACGTATCTCATATAAAGCATAAGCCCTGTATGAGTGTGTCGACCAGAGATACTCATAGGGGTAATCACGTCGAGGAGACTTCTGGCTTCCGCCCGCTCCTTGTCTACGGCCCAACTCTACAATCATATCAAAACCAATATATATGTCAATGGCTTACTGCCCTATATATTTCGCCCTATTAGCAGTATGTTCCCAGCCTGTTCTTGAATAAATAATCTGGCCCGCTTGGTTAGAAAGATAAAAAGTATACGGACTTTCTTGTGGATTCAGAGCTGCTTTAATTGATTTAATTCCAGGATTTGATATCGGTCCCGCTGGTAAGCCTTTGCTAGTATAAGTATTGTATTCGGAATCAATTCTAATCTCTTTACCAACTGTGATCTGAGATACATCACAATTAATCTTATCTCCTGTTGCCTTAAAATTTCTAAGACAAGCTCCATAGCTCACCGTTGCATCAATTTGAAGAGGCATGCCCATCTTTAAGCGTTTATATATTATACCCGCAACAATGGCCATATCTTTTTCGCTCCTAACTTCTTTTTCAAGCATCGATGCGATTATGACAATCTCTTTTTTCTTGTCTAGAGTAAGATTTTTTAACAATTCCTCCGTCTGTTTATTATAATTTTCTATCATTTTTGATCCGATAGTCTTTATAACAGCTTCTCTCTTTAGTGAATCGATAATTCCACTACTAATCGTTGCCTTGTTATCTTCTACAAAAATTGCATTGTCTGCATTAATTTTATAAGTGTCTGGGAATAATTGTCCTTCGTTGGACGCATATGTCTCTGCAAACTCTGATTTCTGAATGAAACCTAGCTCAGCAAGCCTTTCATCGATTTCCCAAATATTGTAACCTTCGGGTATAAAAGTAGTTATATCTTCTGGCAATGATAGGCCCTTACTTAATTTAGTTAGGACTTCGGTTAAACTCGCCCTATCTTTAAATACATAGTTTCCGGCTTTCAAATTCTTATCCTCGCCCAATGCCGCAGCATAAACCATAAACAGATATTTATTCCTAATAACGCCACTATCACGCAATTCACTGGAAATTTGAGACAATGATAAACCTCTAGAAATTCTAACGGTAATTTGCCCCTGATCAAGTCTAATTGGGAGCCAGACGGCGAAAATTAATGCTAAAACACAAATTACCGCTATAGTCAGCGCGGTAATTTGTGTTTTGTTTAGATCCCTAAAGTGTAAAATCCTTTCCTTAATTTTGAATTTATCCATGCCCAACCATTATATCATAAACCTACGGTAATGGCTTCTGATCAATGGCTTTCTCTTTGGTAGCTGCTACTCCACCTTTTCTTAGTTCTTCAAGTTTTGTCAGTACGGTTGCATTGTCTTTATTCGCTTCTGTGGCTAAGATTTTTTCCATTTGCTCAATGGCGCCAGTGTAATCTTTTCTTTCTTCAAGTAATAGTCCGAGATACCATCGAGCATTACTATATTCTGGTGACAGAAATATAGCTCTTTGCATAGCTGCTATAGCTTGATCTTTGTTGTTGGCTCTTGAATATAATAATCCAAGTTCGAAGAATAAGCCTGGCTGATTAGCGTTAGCAGGAGCAATCTTCTCAAGTTGAGCAATAGCTTCGGCAGTTTTACCCTCTCGGTCATATACTGTGCCTAGATTATAAATAGCTACTCCATAGTTATTGGCCAGCTCCACTGCTTTCTTGAACGCCTCTTCTGATTTAGCAAGTGTATCCTCGACGTCTTTCTTTAATTTCGTAGCGCTATCTCCGGTTGCATTTTGAGCTAACTGTCTGGATAGATCAGACTTAGCAAGATAAGTATTGCCAATACCCAGATAGAGCGAAGCGTCTCCGGGTCTAAGTTCCAGGGCTTTATTATAACTATCGGCTGCCAGTTTATCTACGCCATCCACAAGACCTAAAAGTGCTTGATAAACATTTCCGAGATTAGACCAGTTTGCCGATTCTCGAGGACTAATCTGGGTAGCTTTCTGGGCAGAATCAACCGCCCTAGACGAATAACCTTGAATATTTTGAGCTTTAAGGTTGGCATCCTCACCTTTCTCGGGAACTCTGTTAATCTCAACAGACAGCATATTAAGCGCAATCTGTGAATCTGCGCGATAAAATCTGTCATCATAGGAGCTCCACCCAACAGCAGTTGCCATACTATCCTGCGCTTTCTTGTAGCTATCTAGAGAAGTTTTAGTATCAGCAGATGACTGGGCATTGTTTCCCATAAGATTTAATTTCAACGCACTTACATAATTAATATCGGAAGCATATATCGCGGCACCGAAATAAACACCTACCAGAACTAAGATCAGTCCGGCGATAAAACCTAATGATGCAGTTAATGACAACCAGGCCTTGTCCTCTACGCTGAAAGATTTTTTTTCTTGGCCCCAAAGAGATAGTGCCATCAACGCCAAGGCTACGTACATTACAAACATAATGGTCGTATTGAATGGATAGAAGAACATGGCAACAAAAACAGCAAACACAAATGATAACATACCAACAGTATCACCCGATTCATCACTACGAATTGTATTTCTAGACTTAATAATCCCCCAGACAATAGTCCAAATCAGGAATAATAAGGCTACGACTCCCACTAATCCATTCTGCGTTACCATATTCATAAATTCAGACGTTGCGTCGCTAAATTTAGTCGTAGATAGAGTGGTATCGGCTAGTTTATATGCACCATATTTATCAAAAGCTAATGAGAAATTCTCAGGCCCATATCCGAATACGATACTATCTTTTAAGGATTTAACGGCAACGTCACCAGAAAGCTGATAAGATGGCGCGATCTCTACAGGTAAGTTTTTCTTTACAGCATTAATATTAAAATTAATGACAAGTAAAAATACTCCCAAGACTATTACCGTCATTGGTAATAAGAACCTAGACATCCTGAATTTGGCAGCTCGCATATTCTCAAATACGATCATGCCAACCATACCAGCGATTGCCACCGTCCAAAGTACCCACCAATTAAGGATAACTAATATAGCTAAAGCTACTACAACGCCAACTTTATCAATAAAGAGAAATCTCAAATAACCAGTTGTAATTTTTAATTTATTAAATAAAGGTAAGCTTAATGCCGCTAATAGCCCCAAAGCATTTACAGATCCTATTGTATTAAAGGATCGGCTCTTGATAGCTGCGGCCCAGACAACATGTAATCCTAAAATTTGCAACAATCCGTACAATAAGGCTATGGCTATGGATAGAGAAAAAACTCTTCTCAGAGCCTTGCCACCATCTTCAAATGTATTAACCGATAAGAAGTAGAATATTGTGAGAGCAACAATTGACACTAAAGAAGTGCTGAGACCGTCTCCAGCACCAAACATACTTCTATATTTTATAAATGAAAAAAGTGTAGCTAATATCGTAGCTCCGAGTACAGCTAGAACAGATAGATCTAAGAGATTGGAACGCCAATTTAATTTTCCAGAGGAGACTATGCTTAATAGCCATAAAATCAGACCCACGCCAGATACAATAATTAACAACAACTGTTTATTGTACTCAAGCGGACTAGAATTAAAAGTTATCACTAGCAATGGCAATAAAAAGGCACCTACCAAAAGGATCGTACGAATGATTTTACTATAAAAAGTGGCCTTCTGCTCACCTTCTTCGTCAAAACGAGGGCTAACTGGATCTTCAAACGATGCCGTTACAACTCTAAACTCATTGCCAGGAGTAGAAACATCAGTTCTTCCCCTTCGAAGAAAATTAAATGCCATGCATTTATAGAGTTTAATACCTTGAGCATTTAGCATTCCAAGTAAATACTCAAACCATTAAGACTCACTTTATAACTCTGATTACATTCTATAACATTATTCTCAATATGTTATCCACAGAAATTACAAAGGCTGCCATTGCGCAATGGCAGCCTTTGTAGTGGTTTTTGAGGTTTTATGCGGTTATTTAGACACTCCTTCTGATATCTCGTCACTCATGAGGACTTCGCGCAATTCTTCTTTCTCGTCTAGTAATTTATAACTATCGTCCACGAAGTGACCATACTCTTTCCTAGTCTTGAATTGATCCAAGATAAGCTCGCTACCAGTCACCAAAGAAAACGATTGGTGTGACAGATAATCTTGGTAGCTACTCCAGTCATACTTCAAAGAGTCGCTAACAATCTTTGCCTTCTTTGGATTTTGATGAATATAGGCAGATAGCCACAGTAATTGCTTGTTACCTATAACTGGTACTTGCTTGTATCTATCCTGGAATACGTGTCCCACTCGTTTGTATTTAGTATTAAAGTACTTTGAATAACTTGTCATCAACCTTAACATCAAGGCTGAAATCGGTAATTCTGTATTTTGTCTAATCATCATATGAAAATGATTGGGCATCAAGCAATAACACAGTAAAGAAAACGACTTGTCTGGTAATGGGACTATCCTAGAACCCGGTATAGACAAGGATTCTTCCGGAAATAAATACTGACGAATACGAAAAGTAAAGAATGAATAATCTTCACTATTTTTAAATATATTGATTTTATCATTACCTCTATTATAGATGTGATAAATACCATCTTTTGATGAATTTTTATAATCTCTATTATTCATAGTTTTACGGTCTTATACTCTCATTAAATTACAAAGGCTGCCATTGCGCAATGGCAGCCTTTGTAATTTCTGTGGATAACCCTAAAGGCGGCCAGTAGGCCGTCTTTAGGGTTGGGCTTGGCTGGATTTGAACTAGATCGGGTGAGACATATCCCGGCAAAGACTGGACGAGCAAAGCTCGTCTCTAATGAAACCACGGCCGTAAGGCCGTGGTTTCATTCTTAAGACAATCTAAGGTGATGAGAAGCTAGGGAGTTGATTTAACTGGGACTTCGAGTGCTGGGGTTGGAATTGGAGTAGATGCTGGTGTAGCTTCTGGCGTAGGCTCAGGGGTCGGAGTTGGGGTTGGGTCAGCTGGGACTTCGGGAGTAGGTGTTGGAGTTTCCACTGGAAGCGAACTGACCTCTGGCTGAGGAGTGGGAGTAGTAGTTATATCCCCTACTAGTACGGGTATAGGCTCTGTACTTGGAGCTGGAGTTGTATCAGATGTTGGTGCAGGAACAGAGTTTGAATCTGGAGTTGATGTCGGAGTCGGAGCAACCTTATCTTCAAAGCCTTTGCGGCGGGCAATTGCCATCCAATCAAACTTACCGGTTGATGACCCATTAAGCTCTTTGACGATAATTCCATATGGAGTCTTAGTTGCAACATAGAGTTGACCGGTAATAGTGTCGGTGACAGGAGTTAAGAGAACTTTTAAAGGAACCTGGTCCGAAATTACAGAAGTAAATGAGAAGTCAAAGTATATTCTTGCTTCACCATTCACTAAGTCCCCTGTCCCAGTAAGCTGAATCTCACCACGAGTAGAATCAACGCCATAAGTAGCTAGGTAGTTACCATTTTCTTCCATATCAAGTTTGGATTGGTCAGCAGCTTTGGCACCATTGCCTTCAAACATGGAACGAGTTTGATCATCAACATTCGGAGCCAATGATACGTCTCGGCTTAACCAACCACTAAACATCATGGGCAAATCAAAATTCCAATTAAAGGCACTGATGGTACTATGATATGTTTTATTAATACCCTCGGCTATAACATCGCCCTTGGCCCAGATGGATTTAAACATTGCAGTTATGTTTTCGGCCAAGGCTGCAATAACTTCAGAAATGGAGCTACCGCTAGTTGATCCTACGGTGACACTGCTTGAAGTATTAGCAGAGTTCTCAAAAGTTGAGACCGAAGGAGACCAATATGTTGGATTAACATAAACCTTAATCTTGTCATAAGAACCAGAAGCAATCGTATCGATCGGCTCAAGGGCCATACCAATGGTCATCCCGCCAGACACAGCTTTGACTGCCACCCCTGGAATCGTAGAAGAGATAGATAGCCTATCGCCCGCTTCAATGGATCCGTTTTCAAGAGATACTTTAACATCAGACTTGCCAGAGAAAGATACGGAAGTAGAAGCAATACCGCTCAAGTTAAGATCGCCAATACTAGTTACCACTCCGGCTACGCCCTCCCCGCCCAAAGCTACTCTGAACTCACCCGATCCAGATGCATAAGATACAATGTCACCAATACCTAAATTAGACGAATTAGAAAACTCCGCAGTCTCATTCTCTAATCTAACCAATCTTAACTCCTGGTCTTGTTGCACCAAATGAGTGTAGACATTAAATGCATCTTGTCTGAAACTAACCAGATCACCTTTATCGTTATAATTTAACCATAATTCCTTGGGTAAACCTGAGTTTTCAATTTCTTCGGCACTAAAACCTATAGTAGGAACACCTGGGTCTCGTTTGTAGGAAAATTTTATAGCATTTAGTTTTAGAAATGGATTTATATCTCCCATCCAGTTCCTTTCAAGAATATTCTTAGTTTTTTCTGAAGAAGAAGATACGTATAGGTAGCCCGTTCCTCCCATAACTATAGCCGTACCAGTACTACTGCCCATATTCAAGGCTTGAATCGGACTTGTATCAGTAACTCTTACAGCCGCGGCATAAAGGCTTCCCCACTGCTTTGCGGCAGATCCAAGATTATATGACATGGTATTGGCTGGGGTAGTGTGATTCCCGACAGTCACGCCACCAGTACTTGATATTGTAAAGCTGGAAGGCGACGCATCGTATAGATTTAATTCAGCAACAGAAAGATAGACATCTCCCTGGTTAGCAGTAATATCCAATCTATAATAACGATACGGGGTTGTATTAGAGAAAGTATATTCTCTCTGCTCGTTACTACCCCAAGCAGAAACATTAGTCTGGTTATCTAGTGTCGTCCAGCTGGTACCATTATTGCTACCTTGAAATGCCCAAGTCTTAGGACTTCTGGTAGTGTAGGTTAGTGTACCAGTTAGTATATACTTAGTAATCGTTTTCTCATTACCAGATCCAAGATCTAAAGTTAGTCTACCAGTAGCAATTCCGTTAGCGATCCATCCGTAATCATTGATAACTTTATCGAAAGCGGTATATGCATAATAAGTCGTATACGTGCTACTTGCAGAAGCGACATAAGGAGAGGGGGTCGAATTTGATGTTAATGTTGGGATATTGTCACTTAGAGAGTTGGGTGGAGCGTACACTTGGAACATAGCGCTTGGCTGTGTCGTACCAATACCAATATTGCCACCCTTAGCAATTCGAAAGATAGAAGTTCCCGACGAAGAAGCAATGTTAAGCATATCGTAATCCCCAGAAGTACCCCATATATCAAGTTGAGTAGCCGGTGCTGTCGTCCCTATGCCAACATTGCCACCAGCCTGGAAAGTAACTCTATCTCCGCTAGAGGTTCCCTGTTCATAGAAACGCATATCAGTATTGCTACCATTTGTCGCCGGATATAATATCCATCCCTTAGACGATAAGGAAGAATTATATAAAGATATACCATTTGTACCACTAGCAGTACTAATTTCTAGCCTACTTCCAGGCCCCGTCGTCCCAATTCCGACATTACCTGATTTAGTAACTCTTAATACTGAGGTACCAGAAGAAGAAGCTAGATTGAAGATATCATTGTTACCTGATGTACCCCAGATGTCTAATTTACTGCTTG
>Ga0209727_1001220_pt1 | contig 22111 bp, 35 predicted proteins | sample RifGroC1_FD_183995 | JGI IMG/M metagenome (GOLD analysis project Ga0209727, IMG submission 183995) | Groundwater microbial communities from Rifle, Colorado, USA - Groundwater C1 (SPAdes) (version 2) | ecosystem: Environmental > Aquatic > Deep subsurface > Groundwater | place: Rifle, Colorado...
GTTGCCGCTGCTGTGGTCGGAGCGCTTGTGTTGGGATATGGCTTGCGTGAACTGTATGGCATCTGTGGCCCTCGAAGGCAGCCTTTAGCATCCGTCCATGGCGCGCCGCGCACAAAAGCCGCGCACAACCTTTAAATAACGACTTTCTTTTGCCAATCAATTGCAGGGGTAGCAAAGCCCGGTCAAATGCGCAGGACTTAAGCCAGCGGCGGAAATCCTGTGGGTCAGTCCCTTCGTGGGTTCGAATCCCTCCCCCTGCATCATTTCTTTTGTTAGGATAATAACATAAGCAATAAATACCGATGTTGATTACCTTCCAGGGTAAGGAGATCCTGATGGCTGCACAACCACAAGCCCCGGGGGGTTTATCTGCGAAAGTATCTGATCTCTATGCTGCTGCTCAGGGCCATGTAAGACAACAGGTTCACATGGCCCAAGTTCAGAGGTTGAGTCCTTACCAAGGCTACTTTATCTGGGTCGCACCTTCAGGGACACAAATGAAGACCGATCTAGGATTTGACCAAGAAGTGAGGATATATGCCTATGGGGCAGTGGACACCACCCCGCCCCGCCACGAACTTCCACCGATGGGGGAATATGCCCACCTCTATACAGGCACTGTCCACATAGTGTCTACAAGTCCGGACGACCAATTGGCCCAGGCGGTGATTTCAGACATCCACCGCACAAAATACCCCTCAACACCATCCCACTGATTATTTCTAAAAGGGAGAAAGCCTCTGGCGAGAATGAGAAAAAAGGTTCAATTCTTACTTTTTAGGCACTTCAATCCCCCTTTTCCGGTCACTGACTCCCAATAGGTTTTAACATAGGTACGCAAAAAGGGGCAATAGTACCCCTAATTTCAACGAAGTACCCCTCTTTTCCTGGAGGGGGTAGGTAAACTACCTTTTCAGGATAATATGGGGAGTTCGTGCCTAGAATGGGCTTAAATTATCCAGATTTCATTTTTTATCTTTATTAAAATGTTCTTTATAGGGATCATCATTCCATAGTGCCTTTGCAATTATGATAATCACTCCAATGAATTGACCTAATATCGAAACTGCCAATATGCTTAATGCGACCTTATCAATTAGAGATTTTCCGTAAAAGAACGAAACAGCAGATTGGAATACAATAACTACTATAAGTAGAATTAAGAGAAATTTAGTCCAACGCAAAGCAAAATCAAAGATTACTTCTCTTTGTGTTTGTCTCTGTTCGAGTATTTTATCTAAAGCATCAGGTGATGGAATTTTTAATTGAGAATCATCTACCTTATTTTTTCCTATTTTTGTCCAAGATACTATTAAATTATCAATTAACTGAGGATCAATTATTGGTTTGTCTTTATCCATAATATTCTCCTCTTTAACATCGGCACAGAAACACCAAAATAGTCAGCAACATGAGATATATTTTTAGAAACATCTATTTCTTTCATAATATCTAATAATTTTTCTTTGGGAACTAAAATACTTGCAGCAAAATAATTGGCTTCTGTTTCTTCTTTAGATTGTTGGTTATCTGTATAGATTTGATAATCTAATCTAAACCTCCCATTAACATCTGCCTTATGGAGTATATAATGCCCTAATTCATGAGCTAAGGTAAAACTCCTGCGTTCAGGAATGTCATCCACATTAAGAAAAATTTTTGCTTTTTCATTCCCCTTGGGATCAAGATATTCGATCATACCGCTAACATCATGTTTTAGAAGTGGGAATTTATGGTCAAAATCTACAAGGAAAACATCAACATTTAATGCTTTAGCGATATCCAAAATCGTATTTTTAGGTGCATACTTTCCTGTACGGGTGTTAATTGCCTTGATTTTCGAATCTATATTGTCTTGTTCCTCTTTTGAAAGCGTCACTCCCATATCCAAGTTATTGATTATTAGACTATATAAAGGTTCTCTGCATATGTCCAGTGGTCTGTGAATCCCGATCATAGTACATTCGACACAATGAAGAACAGGAAGAGGACTAGGATCACAAACCCTAGATAGGTTATGACCAATGCAGGGAGTTCATTGTCTCCAAACATTTCCATATAAGGAGTTGAATTGCTGATTTTAGAAATCACTCCATAGATGAGAGGTCTATCCAGAGAGATGAGGAGATCAAATGTTTTTCCGTTATTTCCTTCCTCGCTTATTCTCACTATCCCCTGTGAAGTTTCAATTAGGTTTCTGTCAAAGTTTCCTTGCATGAGCAGGAATCCTGTTGCTCCTGACTTAATTACTATCCCAGAGGACTTGCAATTTACTTCAGGAGTTTCACAGACTTTCGCAGATATGTACTTGGAGGCATTACCAAGAACAACTACATTTCCATTGGTGATTGCTCCATTCCCCTTATTTTCAAATTTGAGATACCTTTCTTGTGATGAAGGGGTTGAATAAATAGTAAAGCTAAAACTCAACGTGCCAAAGTAGAGGATGGGGGTTTGGTTTCCGTTTTGGATGATGGTGGTTGTTCCGCCACCACCTCCCCCACCTTGAGGCGGTGTTGAGGCGGTTGTTGCAGTAAAGGTCAATTCATTCCCAGTATTTGCTCTGTTCCCTGATCCATCTTGGGCGTAGCATCTTACCGCATGAGTTCCCACTACTGAAGTGGTGTAGGATGCCTTCCATTCTCCATTGCTTGATGATCCTGAATCCAATGAAGCCGAAAGGTTTGTTTTCTGTTGATTTGGATTCTCTACCTCTATGGTGACTGATGAGACTACTCCTGATGAATCAGATACATTGCAGTAGGTATCCATAACGCTATTGACCACTACTGAAGGTGATGCTGTTCTGTTTCCGTTGATTGTAGGGGGAGATTGATCTCCTACGGTTAGTGTTGAAGAGTTTACCCAACTGCTCCAGTCATAGGTGTCGTTGTATCTGCATGAAAAAGTAATATTTGAGTTCTCGCTGACATTACCTCCAAGAAGGATAAAGGAGTTGTTTGCAGTATTGACTATGGAGTTGTTTTGATACCATAGGGTTTGATTATCTATGGGAGGTAAATTCGTCTCGGAAGTGTAGTTGCAATGACCTTTGGCATTTCCTGAAATGAGGGGTTGAGGACTAATGGAAACATTATTGAGATAGATACTAGTTGTGTTCCACCAAATTGATTCTTCATATAACAAAAATGATGTTCCAAAATCTCCAATTCCAAAAGAAGAAATAGAAATGAAATCCTTTCCATCATTGCATAAATATTGTGCATTAGAAGTACCACAAAAACCAGGACATCCAGTTCTATTTCCCTTTAAAACTAATTTGTCTAAAGATGAGTTTTGACAAGACAAAGGAATTGAAAAATTAACTTGATTAGTTCCTCCACCTAAGTTCACTTGATGTTTTGACTGAAGGAGAGAGTTATTTGAGATTAAATTTAATGGTTTTGAATAATTTACATAAAATCCATTATTTTCACTAGAAGAAGAACTATAATTTCCATCTATTGAACCCTCCCCATTAGAAAAATATGTTCCATTTCCCAATCCACCACAAGAGTTGCTTACATTAGCAAACTCCTGAAAACAATATTCTGCATTCGCAGAGAACATCATCACAGCAAAGAGGAAGATGTAGGGGATTAGTTTCTTCATGCTAATCCATCCTTGAAGCAATTGCTTTCATGGGAGATGTCCCTTGATTTCATCCAGCATTTATTGTGGGTGAGTTCGTGGATGATTATTTCAGTAGAATCTGATTCAATCCAAGTTCTTCCAATGGTGATATCTCTTGATTGGGAGTAGTAAGCTCCAAAATCTTTTCCGTTCTTATGTAGTATTCTTTTGTTCCCATCAAAGGTAATGCTTCTCACTCCCTTGAAATTCTCTGGAGAGAACTCGAAAACATCTCCCAGAGCGTTTGCCATCTCATCAATCGAGGTGTTCTTTAGCTTGATTGGAGGATAGCCAATGGCTTTGATCTCTGCCTGTTGAATCATGGGAATGGGATACCCTTCAGATTGGCATGAGATGGAGTAGAGCATCTGGGCGTTTACACTTACACCGAGCAGAGCCATGCAGAGAACTAGAGGGATACCAACGGACTTTCTCATTGCTCTCCCTCGATGTTTAGCTTTTTGACTTCAGTAAGACGTAAGTCTTCATTAAGACGCTTTTTAGTTTCTTCATTGACTGCTTCTTGTTTTCGGTATTCTTTCTCTGGGATAAATGGATCGAAGTAAAGAAAAAACAGCTTATTCCTTCTTAGCTTAGAGATGCCTGACAATGGGATTTTATATTTGCCAAATGGAGTGTAGAGAACCAAGAGCTTACGCTTTCCTCTAAGGCAAAGGTACAATTCCTTAGCTTTCTTTTGTTTCATATCCATAATCTATCCTGTTCTGTTGTGTTTCGGAGTCTCCTCCGAACCATGTATCAATAAATCTATGAACTGAAGTTAATATGACAAAACCAAAAAAATTCCTACAATAATATAGAGGATGAAAGGGATCAAAGGAAAGCCTCCATTATCATTGGATAGAGGAACATTGCCAAGCCTATGAGGAAGAAGAAGAGCAATCCTTTCCATACTGCGGGTAATTTAATCAATGCAACAATTGAACCAATCACTATAGTTAGCCCCACCACTTGAATCATGCTCAAGCCGACTGCCCAAGCAAAGAGACCGAATGCGGCGAAGAGAAGAAGAGCAATACCCAATATCACGGCGATCAAAATAGGTGCAAACCCTTTTCTGTTTGAATGTAGTTTTTTAACCATGAAGAACACCTCCTGCTTTGAATACTAGGAAGAGGACTATGAGAACCACAATCACAATCAACCATAGGTCAATCACAATCCCTTTCTTTGTCATGGGATTTGTGAGGAGAAATATGTTTATTAATATGGCAAAATGTTAGAGTTATAGCATTATAATGGAAGAACTCATTTGAATTTTAAAGACGATAAACCTTCCCTGAACTCCTTAAGATTGGAATTAAGAATCTTGAGGACTATGCGTTCTTTGTCGAGTTTTGGCTCAACGATGGCTTTGTAGGCATCGAGCAGATCGGACATCTCTCTTGGAATTCTGATTGAGGTTACTGACCTAAGCTCAATCTTTCCCTCACTTAGCTTGAAGTCAATTTCTGCCATGATTAAATAAACACCTGTTTGTTTATATCGAGGTTTTCTTGTAGCTTTTGCTTTATGGTAACCGCTTGATTTTGAGGGGTAGTCTTTTTACTCCACCTTAGCCAATAGCCAGATTTCCTTCTTTCTCCTTTGTCCTTACCACGCTTTCCTATTTTCTTCCCAGACAATCTTGCCCGTTCTTGTCCGTCTATGATCCTACTGATCGTCAATTCCCTTTCATATTCTGCCAACACCATGAGCATATGTAAGAACATTCTCCCTTCGGGTGAAGTAGTGTTGATGCTCTGAGTTGCTGAGATAAAAGCTATTTTCCTTTTCTTAAATTCCTCAAAGAGCTTCATCAAATGTGAGAGGCTTCTCCCGATCCTATCTAACTTGTAAACCAAAATCCCATTGAATTTCCCTGCCCTCATATCTTCCAGCATCTCATCGAAACGTGGTCTGCTGTCCTTTGATCCACTTTCTCCGATGTCTGAATAAACTCCCATCACCTCATGCCCTTCTCTGTCTGAGTACTCCTTGAGGTAGACCTCCTGAGTGGTGATGTCCTGCTTGTCCCTTGTAGAAACCCTGCAATAGACGGCAATACGCACTTTAATCACTCTCCAAATCCGTTTCTTTTGAAACGTCATTTGAAAATCCCCTAGGGGTCAGGGAAGAAGTTTGTAGATGTCCATTATTTGAGATACTTCTAGGGGGTAGATGTGTCCAAAAATTAAGGGATAAAACCGACCCATGTATTTTAGCCAAACTGAACACTTCTGCAAGAGCATCCGCTATACGCCTAGTAGTTACCCTCCTCTCATTGCCGACGAGTTTGCGTATGGCTTCCTTCGTTACTTCCTCTGTTATGGTTTCAAGCATGAGCTTCATAGAGGTGATTGCCTCTTGGGAGATTTGAAAGTGCTGAGGATTGTCCGTTGATTCTCTCGCAATCTTCCGCATTATTTTTGAGATGTTCATGGATTATGCACCTGCCATTCCCAAGAGGGCAAGGAAGACAACCACTAAGGTACAGCATCCTATGTAGAGAGCCAATCCAAAGAAGAATCTCCCTAATCTTCCAAGAAGAGTGGGCTGTTCGCTCATTGGCTTCCCTCTTTATGGAGTTGCATCCCTACTTTGAAAAAGTCCCTTCCTAGTGCAGTAACTGATGATTCTTTCTCTTTGGCGATTGCTTTGAGCAATTCAAATTCATCAGGGTTGATCCTGATGAGGATTTGAGGAAGAGGAGGTTTTGCCATCATCTCACCAAAGGGTTTTCTGATTTATCTTTTGGAGAGAATTTCAATGAGACTTCCACCATGAGGTTACAGACATCTAGGAGCTGTTCAATGCTTTCTGCGTAAGCCGAAAGCCTTATCTCTCCTAATTCAAGATTGAATCCCATTCTCCCTTCTTGGCTGTATGGAGGGGATTCTTGAGGGATTGAATCCTCTTCTAAGGGGAGCAGGGGGGCGTGTTGCAGATTTTCTTTGGACTGGATGAACAAAGGAGGCTCCACATCCACGCCCTGACCCTTCCCTTCGGAAAGAAAGGAGGTAACTTTCTTGTCCGAGTTTTGGTGATTGTAAGGAGTCATTTTGAACTCCAGATTTTTCCTAGTTCTCTCATTGTGATTTCTTCATCGAAATCAATCCATTTTTTGTATTTTTTTATAGTATCAAAAGCTTCCTGAATGGGACAGCCAATGAATTTCAAAAATCCGCCGACATATAACCTCTGCTCACGAGGAGGATCTTGATTTTGCAAAATTGTGAGGAGTTCTAGGAGCTTACCCTCCTCGATTACCCTGCCAATCCCAATACCCAACCTCCTATCTTCACTCAATTGCAATTGCAATAACAATAACAACGAGTTTGGTACACAAGATGGGTACACAAGTTCGGTAACAGGATTAGTAACAAGATTGGTAACAAGATTAAGTTTAGGTGTATTGTCGTCTATCCAAGTGACTTCATAATTAAAGTTATCGTCGTATCTTATCAAGATGGAAATAAATTTAGTATCATCATTTACTCCATGCTTAATACAAAGTTCGTGGTATTTTGGAGCACATTTGATATTGGGCAATTCCAAATATATCCATTCTGTTCTTCCATCCTCATATCTAGCAAAAACTGGATAATCAAAAAGAAGTTTGAATTTTTTACCTGAGTATTGTTTATAATTCACTAGATGATAACTAAGAGGTTTGAATATCTTGAATACTGTCTTCCCATTTTTTCCTTTGGGTGTTTGGAATTCTAATTCCTCAGTAATTGCATCTTTGATAATGTGCCTAGTTTTAGGTATCCTCCATCTTAGATAATTGTAATCAATCTCTGCAATCTCCTCATCATTCTTCACTTGGTAAGTTCCACCTTTCCAGTGTTTGCTATTCGGAGCAACAACAAAAGCTCCTGTCGATTGAATGTCAGCATATCTCTCCTTGTTATGAAAAACACGATAACTCTCTTCACCCCCACATATAAAATAAAGATGGTTGTGGCATCTAAATGTTTTGGGGAAAAATGAAGTAATAATCTTTTCAATAAGTTCATTGTCACAATCCACTATAAGTAATCCGCCATGCCCTCCAAGAATGCCATAGTTTCCCCCATCTTGAATATGCTTGAGCAATTTAGGATTGTCCCATTTGTATTGAAACTCTGACGATTGCCATAATTCGTCTTTCATTGGCTTTTTCCCCTCTTCATTTCCTTTTTCAAATCCAAGAAGAATAAATCTAAATTCATCTCTCCTAAGTTGGAGTGGGATAGGGTTATCATCTTCCATGTCCGCCATCTCCGTTCCGTTCCCTGATGGATTCAATATGCTCTATCTTATAGCAATAATGCCCTCCGAATTTATCGGTGAAAAGAATATGATCCTTGGTCATGTCTGTGACTTTGGCGGTAAAGAATAACCTCTGACCATCAATCAAGACTTCAATCTTGCAGTTCTTATTGAGAAATTGATCCATGTTCCGCTCCGTTATGATGTTTTACTTCCGTCTCGTTATGTGGTGATTCTTCGATTGAGGCCACTTGTCCTTCCTTTCCATAAAATTTCCTCATCTGTTCCTGAAGCCTCTTTTTCTCTTCAGGCGAAATTACTCGCCTTTTCTTGATCCTGAGACACCCAACAAGCTCCCCTAGTTTGGATTCTGGGAATTTAAGTCCGACATCAGTATCACCATCTTGAATGACCTCACAAAAAGGGGGTATTTTGGCTAAAAATCTCGTTTTCTTGTTCGATGTGGGAAAACATCCGTAAAAACCTAAAAGTCCTAAAAATGATGAAAAAGGGGCTATTTTTCCGTACTTGCACTGAATGACGGATATCCCATCCTCATCTCGATAGGTCTTAAATTTCGAATCGTACTTGGATAGGTATCTATTCCATTCGGATTCTTTGATCGGAATATTGGAAAGTGGCAGGGGATTCTCATGCACTGACGAAAGAATCGCACTGGCATCCACTTCCCCTGCCACATTCTCCGTAAGGAGTGTGTTTTCAAACATCAGAGTAATCCTCCAAAACATACATCGCTAAGCAAGTATCACAACTGAACATTTCGTTACGATAATCCCCTTCAGAATTTTGCAAATTGCCCTTGCATCCTTTAACCTTGCAATTCATCCGTTTAATTTCAATCATTTCAATCATCCTCCTAGTTTTTTGATTTCATTTTGCTCTTCAGTTGAAAAGAGTTCAAGATTGGAATTTAGGGCATCAAATACTGATTTGTAGCCCAATGATTTAGCAATGGTTTCGTGGAGTGTCATTTTATCTCTACTTTCTTTTTTATGAGCAAACCTTCTTCAGTAACAAAAGCATCAACTTTCTGCTTCCCATTGATCTCAAGCATACGACACCATGCTTTGGGTAGTGCTATCATCAGACTTCTCCCAATGGGATTCACGTGGCGTTCAAATTTTAGGTAATTCATAGTTTAGTATTGGTTTAGTCATTTATATACGGAGATTTAAGGGAAAAAAGAAGTTTATTAGATATGGCAAATCTAATAATGGCTTATTAGAAGTGGAAACCTTTATATACTAGCTATGGCTCAGTATCTAACTATGGATAAACCAACTCAGTTTAAGCCTAACGAAGTAAGGATTTTAGTTTCTCTTTTGAAATGGGCAGATCATGTGTCCGAAGGTTGGAAAACTAAACAAGAAATCCTTTCTTATAAATCCGATGATAAACTTCTATTCAAGTCTCAGGAGGGTAATTTTCCTTTCTACATCAAATCTTTGGAGAAAAGGGGAGTTGTTGAGAGAAGAACAGACAAGCGAGATGAAAGGGGAAGAAAACACTCTAGGGATTATTGGAGAATAGTCCAAGATAAAAAAACACTTTCTCAAATCTATTTAATCCTGTCTCAAAATGAGTATTCTCTTTCGTTCATTGAATCCCAATACAATCAGATTATGAAGGGCAAACTCAAAGAGATTTTAGGCGATTTCCACGATGTTTTAAAAGAATCTATCAAATTTCAACCCCTTAATGATGTGGATTCTGAGGATGTTCAAGAATTAGAAGAAGAAACGCATTGGTGGATCGAATACTCCGAAATTTTAGAATCTCCTATGTTTTTGAGTTTTCTCGAAGATTCCAACAGATTCAAAATAGCTATAAACAAACTTAATAACTCCTTTCATTCAAAGGGGATAACCAATCCTGCCTTAAAATATCAGTTAATGCGGTTTTCATTAGCAACAAATAAATATTATACTCAACTCTTATCTATCGATCACGAAAGTAGTGATAAAAATGATTTTGAAGGTGAATTGGAAGATTTTAAAGAAATAGTTTCGAAATCTGTTGTAGATGATATAGGATTATTGAAATCAGATAATCTAGGAGTTAATTCTGCTTTTGAAAAGAGATTAGGCACTTCTCTGAGAGAGATAGTTAGGGGAACTGATTAAACCATCTTACTAAGGTCAATCCCTTTCTTCTCAAGAAGTCTCTCGAAAAGCTCTATCTTCTTCATTTGGTTCTGCATGACATCAAGCTGCTTCTGCAACTCCGCACTAGTCCGCTCCGCTTTTCTGCTCTTTTGTTTTGATCTCTCCATCTCGGTGTATAAATCAGAATGGAGAGCCTTCTCTAGCGCATCGTCGCCTTTCTTCCTGACGGCTACATCCTTCTTGCGGTTGAAATAATGTCCAAGAACAGGGCTATTAACAGCCCACCCCCCGATGCGCTCAACCTCCTCACGGGAATAGCCAAGCTCCTCAGCGATGCAAACCCCCAACTTTCTCAATATCTTGGGAGAAATTCGCTTATCTTTGCCATAGAGCCGAGCAGATACCACCTTTAGGTTTTTGGTGAAAGCCTCCTCCCTGGAAGGAAAGATAACATCATCCTGTCCAAACTTCATCCTGTCCAGATATTTGATTAATTCTTTTTTGACAACAGCCCACAGCTCGACATTATTCTTGTAGTGGCTGTGCTTCTTGACCTCCGGAAGCTTAACCCATATAGAACCATCACCCCGCACGTCTATGTTCTTGCGGAGCAATGCACTCATTTCGCACTTTCTCCCCATCAGATTGAGCGAAAGAAGCACTCGGATTTTATATTCCTGTGATGTCATCTCATTGCCAAGCTCCACTAGTTCGTGCATCTTGTAAGAAGGATAATCCTCATATACTGTTTTCATCTTTGGGGCTTTGAGATTATTAACCCAATCCCATTCCAAAGGATTAAACTTGCGGTTGTTTTTAACATTGTGCGCCCTGAACACTCTCACAAACCGCTTAAACTCACGAACATAGAACTTGATAGCATGAGGCCTTAACTGCTTGTTTGAGCCTTTCTGCGCCTTTATCTTGCCCTCTACGAAATTCTGAATAAAGGTGTTCATGTCTTGGGAAGTGTAGTTCTCCAATGGTTTTTTTATGTGGCTATCAATGAGCTTAATCCTAGTCATCACCTTTTGAAAGGTGTTTTTATCCAGGCGCACAGGCTCTTGGTTGGAAACATCCAAATAAGCGGAATTGGAGAGGTAATAACCGAATAGCCTCCCGTAAAAATTCATTGATTTATTGGATAGCATTTTATTGGAATTTAACTCCTCTACCTTATTCCTGTTTATGTTGAGAATGGGTGTTCCCTTCTCGATTTTTAACTCATTTTCTGCGGTCAGTAAGATTGCCATAAAACCTCCTGTGAGAAGATATGCTCCTCGTCTAGAAACATCTAGTTTAACCTACTATTTAAAGGTTTCGGAGAATTGAACTTTTAATCTAAAGCCTCTGGCGAGAATCGAACTCGCGACCTTGTCCTCTTTGTCGCACCATACCAAGGACACGCTCTACCACTGAGCCACAGAGGCGCAGGCTGGCGGATAAGAGGACCCTATAAATACCTTTTCTTATTGAAGTTTAACCGCAAGACATTGATATTTGTCGCACATCAGTCTCTGTCGGAAGGTATGTCATCGTCAAAACATTATGACCTTGGGAGCGCCCGCGGCTCATAGCTTATCACTGGGACTCCTTTGCTTTGATAATATCGCTTGGCAACCTCTACATATGCCGGGGAAGGCAGGATGGTGATTCTCAGCCCATCGGTGAGAGGCGCCTCGCCGGACGTGTTTCTTGCCAAAAAAAGAAGCTGGGGGAACTGGATACCATCCAATGTTATGCCTACCGTTTCGTAGCCTCCCTTCACGGGGCCATTCTCGGTGTCTTCCCCATTGTAGATGCGCCTTCCCAACGGATTGAGCGCCTTTTTTTCCAGCAAAAGATAATGCAGTTTCGGCTTGGTAATCCCCATGCTGTCCAGGTTGGCGATGCTGCGCAGCGCCTCGATCTCGGCATCGACAGCTTTTGCATCCTCTTGGGGAGTCTGAGAGGCCACAATGATATGGAAATACAGCCCGGAAGTGGAAGCCTCCCCCCACCACCTCTCGCTGTCAGACATTTCAAGATACGTCGGCAGACCGCTTTCTTGGAGAATTCTCTTTATTTCATCCTTACTCAAGTCCAACCTTGCCTCCAAAGATAGTGCAACACCATCAACTCCAAAAGGGTCAGGATATGAAATGCCTATCTCCGGGGGAAATTTGCTGCTGCCTTGTCTTGCCGGAACTCTTCCCATCAGTTCCGGAAAGGAGGATTCTGTTATAAATGTTCCTGGGAGCAGGCACAGTCAACTTAAGTGCGAAAAATAGGCTGACTGTTCCTGGATACTATCGCCCGACACACTATTGTTGACTGTGCCCTAGGCGCACCAATGCAGAAGAGCGCTATCCGACTTTCTTCTACAAAACGGAACAGTCGGAAGACACCGCAGCCGTTCAGCCGAACAGCAGTTCCCCCCAGGGGCTGAAGTAGAACAGGAAGAAAGTCGTCGTGACGCCGAAGAGCGCCAGGATGATGTCCTGCATGATGTAGTGGTAGTGGGTGAAATTCCGGAGCGCGGCCACGTGCTCGAATTCCGTGATGATGCCGACAGGGGTGCCGTGCTCCGTCACCACGAACCTGCTCTTCTGGTTCTCCCTGAAGCCCCTTTCGATGCGGCTGAACGGCGTCTTCGCATCGATGGAGGAGAAATCCCTCCGCGCCAGGTTGCCCACCGGGGTATGGGCCCCCACTTTCCGGTTGATGATCACCTCGGAGAATATCATCTCTTCCGTGATGATGCCCATGAAGCCGCCCCTGTTGAAGATGAGGCCGATCTTCGCGTTCTTGGCCACGAGCTTCTTCGCGGCCTGCTGCATGGTGTCTGCCGCCTGCAGCACCGGGGGATTGGCGTTCATGATGGTCTTCGCGCGGATCATGCGGCACTCCTCCAGAAGGCGAGGGCAAAGACGGATATCTCGAATGCCACGAACAGCAGGATGACGATGGTCTGCACCCCGCGGTGGAACCTGATGTGGGCGTTCTGCTTCTCGGCCATGTCCTGCACCGAGATCATGCCCATGACCCTGTTGCCCATGATGACGGGGTATTTCCTCAGGCGCTGCGTCTCCATGTGCTGCAGGGCCTGCTCCACGTCCTCGTACGGCGTGACGCTCATGACGGGGGAAGTCATGATCCTCGACACCCATTTCTTCGGGCTGCCGCCCTTCCCGAGGTGCGAGGTGATGTCGTAGCTCGTGACCACCCCGAGAGGCTTCCCCTTCGCGCAGACCACCGCCAGGTCCTCGCTGCAGGCCACCAGCACCCGCGCCACCTCGGCGACAGTGGAGCGCTCGTCCACCACCACCACCTCTTTTCTCATGATGTCCGCGATTTTCATGCCCGCCTTCCCTGTCATCAACGGCTATAAAAAGTTTTGCATCAAAAGGTATAAAAACAAACCATCTCAACAGAGCATCAACGGGCCCGTAGTCTAGCGGCTATGACGTCACCTCGACACGGTGAAGGTCACCAGTTCGAAAGTCTTGAGGGATCCCTCTGACTCGGATGTCTGGTCGGGCCCATTCATAGTCAAGCGGCTCTGTCCCGAATGAAGGCAGCGCCTCTTCCGTGAGCGTATCGGCAATTGCGTCGTACAATGTGGGGAGGGACGGCTCCTTCGGAGGGGAACCGCATATCTGTTGCGGGAGAGAGAAGCGAGCCCGGCGCTGCCCGAGCCCTGAGTTGTGAGCGAGCGAGGCGAGTTCACTCGCAGCTCCCGCGAGATTCGGGACAGAGCATAGCCAAGCAAAAGGATTAAAAGGGACTAACCTGGCTTTTTCTTTTGGTCAAGCCAACGGAAGCGAAGAGACAAACAACTATGCGGAACAACTTTCGAGGTGGCCACTAAAATGCCCATAAGCCATCATGGACTGCACCATATGCATAAGAGAAAGAGGCAGGCAAAAAAACTTGACCCGTATCCCCATCCCAACAAATGGGTGAGGCTCATCGATCACCTGATTTACGTGTTCGCCATCGTCATACCCCTGACCACCATCCCTCAAATGGTGAAGATATGGGTAAACAAGAGCGCGCACGATGTGTCCATCGTCATGTGGAGCGCTTTTTTGGTCAGCGCGGTCATGTGGCTGCTCTACGCGATAGTCCACAAGGACAGGCCACTCATCATCAACAGCGTCCTCTGGGTCGCCTTTGAAATCGTGGTGATCACCGAGATCATTGTCTATGGGTAAGCTATTTCCCCTCACGTATTGGTGAACGCATGAACCTCAAGGCAAAGCATATCCACATCTCCTCCGGCGGAGCCCTCGTCGCGGTGCTGAACAGCATCGACGCGGCAAAGATGGACATCCATACGCTTGACCGCATCAAGCTCTTCAGGGGCAGGCGGGTGGAGACCGTCACGGCCAACATCACCGAATCAGACGCACTGGTTCCTGAGGGGCATATCGGCGTCTTCGAGGAGGTCTCCCGCGCCCTGAAATTGAGGGATGGAGACAGGATGACCATTATCCTCGCCAGAAAGCCGCTTTCCCTCGAGTTCATCCGCCGCAAGCTCGACCGGCAGCGCCTCACCAAGAAGGAGATAGACCAGATTGTCTGGGACATCGTGCACAACAAGCTGAGCGATGTCGAGCTCACCTATTTCGTCGCGGCCTGCTACACGAATGCCCTGTCCATGCGCGAGACCGTGCTGCTCACCAAGGCCATCGCCTCGCAGGGCGAGATCCTGCGCTGGAAGAAAAAGCCCATCCTGGACAAGCACTGCATCGGGGGGATACCGGGCAACCGCACCACCATGGTGCTCGTCCCCCTCATGGCGGCAGCCGGCTACACCATTCCCAAGACGTCATCGCGCTCCATCACTTCCGCGGCCGGCACGGCCGACACCATGGAAGCATTGGCCTGCGTGACATTCTCCAACGAGGAAATGAAAAAGATAGTCCAAACGACGAATGGCTGCATCATATGGGGAGGGGCATTGAACCTCGCGCCTGCGGACGACAAGATCATCCGCGTGGAGAAGCCGCTGGAGATAGACGCGGAATCCCAGCTCCTTGCCTCGATCATGGCCAAGAAGTTCTCCGTCTCCTCGACGCACATCCTCATCGACATCCCCATAGGGAAGGACGCCAAGGTGAAGACTTCCCACGAGGCGCGCCACCTGAGGAAGCATTTTGAGGCGCTCGGGAGGATGCTGGGCAAGAGGGTGAAGGTCATCGTCACCGACGGCTCCCAGCCCATCGGCAACGGCGTGGGGCCTGCGTTGGAGGCGCGGGACGTGCTGTGGCTCCTCAGGCGGGACCCGCGCAGGCCTGCCGACCTGGAGAGGAAATGCCTCATGATGGCGGCGGAGATGTTCCGCATGGTGGGCGTGAAGAACGGCATGCAGCGCGCCAGGGAGCTTCTCGACTCCGGGAAGGCCTACCGCAAGATGGTGGAGATCATCAGGGCCCAGTTCGGGCATGAAATCCCCCCGGAGGACCTCCGTCTCGGCAAATTCACCGCCGATGTGCTGGCAAAAAAATCAGGGACGGTCAGGGACATCGACAATGTCGTCATTTCCCGCGTCGCCAGGATCGCTGGAGCGCCGCTCAACAAGGGATCGGGGCTGTATCTCTATCGCCACATGGGGGGCAAGGTGAAGAAGGGAGAGAAGCTCTTCACCATCTATTCCGAGAGCAGGGAAAAGATGCGCTATGCCCTTGACGTGGCAAGGGAGCAGGAGTCATTTTATATCTGGTAATGATGGGAGGGGAATTTCCCCACAACGAACGGCGGATTTGAACGGCTTGCCGCTGAAAGGAATCATCATTCTTTGTATCCTTTGTAGGAAGTGTGTTTAGCGGCGGGGCAGGCTATAACACATCTGGCTGGTGGGGTACGGGTGCATGAAAATCTCCTTGACTCTGGCAAGGGTGCTATCAGACATGTCCAGTATCTCTCTGACGAAAGGCCTGTACTCTCCTGACTCCAGATATCCAAGAATTAGCTGACGCCGGTCCCTAAATGCATTGTCCACCATTCCGCGAAAATAACGCCCGCGGTTAAGGTAGTCCCCGACAACAATCCGGATTTCATTATCTGGGGTGTCAAACGCCATCCCGCTCTCATAATGTTCCTCGTTGACGAATGGTGCCCGGACTACCAGAATGGTCTCCAGGCGGCTGATGGATAGGTTTCTCCGGTTGTCATGCGGCAGGAAGGGTGACCTGCAGAGGATATTCACTCTTGCCTTCAAGGTCTCCCATCTGAGGTGTTCCATTCCTGTGCTGCTTCTCGTGTTTGGGCTTCTGAGATGATGATAATCGCCCGATTGGACTTCCCGGGCAATGAGCTTCCTTAAATGCATCGTGCATGCGCGATATGCGTCCTGCTGTTGAGATGTGTGGGTCATGGAAAAAACGGCGCGACCCGGATTCGAACCGGGAAACCCTTGCGGGAACCAGCTCTCAAGGCTAGCGCAGTACCGAGTTGTGCCATCGCGCCATGGTCATGATTTTTTGTACAGTTTATATATTTTCAGCAAAACAGTCTGCCAAGGCCCGCTTCGCGGGAGGAAATTAGGCGTCGCCAGTGCGCGGCGCCATTCATGCGCGCCCGTGCAGCACTGGGGGCGCGCCACCCCAAGCCGCCGAAGGCGGCCAGGATGTCAGCTGAGAAACGAAGAAAACAAGGTACACTCCGGTACACCCCCATTACCGGTAAAAATCGTCCTACCGGGGAGGCAACAACACCGGTATCCTTCCCTTGATAGGGTACTTCTGGGCGCATTTCCCGCACCTGAGCCCCTTCATGCCAGCCGTATAGCTCAACTCCCCCCTGCACAGCGGGCAGGCCAGGATGTCGAACAGCTCCCGGGGGATGGGGCCCTGCGCCTTTCCTGCCTTCTTTTTCACTGCCATGCGTCGGAAATGACCGAAAGATTTATATAGGGATGCCACACAACCTTTATAAAAGTTGCCACAGCTGCCCGCGGCGTCATCTGCCGCGCACCGAGGGGGAAAGGCGATGTGGATATTTAATGATTTGGATTCACGCTACAGGTGAGCATCTATGCCAAGCGAACTCGTGAAGAAATGCCCGGAATGTTCTGGAATCAACCTGTCCTGGAACAAGGACAGGGGGGAGATCATCTGCAAGGATTGCGGCCTCGTGATCGAGGAAAAGATGGTCGACTTCTCGCAGGAATGGAGGGAATTCGACTCCGAGGACGGCGAGAACCGCAGGAGGAGCGGCGCTCCCATGACCTATACCCAGTACGACCAGGGCCTCGGCACCGAAGTCGGCCAGAAATCCGACCTGTTCAGGCTGGATGGGAGGGACAGGAACAAGTTCTTCCGCCTGAGGAAGTGGCAGTATCGCATCTCAACCGCTATCGAGAGGAACCTCAAGCTGGCCCTTGCCGAGCTGAAGAGGGTCTCCTCTTACCTGAAATTGCCCAAGTCCGTTGAGGAGGAATCCGCGCGGATATACACGCTGGCCGTCCAACGCGGCCTGGTGCGCGGCAGATCCATGGAGTCCGTGGTCGCAGGAGCATTGTACGCTGCCTGCAGGCGCCATGAGGTTCCAAGGACCCTCGATGAGCTTTCTGAGGCGTCCGGCATCGAGAAGAAGGAGATCGGCAGGACCTATCGCTTTGTGACCAGGGAACTGGGCATCACCATCCTGCCCTCCAACCCTGCGGACTACATCGCCAGGTTCTCCAGCGCGTTGAAGCTCTCCGCGGAGACGCAGTCCAAGAGCATCGAGATCCTCGAGAAGGCGCAGAAGGAGGAATTGACCTCTGGCCGCGGCCCCACGGGCATCGCGGCTGCCGCATTGTACGTGGCTGCCCTGATCCATGGCGAGAAGCGCACGCAGCGCGAGGTCGCGGACGTCGCCGGCGTCACCGAAGTCACCATCAGGAACCGCTACAAGGAACTCTTGGACCAGCTTGACCTCGAGTCCGAGATCAAGAAGACCAAGAAAAAGAAGAAGCGGTAAACTTTTCTTTTTTCCTTGTTTTTCAACTTATTTTTCAAAAGAGGTGCTCTAGGTATGAACTATGGCGCCCCCAAAACAGCGTTATCCTGAAGTAGACCAGATCTCACATATCAGATATTCTCCTGCTGGTGACATTGCGCTCGTTTCTCCGGCGAGAGGCAAAAAACCAACATCAAGCATCGATCAGGCCTGTATTTTTTGTCCTGAGAGCAGAGATAAACTAGCAGAATCTTTCCTGAAGGGAAACTCGTTAGATGAGATGCTGGAGAGGGGGTTGTATATTCTTGATAATGCGTTTCCAGTGGTGTCTGTCCCGGATAGCGCTGGCGGTAATGATGCAGGACGCGCCAGTCCCGCGGGATTCAACCCGGTTTTTTATGATATGAGGATTGCCCATGGAAGGCATCTGGTCATGATTGAGACCGACAACCACCATTTAAATCCCTTTTCCGATGGTGCGGAGACGAAAGGGTACTATCAAAACCTCGTGTGGGGCTACATCCAAATGCTCAAGTCATTGGAAGCTGAGGGGTATGTGTGGGGCGGCGTCGGCAAAAACAGGAATGGCTTGACAGCAGAGGGCCGGGTCATAGACGCAGGCGCATCACAGAGGCATCCCCATTCCCAGGCAATCGCCATGAATGGATTGGTACCAAGGGGTTTGGAGGACTATGTCTTATCAACAAATGAAGTCAATGACCGGTTAAAATCAGATGGTAAGGCATTAATGCTGCAAGGGTGCTCCGGATGCTTGGAAGTGAGGGATAACAGATATTCGTCACGATTGCTGTACGCAAACAAAACACATGTGAGCTTTGTTGCGCCCGTCCCCAAAAGCCAAAACCCCTACCATGTTGAGATAAGAATAGCTCCTTACAATCATCAGAGCCATTTTGAAAACATGTCTCCGCAAGAAGCAGATTCTTTTGCTGACGTATTGCACAGGACCATGGTGCTGCTCGGCCTTCAGTTCCCCAACATGGGCTATAATTTTGAGCTTAGGCAGGGCCCGTGGAAATCCCGGCGCGGCGGAGATGCGAGGGCCTCCCACTGGGAATTCAGCATCTATCCTGCATGGCCAGCGCTCGATACCGAGAAGCACACTGGGTTTATCCCCCACCTTTTAGGCGCATCTGTCCTCAAGGTTGCGCCGGAGGAGATTGCTGGAAGGATTTTGGGGAAATAAGCTTTAACCCCTAAAAACAACGTTCTTAAAATCAACAATTTTATTGTTTTTCACTTCAACACCTTCCCTCTTCAACATCTCAATCTTCCTCTTGGTCCCATGGGCAAAACCACCAATAGAACCGTCAGCGGAAACGACGCGGTGGCACGGCACCTTGGGAGCGTAGGGATTCCTATTCATCGCCTGCCCCACGGCGCGGTACGCCCTCGTGCCCAGCGCCTCTGCCAGGGCCTTGTAGGTCGTCACTTTCCCCTTGGGAACTTTCCGCAGCAATGCATAGCACCGCTCGTTGAACGATTGCTTCTTTGGTATTGCCATTTGTTTCCTCCTTACCCGCTTCGCGGGAAATGGTTTCGCGCGGCCACAATGCCCCAGGGCCGCGCATCCTTGGCGCCCACATCGGGGCGCCGAATCAACGCGCGCCCGGCGCAGCTCTGGAGGGCGCGCCACCCTCTTCCGCCGAAGGTTCCTGGAAACCGAAGATTTCCGGAACCCCGGAAACGCATTGCGTGTCCCATGGCGGCGTTGAACGTCAAAAACACTCTAAATATTTAAAAACACACCCTGGTTTGCCCTTCCTGACTCTCGGGGCCGTAGTGTAGCTTGGCTATCACTCAAGGCTGGGGGTCTTGCGACCGGGGTTCAAATCCTCGCGGCCCCACTTTTTCTTTACCCTCCCTGCGGTCGGGCAAAGAAAACCTGGACTAAAAGAAAATGCCTTCGGCGAACCTTGTCCGGTCTCCGGGTGAAGTGAGGATACCTCGCAACCCCCTCTCTTTCTTGCAGGGATGATGACAACTCAAATTGTTTTATTTAAAAGCAAATCTTTATATATCACAACAAGGATAGAGGAGGAGGTGCCGTCATGTCCAGGAGCCGCTTTGCCCCCCTTTCGTTCATTCTTCTCGTCCTCTTCGCCGTAGCAGTCCACGCACAACCCTCTCCGGAGACGTTCTCGGCCGTTGTGGAGCCCATCCAGAGCACCATCGCGGTGAATGAAACGGCATCGTTCAACATCACCATCTCCAACGGCTACAGGGAGTTAAAGGAATTCCGGATAGAGAAGGTAGGTTATCCGTTCTGGGACATGTATGTGCTGCCGATGGCCAACCCGATCTCGGTCGTCGTCCCCCCCGGCGACCAGCAGAGCGTCGTCCTCTACGTCAGGCCCCTGCACATCACCGCCGTGGACACCTACACGCTGGACACCAACATCGCGGATGCTTCCACCGGCAGGAAGCAGATCATCCCCATCACCGTGGGCATAAAATCGACCGAAGGGCAGATACAGGGCTATGTGCCGACGGTCCTCACCCAGGTGCAGATGCCCTCGTCGATAGACCCGCGCCAGCCGCTGAAGGTCAGCATCAGCCTCAACAACCAGAACGCCCTCGACTATCCCAATCTCACCATACGCCTCAACAGCGCCCTGCTCAACAGGGACTATGCCTACCAGCTCGGCCCGAAGGAAGAGAAAGGAATAGACATCTCCATCGACCTCGATCCGCAGACGCCTCCCCAGGAGAGCCGCCTCACCATCTCCATCCTGAGAGGCGACAAGAGCATCATCACCCCCATCACCAAAACACTGGCCATACAGGAATATACAGTCAAGGATGAGCAGCCCGTCCAGAGCAGCTTCCTCAAGAGCCAAAAGACCATCTCGTTCAGCTCCAACAACCAGAAGTACCGGGGCCTGGTCAAGGAAGAGACCTCGCTGTTCAGGAGCCTCTTCACCTCGACAGAGCCCAAGGCCTCGCTCACCTCAGAGAACGGCCAGCGCTACCAGGTCTGGAACGTGCAGCTTGACTCCTCCCGGCAGATGCGGATGACCGTGACAGAGAATTACAGGCCCCTGGTCGTCATCATCGCCGTCATCATCATCCTCATCGTCCTGTACTTCGTCTTCCGCAGCCCGATCGTCATCATGAAGGAGGTGGCCGCGGTGTCCATGAAAGAGGGAGGCATCTCGGAAGTGAAGGTCATCATCCGCGTCAGGAATAGGGGAAGGGAGCCGCTGGCCGACATAGAAGTCGGCGATGTCGTCCCTCACATCGCGGCCGTCGAGAGGGAAACCGCCCTGGGGGTCATCCATCCGGAGAAGATCACCTCCCACCACAAGGGCACCATCCTGAAATGGACCGTCCATCATCTTGAGCCCAATGAAGGCGTCATCCTCTCCTACCGCATGAAGTCCCGCCTCACCATTCTGGGAGACTTCCATCTTCCCTCGGCCACCGCGCGGTGCAAGTACAGGAATTCCTACGTCATCACCAACTCAAACAGGGTGACGGTCAACAACTAACGCAGAAGGCGGGTTATTCAGAATCTTCCAATTACTTTCCTCTGCCCAGGATTTCGTCCAGCGTCGTTTCTCCCACAATGTTCACCCGCTGATCGTCGGGTCCTCTCATATTGTCGGATAAAAATAGCGTGTACCCTGCATCAAGGAATTCGCGGATAATTCCCCTGAATGTTGACCTCACATAAACTCGGTCAAGCGCATATCCCCATCGATATGCGTCCCTCATTTCGTGCAGGAGAATTCCACTCGCTGAGTAGATGAGCTTTATTTCCTTTATTCCGATGGCCCCTCTGATTTTTCCGAAGGGGTCAGATATGAACGGCATTGACGACTGCCCTTGGTATCCTACAAGAGGGAGGTTTTTCCTACGATCCATATCATATGCTTCTTCCCCAAGATTGGCGCCTGTCGTCTTCTGATACACTGCCAGTTTTTTGCCTTCATGGAGATGCTGCTCGATGAGAGCAACAACATTCTCATCCCGCATCCACTCAAATCCACCTGAAAGAACTGGCCTGTAGAGTCCCTTTCTGATACCAAGCTTCATGCTTCAGGAACTCCAGAGCAAAATATAAATTTATCCCTTGTACGCCTTCCCGATCAGGTCGCTCTTCGTGATGACGCCCGCGACCTTCCCCTGCTCGGTGACCACGA
>Ga0209727_1001225_pt1 | contig 22073 bp, 22 predicted proteins | sample RifGroC1_FD_183995 | JGI IMG/M metagenome (GOLD analysis project Ga0209727, IMG submission 183995) | Groundwater microbial communities from Rifle, Colorado, USA - Groundwater C1 (SPAdes) (version 2) | ecosystem: Environmental > Aquatic > Deep subsurface > Groundwater | place: Rifle, Colorado...
TCTTTTCCTTCTTCTTTTGTCCCTTCTTCTTGTTTTTGTATCCTTTTACTACCGTGACGAACTCGAACACTTAGGTTCATTTGGCATTTTTGGTATTTTTTTAATTAGTGCATTAGGAAGTGCAACCTTATTTGTTCCGGGTCCTACAATTGCCACAGTAATTGCCGGCGGAATAGTTTATAATCCTTTTCTTGTTGCAGTCGTATCGGCATTTGGTTCTGCTTTAGGGGATATGTTGGGTTATGTCCTGGGGCACTCGGGAAAGCATGTTTTTATCGGCAAACATCCTAACTGGTACTTTATTTTAAAGGAAGCATTTCATAAGTCTGCTTTTTTAGCCATAATCTTTATGTCAATCATCCCAAATCCATTTTTTGATGCAGTAGGGTTGGTCGCCGGAATATTCGCCTACTCTCCGTTAAAGTTTTTTATTTACGTCTGCATAGGAAGATTTTTTAGAAATTTGCTTCTTGCATATCTTGGTGCATCTTTTTAAAATTAGTCCTTATGCAGCGTGTTTTTATTTCAGGACAGGTGCAGGGAGTAGGATTTAGGCGATATATTAAGAGCCGAGCAGTTAGTCTAAATTTGACAGGTTGGGTAAAGAATTTACCTGACCGAAGAATAGAAGCAGTTTTTAAAGGAGATAGGGAAAACATTGAAAAAATGTTTGAAATCTTGCGCGTTGGACCCTTTCTAGCAGACGTTACTCATCTCCAAGTCGAAGAAATTGAGGATCAGGATTTTGGAACATTTGATATCATAAAAGATTAGAGCTAAAAGATATGTCAGCAATTGAAACAATTGTCATTCTTTCTTTAGTTGGAGGAGTAGGTGCACTCGGAGGAGGGGCTTTACTTCTTTTAGGTAAAAAAATCTCAAAAAATCTTGTCCATCTTTTAGTTTCATTTGCGGCAGGGGTTTTGTTGGCAGCTACTTTTTTTGATCTTTTGCCGGAAGCATTTGAGCATTCAGAGAAATTAAAAGAATCAGGTAGTAAAGAGGTAAATGTATTCCTTTGGACGCTATTAGGAATGCTGTTTTTTTATTTTTTAGATAGGGCAATTCATTGGTTTCAACATCACCAAAAAATAACAAAAGGCAAACATGGTCCAGTCAATATTCCACTAGTTATTTTGGGAGATAGTGTACACAATTTTATTGATGGAGTAGCTATTGCCTTAACTTATCTAGTAAACCCGGCCGTAGGAGTTGTAACCACAATTGCCACAGTTGCGCATGAAATTCCTCAAGAAATAGGAGATTTTGCAATTCTCCTGCATGAAGGAATGGAAAAGAGAAAAGTGCTTTTAATAAATCTTTTAAGCGCCCTTCTTTCTGTAGCCGGTGCAATTGTGGCTATAGTTATAGGGCAGAAAATTGAGGGAATAATTCCGTATTCTTTATCTCTTACCGCAGGATTTTTCTTATATATCGCATTAACTAACCTACTTCCTGAAATTCATGGTGAAGAGAAGAAGGGATATGCGTTTTTCGAAAGCGTAGCGCTTATTCTCGGGGTTATTGTTATTTGGTTGGCAATAACCTTTCTTCCACACGAGGGCTAAGACTTAATTTGGCAAACATAATCAAATTTTTGAAGAGTATATAAAAAAGTAAAGAGTAAAATTACTACAGCCGCTAAATTAAACTCCACGCCTTTAAAAGGCAAGAAAGCAAAAGTTGCAGCTGAAAGGCCGAATAAAGAAATTATTGAAAGTCCGCATGCAGAGCATCCAGTAGCAACTAGGGCTAGGACGGCGCCGCCGCCTACAGATAACCTTATTTTTTGACCTTTTAGCCTATCCAATGTTTTTATGATGAGGGCAAAGTTAAGTCCGACCAAAATAGAGGTTATAACAAAAAATACTAAATCAAGCCTTGATAATGAGTTCGGAAGCCCTAAAACTCCGTTTAAAAGTAGTTTATATGTAGTATAAATGCCGTAGTGATCAATTGAGTAGGTAAATAATTTATGGTTTGAGATAAAGACAAAAAGCAGCGCGTAGACTAAGGAAAATAAAGCTGAATTCACAAAAAAACCAGGGGATAAAACTTCAGCCTTCGCTGTCCTTAAAAGGGACATTATTTATTAAGTTCTTGTTCTATTGTTTCTTTGAAGGTAGAGTAGGGTGCCGCGCCCGATATCAAAAGACCATTCACAAATGTTGCGGGCGTTCCGTTAACACCAGCTTTAGTGCCTTCTTCTTGATCTTTTGTCACATTATCTGCGTATTTTTTACTATCCATGCAAGTATTAAATTGCCCTGTATTAAGCCCAAGGGTAGCCGCAAACTGTTTTAGATTTTCAACTGAAAAAGCTCCTTGATTTTCACCCTTTTGATTATTAAACAAATAGTCGTGATATTCCCAGAACTTTTCCTGTTCATTTGCGCATTCAGAGGCTAAGGCTGCATCTGTTGACTCCTGTCCTAGAAAGGCATAATGCCTATAGGCGAATTTAACTTTTCCGGTATCTACATAATCTTTAATAAGATTTGGTCCAACCTCCTCGAACCACTGTTTGCAGAATGGACATTGAAAGTCAGCAAATTCTATAATTGTTACTTTGGCGTTTTCATCACCTCGAACAGGCAGATGTCCCACAGAAACATCAACCGGGCCGGTGGGAGCTTGAGTGCCTGAATCTGCGGGCTGTCCTTCCTGACCGGTTTGAACAGTTGTCGATGTGCCGCCTTCAAGATATTGAACTTTTGTTATTAACACCCCAATTAGAAAGGACGCAATAATAAGGAGAACTACAAGTACGGGAATATAGGATTTACTTGAAAATCTTGGTAAAGGGGGTAGAGCGGGAAATTTAAAATTTCTACTGACTTTTCTTGGCATAGAATTTATTTTATAGATTTTCGTTGACAAAAACAATAGTCTTTTGGTATGGTAGATAAGCTTATGGCAGTAGTTTTAACGGATAGTTCATTTGATACAGAGGTTTTAAAGTCGGAAACGCCAGTTGTTCTTGTTGATTTCTGGGCTGAGTGGTGCGGTCCCTGTAAGATAGTTGAGCCAATTGTTGACGAACTAGAGAAAGAGTACGCGGGCAAAATTAAAATCGGAAAAGTAAATGTGGATGAAAGTCAGGTTTCAGGACGCTACGGAATTATGAGTATTCCAACTCTTATGATATTTAAAAAAGGACAACCAGTTAAAAGTATTGTAGGGGCACAGCCAAAAGAAAATTTCAAAAAAGCAATTGATGAAGCGTTAAGCGCTTAGGGTCGCTTTCGTAATTTTCTTGGACTCTCTTCGCGAGCTCCGTCCTTCGAAAATTTCGAAATCTCCCCGCGCTTTTTTGTTGTTTATGATATCCTTAGCTCACTATGTATGACGTAATCATTATTGGTTCCGGTCCTGCGGGACTTACAGCAGCAATTTATACTACACGGGCAAATTTAAAAACTTTAATTATTGCCGGGGCAAAATGGGGCGGACAGCTTCAACTAACAACTCTTGTCGAAAATTATCCGGGATTTCCGCAAGGCATTCAGGGGCCGGATCTTATGACTGCGATGAGGAAACAAGCAGAACATCATGGAGCTGAAATTATTGATCGTGAGTTTTCAGAAGGAAATTTAACTAAACCAAGTGGACCGTTTAAAGTCAGGGCAGAGGACCAAGAGTTTGAAGGAAAATCGGTGATAATTACTACAGGAGCAGATACGAAATGGTTAGAAGTTCCTGGAGAGGAAAAATTAATTGGACGAGGAGTTTCTTCCTGTGCGCCGTGTGACGCCCCATTTTTTAAAGGAAAAAATGTCTTAGTTGTTGGAGGAGGAGATAGTGCTATGGAGGAAGCGCTAGTTTTGACAAAGTTTGCGCAGAGCGTAACCTTAATTCACAGAAAAGATACTTTTCGAGCTTCGGAAATTATGCAAACAAGAGTAAAAGAAAATCCTAAGATAAAAATAATCTTAAATAGCGAAGTTAAAGAAATTTTAGGAGACCAAACTGTAACTGGAGCTAAGATTCTCAACAATAAAACAAAAAAGACTGAGGAAATGTCTTTTGATGGAGTTTTTGTTGCAATTGGACACATTCCCAATTCAAGTAAATTAACTGGAATAGAAACAGATGAAAAAGGATACGTTAAAGTTTATGATCATACCAAAACAAATATTGATGGGGTTTTTGTGGCCGGAGACGTGCATGATTCGCACTATAAACAGGCCGTAACTGCAGCCGGATTTGGCTGTATGGCGGCAATGGACGTTGAGAAGTGGCTTTCCCAAAAAGCCTAACTTGATTTTTAAGTTTCTTCCTATTATGATCAGCTTGTGCTGAATAAGTACAAAGCTAAAATAAAAGAATTTTTTCTTCGATTTCGTAAATATCTTCCGATAATTATTATTCTTCTTGCTCTTCCGGTAACAATTGTTGCAGGACGCCAAATTCAAGATCTTAGAAATTTTGCAGCAAACGAAACTCAAGTTTTAGGTTTTGTTCAAGTAAATCCAGGCTCACTTTCAACAAAGGTAGGAGACAGCGATACTCAAATGTCAGCTCTTGCATATGATCCTGCAGGTCGTCCTATCTGGGCAGATGTGACTTATGAATGGAGTATGTCTTCGATCAATTCTGTGGGAACACTGGGAGCTACATCCGGAAATATTTCAAGCTTTAAACCATTGCAACTTGGTTATGGAGACTTACACATAATTGCACGAATGGGGCCTGCATCAGTAGAAAAAAGTATCCCCGTAATAGTTGCTGATGCAAACGGCGTCACCCCAACCCCTCCGAGCATAAGCCCTACCCCCACATGTTTGTTGCCGGAAGGATGCTCAACAATTACCCCAAAGCCTACTTGCCGTCCAAGGCCATCCTGTCTTGATCAGACTCCAAGATGTGCGATTCCGGAAACTTCCGATATGTGTCCGCCACCTAGTCCTAAGCCCACGGAAACGATTAAAACATTAACTTTCTATCCTCAGGCAGATTCGTATATTAGGAATAATTACCCTTCCACCAACTATGGAGATAGAAATGTGTTATGGATAGATGGAAGCCCAATAGCGGTATCCTATCTGAAATTTAATATAACTAGTTTGAGAAATAAAACTGTCACTAAAGCGACTCTAAAACTTAAAGTTCCTGACATCACGGATGCTAATTCCAATGGCAAATTTAATCTAAAAGTTACTGGAAACTCTTGGAGCGAACGAAACTTAAATTATTCAAACAGGACGGTTCTTAATAAAATGGTCGGATCCTTCAAAAAGCCCAAGAAAGGACAAACAATTTCTGTCGATCTAACTGGTTGGTTGGGAGGATTCCCGCCAGGTGATATAATTTCCTTTGGAATTGATACTGAGTCAGCAGACGGAGCAATACTTAGATCAAAAGAGGCGAGTTCAAAGGATAATAGGCCTGTGCTCATAATAGACTACAGATGAACTTTTTAAACAAAATCAAATCAAGCATTTATTCGCCGGAGTTTTACAAGTCAGTTCGCAAGAAAACAACTGGCGAAGCTTTTAAATATTTCTTAGGACTGGCCGCAATTTTGGCACTTATTCAGTCAGTAATCTCTATCCCAGTAGCAGTTTCAATACAAAAAGAACTTCCTAATTTATCAACGAAGCTCGTTTCTTATTATCCAGCAGAACTTGAGGTAAGGATAAAGGACGGCAAAGCCTCGACAAATGTGGAAGAGCCCTATTTTATAAAAATGCCCGAAGGGGGAGATGAATATGACAATCTTCTAGTGATTGATACCAAGACAGCCTACACTGCAGAGCAGTTTAGTAAATATAGTGCGGCAGCCTGGCTTACGAGAGATACTTTATTTGTTAAGGAACAAAACGGACTAAGAGCTTTTGAACTGACAAAAATCCAGGACTTAACTATAAATAAAACTTTTGTTTCGGGTATTGTAAATAAAATTTCTCCATTTTTTAAACTGATTATTCCGGTAATTTCTATTTTCATATTCTTAGGCCTAATCCTTCTTTATATCTTTAGACTAATTCAGCTTCTTTTTATTGCTATAGGAATCTATTTAGTTGGAAGGGCAATGAATCTAAATTTTGGCTACAAAGAAAGCTATAAAATCGGACTTTTCGCCATAACTCTTCCTCTTATTTTAGATTTAATTCTTACTTTTTCAAAAGGGATTATTAATTTCTCGGGGATACCTTTTTTCTTTACAATAGTTACACTTTTAGTTGTGGGGGTTAACTATTATCAGGCAAAAAGGATTACTTAAAGGCAGGAGGTGAGGAAAAAATGGTTAAGAATTTTGAAAGTATTATTTTATCATCGGGAGACGCGACAAAACTTGCAAAATTTTATAAAGAAAAAGTAGGCTTAAAACAAAGCTGGGACGCGATGATGGGGAAAAATCAAAATGTCTATGGTTTCACGATTGGCAAAATGGATTTAGTTGTAATGGATCATTCAAAAGTTAAAGGAAAAAATAAAAACGGTATGCAAGTAATGTTCAATTTAGAAGTTGACAATATTGAAAAAGATTTTACCAAACTTAAGAGGGCAGGAGTTAAAGTGGTAGCTCCAACCTATCATATAGAGGATTGGGGTTATGTAGCGACTTTTGCAGATTTGGACGGAAACTACTTCCAATTGGTAAAGACCCAAACCTAATTTTTTACAAATATTTTAATGACTAGTCCAGATATGGATAAGAATGGGGATTTTGCAGAGTGGGCAAAATCACTTTCCGTGGGAAGAAATGTAATGGGTTACCCCGAACCGGATATTCCCTGGAAACCCGATGTACCTGAATTTAAACTAGACCCCACTCCTAAAAAATATGGTGAGCCACAAGATCCCGAGCCCCAAGCTTTAGAACAAAATGAAGCTACTTTAATTAAATAATGATTTCTTGCACTTTTGAGAACGGAAATAAGAATAATCTTAGGCATGTAGTAGTAGATAATCTTCTTGTAAAGGGAAATAAAATTCTTCTGGTTAAGCGAGCAAAAAGAGTTCCTTCAGCTGGAAAATGGGGGCTTGTCGGAGGATTTATGGAAAAAAATGAAACTCTCAAAGAAGCGGTAAAAAGAGAAATACTGGAAGAAACCGGCTTCGAAATTAAAAATATAAATCTTCTTATAGTCATTGATCTTCCTTTTAGGTCACCAGACGAAGAGAGGCAAAACGTTTCCTTTGTTTTTTTCTGTGAAGCAAAGGAGAAAAAAGGAAATCCGGATTGGGAATCTACAGAACAAAAATGGTTTGAGTTAGATAATTTACCCAAGAAGGAGGAATTCGCCTTCGACCACTACAAAATGATCGAGATTTACCTTGACTATAAAAAAAACAACCGATCCTTACCTATTTTTCAGAGTCCTATTTGACAAATTCCTCTGTAAGTGTAAGTCTTAAATCAGAAGGGTGGTGAGGCAAATTGTCTTCGATGATGTATTATCGAGTATCCGGAGTAATCTTCGGTGTAGTCGCCCTCTTCCATTTACTAAGAATTATACAGGGTTGGAGCGTTCAGCTTGGCCCCTACGTTATTCCTATATGGCTTAGCTACTTTGGGCTCGCGATTGGCGCTTATCTTTCATATCTGGGCTGCATAAAATACGGAAAATGGATGTAAAGGGGGTGAATGAATTAAATGGATAAAATGATGAAAGAATGCATGAAACCTCATGCATTGGCACATTCAGTAACAGGTGCCGGAGTAGCATTTTTGGTCTTATATTTTGTTCCAAGTCTGCTTACTTATCTATTGTGGGGAGGGGTAATACTCCTTGTTTTAGGAATAGTCTGGGACTACATGACAAATCCTGCAAAATAATATTTTTGTTCGAATAAAAGCTTGACAGTAAATTTAGCCTGTGTTAAGATCGTTGTACAAGTTTCGCTGGGAATCTGGCGGAAGAGATAAAGATATTTATGTTGAAATTCAAAACTATTGATGAACCACCCTGTTGTTAGGGTGTAATTCGTGAGTAAATTCAACTTTTTATTAATCCTCTTTCGTCCAATCTTCGACTAAACTTCGTTTGAAAATTTAATTTTTTGGATCTCTCTTTCGGAGGTGTATGGGCCTGAAGTTTAGCTGGTTGAACGCCTCGTTTGCAACGAGGAGGTAGGGAGTTCGAGTCTCCTCAGGTCCACAAAAGAATAGGGATTAGGTAATAGGTATTAGGTTTTAGCTTGCACACTACAACCTAGCACCTAAAACCTAATTTGAGATGCACTTTGACATGTGAAGAGAAATTAGCGTCTTTAAGTCCCGATTTAATCGGGATAAGCTAATTACTACTCATAAAGCCAATAATGGATGCCTTGGAGATTTTGGCCGAGGAAGGACGCATACGGCGGCGATACTCGTCGGGTAAGTGCCATAAACTTATGATCCGGCGGTTTCCGAATTGGAGAACCTATCGCGTTTTACGCGATGGCCAAATATAAAAAGCTTAACTTTTGTTAGGCTATAGTATTTGGCAGGCAACGGCGTGAACTGAAACATCTTAGTAACGCCAGGAAAAGAAATCACAGAGATTCCCCTAGTAGCGGCGAGCGAAAAGGGAAAAGTCTAAACGGTCGATTCGTCGACCGGGTTGTAGGGCAGAAGACATTCGATGCAGAAATTGATAGCAGAACGGCTCGGAATGGCCGACCATAGAGAGTGAAAGTCTCGTAAGCGAAATTAATTTCTCCGATATTCTGTTCCTAAGTACCATGGGGTACGGTGAAACCCTGTGGGAATCTGGGGCGGCCACGCTCTAAGACTAAATACCAAAATCTACCGATAGTGAACTAGTACCGCGAGGGAAAGGTGAAAAGCACCCCGGAAGGGGGATGAAATAGACCTGAAATTATTGGCTAACAAGCAGACAGAGCTTGTGTGTTGCACAAGAAATCACAAATCACAATGACCAATGACCAATTAAACTTTGGGATTTGGAATTTGGAACTTGGGGTTTCTCGCGCAGCGCGCGAGTAATGTCGTGCCTATTGAAGAATGAACCGGTGAGTTATTGATTGCAGCGTTAGTTTAAGTCGTTCATCGACGTAGACAAAGTGAAAGCATGGCCTAATCGGCCGTTAGTTGCAGTCATTAGACCCGAAACCGGGTGAGCTAACCTTGAGCAGGGTGAATGCTGGCGAAAGCTCAGCAGGAGGCCCGAACTCGTATCCGTAGCAATGGGTTGAGATGACTTGAGGTTAGGGGCAATATGCCAAACGAACCCGGAGATAGCTGGTTCTCCCCGAAATATATTTAGGTATAGCGGAATGTTATAGGTACTGTGGGGTAGAGCACTGAATGAATTCCTGCGTCGCAAGATGTAGGCTTCAATCAAACTCCGAATACACAGTAATTTTTTCATTCTAGTCAGACATGTCGGGCTAAGCTGATGTGTCAAAAGGGAAAAAGCCCAGACTTCCATCTAAGGTCTCTAAATAAAAGCTAAGTTTTGAAGGAAGTCAAAATTCATAGACAACCAGGATGTTGGCTTAGAAGCAGCCATCATTTAAAGAAAGCGTAATAGCTCACTGGAGGATGATTTTTGGCGCCGAAAATTTATCGAGGATTAAGCTTTTTACCGAAGTTGAAGATACTTGTGCGTTGCACAAGAATTTTTAAGTAACAATTTTCAATTTTCATTGAATTTTCATTTGTCCAATTTTTAAAATTAAAAACATTTGAGATTTGATTAGAAATTAGAAATTAGAAATTAGAAATTCTCGCGTAGCGCGCGAGCATGGTAGGGGAGCGTCCTGTTCTGCAGTGAAGGTGTGGCTGTGAGGCCTACTGGAGCGGATAGGAGTGAGAATGCCGGTATGAGTAGCGAGAGCACAGTGAGAAACTGTGCCGCCGAAAGCCCAAGGTTTCCTCCGCAATGTAAGTCAGCGGAGGGTTAGTCGGCCCTAAGGGGGTGCCTCGTTAAAGGGGTATAGCCCGATGGATAAGTCGTTTAAAATTCGACTACAAGATATATGAATTCCAAGGGGAGGACGAAAGTGGAAGAGTTGATCCCGCCAATGGCGGGACTAAGTAGCGAGATAGGACTTCGAGGAAAATCCTTTAGTCTGTTTAATTAAGCTACAACGGAGAGGACCCCGATTTATCGGGAAACAATTCAATAGCTTTCAGTTTCCGAGAAAAGTCTCATTGGCCAGGTGCCATACGGTACCTAGAAAATGTATATTTTACCGTACCGAATACCGACACAGGTGGGCAAGTGTAAGTGCACTTAGGCGATCGGGAGAAAAATGATTAAGGAACTCGGCAAAAAAGCTGGGCGTAACCTTTGGGAGATGCCCTGCCTCGATTAATCTCGAGGCTACAACAAAAGACTACTTAGCGACTGTTTATCTAAAACACAGGTCCCTGCAAAAGCGAAAGCTGACGTATAGGGGCTGACACCTGCCCAGTGCTGGTAAGTCAAAAGTAGAGAGTGATGTTCCAAAAGAATTAAGCTTTTTACTTAAGCTCCAGTAAACGGCAGCAGTAACTATAACTGTTCTATGGTAGCGAAGTTCCTTGTCGGGCGAGTTCCGACCCGCACGAATGGTAGAACGACTGAGTAACTGTCTTAATCATTTACCCGGCGAAATTGAGTTGGCTGTGAAGACGCGGCCTAGTTGTCCTTGGACAAGAAGACCCCGGGAGCTTTACTGTATCTTGGCATTTGAAAGTTTATTTTGACTGTTTAGAATAGGAGGGAGGGAGGTGCCGTCTGGTACCTCCCAATAGTGAAATACCTCTCTTCGGAATATGCAATCATTACCTTATCGCCGCACAAAAATCCGGCTAAGGGACAGTGTCTGGTGGGCAGTTTAACTGGGGAGGTTGACTCCTAAATCGTAACGGAGTTGTACAAAGGTTGGCTAATTACGGATGGAAATCGTAATGATAGTGCAAAGGCATAAGCCAGCTTAACTGCGAGACCTACAAGTCGAGCAGAGACGAAAGTCGGTCTTAGTGATCCTCCGTAGCCTAGTGGTAGGCTCGGAGCTTAACGGATAAAAGCTACCCCGGGGATAACAGGCTGATCGCATCCAAGCGTCCACAGCGACGATGCGGTTTGGCACCTTAAATAACATTGGGGCGCCTATAGAAGTAATTCTATAAGTCTGGTTATTCTACAACGCGTTTAGAGAACGCGTAGAAATAATAAAATCAACTAGTTAATATCGGTGGACTCCTTCGACTCGAACAGTCGCTCAGGACAATACCGAGGGAAGGAGGTACCGTATGGCACCTCCCCCGTATCGACTTGTGTTTGGTTTCAAACGAACACGGATGGAAGTCTCTGTCCGAAGTAACATCGGACAAATCTATAGCTTCCATAATTAGACTAGCTCCTTTAAGTAAAGGAAACTCGAAGCACGAATATCGAAGCTCGAAACTTTTTCGAATTTCGGATTTAGAATTTCGGATTTCCGGTGTGAAGGATGAAGGTATAGTCAATGCACTTAGTAATAAGTCGCGATGTCGGCTCATCGCATCCTGGGGGTGGAGAAGCTCCCAATGGTCTGGCTGTTCGCCAGTTAAAGCGGTACGCGAGCTGGGTTCAGAGCGTCGTAAGACAGCTCGGTCTCTATCCAGGACAACCGTTGATATTTGAGGAGAGCCGTCCCTAGTACGAGAGGACTGGGATGGAGGAATCCCTGGTGTGCCAGTTGTTTCTAAAGAAGCATCGCTGGGTAGCTAGATTCCTTACTGATAACCGCTGAAAGCATCTAAGTGGGAAGCAGACTCCAAGATTAGATATCGATTTGCGCGCAGCGCAAGAGTTTTCAATTTAAAATTTTCAATTTACATTGAATTTTCATTGTTTCAATTTTTCAGAATTTGACCATTTGGATTTGATTAGAAATTAGAAATTAAGAATTAGAAATTCTCGCGCTGTGCGCGAGTGAGATCCCTTCAAGACCAGGAGGTTGATAGGCGGGCGGTGTAAGCATAGTAATATGTTGAGCCTACCCGTACTAATGATCGATAAGGTAGTTTTTATATTTGACGCTATTCTTCTCTTTGTATTTTAAGGAGCAAGGCACCGTACGGTACCTTGCGACGAAAGCAATTTGACATATTAATATATAATAGTACATAGTTTGTGCGTTCGATTTCACTCAGCACTAATACTGAGCGTAGTCGAATGTATTTGTGCTAAGGTTCTTCGGTCTTTAGAGCGGTCTGGAACTACCTTTTTCCATTCCGAACAAAGTCGTAAAACGGACCAGCGTTGACGATACTAGGACTCGTTCCTGGGACAATAGATCAAGGCCGAGGATCGTTAGCACAAACAGTATTTATGAAAACCAAAATTATTAACACCAGATACTTTTACAACTTCTCTTAACGGGAGGTTGTAATTTCTGTTGTGGACAACCTCCCGTAAGGGAGGTTTTTTTGTGGTCTTGAAAGGAGGTGAATTCTATGTCGCCAGAATTAACAAGAGTTAAAAGAGATAGACCAAGAAGATTGGGGGATATCGAACCCAGTGTCGTCTCGAGTGAAACGATAAGCATTCCTGATGTAACTGGTACCCATATTTCTCCTTGGGGTCCGATCGCAATCGATCTAAGTCGAATAGATCCCCATGCGGGAGTTCAATCTGTGGCATTATCGATACCAAGCATGTGGTTACGGGATAGGCAAGTGTTGCTCTCTCCAAAAGGAAGAGGAGGCACCAAGCTTTCGGAAGCAAGTCATTTAATAGTTCAACTTCACGAACCTATTAGAGAAACTAAGGAATGGAAGCGAGAAGTAATTGTTGTTGAAAAAACCAGTGCTCACTTTGTCCGAGACCGCTGGGGTATGCTTACAGATCGCTTGGTCAGATACCCGGAGAAGAAAATAGCTAGATGGAAACGTAGAACATAGCTACAGAAAGCCGCCGAAAGGCGGTTTTTTGTTGAATTGACAATCCCAACCGCTAGTGATACTATTTCGGGCCTATGACAGATGGACCGTTTAAGCCAACTCCGCAATCAGCTGCAAAAGATCGAGAAAAATCACCTTTTTCAAGATACGAAAATTATGTTCTTTCAGCAGGAAAAATGGTGGCAGAAGGCAGGTATCAGGATGCGATCAGGAGCCTTCAAGATCCCGAGATTCCACGACGGTTTGGAATAGGAATTAGGGAAGGGAGAGGCTTGCGTTTATTAAGTAAGCCCCCTTCACATGAGAAACTGCGAGGAATAAGAACTAGGATAGCGTTAAGCTCCTGGTTTCATATAGAACAGCGGGAAATAGAGTTAGGAGAGCTCTCAGCTTCTCCAGGAGTTGAAGTACCGGAAGAACTATGGCATGATGTCGCACTTATTTATCTCCATGAGTGGCTACATGGACTACAGCTTCTAACGGGAGGAAGTCTGACGGATCAGGCTGATGATGAAATTGACATTGGGATTTATCTTATAAATCACGGAATTCCTCTAACTGTAAACTATATAGAGATGGACGGACTAGAAAAATTTCTAGACGTCAAGCCTGAATGAAGCCGCCGAATGGGTGGTTTTTTGTTGGAAAGTGCTATAATTCCTCCATGTTTCCTCTCGTGCACATCTATGCCGCGACCACGATCTCAAAAAAGAAAACACATTTGCTAGTAATTGGCTCGGTTCTTCCAGATCTTGTTTGGGTAAATCGGGACAAATTTCCACCCCAAAATCTGCATGACAGTCTCGATGATTTTTATTCTTACATTGAGAAAAATCATAAAGATATGCTTGATTTGGCTTTAGGCATGAAGTTACATAGTAACGAGGTTGGAGCAGATAAATATAGCCATTTTTATAAAGGGGGATACTCATATGTTAAAGGTAAAGAACTTGCTCCCGATCTATCTAAATTAGTAGATTCAAACAGTGATAAAAAAATGTTTGATTTATCTCATAATTTTATGGAGGCAGCTCTTGATTTGAATTTACTAAATGACCATCCTGAAATAATTGATCTTTATAAAGATTCACTTCATGGCGTGGATTTAAGAATGATTTCGAAAGTATTAAGTGAATATTCAAATATAGATTACGAACTCTTTTTTAAAACTATTCAAACGTTATTTGACGTAGTGAATCCTGAAAACTTAGCCTCTGAGGAGTCTATTTCGAATTTTGTTCTGCCTAAAATGATTAAACTTGGATTTAATCAAGATGTAGACGATCAGAAAGTACTTAGAATTCTTCAAAAAGCTGTTAGAATATCCAGTAAAGATTATAAAGAATTATTTAGCGAGATGCTTGCGATAATGAAAAAGGACTTCTCCGAGTATAACTAATCATCATAGGCGGTTTTTTGTTGACAAACATAGCAGCTGATCCTATAATCTCGGCGTGATAGAAGTATTACCGCCAGAACCAGTTGAGCCGGAAACAGAAGGAAAAGAGCCTCCTTCCGACAAGGTAAAAGTCACCCTGATTATGCATAGAAAAGTGTATGACGAAGCACAGCGCGTAGCTGATTTAAAAAACACAACAAAAACTTATGTAATAAATAGGGCTTTAGGAACAGAAGGGGCAATAACAGACATATTAGAAGTCGGTGACAGGATACTTATCGCAGATTCTAAAGGAAGACCAAAGGGAGAATTAATCTTTCCCTCTTATGAAGATGCCCCAGAGCCTGCTCCACCGGCTCCAGGCCCAAACGTAATTCCCTTTAGGCCAAGAAGATAATCCGTGTTTTTTTGTTGACAAAGCCAAAGTTTCAGATGTATTATATTGCCCCTATGAATGAACGAGCAAGGCCACCGCTAAAAATAAAAGATGCTGGAATTCCATCGCAAGAAATACCAAATCCTCAAGCCGATATTGATCATAAAGTATCAAAAAGAGATCTTATAAAGGAAGATCGCGACGACATAATTAGATCTGAAGGGGAAGGTTTTGGCGCATCGCATCCGCAGCAAAGTCCTGAAGGTCCCAGACTTTGACTTCTTGTTTGATCCTCCAATCGGTGGTATACTTTAAAAATCTATATATGAAAGGAATTTTAATGAGTGGTAAACAACAATTCATCCTCAAAATCATCGACTAAAGCCCGTTCGGTTGGCTCAGGACAAGCAGTCTCAATGGCCGATCTTATGGCCAAAACCCAGACCAAATTCCGCTCTTTTAAAAAAGGCGAAGTATTAGAAGGCGTCATAACCAAACTTACTTCTTCAGAAATTCTTGTAGATATTGGTGCGAAAACTGAAGCCGTAGTTCTTGAAAAAGATAAAGCACTCCTGCGAAATCTTTTGTCCAAGCTTAAAGTGGGGGACACTATTTCTGTAAGTATTCTAAATCCCGAGTCAGACCTGGGGTATCCTGTGGTGTCTTTGAGACGTTTTATGGAGGACAAAGTATGGGTTAAGATCGATAAGTATTTAGCAGATAGGACGCAGCTTGACGTTTTAATTACCGGAATCACAAAGGGTGGATTTTTGGCTAGAACGGAAGACGGAATATCGGGTTTTCTTCCTAATTCTCAGACGGTATTTCTTGAAGAGCCTGCAAGTCTTTCCGGTCAGACAATAAAAGCTGTAATTATTGAGGCTCAAAGAGCCGCGCATAAAGTTATATTTTCCCAGAAAGAGGCGGTAGGGTCTAAAGATTTTGAAAAGGTGGCGTCAGGCTTTAAGACGGGAGACTCTCTTCCTGTAACAGTTACCAATATTGCACCATTTGGACTTTTTGTTTCAGTGACAGGAAAAGATGGAACACAAATAGAAGGGTTAATTCATGTATCGGAGGCGTCCTGGGAAAAAATAGATGATTTGTCAAAAAACTTTAAAGTAAAGGATAAGCTTACGGCAAAAGTAATTGAAATCGACCCGAAAGAAAAAAGGCTTTCATTATCCTTAAAAAGGTTAACTGAAGATACGTTTGGTGATAAGATTAAAGACTACCCTCTTGATAAAAAGCTATCACTTCGGGTAAAGAAAGTATCCGATTTTGGAATAACTTTGGATCTTGAAGAAGGACTTGAGGGAATTATAAAAAAAGAGAAGATCCCGCCCGGCTTTTCAATAAGCGCAGAATCAGAGATCAATGTGACCGTTTCTGGAGTAGACAAGAAAAGACGAAGAATAGAATTCGTTCCGGTACTTAAAGCGAAGCCCATCGGTTATCGCTAGTTATTAGTTATTAGTGACTAGTTACTAGTATCTACTATCTAAAATATGAAATCACAAGTTTCGTTTGTCTGTCAGGAATGCGGTTATGACAGCCCCGAATGGATGGGAAAATGTCCTGAGTGCGGGGAATGGAATACGCTTCGCGAAATAAAGCATGCGTCCATAGCTCCTACGAAGGGATTTTCTCCTGCTCAGAGAGAAGATCTGACGCCCAAGAAATTATCAGAAGTTAAATTTGAGGTGAAAAATAGAATGACAACGGGCTTTTCAGAGCTTGATGGCGTATTGGGAGGCGGAATTGTTAAGGGGTCTGTAATACTTCTTGCAGGAGATCCCGGAATCGGGAAATCTACGCTTCTTCTTCAGTTAGCGATGAAAGCTACTGGCAAAATTCTTTATATTTCAGGCGAAGAATCAGAAGAGCAGGTAAAGATTCGAGCGAAAAGATTAAGCAGTACTGATCCAAAAAATCTTTATTTAATCTCGCTCACCGATACCGATGCAGCGCTTGAAGTAATAGAAAAAGTCAATCCTACCCTTGTGATTATAGACTCAATTCAGACAATGCAGTCTGAAAATTTGACCGGACTTTCAGGAAGCGTTGGTCAGGTAAGATTTGCCACCGCAGAATTTATAAAGGCAGCAAAAACTTTGGGAATTCCCATAATAATCGTGGGGCACGTTACGAAAGAGGGAATGGTGGCAGGTCCCATGGTTTTGTCCCACATGGTGGATACGCTTCTTTTCCTGGAAGGAGAAAAATTCACGAGGACCAGAATTCTTCGCTCTCTTAAAAATAGATTCGGACCAATAGATGAGGTGGGGGTTTTTCTTATGGATGAACGCGGAATGGTAGAAGTAAAGCATCCTGAGCAAACATTTCTTGATAGTAAGAAGGCGGACACGCCCGGTAGTGTCCTCGTAGTCACTTTGGAGGGAACAAGAGCATTCTTAGTCGAGATCCAAGCATTAACCGTGTTCTCAAAGCTTCCTATGCCGCGCAGGGTGGCGTCTGGTATAGACTCGAGACGACTGGAACTCCTTCTTGCAGTTTTGCAAAAACACGGACGAGTGCCTGTTGATACAATGGATGTATACGTGAATGTAGCCGGAGGTCTAAAACTTTCTGACCCCGCTGCGGATCTGGGAATTTGCCTTGCGGTTTTCTCAAGCTTTAAAAATATTTCCCTAGGAAGGTCGGTAGCAGTAGCAGAAGTAGGGCTTTTGGGAGAACTAAGGCGGGTTTCTGATTTTGAAAAAAGAGCGAAGGAGGCAAAAAAACTTGGATTTAAAAACATAATTGGAGCGGATAAATATAAAACTTTGAACGAGGCAATACAAAAGATAAGCAAATAATTTTCAGTTAGCAATTTTCAATTTACATTGAATTTTCATTGTTACATTGATTCATTGATTGAAAAATGAGAATTAGAAATTGTAAATTTTGATAATATGGCAAAACAATCAAAAAATAAAGGAATAGGGCAGGAAGAGGTTCATGAGGAGCATAGAAATCCATTTTCTCCGAAAGTAGTGGCTCAAATCGCAGATGAACTGGCTAAGAGTCTCATACATAGCCTTCCCATGATGCCTCATGCGCCGAGAAGGAATGGAAAGAAGAAAAAGAAAATAGAAAATGGTTATTTCCTGGACACGTCGGCCATTATTGACGGACGCGTGTTTGACGTTGCTGCTCTTGGCTTAATCTCAGGAGTGATAGTTATAACAGAGAGCATACTTTTGGAGCTTAAGCATATCGCAGACTCGCAAGATGTGGTTAAAAGAGAACGGGGGAGAAAAGGGCTCTCGCTTCTCGAGAAGCTAAAGAAAACAAGGGGCATTAAAGTAAATGTAATTTCTGAAAATGGTAAAAATGGTCAGGAAGAGGTAGATGAGAAGCTTATTACTGTAGCTAAAAGCTATAAAGGGAGAATTATAACCTGTGATTATAATTTGGAAAAGAAAGCCAGCATTTCGGGAGTCGTGGCAATAAATATAAATACTTTGGCAAATTTTCTTAAAGTTAAAGCAGTTCCGGGAGAGGCGCTCTACATAAAGCTTTTGCATTTAGGAAAAGATCCAAGTCAGGGAGTAGGGTATTTGGATGACGGGACTATGGTCGTAGTTGAAAGGGCAAGTTCTGATGTGGGAAGACACGTAGACGTTATTGTTTCGAGGGTGATTCAAACTACCGCCGGCCGCATACTTTTCGCTAAAAAAATCTAGTCTTAGCCTCCGGTTGCCACAAAAAATCCGCCTCATCTTACCGTTCGCCTTTCCAGAACTATTCGTTCATGGCTCACGGAGCGATTTATGGCGGACACGAGGGAAATCTTGTGAACTGATAAAGAGATACGAGTATTTACCCCGCATATTTCTATTTAGAAAAGTTCAAAAGAGAGTAGGAGTTCCTGCCCAAAACCCCTACCCTCATCAAAACCTCTAAATGAAATGTGCGGGGCCTGCCTCCCAAATAATCTTTGCCGGTCGGCTTTTCAGAACTGTTCGTTCACGCCTCACGGAGCGATTTAACGGGACAGGCAATACCCGTATCTCCATATCAATCTATAAAAAATCCCTTTTCCGCCTCCGCTTAAAGCTTCGACGAGATTAATAAAATTATCAGACTATATCAACTAAATCGATTAATTTTAGCCTCGAATATTTTTCTTGACAATTAAAATCCTTTGTGTTTATTATCTAATCAATGGCTTTTAGTTTTATTCCTGCCTGAAAAACTAATTGCCTTAATTTAAGAGCATTGCTTTTCGTACCTGAATTTATACAAATCTATGTAACGAAAGCGATGCTCTTTCTATTCTACAATAGAAATACCGGTAATTCCGTTCCCCTCTCAATGAGCTTCTTAAATTGTTCGCGGCCTTGCTTAATCAATACCTCCTGTTTGTAGTCAGAAGCATTCTTTAAATTCTTCTTTTTGAGTCTTAAAAGAGAGAAAACCATATCAATTCGAATTCTACCATAGGTTGTCAAGTGTGTCAATCCTATAGCAATATAAAGCATAAAAAACCCTAGGCCTGGAGTAAAATAGACGTGATTTGGGTTGTAGAGACAAGCTATTCGTTTATTGATAAAAAAATGTGGATAACTTCGGGGATAACTTAAATTTCTTTCAGGAGCGGGGTAAAGATAGATCTTAAAGGAGGCTTTTTATCGGAGTTTGATCTGGTTTTTACCCAAAGCTTCAGGAAGTCAAACCTCTTTCCTATTTTAGCCATATCTAAATGATAGTTATCATGATGCAATCTAAAGTAGATAAGAGGACGCGTTAGATTTACCACGCTTGCGTAATTAGTGATTTTCATGAGCAGGTTTGTATATAGGAAAGGGTATGGTTCATTCTCAAATCTCAGAAGGTCGCGAGGAAGCAAGGCCTTATTTACCATGACAGTTTCTGGCTGGACTGTCCCCGAGGATAGAAGGTTTTTCTCGATTTCTTCCTGTTCATGGGGAAAGTAGCTTTTATCGATTACCTTCCCGTTCTTATCGATAAACTTACACTGTGCTCCTACTGCCGCTACTTTTGAATTCTCAAGCAGGTGTGATACTTGGGATTTAAGCCTGTGGTAATAGTTAATGGAATTAGGGTCCATGAAAGCTATATATTGTCCCTTCGCGCGTTTTAAAGCTCTATTAAGGGTAATTGACAGCCCGTATCTGTTCCTGTTTTTATAGACTCGAAACCTTTTATCTCTTTTTCTGGTTTTTTGAAGGATAGCGTAGGAGCGATCTTTTGATAAATCATCCACTGCAATTACCTCAAAGTTTTTATAGCTTTGTTTTTTAATTGTTTTGATGCATTCTTCCAAATATTTCTCTGCGTCACAAACGGGAAGAATAATAGAAACTAAGGGTTTTTTATTCATAATTGGGAATTTATATCCTAGGTGATGGACAGAGGCTTAATCTTTAAACATATTATCAAATTCGCCCTTTAAAGTCAAATCTTGCGCCTTGATTTATATGATTTTATTGTGAGAAATATTAGCGTTGTGAAGCTAAGAAGTAGTCCCAAATATTCAAGGTATTGAGGCCAGTAAACAATTACGATTTCTCCCTTGTCATCTCCGCCCAAAACCCATCCGTTAGCCCAATTATTTACCAAAACATGATTTGAAATTTCTTTTCCAAAAAAAGGAAAGATTGGAGCCAGTAAGGAGTTTGCCTCGTAGGCTTTCCATCCCTTGTCATAAGATTGGGAAAGAACCAGAACTCCGCTGCTTGAATTTTGTGATAGTCTGACCGAATAAAGGCTTGGGTTTATACGAGATACATTTTCTACATAATAACGCTGTGATTGGCCTGGAGGATTTCCGCTATACAGCTCAATTCCATAAGCCAGATTATAAGGAAAGGGAATAAGATGTATTGATTTAAGATCGTTTACGCTTGGCGTGCCCTTTATAGAAAAGTTATTTATATTGATATCAAACTCTTCTCCTTCTCCTCTGGGCGGTATAAGAAAATATTCCTCTTTGAAAGGTTGGGATGTAGTTAAATGGGCAAATATGTCACAGCGGCCTGTCGTAATGTTATTTACACACATTCTCATTGGTAGCCCTTTAACATTTCTTGACACTACTGAGATAAGATAGGATTGATTTGGACTAAGGCTATCATAAGAGAAGTGATCGCAGTAAGAACCTTCTTTCGATGAATATCTTATGAACTGACCGGAGGTATCTTTTTCTATATTTTTTTGATTTTGAGGTGCTCCTCTTGGACTGGCAGGCGGACAGTCTCCTCCTGTTACCGGAAATTTAGTAATATCTTGACTTAATTTTTCATCACCTGAAAAAGGAATAACTAAGGTATTTGCTTTATCTATTGTGTAGCTTTCCGACAAAGAAGCGTCAATAAGCTCTTTGGGTATTTTTATTGAATACAAGGGATTTGCTATTTTAAGAGATATCTCGTTATATTCTGCTTCAATTTGCTTTCCGGGTAAAAAGGTTGCGTCAAGAATAATTTTTAGCTCAAGATTATCTATTTCCGATATTTTTATCTCATGTAATGCAGACACGGTTTGGGAATTTTGTTCTTTTTCAATTTTCTTTGGAAAGTAGGATAGACATTTTAGACTATTCTTTGGAGTTATACATAAATAAGGAGGCTGAATGCCTTTATAATTATAGTCAATATTAAGAAGTAAATTCGCAAGTTCCTCACTAGGGTTAACCTCTAAATTAGGAAGAATTTGCCGAAGTTGAATAGCAAAGCATAGTTTAACTTCTTCTCCAAAAAGCGATAAGCTGTTTTTGTCGGTAAAATTTATCCCGTAAAGCGGTTTTTTTGTGTCCTGACAAGGATTTAGAAAATAGGTTATGTTAGAGAAGTCGGGATTTATATTAGCTTCGTTTTTGTCTTCATAAACAGTAATAAAATTGTCTTTATTAAGCTCCATTGAGATTTTACCGAGCGAAAGAGGAGTATCTTGTGGAAGATTTTCTGTCAGAAATTTATTTTTATTTATACTTAATATCAAATCCTCCTTGCTTTCAATTTCAGAGGTTATTGGAAGAGAAGAAACTTGACTGTTTTTAATAGGAAAGCGAGGGTATAGACTCAAGCTGACTCTAGAGGCATTTTTATTAGCAATTAAATCAAAAGAAAAAGTTTCTCCTAGCGTTTTTAAGCTAGGAATTTCTAAATTTCTATTAACATTATCTTTAAGCGCTAGGCCTAGCTGTCCATCGGAAACTTTAAGTGGAAGGATAACTCGGTCATGGTTATCAATTAAATTCCTTAAAGGTATCTGTACCTGATTGTCCAATTCTTTTCCGAAAGTTATATAGTCGCCGTATTTTGAATAAGCAAAATCTTTATAGATTGCTTCGGCTTTAGGCGAGACGCTTATAGGCTTGTTAAGCAAATAGGCATAGCTACCTAAGGCTTGATTTGTTTTATAGACAGAGAGCTTATCTCCAAACTGTCCGGTTTTTTTAAACTTAAGCTTATTCTCAAGTAAGTCTAAGGTCTCGG
>Ga0209727_1001227_pt1 | contig 22056 bp, 28 predicted proteins | sample RifGroC1_FD_183995 | JGI IMG/M metagenome (GOLD analysis project Ga0209727, IMG submission 183995) | Groundwater microbial communities from Rifle, Colorado, USA - Groundwater C1 (SPAdes) (version 2) | ecosystem: Environmental > Aquatic > Deep subsurface > Groundwater | place: Rifle, Colorado...
CAGCTGGAACGCGATGAACGTCGGAGCCTGTTGTCGTTGCTTTCATCCGGCAACGCACGGATCTCTACTCCCATGCCCAGAGAAGCTTGAGTTTGGGTTGTCTTGTCGTTGCTTTCATCCGGCAACGCACGGATCTCTACCTTGAACCATCCGTGGTCGTTCTGATCGTCGATGCAGTCGTTGCTTTCATCCGGCAACGCACGGATCTCTACCTGCCTTGCAGGTTTCCGCGGCTCACACGCCGCGGCTCCATTGAAGCCTTTCATCCGGCAACGCACGGATCTCTACGTAGCTGGCCAAACAGACTCAGGAAGTCCAGGGCATTTGAAGCCTTTCATCCGGCAACGCACGGATCTCTACCCATCCCGCCGAGCGAGGCCGGCTCCGCAAAGCTGTGGTCGTTGCTTTCATCCGGCAACGCACGGATCTCTACCGGAAGGCGGTGAAGTAGGGCCATGGCCAAGCCTGCTCCCGTCGTTGCTTTCATCCGGCAACGCACGGATCTCTACATCTCTACGCGACCGTTGAGCCACTCGTACGCCGTGATGTCGTGCAGTCGTTGCTTTCATCCGGCAACGCACGGATCTCTACCTCACATGTACGTTGCTGAGCGCGTTCAGGCCAAGGACGTCGTTGCTTTCATCCGGCAACGCACGGATCTCTAACTCGCTCGGCGCCGGCCTGGACAAGCCAGCCCCGCACAGGTCGTTGCTTTCATCCGGCAACGCACGGATCTCTACACCCATGCGCTCAACCCTCCGAAAAGGCTCAGCAATTATCTCGATTCGCGAGCGCGAGCCTCGCAGTGTACTGCACCCGAGATTCCCTCGGTTGTGGCGTAGACCAGTGCCTCTGCACCTCGTGGGTAATATTGGGGATTTCCAATCTCGAGCGCTCCCTAGTGAGGGCTTGCCAGTCGCAGCGCTCGAACCTCTCCGGCGCGTCGCGTCGAAACAAATTCCGCGCGTAGTTGGCGTCTCGATCCAAAGGGACACCGCATCCCTCGCAGGCCAACCAGAGACGAGACTCGTCGCGTCCCGCGTAAAGGTCCACGTCAGGGTGGACGGCGCAGTACCGGGACGCGTTTGTGGCATCAAGCGTCACTACCTCCACCCCCGCCTTCCGCGCCTGCCACTCAATCTCGTCGCGCAATCGTGTGGGGGCAGCGATCGTGCGCAGATGACGGGCGGGCAAAGGCAAATCCTTTGTGCGTTCCTGGATGTCTGCCCCATCAAGAGCCCCCAGCACAAGACGAGTGCTGGACCCGACAATCTGTCGTGCGACGCGGATGTACAGATCCTTCCGGCGGCGAAGAAGCGTGCTACGGAGTCCCGAGAACCGCGCGCGGCCAGCGCGCTCTCCAAAGATCTCGGCCGCAGCGGCGGCTTCGCAGTTCCGCGCCAGTAGTGCTGCGTGGGTCTGCTCTCCGAGGTGCTCGCCGTACGCCCACCGCCGCGAGTCAGGGTGCTCAAACAACTCCCGGGTACTCCTCGGATCGACGCCTAACCGTGCGGCTTCGGCGTTACGCAGGAGACGGAGGTGCGCCTCAAGGGACCTTGAGTATCGCCACTGTAACACATATTCCTCCGGGAGTGTAACGTGCCACTCCCGCCCAAGGTCGTCGATCCCTGCGAGCACACGGAGCCCTTCTGGCGTGTGACGCCACCCCAGCCCCGCGTAGAGCGTGCGCTCCGATGGGCAGCGGATCACCGAACGAAGCGGTTCCGCGGCGACCGAGAGTACGACACTCCACTCGTACGGAAATCGCCGGCCAGGGATCCGTTCACGCACAACCCGGACACCTTTGATGAGCGCCTCCTTCGGCGGCTCCCGATGTACACGAATCGGGATCCTAAGTGTCGCGCCAGAGTCGATTGAGAACTCGAGCAGGGCCCAGCGACGGGTGGCACGACGGAGTGTATAGGGTTGGATCTTCACCCCCCCGTACCCTCGTTCGGAGGTCAGAGCGTCCCACGTCGCACCCGTCAGCGTGCCTCCCTCGATCTTCCTCCGCTTGCGGTCGGGCACTTCTACCCTTACCCCCCCGACCGTCTGCGACTGCAGCTGGCGGTAAAGGCTCTCGCGGGAGGTGAAGGTACGAGGGCGTGGATGCTTCTTCGCCCGAATCGACTTCCAAAGGGAGTCGTGGAGGTCGTTGCAGTCCGCCCAGTGCAGGGCGGGATACTTCCGAGCCTTCCCACAGGCGAGTGTGTAGGTCGCGCGCTGCGTCTCCTGCCAGATGGTGCGAATCTGTGCCTTGATCTCCGCGCCGAGCTTCAGCTCTCGGATCTTCGTCCAGAGTGCCGCGCGAGTCGACTTGAGCTGAGCCAGGATATCGCGCCATGCAGCGCGCTCCTCATCCGTCTGTCTCGGTTGCGCATCGAGCGCAAGGTCAAGGGCATCGACCTCGGCGTAACCCGATTCGATCTCCGGGTCCGCCGCGGAGTACAACTCCCTCTCGCGAACTCGAGCCTGTCGATAGACCTCGACCAGATCGTTCCAGAGAGCCCGTCGATCGAGGAAGGATTGCTCGTGCCTCTCGGTCCATTCAAGAGGTTTCTTCGCCCCATACTTCTGAGCGTACAACTGGTGACCCTCCTTTCCAGATATTTTTACTCCAGCTGAAACGGTTCGTCTAGGTCAATCGAGGATCGTCTCGTAGCCGTCACTCTTCTCCGTGGGGGTTCGCCATCACGCCCCTCTTCGCACCCGTTCTCGAGCACGATACGGGCGTCGGGCAGGACGTGGTGCCGGAGGTCCCGAACCACCTCGGCCGTCAGTCGTGGGTGCGGCGCGCTTCATGACTTCTCCTTCCGCTGCGCGCGAATGGTGCCTGGCACGCTCTTGCCGTCGAGCCCAGCCATGTACATCCGCGAGCCGCAGCGGTAGAAAAGGAACTCGAGCGTGCCAGGCACCATCGCGCCGTCATCCTTGCGAACCTGCGACATGCGGCTCTCGATCACGTGCTTCTCGCTGCAGGTCTGGCAGATGATCTCGTCGCCGGCCTTCATGCGAGGAGCTCGCTCCAGCTCCTCGTTGCTGATCACCGCGAAGGGGATCTCCTCGTCGTCGCTCACGGCTTCTCCTTCAGCAGCGCGTCCATGATAAACGAACTGATCTTGTCCTGGGCGGCGCGCAGCGCGTCGCCGAGCACGTGCATGGTCTCGGTCAGGTAGCCGTCGCTCACGTCGCTGGACATCGGCTTGTCGTTCACCTCGTCGCCCGGGATGCGGTGGTTCATGAGCTGCATAACGTAGAGCTTCGGCACCCTGGCGAGTGTGGCCATGTTTTTGAACGTCTGACGCAGATCGTTGCCGGTCTTGCTCAGCACGGTCTTGCGCTCGCCATGGTCGATGATGTGGCCGGTGGACGACTCAGCCGGGAAGATCCAGAGCTTCGACTGCTTCGGGTAGAGCAGCGCTCCGGCCGCCTTCACGCGATCGAGGCAATCGAGCATGGGCCGCGAGAGCGGGATCCAGAAGGCGCGCTCCTCACCCCCCTTGGGCCTGGGGAAGTAGAGCGCCCTCCCCTTGAAGTCCACGTGCTTCCACTGCGCGGACCGGAGCGCCCCAGGCCGCGAGCCCGAGAGGAGCAGCAGCAGATGAAGCTCGCGCCGGATCGGCTTGAGCTTGAAATTCTCCTCCAGCTCCTGATGCCAGGCCGCGAGGCCCTCGACGCCCAGGCCCGTCTGGCGGCGCTTCTCCTTGTGCCAGATGACGCCGAGCGTCGGCTCCATCTCGAGCGTCAAGCGCACGTGGGACTTGCGCGCGTGGTGGAAGATGGTGCGCAGCGTCCCGAGCGTGCGATTGGCGATGTACTTCCCGCCCATCTTCTTGCCATGGACGATCCTCTTCTCGGTCAGCGCGTTGTGCCGATCGATGGCCATCTGACGCGTGATCTTCTCGAGCTTCAGGTCGAGCCAGTCTTGGAGGTGCAGCTCCACTGCGACCCGCACGGCGTTGAACGTGTCCTGCGCACACTCCTGGCGCTCGAGGTAGACCTTGTAGCTCTCGTACGCCTCGTGCAGCGTAGGACCGACGCGCGCGGCGGGCGGGGCAAGCGCTTCGTGCCGCAGCTCGAGGATCCTGCGCTGCGCATCCGCGCGCGCCTTCGTCGCCGTGATGTGGCCGACGTGTCCAATGACCTCACTGACCGTGCGACGAGTGCCGCCCGAGCTGATGTCCACCTTGATCATGTACGTCTTGCGGTGCGTGCCGACTCTGAGCATGAAGCCCGAGAGCTTGGTGTCGCGCACCTGGTATCGCTGACCCTTCCCAGCGAAAGGGAGCTTCTCAACAGTCGCGTCGGTGAGGGGCATGATCTCAACCATGGGGGTCTCCTTCATGAAACCAATCGGCAGGGCGCTGACAATCTGGACCGGAGATCATACACCGACACCTGCGTCTGGACCGGATTTGGACCGGACCGCTTCCCGTTTTGCACTCGTACGGACACTCGACGAGACGGGGTGGTACTCGTATACAGAATCGCCGGATCCTTTTGATTTTCCAGGCGTTTCCTGTCGACGCTGGCGTTGCTTGGGTCCGTTCGTCGCTCTCCAGGAGCTAGTTCGGGACCAAGAGGTCGTCTTCGTAAATTCCCTTTAGATTCAACAAGTTCGACGACTCGTCCAGCGCTTGGAACGGAGATTGGAACGGACCCACATGGGCAAGGTTGTAGACGAGGCGCTCATCCCAGTCAGCGGCCACATCGAAGAGAACCTTCCCTCGACGTGGGGTCACCTTGTCATCGCCGTTCAGAACTACAGCCTCGGCGGCCACGAGATGGGGATCGCAACAAATATGATGGTGAAGGACGTGATCTACGCACTCCGCACCATGGCGGACCAACTCGAGGCGAGCGACGCGTCGGTGCGGCTGCAGAGGCAGACATGAAGCGTCGCTCGCGCTAGATTTGCCTCCTATCGGGGTGTAGCACAGCTTGGTAGTGCGCACGGTTCGGGACCGTGAGGTCGAAGGTTCAAATCCTTTCACCCCGACCAATTCCAGCCCCCCAAAGGAACATCGATGCCCATCGGCGGAGGGAAGTACGACCGAGAAGTCGAGAAGATCATCCAGGAGGTCGAGGGTGATCTCGTACTGCTCCTAGTGGTTGGAGGGAAGCGAGGGAACGGCTTCTCGGTTTGCGCTCGGCCACCGGAGGGCTTGCGCCACATGGCTGCCCTCCCCGACATCCTCGCCTACTGCTCTGGGGGAAATTCGGGAGGACGTCGAGAAGATGCACCTCAACACATGACGCGTGAGGACCCACGATGACCGGCGACAAGACAAAACCGGAAGAGTTGCGCATCACGGTCGCCCTCGTCGGCCGCAAGGTCGGGGAGTGGTTGCTGAGCATGGCAATCTTGATCCCTGTGGTCTGGGCCATAACGGAATTCCCTTTGCTCAAACTCTTGGCAGGACTCGTCGGCGTCGTCTTCGGCACGCTGGCCCTCTACTGGATCTCCGTTTTCTGGATCACGCTATGGAGGGGGATCTACGTGCTGCTCTCAGAGCTCCCACTCCTGGCATGCGTCGTAGCGCTGATTGGGATCGGTCTCCTCGGTTGGCAGACGTTTGCACTATGTCTCCTCGGGCTCGTGCTGTCGGTCGTGTTCTGCACCTCGGTCGTAGCCATCGGGACATGGCTTGAGAGTGTGACATGAGCACCCCCAAGGGAGATGAGGAGGAGGTCGCCCAGTACGTGGGGGGACTGACGAGCGCCACGCTCCAGGGCGTCTTCCGGGACGCGGGGAAGAACCCATGACACCCCCCGAACGACCTCGCGAGTTCATTGAGAAGCTCCAGACGTTTCTCGATGAACACATGCCAGCAGACTGGAAGATCGCTACCATGCTATTGCTTCCTGAACCTGGGATCGAGGGCAAGTACCACCTCTTCCCCTTTGACGACATCAAACCTCGGGATCTCGTGATCATGGCGGTGGGGAAATGGTACATGGGGCTGCTGACTGGGTCGGAACACATCGACGAACTTCGGAAACTCAACGAGGAGACAGATGAGTGACCTCCCCTGCTGCAGGACCGCTCAAACGTGCGTAGGCTTCGACTGCCCATGCCCGTGCCATCGATCCCTGGAGTGGAGTTCGGCCATGATGCACTGGTTCGGCCCCGAGTCCTGGGGCACACCCGTCTGTTTTACGAATCCACGCGCGAAGATCCCAGTAGGCGAGCAGTGCTATCAGTGCGAGGAGCTGATCCAGGAAGGCGACGAAGGCATACTCTTCCCCACCGAGATGCCCCCGCTGGTCTTCCACCGTTCCTGCTTCCTCCGTCACCTGGGAATTCTATGAACGACCCTGACGCCGCCCAACCACTCCCCTCAGATGAGATCAAGCAGCTGATCCTCGAGATCGTGCAGGACAAGCAAGGCTGCAAGGTGACCGAACTCCTCGTCGAACTAGCTCGCCGTGTACAGTCCTACCTCAAGCTGCTCTCTCTCCTCGAGCAGACCAAGGCGGGCGGGCTGACCCAAATGGTCGACGAACTGGTTGCTAAGGATCAGCTCATCGCAATCGAGTACAAGCTCGCCTCCATGCCCTATAAGACAAAGACATTCCTCCTGCCCGCAGGCACCCAGATCTCCTATGAACGACCCTGACGCCGGCAGCCTCTGCTTTCTCTGCCGACACGGCCTTGCAGTCGGGAAGGACCCTGATAAGGGGTGGATCCACGTCGACAGCGAGGCGTACAAAGAGATCGGTGACTGGGCAGTCTACGAATGCCGCGCTCCCGAGGTCCACGACCGTTGGCTCCGACGCGAGGAGATCCTCGAAGTGATCAAGAAGCAGGACGCCACGTTCAAGAAGTTCGCCGACTCGTGAACGCGTTACATCTTCGGATTCTGACGAGGTTCTTCCAGATCGCCGAGCCGGCTCACACCCTGATCGGTCTGACACGTGAGCAGTACCGCCTCCTCACCACGGAGGTTTGGCAGGTGTGCGCAGCGCACGTGAAAAGCGGTCGCGTTACGCAACGAGGTAGGGATATCCCCCTGGAGAACTCGATCATGTTCTGGTGGAACTGCGGCCCCTGCATAAACGACATGGAGAAGGATCCAGATGGGAGCGGCGTCTGGGCGAGCGGATGGACGCCATGGGGCTTCCAGATGGTCTGTCAGAAGCACGGCAACGTGAGGCACATCGACTTTGAAGGCCAGAGCCACCCGAGTCGTGGCGACCATCTGATCCTGATTGATGCGCTCACGGGGGAAACCGTCCCTAAGTAAACGTTATACTCATAAGACGAAGGCTTGATAAAAGCCTTGTCCTCAAATTCAGCTTGGATGTGCCTCTCCCTTCGGGACCGAGGAGTCCTGCACAAGGAGAAGTACACCCAAATTGTCAAATTCCGTTCGTATCCGTTGGCGTTCCGGGCCCCTTAGCCCAGGACGCGATGCCAACGGCAGCCCTGTACAAAACAAGGAAATGGTCATGGGTCGGATTGTCGTTACCGCCTTCAATGGTGGTGGCGAAGCTCTGACTCCGACCGACATGGGGCTCGAGAGCTTCGACTACCTTCAGATGGGCGTCGAGGAGGGTGTAGGCAGCAAGTCCGGCGAAGCCCGTACGGCCGTCTACTCCCATACCGCTCAGGAGTTCTATGTCTTCCAGTCCGGTGGCACTGCTAATACCAGTGCGAAGGATTGGAACGTATGGTTCAACGCAGCTGGCAACAGCCTGCGCGCTCCGCAGTTCCTCTAGTCCTCAAATGATCACACGGCTTAGCGTGTGATCCACATGTGCTCACCAAAAGAAAGGGGACCTCTACTCTCCCCGAGTAGCAGGTCCCCTACTATTTTCTAGTGGATTACCACTGCAAAGATTGCGGTATCAAGTTCCGCCACAAGTCCTTCACTGGAAGACCTCCCGTACGCTGCCCACGGTGTAGAGAACGCGTGAAGGAGATTTGGCGCACGTCTCAAAAGGAGAAGAAAAACAAATAATATGGCTTCAATCACCAAGCCGGACAGGAGTCTGATTGCGACTCTGGGTCCGCTGTACCTCGAGTTCTTGATCGTCACGTCAGTAAGCAACGACGACACGATCACGAGCAAGCTCATCAATCCAAGTGGTGCCTTCATGGTGCCGCTAGGTGACGCTGGGAACACAATGAACTGTTCCGCGTCGGTGTCGGGCAAGACGATCACGCTCCGTGACCCAAGCTCCGCGTCCACGCATCTCGTCCTCGTCATTGGGAACGCGCTGACCTAAGCCCATGAGTGAGCGCACCGCCGCGCTCGACTACACCACCGAGAAAATCAGGGACATCCCTGAGTGGAACCTCGAGCACAAAGGCTGGGCGCCACAGCGGTTCAAAAGCAAGACCTCCAGCTCGGAGACCCACTTGCTCTACCGAACCGCGCGCCTCCTCGGCTCTGGAAACTACGCCGACGTGGGTGTCTATCGTGGGGCCTCCACCGCGTGCCTCGCAGCAGGGTTATGCGATGGAGGTCATCACGGTACGATCTACGCTGTCGATCTCTTCGCTCCTCTCGTCGTGGGTGAGGGGGAGTCTGACGAGTATGCGCATTGGTGCGACAACGCAGACACTCCCCAACTCCTGCGCCACCACTTCGACGAGACCTATCCCCACATCCAGCTTGCGATCTGTGAAGGCGATAGCTCCAACTTCGGCTTCGCTCTCGAGGTCCCGTTCAGGTTCGTTTTCCTCGATGCAGATCACTCCTACGAGGGCTGTGTTAGGGACTACATCGCCTGGGAACGATTGATCGAACACGAGGGCATGCTGGCGTTTCATGATACCCACCTCCCAGGTGTCGCTCGAGTGATCGACGAGATCGATCCGTGGTGGGAACTCGTGCACCATATCTACAGCACCAAGATCTTCAAATGTAAACGGTAGTCTTCTATGTGCGAGACACCATCATTCCCAAGGACTTCCGACCAGGGCTCCGCGTCCGCGCGCTCGAGCCCGGTCTTCATCTTCCATGTTGGTTCGTGGACGACATCAAGGGCATCGACGAAAACCTCCACTTCGTATGGCACCCCTACAAGGTGCTCTACGATGACATCGTAAACGCAGACGTAGGGAGCCTGGAGGATCCTCGCTACTACATCGGTCGGTACCCAGGTCTAGGCGAACAGGAGATCTGGGGCTATCCACTCACGAACAGTGACGGCTCTCCAGCGATCGACGCCGCTTGGCATATCTGGCGCTTGTGTCGTCCCAACGGCTGGGCGCATATCCTTCGCATCGACGAGACCCATGAGCGATGGCTCAAGTTCTGCGTGAGCCGCCTCTTCCTCGCGGACCAGGTCTCTTCTAAGTACGGGCACCGTGCGTGGAACTTGTACCAGCGGGAGGAGCAGATGGTCGCCCGTCAGAACAAGATCTCTGATGTGAATCAGCTTCTGATGGACACCACGGAGGAGAACAAGTGGCTTCTAAAGGAAGCCATGAGTAACTTTGAACGTGGCTTGATCAAGCCAACAAATCCCACGAAAGAAACTATCGCCAGCTTCGCCAATCAAACGAACCACTCTCGTCTCGAGCGCCCGTTGACGGATCGCGAAGGCGGACTCATCTTGCCTGACGAACTCTCGAGGGGTGAATAGACCTTGAACCCGCTACTGCACTGCCCAAAATGCGACAGTACCGACTACGAAGAGACTTGCGTTGGCGACCTCACGCCCTCTCCTCACGTTCACGACCCGGGAGAACATGCATGCAGTGCAAGCATACGTGGGTACACAATATGTCCTGTCTGTGGATTCACGAGGGGTAAATGATCCGCCACATTGGACCGACTCTCTATGAAGACGTGCGCTGGGTCATCCATGGTGAGCACGTCAACTACAATCTGGTCTGCACTACGTGCGGAACTCCCACCAGGAGATGGACCGCGGCCGAGATCCCCAGCGCGGCCGAGGACATGTGGCATAGCACGGATGGCTTCAAGAGCGGGAACTCCGGGTACTTCTACAGCTTCTGGAATCGCGAGTTCCGCGTCTCGTTCCCAGACTGTGGGCACCAAGAACTGAAGTACGATAGCGAGGTGCTCGAACACTACTACATTATTGGTGCGCCGGGAAAGTGATGCTTCTCAGATGTCGATTCTGTAACCGGACCTACAAACCAGATCGCTGGACCCACGAATCCTACTGCCCCGTGAACTGCACACCCCTTGGGGATCTCGCCTTCCTCGAACGTCAGCCCTGCTTCTACACGCTATCGCCTGTAACCTACTATTGGGGCCAGAAAGGAAACGTCGATGACGTTTGAAGACCGGATAGCGTTGCTTCCTCCTCGAGAACAGCGACGTGTGATCCGACGTGGAACCAAGTCGCTCCAGTGTGAGCAATGTGGGGACGTCTCCTCGAACTGGACGGCCTTCGAGATCCTGTGGGAACACACCGAGGGCTGCTTCTACACCCCAGCTTTTTGGTTCCGGGTCTGCTTCCACGTTTGCGGGCACCACCAGGACAACTCGGGACTACCGATCTGGTAAATCCATTCGGTATTCTTTAGAGAGTGGAAGAGCGACGTTGCGCCCATTGTGGCTACCAGCTCCAAGGCTGCCCGAACTGTAAGCAGAAGCTGGACAAAGCGAAGCCCTCGTACACACCCGAGGGTCACATGATGAAGCAAGTTACGAAGCCCACGAAGCGAGGCAAGATCAACCCGATGCCGTCTCGCTAGGAGACCTTGGCCGAGTACACGACAGGACTCCCGTCTCAGAGTTTGCGACTTCGGAACTGGCCCGCCGGACGCATCAACACCCTCCGATTAGCCGTCCAACGTCTCGAACTTGAAGTCAACCGTGGCCTGGGCAGCCGCGTCCAGCAAAGCCGCCGCCGCAGAATCAGTGACCAGGTTCCCTTCCCCCTGAACCTCGAAGCCAAGCCAGGCTTCCGCCAAGTTGAGATCAACATCGGCGCTGCTCCTGGACTTGGTGGCCATCCCCGTCGTCAGCTTCTCTTCTACGAGATCCATCACGACAGCTCCCCCGCCTTCCCTGACCCCACAATCATCGAGACCGCGCAGACCCATATCGTCCTCGGCGGACTGGCGCTCGGCGAGATCCGCAGCTTTCGAGCTCGTGTCATCAACACCTACAACGATGCCTCCGTGTGGACGGAGACCCGCACGGTCCGCGTGGCGCAGAGTCAGATCCAGCAGACCGGCCTCCCTGATGCGGACGTCCGACTCCTCCACCCCGTGGGCTCGTTCCAGACCATCATGGAGGCGACCTACCAGCCCGTCGAGGCCATGGCTTCCATCAACGCCCACATCGCTGTCTTGGGTCCGCACTTCGACATCACGCAGACGCGGAGCGGTGTCACACGCGACATCTTCCGGGGAGGACCTGCGACGGTGCAGTGCCGCTGGAGGATTGGCGTCTTCAACGAGGAGACGCAGACGTTCCAGGTCGCTGAAACTGGACAGCGTGCTCTTTTCAGCGTACGACCCGGCTACTCGCCGGCCAGCACCAACGCCCAACGTGCGGCAGCTCGGAACCCTCTCGCCTTCGGCACGATGATGACTCCCTGGTACAAGCTTCCAGCAGGCTCGCTCGCCCAGGTCCAGCTCCAGGCAGCGAAGTGTCCTGGCAGCGAATGGCTCGGTGCACAGCGCGAGCGAGGCATCCTCACCACCGACCCCGTGGTCTTCATGCGCGGGGGCCAAGTCATCGAGGTCTTAGAAGACGCTTAAATGCCTCGAAGAACTAGCGGCCTTGGGTCTGGCAAGGTCCCTGTCCGTGCGCTGACTGGGCTCCTCCGAGAACTCGACCCTACCACCAAGAACACACTGCTCTCGAGCTTCTCTGACGCGGAGTCGCTCTTAAACTTTCATAGCCGCTCGGTACCCGAGCGTCAGCGGCGCCGCCGCATCAGCGGTCTCGTCAGCAAGATCGCTCTCACGGGGCAAAGCAACCTCCTGGGTGGGTTTCTCGAGTGGCAACGGCTGGACGATCCCCGTATCTCCATGTACGAGGCGCAGATCTCCGACGACGATATCTTCTCTAATCCCGAGACCTTCACCGTCCTCGAGACGTTCCTCGCCCTGGAGAACCTCCGCACGATCAAGTTCGCCCGCGTACGTGGCGTACAAGCGAACGGCACCTGCGGCCTCTGGTCCAACACCGTCCGCATCTCCCCCCGTACCTCTTCCCCTCTCGTCTACAGCCTCGACTTCTACCAGCGCTACTTCGGGGCGGAGCCGAGGCTCCAGAAGCTTCTCCGCTACAGTGGCGGACTCTCTCACCACGACTGGGACCATCCGCGCTTCTACCAGGTCTTCAAGGGGGACTTCTACGTCGATCGTCTCGTCGGTGCACTGACAGCGTACGGCTACATCTGCTCTCGTCTCAAAAAGTACGCAGACGGCGGTACCACTCCCTGGGATCGTGTGCGCTTCAAGGTCGATGGCATCACACGAATGGACGGGTACTTCCCGCATTGGACCTCCGTCCCACACGCGAGCAATTTCAACGAGAACGACTACCACCGCACAACGGGTGAGAAGATGACCTTCTACATGCAGGGGGGGTACACCGCGGCCTTTGGTCCGTACGCCGTCACGATTCCGAACACCCTCAACGGGCTCGGCCCGAACGATCCTCATTCAACCGTACAGGTGGACACGGTCGACGGAGCGTTCTATTGGTACGACGTCAACAATGCGCGGCGAGCGAGTCGCTACGACGAGGGTCAGCTCACTCGGTACAACGACACTCTCCCAGCTCACGAGGCCCACTCGGACCAGATCATCGAGGGGGGCCTCACCGACTGGATCGTCTTCCGGGACTTCAGGATGAATGTTCCTACTGACGCCACGATCTTCGGCATCGAAGCCAAGGTCAAGCGTCGTCAGCCCAACATCCGGAACGACGAGATCTCGGCGAACTTCGGTGTCAAACGTCCAGACTTGGCGTCTGGGTTCAAGACCATCCCTGCAGGAGAAACCGATTCAAACCTCGCGCTCCCTGACGACTTCGTTCTTGAGCACCTGGCCACTACAGGGGCCGGTAATGCAAACGCAGAGTTCTCCCACATCGTCGAGGACATCGACTTCGGTCGCTTTCTCGATCTCACCTGCTTCAAAACAGGCTCCTTGGCTCGCACTTCTGCTCGCCTTAGCATGGACCTGACGGGTGTAGGCAATGACGGAGTATTGAAAGGGCACGACACCACACTCATCCAAACAGCACTGTGGACCGGTGACGAGTTCACGTTTTCGTGTTGGTTCCGTGCGCCGACTCCCATCCTCGCCTACCACAGTGGTGGTGGAACGTCTCAACAAATCATCAACGCCGATGCGTTCAACCTCTTCCCCAACACGAAATACGGGAACAGCGTCATCGCCGGTGTCTCCATCACGTGCACAACGAGCGCGGTCTCGAATACGATTACGAACATCAGGTCGGTTCTCAATTACGCGAATGTCACTGGCTTCCCTCCCACCGGAGGATTTGGGACCAGCACATGCTCCATCACGCCCACGGGCTCCTTCAGCCAGGTGAACAAATGGCACCACGTAGTCGTCACCTGGAGTCGCAAGGGTGCGCCTCCATTCTCAGACGGAACCCATCGCATGACTTTGGATGGGTCGACCCGCATCAACGCCACGACCAACGTTGGCTGGTCTTGTGGAGCCTTCCATCCCTTCTTCATGAACATGGCGGTCGGGACTGTGCCACAGGGTACCGCCGGCGCGAACACTGGTGGCAGCATCCTCAGCCTTGCGCAGGTTGGAGTTTGGGACGTGGCGCTTACGGCGGAGGAGGTCGTGGAGATCTACGAAGCGAAGGGCCGCGCTGACTATCGCCACAATTTCGGTGACTACGCTTCAGCGTCGCAGCTCAACCACTACTTTCTCACCTTCCCCGAGCGCGCCGACATTCGTGACCACCAGGTATGCCTCGTGGACGAGAACAACACCATCCGCACAGATCTGGACAACAAAGCCGCGGATGAATCCTGGCCCCAGCTTTCCAACTTCTTCTACACCGACCTACGGCAGTTTGGATTCCTCCCCCTTGCAGTCAGCGATGGCCCCACGCACGACAACCACACGGCCATTGGTTATCAGACGTACGGAGGCGAGGTCGATCAGTGGGGTGGATCGTGGACCCCGCAGCAGATCAACGAGTTCTATTTCGGCATCGCCGTGCGCGCCACAAACCGCAGCTCGCTCGGCTACCGCGGGGACGCGTTCATCGACCATGCAAAGCTGACGGTGTACACCCGGCCGCGTTTCGACCGCACGGTCAACATGCGCGTGGAGGTCGCTGTATCGAACCATTTCTACCTCGAGAGAGAAGTTTTTGGAGGAATTATGAACCTCATCGAGCTGGGTGAGAAGCTCGCGGTAGAGGAGGACTAGTGCCGAAGGACGACAAGGCGCGACGCCCCCCGAGCTACCAGTCCAAACTAAGTCAGATCCGTGGCGTGAGTGGCGAAGAGAAGGCTCTGCTCCAGCGGGTCGGCAACCTGATCGACGTGCTCACCTTCGCGCAGCGTCAGAATCAGAACCCCAGGGGGCGGCGTCGTCAGATCACCAACGAGGTCCCCACGCCCAGGAACGTGCGCGCGAGCCCGACCTCAGGGGGTGTACAGGTCACCTGGGACCCGGTCGACATGATCGAGCTTGACTTCTATGAGGTCCAGATCGCGGAGACCACCACCTTCGCGCAGTACGTCTCGTTCGAGGTGATCGACACCGGGATCGCCTACAGAGCACAGCCCCCTTCCGGGGCGCTCTTCTTCCGGATCCGGGCGGTGTCGAAGCGAGGCGCGGCCAGTCTGTGGTCCACGACCGTGGAGGGGAACGTGTTCGGCAACACGATCTTCGAAGCCGATCAGGATCACATCGAGCCAGAGAACCGCACGACGGTCTCCCCCAAGCCCACCCTCGTCGGCGAACTTTTCCAGGTGGGACTGGGCAACAAGGCGTTCATGGGGATCGGGGCCTACGTCGGCCCGAGCCCCCTTACCTTCAGCGACAATCAGAGAGGTTTCCCTTCCAACACGAATCTGCGGCACGAGATCAGCTACAACGTCCATGACGTGGACTCCCCCTACCCAGGGCTCGACCAGCGATTTGGGCCGACCATCGGGAAGTTCATCGACGCGGATGTCTTCTACACCTACACCCCGTCATTTTATATGTACATGTCCTGCATGCCCGCCTCGATCAGTGACTTCTTCCCCGAGATCGACCTCGATGACACACAGGCCACGCTGCAGCTCAATGTTCAGTTTCTGCGATACGCTGCTCGAAACGACTTCTACAACCCTGAGTTCGCCCAGACGGGCTACGTCTTCAACGCCACGATGTCAAACATAAAGTTCTGATTCGGTATCCTCAGAGGAGAGCATGGCCGCTGAGGAAGAGAGCTACACGAAGAGCGCGGCGGAACGCCGGCTGGCCATGATCAAGAGCCAGCTGATCGCCCAGACCCAGGAAGACTCCGTCATCGGGCGACAGCTGAAGAGCGCCAAGCGCAAGGATCTCGCCGCGCAGATCCAACCCCTCGTCGCCCAGGTCCAACTCAAGTCAGTGACAGGGGGTGGCATGGGAGGTCCTCGATCCGTTTGGAATCGTGCCTTGACGGGGATGGGACGGAAGAGAGTTCAGGGATCCGGTGCGGGGAAGGCATCCGCAGTTGGAGTGCGCCAACCCTACATGGCGGCGCGCGGAAATGTGATCGGCGGCAAGGAGAGCGGGACCGTGGGGGTGTCTCGTATCTACACGGGCCGGACCACCATCTTGGACAAGGGAGCGCAGTGGACGACTGAAGGCTACCTCGACAACGCTGCCCAGCCCCGCGAGCAAGCGAAGCAAATGATCGAAAAGGATCGGCGTGGCAACACGGGCTGGGTCTACGACAGAGTCATGGGTAAGTCAGGGAAGCGGGTGTGGGAAGGGAAGAAGATGATCTTTGACCCCGCAGGAGGGGTTCCAACAGCAGCCCCCCCTGAGGAAGATCAAAAGACCAAAGGCGCGCGAATTCTCGCCGAACGATTCAAGAAAAGGAGTCAGGAGCAAATTAGACCCTTAGGGTCCGTTCCCCCAACTATTGGCAGATAACCTCGCACAGTTCGAAGAACGCTTTCGCCGCTACGTTCGTGAAGAGACCGCAAGTACCTCGTTCTGGAAACAGCCCTTCTTCCGACAGATGTTCAACGCCAGTTACCGGCGGCGTTGCTCCCAGCTCATCATGGCGTACGAAGGTTGGTTCACGCAGGTCGCCATGCACAATCTGACGACGGGGCAGAGCACCTACGGCAATCCCCCAGGGCTGCTCCGCTACCTGAAGGTCCAGCTCGTGCGCTCGGACGGTCGTCTCGTGCCGTTGCGTAGAGATGAACGTCAGGAGGGCGGTGTCAGCCCCGATGCAAGCTCTCCGGTAGGCGACAGCTATCTCCCGACTTGGCGACCGTACTCAAATGGCCTGATCTTCGAGCCCACACCGAACGAGACAGTTACCAACGGCATTCGGCTTGAGTTCTCTGGCGTCCCTGTCTTCCTGAGTGCCGATGCCGATAAGCTCCACCCGTCCTTCCCTGAACTTTTTGACGAGCTCCTCGTGATCGACACCGTAGTCCTCGCGCTTGAGGCCGAGGGTGTCCATGAGTCCGGACCTGCTGCCGCGATTTATCGCATGCGAATGGAGTGGTCTGAAGACTGGGAAAGGTTCATCGAACAGCGCTCCATCTCACGTGATCGTATTGAACCTTTCGTTCCGTTCGACATCGACTCTTAGAATTCCATGCGAGAGCCCCTAAACTACCTCGACCTCAGTAACTTCAAAGGTCTGGCAACCAAGACTACGCCAGACCTGACGGATGACGCTCAACTCGAGGTCGCCACCAACTGCGATCTGTTCGAGCAGTACGGGGGCGTCGGGAAGCCCCCCGGCATGAGTCGTGTCTTCGCCTCCATCTATACCGAGGGAGGCATCGCACAATCTGTCTCCTGGACTGCTCTGTACAAGGCCGCCGACCTCAACGGCCAGATTCTCCGCCACATCCTCGTTGCGGCAGGCACGAAGCTCCATCGCGTCGCGAGTGACGGTACCCTCACCGCCCTCACGGGAACAGGCACCAGTGTCACAGAGACGCGGACCGCCGGCCTCTTCCACGTCTCCGCCACCTTTGATGATTTCCTCTTGATCCAGAACCAGGATCCGGATCTCGTGGGTCGAGGCAACACGCCGGTCAAGTACGACGGGAACGACATCCTGCGCTGGGGCATCGTCGCACCTGGAAGTACCGAGACCGTGCAGGAGTCCTTTGGCACCTCGTCAAGCTTCACCCTCTCAGGCATCACCGTCTCCAACGAGACGACTACCACGCAAGACGGTGCGGCCACACGCGTCAACAAGACCTCCACCGCCCAGGTAAACGGAGACCTCACGAAGACGCTCACCTCGTTCACGATCATCAATACGGTCCCGAACCGTGCGCAGGTCCACCTCTACATCCCCCGCGGCTCCCTCTCGAAGCTCTCCCAGGGCACGACGAAGTCCGTGGAAATCCGCATCGGCCCGAACCTGACGACGGACTACTACGAATTCACGCGAGATCGAGGCGCCCTGTTCGAGGGGTGGAACGCGATCCCGCTCAACTTCTACGGCCTGCTCAACAACGTGGCAGACGCTGCCGACGACGTGGATGATCCTGAGGTCTCGGTTACTGGTACTCCTGGCACGAGCGGGCTCACGGCTGTGCGCTTCCGGATCAACACGGCGAGTGCCACGGATACGGTCAGCGGCCTCGTCTGGGATCGCTTCGTCACGTTCGATGTCGGTGCTCCCACCGTGACCGAAAGCATCCTCGGTGCCGATGCCGATCCCGTCTTCGCGGTCGGCTCCGAGTACAAGTACAAGGTCCTCTTTCGCGGCAAGACGGGCCACCGGAGCAACGCCGGTCCGGAGTCCGCCATACTCGAGATGCTCAGTCCTCGAGACCAGGTGGATCTGACGGCCCTCCCCGTCTCTACCGACCCTCAGATCGTCTCCCGTGATATCTACCGCACAGTAAACGGCGGCGAGATCTTCCTGTTCGTCGACTCGGTGGAGAATAACAGCGCGACCACCTACACCGACACGACCGAGGACATCGGACTTGGCCAGACCTCCCCGCCACTCGAGGGCGATGTCAGCGATGACAACACCCCTCCCCCACAAGCAGGGATCGTCGTCCGCTGGCAGCGCACCATGTTCCTGGCTGGCATGCCGGATCGCCCTGAGGTCATCGTCTGGAGTGATGACGACGAGCCCGAATCGTTCCCCACCCTGAACGAGAGTCGACTCGACGCCAAGATCACCGCGATCTACGAGACATACTCGGGTCTCGTGGTCGAGACGGAGCTGGGGAAGTGGCAGGTCACGGGGGACAACCCTGACTTCCAGTTCAACAAGGTGATCGCCGGTATCGGCTGCGTGGGTAGACGAGCTGCAGGCTCCTCCCGGATCAGTGGCTGGAGTGTGGATCGCGATGGCATGCGTCTCTACGACCTGAACAACCCAATCAAGATCAGCGAAGTCATTCGCGACAAGTTCGACGATCTGTTCAACAAGGCGAACATCGAACTCCTGCACAGCACCCACAGCAAACGTCGCAACTGCATCCTCATGTTCGTGGCGAACGCCTCCGCGGTGTACACCGGGAACAACTTCATCTACCAGTACCCCCTCGACCAGGTGGCCGCTGGATGGTGGTGGGAGCTTTCACTGCCAAGCACGATCAACCCGCTCCACGTCGCCGAGGTGGAGGACACAAACGGCGACTTCCACCTCTACATGGGTGGCGACGATGGCATGCTGTACGAGCTGTTCGACGAGGACTCGAAGAACTGGGTCCGTGTCGACGGCCAGACCGTCGCGATCGAAACCACGTTTCAGACGAAGTACATCCGGCTGGGGAGCACAGACGATGTACAGAACGCCCAGGGGTACACGGGTCGCGTGCTCCCCCGGTTTGTTGAGCTACGATGGGATGGGGATCTTCCGGCGACATGGACGGTCACCGTGGACACTGCAGACGGGAACGACCAGGCGACTCCGACCGATACCGAGACTTTGACTTTCAATTTCACGACCACGGTAGGAAGGAGCTCCCTGCTCCGCCTCCCGGTCCCCATGACCCAGCCAGCGGAGTTCGTACGAATCACCGTCAGCAATTCCCAGCTGGACGTGGCGGGGATCATCACCGGGCTCAGGATGTACTACCGGGTTCAACCGGGCGCCTTCCCGGTCGAGTCAGCGTAAACGATAAGATAAGGAGAGAGAACAGGCGTAGATGTCCAAGAAGTACAAGCGCGAAGCCGCCAAGATGAAGGAGTTCTCGGCGCTTGCCGCTGCGCAGCCCGAGGAGATCCGGACACGGCGTCAGGGTGTGGAGGAAGCCTATCAGGGAGTCCTCAACCGGCTGGGCGCCCAGGGCACCTACGAGAACGTCGGTGGGTCGCCTGCGATGTCCAACCTTACCGGAGCGGCCGATGCAACAGCTGCTCTCGGCGAGTCACCCACTCCTGGAATCTTCAAGACTGAAAAGGCCAAGTCCGCCCAGGCCCGGGACATCGACCCCCGCTACTCGAGCGAGGCGAACATCGCCGATATCACCAGCCTCGACGCGGGTAAGACGGTCAAGAACGTCGAGAACAGCGCGCAGTTCAGGATCATGTCCCGCCTTACCGCAGAGTCCGAGCAGCTCCTCGCGCGGGAGGGCCCACTCTATACGGAGATGGAGAAGAACCTCCAGAACCCCATCATCGAAGGCTCAGGAGCGATTGCTCGTGAGAACGCCGCGGAGATCAAGCGCATGATGGCCAAGGGTGGAGCGGCTCGACGTGGCGCCTTCGAAGCGGTGCAAAAGATGCGCCAGCAGGAGGAGATCAACTCCAAGCGCATCACCGCGATCAACCAGAGCCGCTTCGCACTGGACAACTGGGCTCGCACCAACGCACGCACGAACCTGGAGTTCGGCCAGAACTGGGCCAGCAACCTGGGCGGTGTGCGCGAGAGCTTCAACATTGCAATGGACAATGCGGCCGAGCTCATGACTTCAGAGGCGCTCCCCTTGATGATGCAGTCGACGCAGGCGGCGATGGCCTATCGGCGCGCAGCTCACAAGGCTACGACGAGCGGCGTCATGCGCTGGGTCAAGGGTATCGTCGGCGCCGTGATGATGTACTACGGCGCTGGCGAGGCCGGAGGTGCGCTGGTCAGCGACGCGATGAACGGCGGCGACCAGGGCGTCAACCCTGCGGGTGGAGTAGGCACCAAGCCCTATGGACCAGCGATGCCTCCGCAGCAGAAGTCGGGCTTCCCTGGCGCCGGGCCCGGAAGTGGATTCGCCGGCTTCAAGCAAGACGCATCGTCGGCAGCAGGTTACCTCGGCAGCAAGCTTGGCATCACACCAGGGGCCTCGGCCACACCGGTACAGAGTACGTCGATCAAGGCACCAACTGGTGGTAACTGGACAATCACTAGATAGACACATATGGCAGAACTGAACGAAAACTCCGCAACGGTCTTCCAGATGGGCGCGAACCTCATGACGAGCGCCCTTCCTCAAGAGCACAAGGCCGACATGCAGATGCTCGGCCAGGGCGTCAGTCAGATTCTACGTAACCGCTTCATGACCCAGCAAGCAGAGGACTTCAAGCAGAACGAGCTCGCCGCGTTCCAGGAAGCCAGCGCTCAGTTCGGTACCAATCTTTCGATGATCGAGGACCCGAACCAACAGGTACAGGCACTCATGGACTATAAGAACTCCGTGATGATGCCCTTCATCACCAACACTTCGATGAAGTACGCAAACAACGAGGTCATCATGAACACAGCCAAAACTGTCTTCCAGATGGGCCCCCAGCTCAAGGATTACCTGGACGCTGGCAACATGCAGAACCAAACGGCTCAGGTTGCCATCGACGAAAGAAACGCAGCCACGGCCGAGAAGAACGCCACCACAGCTGCACAACAGGCACGTACTCAATCGGGGTTGCTCGCACACCAGCTTGAGATGGACAGTCCGATCAACGCGAATATGCCGGCTGCCAAGCTTACCGAGCGCCTCAACAACCTTCCGCTACAAGAGCGTGAGGCCATCGACAACGCCTCCATGGACATGTACGCCGCGGCGGAAGCGAAGGTGCGTGAAGGCAGTTACGACCCCCAGAGGAAGACTCAGTTTGGCAAGAACTTCCTGAGTATGAAGGACGATGCCGGCAACATCATCATGGGTGACCGGGATCGTCAGAGAGCCATCCTTGAGGCCAACCCGGATCTGTCCGCACGCATCAAATTCTTCGGCCGGAGCGTTGAGAAGATCGGACTCGAGGCGACACTACAGAAGTACCCAGGGCAGTTCACCGATATCGCATCGCGCTGGACGGGCAAGACCGAGGAGCCGCAAGAGATCCAGATGAAGGGCTCCGTCCCCGACGACGTGATCATCGGTGTGTTCAAAAACCAGGTCCAGAGTAATGACGAACTCACGGTCGACCAGTTCAAGAACTCGATCAAGATGATGACTTCACCGCGCGAGCTTGGGGATCGCTTCTACGCTGAGATGGAGTCCGCCGTTCGAAAGGAGGGACAGGTTCTCTTCCTCGGTGGCTCGAACCAGCGTCTTGGCTTCTCCACGACCGACTGGAAGGCCAACCGCCAGTTGCTCACCAAGATTCTCGAGGACCAGTTCAAGGATCGGATCATCAACAAACTTGCCTCGAATGACAAGAGCAGCCTTACGACCCGACGCAAGCTGGAGGAGATCGGGGCCGTTGCGATCGAGCAGTTCATCGACGACTACGGCGACGATCTCGACATCCTCGTGAAGAACCCGCGGGCAAGTGCGGGGCGATCAGCTCGCGAGATACCAGGGAGAAGAAACGAGGATGCGTCGGTGGGACTCCTGAGTTCGCCGAGGTCGAGCGGAGGAATCTTCTAACCCTTGTCCTCCCCCACCATCTTCGGTGCACTCCCATCTGACGGAGAGCCCGACTACAGCGAGGCGATCCAGAACCAGAAGGAATATTACGACCAGCTGAAGGCATCGGACATC
>Ga0209727_1001237_pt1 | contig 21916 bp, 25 predicted proteins | sample RifGroC1_FD_183995 | JGI IMG/M metagenome (GOLD analysis project Ga0209727, IMG submission 183995) | Groundwater microbial communities from Rifle, Colorado, USA - Groundwater C1 (SPAdes) (version 2) | ecosystem: Environmental > Aquatic > Deep subsurface > Groundwater | place: Rifle, Colorado...
GTGGTAATGATAGCAAAAAGCTTTGAATCTCTGCATTCATACAGAGGGCAACGGCCTGACTATTCGCCTTGCTTCAAATATTCCATATTTTTCTTCTTGCGCAGCGTTAGCTGCGTCATCCTAACATTTGCTTAACCTGCAATTCCGGCCCGAAGGGCTTGGCGTGGTTTGTGCCGAGCGCAGCGACAGCACAAACCATGACAACAGGAATTGTCAGGTTGAAGCAGTTGTTAGGAATCTGCACCATATTTATGCTTTATTTCTTTCCCCGATAGGATTATTCCTCTCTTCTCTTCATTATCACATACCCAAGCATTAAGGCTGGAATGGGTATATCCCTTCCTGGGGGATATACCCTGACAGCCCGCAGGGGCTCAGTATTCCTAACATTTGGATAACCTGCATTGCGTATATTGGCGCGGTTTGTGCGTTAGGAGCGAAGCGACAGCACAAACCGTGACAATAGCAATGTCAGGTTGATCCAGTTGTTAGAAATCTGCCCCAAATTGATACTATTTTCTTAGCCCGATAGGTTCATTCTCTCGAATTATTCTCTTCTTCTCTCTTCTCTTCATTTTTACTTTCTACAGCATTAAGGCTGGAATAAGTATATCCCCTCCTGGGGGATATGCTTTTCCAGCCCGAAGGGGCTCAGTATTTTCTAACATACGCTTAACCGGCAAGCCTGTCCCGCGAAGCGGGTTGGCGCGGTTTGTGCGCAAGCGAGCGAAGCGAGCAGCACAAACCGTGACAAAAGGCGCTGTCCGGTTGAAGCGATTGTTAGAGCTCTTATTCCATATGTATGAATAATAAAGGTTTTTCATAAAGGGTAGATTTACTTACTAAACCGGTATATCCATAACTGTATATTTCTCTTTTCAACTTTTCGTATTCTACAACATCAATTAATGGCTCAATTAGAATATCTTCAATTATTTCATTTGGATCTATTGAATATTCAAAAATATCAGAATCATCCCATTTGTTTTTTATTAATGATAAGTCCATCTTTTTATCATTCGGTTTTTTAAATGTTAGACGAACTTCATTTTCATAAGAGAATTGTTTACGTTTTATGAATAACGTTTGCTCAAATAATAAAGCCTGTCCAGAAAAATCGGATATCTTAATATCCTTACTGAAGAAATCAATAATTTCTCTTTCACTAAAATACGATACGTGTCCAATAAAATATGATGAAGAGTGATATACATTTTTGATATCATAAAAAGCATTCATTATTTTTCTTATCGAAGATTTTATTCTAATTGCTATACTTTTCCCTCGGAAATTTCTCCACAATCCATCACATTCTTCCACTGTAGTCCAACATTGTGCATAATAGGAGTCTCTTATTTCTGATAGTGATATTTGTCTTCCATCAGGGAAAACGCCAGTTGCATTTAAAAGGAAATTCTCAAATGGATCATCCCATTTTGATGGCCTAACCATAGAAAATTTCCTTGTTTTTAATGATTTTATTAATCTTTCATATGAAATAATTCTATAGACAATCGTATCCAAATCCAATCCGAAAATATTTAAATCCATATATTCATTAATAAATGACGATGCATATTTTCCATATTCAGTTTTGATATCTAAATCACGCAAGTCATTAATTCTCTGAATTTGATCAAATGTTCTCATTTCAACCCTCAATATTTTGTAGCTCTAACATACGCTTAACCTGCGCCGCCCGTTCCGCGAAGCGGATTGGCGCGGAGTTTGCGTGAACGAGCGTAGCGAGTAGCAAACTCCGTGACAAAGGGCAAGTCAGGTTGAAGCGATTGTTCGGTGTCTTCTTTTTCCTAATATGATATTTAGTATCCTGACTATCATTTCCTATTTTATTTTGGATCGCTTATTTCCAATATTGGGATACCATATTTCACCACAAATAATACAAAATCCTCTATGAACACAAATCACCCCACCACATTTTTTGCATATCCATATTTCTTTTTGATTTTCAATATGACGTAATATCCCATTTGAGTTTAGATAATTTAAGGACTCGATCATGCTGTAACAATAATTTTTTCTATAACGCTTATCCAAATGTTTGATTTTGTCGCATGGATATTTTTTGCATTCAAAACAGTATTTCATATTATTATCATTTAGTTCGTGACAATTCTTAATCTTACATTGAATACAACTTATTGATTTGTTTTTATCATCAAATCTACATCCTGGACAATGATTTTTTGTTCGTAAATAGGCCATGCAAATTATGCAATTTGCTCCGCAAGGCGCTATTTGTTTTTCAATCATTTCAAATTGGCTCATAATAACCCATATTTATTTAAGTCAATATTAATGAATTCAAAATACCAAAGCTTAATCATTTTTAATTAGATTTTACTTCCCGCGCGGAGCGTCCACCGAACATTTGGTTAACCTGCAATTCCGGCCCGAAGGGCTTGGCGTGGTTTGTGCCGAGCGAAGCGACAAGCACAAACCATGACAACAGGAATTGTCAGGTTGAACCAGTTGTTAGGTGTCTCTTGATATACTACTTTTTAATCTCTTCTCATTTATGATTTCTATCACTATGTAAAATAGCCAATATCTCATTATATGATGGATACTGTTTTCCTGATATTTTTGCAGCTTCACTTATTCTATTATAAGAATTATTTCTTATGTATTCATCTTTAATCACTTGTTTCAATTTCATTTTTATAAAAATAAGTAGATCATTGCTTGTTTTTTCCAATTCTATAATATCGTATGTCATCATATAATATGATCCATCTTCTAATTTTCTATACGTATTTCTTCTAAATAGCCCAATGATATCTTTAATTTTCTCTTTTTCATATTTAGTTAAGGATATTGTTTCATCATAAATGTCTTCAATATTACTAAAATACTTTACATCATTTTCATAAAAAGTATAAGGCTGTGGAATATTCTGGTTGAATAACTCAATCTTTGCTAATATTTTCCCAAAGAAACTTTCATGAATGTTATTTACTTCAAAAAGAATTCTATTTCGAATGATACTCTTTTTCCTACTATTATGTATCATTTCCCGGATTAATGGAAACAATGCTACTATGATAACCAAAAATGAAGCAACTGCGCTAATTGCAGTCCATTGTTCTCCAGCATTTGTAAAATCAAACAAGTTTGCCTCCTTTATATTATTACCACTCTAAAAATATTTAGGAAAAGCTCTGTACTGATTTCAATATATTAGCGCCCGCAGGGTCCACCTAACATTAGGATAACCTGCAATCCGTAATTGGCGCGATTCTTGCGTAAAACGAGCGCAGCGAGTAGCAAGAATCGTGACAATAGGATTGTCAGGTTGATCCTTTTGTTCGGCGCTTCCTCTTCATATTTTCTTTCCACAATGTGGACATTTTGATTCTTCTGATTGTACTTCTTCAATGAATCCTGAGCTTAATATACTTATTGGCAAAGTTAGCCAGCCAAGCCCCAAAACAACAATTGTCATTCCCAATATACTCCCAAAAGTGGTTAAGGGTTCTGTTTCAGAATATCCGAGGAAAATCATTGTCTTAATTGACCAACGAACAGATTCAATTATATTTGGAAAGTTATTTGGCTGTATTTCGTTTTCAGCGTAATACATTAATGAACCGGCAAAGAAAATCATCACGAGCAAAATGAATGATGAGAGTAGAAGCTCTGCTCGTTTCTTTTTGAATACTAGTGTGATAAGGTCCAAAGCTTTTGAGTATCTTTTGATTTTGAGAACGCGTAGGAGCCTAAATATCCTTAGCATTCTGAATATTCGGAAATCAAACCTAATAATCAATGGTAAGTAAAATGGAAGAATTGCAAGTAAATCAATAAGAGCTAATGGGGATACAATGTACCTAACTATATAAACTGCCTTATATGTTTCTTTGTATTTATAAGGACTAATTATAACTCGCAAAAGATATTCAATAGTAAAAATAAGAACGGAAGTATTTTCAAAAAAGCTTATAAATATTCTAAATATTGACCTAACTTCTCCATAAGAATCAAGTATGACAAGTATTATGTTTAGTATGATGAGGATGACCAGAAAACTATCAATTAATTTTCCGAGTTTAGTGTCGTTCTTTTCCATTATTGAATATAGTTTTTTCATTATAGCCTCTATTGTCCATGATAACTATTCCGGCGCGGAGCGTCCGCCGAACATTTGGATAACCTGCATTGCGTACATTGGCGCGGTTTGTGCGTAAGGAGCGAAGCGACTGCACAAACCGTGACAATAGCAATGTCAGGTTGATCCAGTTGTTAGACGAATCTTACTTCATTAATTTCTTATATAATATATCCTGCAGATCTCTTCTACCATCAATAACAATTAAAATGTAAACGATATCTTTTTTTAATGAATAAATGACGCGCCATGGATAAACTATTATTTGTTTATATTCTTCTTCATTATATTCCTCTAATTCAGGTACATTTTTGCCTTCCCTAGGAAAATAACGAAGGCTATTCACTTTTTCTTCAATTAAAGCTATTTTTTTTAACGCAATATCAATACTATCTCTAGCAATATATTTTGCGATATCCATTAAGTCATCGCGAGCGGATTGTGTCCATAATATTTCACATTCAGAACTCATACAATTAACTGCTCTCGTATCTGAGAAAACACCTCTTCAGATTTAAGAAGATTTTCTTCTGAAATATTCTTTTCAGAAATTTTAATTAATTTTAGCATTGTCATTGCATTGACCATTTTTTGGTATGATTCAATATCAAGCATCACTGCACGAGCTTCCCCATTTTGAGTTATTACAATTGGGCTCTGCCTCTCAGAAATATATTTAAGCATATCAGCTGTGTGACTCTTCACATATGAAACGGGTTTAATGTCGTGAGCTATATCAAAAGCCATATATAGGCCTCCTGTCCTTATATAATACCATATAAGGACAGAAAGTCAAGTGTTTTACGCCCGTAGGGTCCGTCTAACATACGCTTAACCGGCAAGCCCGTTCCGCGAAGCGGATTGGCGCGGTTTGTGCGTAAGGAGCGAAGCGACAGCACAAACCGTGACAAAGGGCGCTGTCCGGTTGAAGCGATTGTTCTACGCTTCCTCTTCAGTATTTATTCGTATCTATTCTACATCAAATATCAATTTTATACTTTTATTTACTTTTATTATTATTGGCTTTGGAAGCATTGACACCATCAAGGTAAAATAAGTTTTATCTAGTGTAATTATTTGAGAAAAATTTATTACTGATGTCTTTTCTAAACCGGAATCATATTTCTCAATTAGGATATTGGCCGGTGCACTTGCAAGATCAATATTGGATGTTATCACAGCGCAAATAACAGTGCTTATTGCACTCCTGTTAAAGTTATCACCTTGGATTATTAGGACAGGTCGTGATTTACCTGGTTCTGATCCACGCGGCGATGGTAATTTGGCCCACCAAATTTCTCCTTTTATCATTACCAATCTTCCTCTGAAAATAAATCATAATTTGATTGCATAAGATCAGCATCTAATTTTGAATCATTCTTATTGTAAATTTCATTTAACTTTGCAGTAATTGCTTCAGGATTATGATTTTGTACAAATTCTAGTATTGCCATGGAATATAATTTACTTCGGGATAAACCCAACTGATGTGCGGTCTGTTCACCTTCTAGAAAAACTTCATCAGAAATAGAAATAGCTGTCTTCATAGTAATAGTATAACAAATAGTATAACAAATGTCAATTGAATTGATGCTGAATATTTCTTATTTTTAATAGGTGAATTATGTACTATATCCCTTGTCAATGAACAAATTTAATTTCAAACAATGCAATTTCATTCGGGCCCGAAGGGTCCGTAGAACATTTGCTTAACCTGTATTTTCGCGCCCGAAGGGCTTGGCGCATTTTGTGCGTTAGGAGCGTAGCGACAGCACAAAATGTGACAAAGAAAATATCAGGTTGAAGCAGTTGTTCGACGTTCTTTATAATTTAATTACCTTTTTAATATTACTAATTTACTTTATTCATATAATCCAGACAATATTAAAGAATCAATATCATTATTATTATAATTTTCTATATTTTCAAAAACCCAATATACTTTAAATAGCTTACTTTCATTTGGTTTAAATTCATTAATATCAATAATAGAGGCAATGCTATCAATATAACATCCTATTGAGACATTTCCATTTATAATTAATTTATTTTTTAAAATATTAAATATCTGATTTGCATTTGAAGTATTTTTGGTATTAATCAGGCCATAAATAAATAAAGTATTTTTATTTTCAATAGTATTTGATTTATACGTTTTTATTGTGTATTTAATCTTAAAATCATTATTGTTTGATTTTATGTTACTCATTATTATTTCATTTTCACAACTTTGCATTAATAATAGTAGTATAATTAAAAACCATAATCTGTTTTTTTTAATTTTAAGAGTATTCATTTTTTCCTTTAATATATACAAATCACATCTAAAAAAAAGAAGATCTAAAAACAATTATACATACTACTATTGTGATTATAAAAATCAATAAATAAAATGAAGTTAAAACTATTTTATTTCCGCTGATTAAATGTATGTTTATTTACAACAATATTATCATTAGTATATAAATACTTATTTTCTTAATTTCTCTCAGCGCCGAAGGCGTCCGTCGAACATTTGCTTAACCGGCAAGCCCGTTCCGCGAAGCGGATTGGCGCGGTTTGTGCGTAAGGAGCGAAGCGACAGCACAAACCGTGACAAAGGGCGCTGTCCGGTTGAAGCAGTTGTTAGAATATCTATTCTTTTATATCTTCAGATATTTTGATTTCGGAACCTTCAGAAGGACTGATTATTTTTTCAGCTTGATATTTTACTGAACTTTCTTTGTCTTTAATTTTCTTCTTTTCCAATTTCTTAACAATTTTAGTATATTTATCATTTGCTTCAATTGTATCGAGACTATCTAATAATTCCCGTTTTAATACATCATTGTTAAGCAGTCCCAATATCTCATCATCCTCGATTTTTATTTGTAAATCGATTTTCCGAAATTCCCGTTTTATTGCATCAATTACTGAATCAGATCTGAGAATTGTACTCAAGAAATATTTATTAACAATTTTTCGATGTTGTGAAAATTCATCAATAGCATTCTTTTTTAAACCTTCTTTACATAAAATAAATAATTTATCTAAATCACTTTGATTTTTTTGTTTAATTTCCAATAAATTAAATTCACAAACAAAGTCAGTTTTAATTGGTTGTTCAAATCGTACTTTATAAATATTCCAAACTAACCCATTTGTTAATATAATCCACTCAGTTCCATTATTTGCGCCATAGGTTAATGCTTGTTGATAATGCTTCTCAGAAAGGGTAATTCCAATTGCCTTTACTTCGATAAGGAATTTTAATTTCTCATCAATTTTTACAGCTAAATCACAATATTGACCTTTTATAGCATATTCGCGAGTTATTTCGGTATATTTGTCATACCCAAACAATAGTGATAAAACGTCGCTCACTATTACAACAGTATCTGCCTCATTGATGTCACGATTTTTTGCTTGCTCAATAACTTTCTGAATCTTATTCAGATTTTCCTTAAATCGATCGAGAACTTTTACAGGGATTGCTGCCATATATTACTCCTTAAAAAAAAGATTCATATTAAAGCAGAACAATGATGTATTATTCTTCTCGCGCGCCGAAGGCGTCATTCTAACATTTGGATAACCTGCAATGCGTAATTGGCGCGGTTTGTGCATGAACGAGCGTAGCGAGATGCACAAACCGTGACAATAGCATTGTCAGGTTGATCCAGTTGTTGGATGTCTTCTTAAATTATTTCCAAAGAATCTTTAATCCATAATCTTTAAACTTCTTAAATTCTGTATCTTTACTTACAATAGTCATATTTCTTCTTATACATTGCCAAATAAGCATTCTATCAAATGGATCATTATGAGTATTTTCTGCCAGATCGCTATAGGTATTAGCTTCTTCAGGTGTTAAGTCAATTAATTGAAAATCCATTCTTTCTGCAAGTGTGATTAGATCCTCTATTGGGAGACCACCAAGATCAAGCTTCTTGATACGCGTTTTAATAGATATTTCCCAAAAAGTTATTGCACTAACAAACACTTCATTATTTGGATTCTTAATAGCGTGTGATACTTTATCAGGTAAATCCTTTGATTGCGTGACAGACCAAAGAAACGTATGCGTATCAAGTAAGTATTTCATTATAGGTTCAAAAGCTCTTCTTCTGTCATTTTGAAGTCATTAGCAAATTTAACTTGAAATTTGCCGTCCAATATTCCGATTTTCCTTTCTTTTTTTTCTTCAACTTCACTGAACGGAACAATCATGGCTATCGGCTTTTTCTTTTTGCCATATAGAATTCCAAATTTTTCTCCTTGTTTTACTTTCTCAAGTACTTCGGAGAATTGAGCTTTCAGTTCACCAACAGGTAATGTCTTCATGTTTTCATTATAATAATGAATCATTTAGTTGTCAAGTTGACAAGATAATGGCAAATGGTACTAGATTTTAGCTGCCCGCAGGGTCCATCCAACATTTGCTTAACCTGCAATCCGTAATTGGCGCGATTCTTGCGTAAACGAGCGTAAGCGAGTAGCAAGAATCGTGACAATAGGATTGTCAGGTTGAAGCAGTTGTTCTGCGTCTTTCCTAATTATAATTTTTTACCACAATGCGGACATATATTTTTTTCCATTTGCACTTCTTCAATAAAGCCAGAACTTAAAATACTTATTGGTAATGTCAACCATCCTAATCCTAATACTACAATTACCATTCCCAGAAAATTACCAATGTGTGTTATTGGTTTTGTCTCTGTATATCCTAAAAATATCATTGTCTTTATTGACCAATTAACAGATTCAATAATATTTGGGAAATCATTTGGTTGAACTTCATTCTCTGCATAATAAATTAATGAGCCAGTAAAAAATATCATTACAAGTAAAATAATTGATGACAATATTAATTCGGCTTTTTTCTTATTAAATACAATTATAATTAAATCAAGAGCTTTTGAATATCGTTTTATTTTTAGAACTCGTAGTAATCGAAATATCCTAAGTATTCTAAGTATCCGAAAATCAAAAATAATAATAAATGGTAGGTAAAATGGAAGTATAGCCAATAGGTCTATGATTGCTAGGGGAGAAAAAGCATATTTGATAATATACTTCTTTTTATATTCATCTGAATATTTATATGGACTTACTATCAATCTTAAAATATATTCAATTGAAAATAGTACCATTGAGATATATTCAATAATTCCAATAATGTTCGCATATTTTTTACTAAATGCATTATATGAATCCAAGATAACAAGAAACACATTAATGAATATGAGAATGATGAAAAACCAGTCAACAATTTTCCCAAAAGAAGTATCATTTTTTTCAATTATCCGATAAAGTTTTTTCATTTTTTTAATATCCTTTTCCTAATTCCTGCGCGGAGCGTCCGCAGAACATTTGGATAACCTGCAATGCGTAATTGGCGCGGTTTGTGCATGAACGAGCGAAGCGAGATGCACAAACCGTGACAATAGCATTGTCAGGTTGATCCAGTTGTTAGATGTCTTAATTATTCAATATTTTGGAAAATACTATTTGTAATTCACTTATAATATTATCAACGCATCCATATCTATCCTTATCATAAATAATTTTATGAGGAATAATAGTTGCATAATATCGTTTTTCAATTGTACTCATTTTTATGGTGCATGATTTACTCAATATTCTATAACATTCTCCATACATTTCATTGAACTTTTCTTCATCTATTGGTTTGAATATTTTTCTTTTTAATTGAACTTCATTACTTATGGAGACTTCAAATCCTGTAAACATATCTTTTGAGAAGAGATATGTTTTGCTATTTGTAATTTTTGAATTTGGAAACCTTTTTATAATTAATTTTTCTAGATTATTAATCTCACTTTCAGTCAAAGCTTCTCTTTGTTCTAAATCTTGCAAACGATTATTCTGAATGATAAATTTATTTAAAAAACTATTAATTTCATTATATTCTTTTGATGTTTCAGTTTTATAGGCAAAATCAATCGAATTATTATCTGAATATTCAATAATATTCATTGAAGAAATGATAGCATATTTTTCATTTAGATAAATTTTGGCATGCAAGTCTTTTATAAGCTTTGGTGTTATCCCGAAATCTTCAAATTGTTTAAAATCAATGTCTTTCTGATCGCGTATATAATATTCAAAATTGACATTCCTTTTGATTGCGGACGTTAAGTGCTTTTTGAATTTTATCCACCTATAAAAATTATTATAAGGAGATACAATTACTAGTTTTAAATCAGCATCGTCCATCAGCGTCATTATTTTTGAAGTAATCTCAGCAGGTTGAATGAATTCCATTTAATAACTCCATATAAACAATGTACTCAGCCCGAAGGGTCCATCTAACATACGCTTAACCGGCAAGCCTGTCCCGCGAAGCGGGTTGGCGCGGTTTGTGCGATGGCGAGCGAAGCGAGTAGCACAAACCGTGACAAAAGGCGCTGTCCGGTTGAAGCGATTGTTAGGAAGTTCCGAATTTCATTATTATACTAAGTAATTCAGCTGCAATAATTGAACCAGTCATTCCTTCGGCAATATTTCTTATTGTTTTCAATGCTTCTTTGATTATGATCATTTTTGGTTTAGGAGAACTTTTCTGAAGTTGAATAGTTGAAATTTCCGTCCGTAGTTCATCTTTTTGATCTTTTGTAAGTTTTGATTCAAGAGCGAATTCATCGGCTTTAGCTAATAGAGTGTCTAATAATTCCAAATTGATTTCTTGTTTTGAATTGTCGGAAAATTGTTGTATTTGTGAATTATTCATTACACCAATATTGGTTACTACTGTATATCTACTTTCTCTTGCTTTTTCTTTCTCAACATCGGTAAAAGACATATCTTCACCAAATATTCCGTTTTTTTCAAGTTCTAATGTCCATTTCAAAACAATATTCCTAACTGATTCTAGTATTCCAACCATTGACGTTGGTGACATAAATAATTGCACATCACATGTTACTCCATTTTGCTTATATAGTGATTTTTTTAAATCACTTGACACAATTGACCTAAGATTATCATGTCCTGCTAGTTTGCTTATCTCACCAATTGGTTGAATATTATTCTGAGTTGATGCAGCTATCCGCAATTCCTCATCATCAAATATAACTGGTATCCAACCTTGATAAGGATTGAATGCTTTTATAACGCCCGATACTTTTCTATATTCTGGAATATTATCTTTCGGATTATAACCATTTAATTCTAAATCTAACCATTTTTCCATTTCAGGTATTCCGATTTTAATTGAGACAGCTAGAGCTTTTCTAAGAAGATCTTCAACTTTAATACTTGCATCTAGCGAATCTCTTTGTAATTCAATGACGATTTTCGACATATTTTACTCCATAAAACATAATCTTCCTAACATTTGCTTAACCGGCAAGCCTGTCCCGCGAAGCGGGTTGGCGCGGTTTGTGCGTTGGCGAGCGAAGCGAGTAGCACAAACCGTGACAAAAGGCGCTGTCCGGTTGAAGCAGTTGTTAGGTGCTTATTAAATCTCTAAATATTTACACAAAATTATTTTAAATAATAATAATCCAATAATTATAAAATTATTTTTATTAATGCTAGCAACTCTATGATATAAAGTCATAATTTTCTTGAAGAAATACAATCCCCTTTCTATCTGATACTTCAAATTTTAAATATATGTAATTATAATTATATGTCATTTTCTCAAACATCTCTTTAGGTAGATATCCAGAATCATAACTTGAATTCACTGTGTTTTCAATTATTTTAAATTTCACTGAATGAGAGTCAATTCCAATTTTCTCAAGCATTAAGTGGTAACCTTTCATTTTATTTATCCCGAACAATAATGTATATATTGTATCTTTATTATTTATATCAAAACCAATATCACTTAATAAATCATTTAAAAAATAATGAAATCCTGTAAATGAATAATACTCGTTCATTGCTCTTTTTATTTGCCAAAAGCTTCTTCTATTGCTTTTTTTAAATGTGGTAGAATAGTTTGGAATAATTTCAATACCAGGTTTATTTGCAACGATGCCTTTTATTTTTTTCATATTGCTTTCCCTTATTTTTATGAGTTGATAAAATACATCTGATTCTTAAAAGATTAGTATCTAGATAAAAATACTTTATATATTTTGAAAATAATAGTATATTCTTTCTAATTAGCGCCCGCAGGGTCCACCTAACATACGCTTAACCGGCAAGCCTGACCCGCGTAGCGGGTTGGCGCGGAGTTTGCGTAGGCGAGCGCAGCGAGTAGCAAACTCCGTGACAAAAGGCGCTGTCCGGTTGAAGCGATTGTTCTACGGAGGCCCCAAGACCAATTCGTCTGAGCCATGGATGGCGAAGACGAAATCTTCAGTCATTTAATGCATCAAATCTTAACCATAAGGTATTTTAATAATATTCCAGCAATCTTTTCTTCATCATTCTTGTTATTAATCAATTGGAAATTATAATAATTTCAAAACTATAAAATAAATTATTTATAGATTTTAATATTATTTATTCATTGATGAAACAAATAGTATTAACAAATACGGCTATTGGTGGAATCTATTATTATTAATTTGATTCAAGTAGAAAAAAGTATATTTAGAAAATATTGAAATATACCGGTGTATTATATTTTAAAACGATAGATCCACGCGCCATGGATGGCGCGTGAGATGAGTAAAGGTGGGCCGTCTCGTCCGTAGAACATTTGGATAACCTGCAATGCGTAATTGGCGCGGTTTGTGCATGAACGAGCGAAGCGAGATGCACAAACCGTGACAATAGCATTGTCAGGTTGATCCAGTTGTTAGAAATCTTTTTCTCTATTTATAACAATTTATTCAATATATTTTATTCAAGTATTGCTAATAAATTATTAATAATTTTATTCGGCATAGATTTTTCTTCATCACCATCTTCATATTTGCCTGATTTTATTAATATGCTATTACATCCAACTATCTTTGCACCTTCTATATCTGTCATCCAATCATCGCCGATTACAGTTACATCACTTGGGATAGTATTTAGGATTGATATGCCAGCATTAAAATATTCTTTTGATGGTTTTCCAATTATTGGTATCGTGATATTTGCTGCTTTTTCAAATAATGCGACAAATGATCCAGTGTCTAGATATTTCAAGTTCTTCTTTAAGTAATAACCCGAACCGGAAGCTGCTATAACAGGTACCTTTTGTTGAATAAATACAAATGCTTCCTGCAATTCATTATATGATATATTGTCTTTTTCAAAATCCAATAAAATAATAATATGAGGATCAATTTTGCTTTTTGACAAACTAATTTGTTCAATTTCAAGTTTACTACCAATGATAAATGCTCTTTGAAACTGATTTTTTGCTAAATATTTGTTTATTGCAGTAATCGGATTTAATATATTTTGTTCTGGTATAACAATCCCTACCTTTTCAAGGCGAGTTTTTATTAGTGGTGGTGATTTTATTGAATTTGTCATAACAAGAAAATCAATATTTCTTTTTTGAAGTTCATTAATAAACAATACTGAATTATTTATAGCATTTTCACCATTAAGAATGGTGCCATCAAGATCAATTAAATACTTCATATGCTTTCTTTTTCCGCCGCCCGCAGGGTCTTTCTAACATTTGCTTAACCGGCAAGCCTGTCCCGCGAAGCGGGTTGGCGCGGTTTGTGCGCAAGCGAGCGAAGCGAGTAGCACAAACCGTGACAAAAGGCGCTGTCCGGTTGAAGCAGTTGTTAGTTGTCTTATTTATTTAAGAACTCATAATACTCATTTGGAGTAAAAATCAATGGTTTGTTAAGTTTAATATTATCAAAATCTTTATCACCTGTGATTAAGATATCAACATCAGAAATGATGGCTGATGCCAAAATAGGTAAATCATAAACATCTCGTATAAATGGAAATTTATTTTTATCTATTTTCTTTGGTGTTTCAAACAATTCATAATCAATACCAGCCAAAAATGAATCTAGCGCTGTAAGTTTATCTGGAAATTTTCTAAGAAATACTTGTTTGCATTCTTCAATTGAATAACTAGCTACAACAACTGTATGTGTTTCAAATAAGTGAGACAAAACTAAGGAAACTTTTCCGTTTGGAAACAACGCAGCTGAAATTATTATATTAGTGTCTACTAATATTCTCAATTCCTATTTTCCCTCATTTTTTCGAAGGTCTTTTATATACCTAATAACATCATCTTCCGATTTAAAACCGATCTTTTCAGCTTCTCCAGTCATTTCATCTTGAAATGTTCTTAATGCGACCTGTGATGCATTTTGAAATAGAACTTTGCCTTTTTCTTCAATAAAGAAAACTTTATCGCCTTCCTTTAACTTCAACTTTCTCCTTATCTGTAATGGAATTGTTATCTGTCCTTTGGATGTTACCTTTGCAAGTTCCATGGCATTCTCCTTACTTTCCTTACAAATATACTGAATATTTCTAATTTCTTCAACTCCCCCCGCCCGGAGGGTCCAACTAACATTTGGATAACCTGCATTGCGTACATTGGCGCGGTTTGTGCGTAAGGAGCGAAGCGACTGCACAAACCGTGACAATAGCAATGTCAGGTTGATCCAGTTGTTGGACGTTTTCTTTATTATCCTATTTTTACACCATAATGCAATAAGTAATTTGCGAAGAATATAAATATATTCATTTTTAATAAAAATATTGATTTAAGAACATTATAGTTTTGATATTATTAGTTAATTAAAAATAGTATGTGGATTGTACATTTGCATAATACTAATTCAATATTTTTGATCGTACTTTTAGTACAAAAATACTCATAATTTTATTTTGACAAATAATATTTATAATAATCATTTCCATTTCCATCTATACACTTTTTTTAAAAAACTATTTCATTCGTGTTCATATTCATTTAGATATTTTTATAGTATTAAGGCTAATCACTTTTTTAAAATGCATTTTATTCTATATTCCATTTTTTAATATTGCATAATATATTCCATTCATAGTTATGCTTTTTTATATGGTATTGAACATGAATCAATACATTAAAATAAATTATAAACATTTTGAAATAATTCTATTAATTAATTCGGGCCCGAAGGGTCCGTCCAACATACGCTTAACCGGCAAGCCTGTCCCGCGAAGCGGGTTGGCGCGGTTTGTGCGTTGGCGAGCGAAGCGAGTAGCACAAACCGTGACAAAAGGCGCTGTCCGGTTGAAGCGATTGTTCTACGTCTTTCCTTTTTAAAAATCTCTCAATATATTTTTTACTATTTAATTATTATAAACATATTTGATTATAGATATTTTTCCATGCATATACTTTCAGCCATGTTTTTATATTGTCCATAATTTTCAATGATTTTATATCCTATTTTTTTATATAGATGCATTGCTGAAGTTAAAGCCTCACCAGTCTCAAGAATCAATTTTTTAATTCCCTTTTCTTTTGCTATAATTTCTATTTTATGCATTAAAACTTTTGAGAGACCTATTCCTCTATATTCTTTTTTAATAAAAACTCGTTTAACCTCATATGCGTCATTGTTGAAATATCTAATAGAAGCACAACCAATTGGTTTTATCCCATCATAACAAATAACTACATCCTTAATGCCTTCTAAAAGATTGTACTGTTGATACTTTTCCTGTTTTTTTCCAAATTGTTGATGAAGTTCATGATTAAACTCATCTGAAAGTTGTTTAAAGTCATCGTTAACAAATTCAAAATATTTGAATACCATAATTAAATCCTTAAAAACTAAAAATAACAAATGAAGTTATTAATAATTGCGCCCGCAGGGTCCGTAGAACATACGCTTAACCGGCAAGCCTGTCCCGCGAAGCGGGTTGGCGCGGAGTTTGCGTAGGCGAGCGCAGCGAGCAGCAAACTCCGTGACAAAAGGCGCTGTCCGGTTGAAGCGATTGTTCTGCGTCCCAACTATTCTATTTTTTTATCCCCTCTTATAATTTCCCAGCCCTTTATATTTTCTTCTTTCATCAAATATTCAATACAATTATTATAATCCCTTTCATACATTGGGACAATTCTATGCATTTGATTCGTAATTAAGTTATTATTATCCCTAATCATTGTAAGAACAATTTTCCTAGGTAATATTGTAATAGCGCCTTCTTTTGTATTAAAATTAAAGCTATTAGTATATGATCTTGCTTTCTTGCCATCTCGAAGATATAACACCTCTACTTGTTCTATTATATGCTTTCCAGGTTCTACATCTTTTGTAATACAGTATTTTACTGATGGATTTGCTCTAATGGGAAAATATTTATCGTATATAAAATTATACTCAGCAAATACACCGCCTGAATCTTTTTCAGATCTTTCAATATATGTTACAACAATTGATTTATTTCGTGATTTTTCAACTGGTGGTATTGATGTACATGATAAGAAAATTGTAACGAAGGCAGCTAAAATTATCCTCAGATAGACGCGCATAAAAATACCCCCATAGGATCAATATTAACATTTAATATAATAGGTCTGTCGATAATTTATATGTTTAAAGATATTTTATTTTTACAGTTAAAAAATAATGGTATTTATATATTCTTAGACAATATTCTTAACCAAAATTTGTATATCTGAACACAATATTAAAACAAATAGAACAATAAATTATTTATAATTTTGAATTATTGCATAATTAATATTTAAAAGTATGATTGATAATAAAATAAAGCGAATTGAATATTTATCTATATTAATATATTCAAGATTATTAATAATACTAATTATACAGTAGCCCCTTTTAATGATTAATATTTATACGCGCGTAGCGTCCGCAGAACATACGCTTAACCGGCAAGCCTGTCCCGCGAAGCGGGTTGGCGCGGTTTGTGCGTTGGCGAGCGAAGCGAGTAGCACAAACCGTGACAAAAGGCGCTGTCCGGTTGAAGCGATTGTTAGAAGTTCTTCATATTAATAATTTATAAATCATTCTAGGATTTCGAATTACAATGAATTGACTATTATTATACGGATTTGTGTTTAATAGATTTAAGTACTGTCTTTTTCTAATAAAATAAGTCTTCCATGCCCAAATAATAACAGATTCTTTTGATAAAAATGATTTTTTGAATGTTTCAATATTTCCTTGCCATAATATTTCTTTAGTAAATACTCGAATTAATGTTCTTTTAATTATTCTATACATAACAATAAAAAGGGAATAATCCAACCAAATTATTGTATCACAATTACCCCATGTTATGTCTTTTACTTTATTATAATTTCCATTTATTACATATCCTGTTTTATTGTGTATTTCTTCTTTAATCCTAATTCGGAATTCTTCGTTTCCTGATTCAATCCAATTTTCCTTCCAAAACAAAGAATCTAATTCAATATTATGAAGATTGTGTTTTTTACAAATTGATTCTGCAAAAGAAGTTTTTCCCGATCCACTAGTTCCTATAATTAATATTTTTGAACTTGAATTAATAAAACAACAAGATGCATCAGATTTTTTATTATATATGTAATTAATTTTCATTATGTGTCCTAATATTTTTTCCCCGCCCGGAGGGTCCTTCTAACATTTGGATAACCTGCATTGCGTACATTGGCGCGGTTTGTGCGTAAGGAGCGAAGCGACTGCACAAACCGTGACAATAGCAATGTCAGGTTGATCCAGTTGTTAGATTTCTTTTTCTTCTAATTCCTTTATTATTCTTTTCAATTTGTTTTTTAATAGATGCTCTGTGGCATTAATAACTTCAGATAATCCGCGTTCATTATAAATTTCATTTCCAGAATTAAATCCATAAGAGAAGAAACGATCAATTTTCTGTTCTTTCTTGGTTTTTATTCTTTCTAATAATTCAAACATTTCATCTTCACTATAACATAGCAAAACTGATTTCCAAAAATCACTTTTAATGTTTTTATCGGATGAATAAATGGGATAAAGCCCAAATAAGATATAATAATCACAATGGCCTTTTTCGTACTTTTCTATAAAATTATTAAGCCATAAATGATACTTATATTTTGGTTTTTTAATTTCTCCATTTTTCAATTCCTTTGCTTCATGAATATACGTTCTTGACGATTTAACTTGAAATCGAAGTATTTTATTTGTAATGTAATTATGAATAATGAAATCAATTCCTTTTTGCTGACGGCTTACTGGTATATATACGGAAAATCCATCACTTTTCTTAAAATGCTTTTGAATTATATTTATCACTTCAAATTCAGAATATGGTAATGTAAATATTCCATCCATTATTTTATTCTTCCCCCCGCGGAGCGTGAATCTAACATTTGGATAACCTGCAATGCGTAATTGGCGCGGTTTGTGCATGACGAGCGAAGCGAGATGCACAAACCGTGACAATAGCATTGTCAGGTTGATCCAGTTGTTGGACGTTTTCTTTATTATCCTATTTTACACCATAATGCAATATATAATTTGTGAAGAATATGAATATATTCATTTTCCATTAAAATATTGATTTAAGAACATTATAGTTATGATATTATTAGTTAATTAAAAATAGTATGTGGATTGTACATTTGCATAATACTAATTCAATATTTTTGATCGTATTTTTAGTACAAAAATACTCACAATTTTATTTTGACAAATAATACTTATAATAATTATTTCCATTTCCATCTATACACTTTTTTAAAAAACTATTTCATTCGTGTTCATATTCATTTAGATATTTTTATAGTATTAAGGCTAATCACTTTCTAAATATGCATTTTATTCTATATTCTATATTTTAATATTACATAATATATTCCATTCATAGTTATGCTCTTTTATATGGTATTAAACATGAATCAATACATTAAAATAAATTATAAATATTTCGAAATAATTCAATTAATTAATTCGGGCCCGAAGGGTCCGTCCAACATACGCTTAACCGGCAAGCCTGTCCCGCGAAGCGGGTTGGCGCGGTTTGTGCGTGAGCGAGCGAAGCGAGTAGCACAAACCGTGACAAAAGGCGCTGTCCGGTTGAAGCGATTGTTAGGTGAATCCTTGGAGCTTAAATTGTTCATTCATTACTTTATGAACATATTTTCTGCATAAGATTGGTATTCATTTAATCTATCGTTACTAGTATCCATTCCAATGTAATATACGATGCCAGAAGCAAAGAATATTGTGAAGTATTTGTAAATGGTTTTGTTGCCGTCTTGATAAGTATATATCAGTTGATAGTTATTCATCCCTAGCGTATCTAATTTCCCGTCATATATTACTTGAGTGACTGTATTTATATTATTTGGATCACAGTAATATTTAGCTATTTTTCTTTCATTCCCTTCAACTGGCCAAATCATCTTATTACATCCCAACTTTAAAACGGGATCTGCAAACGCTGTGGCATGATTGTCAATTGTGTATATATAGTCAGATCGAATCCAGCCACGAAGTGACCACTCAGGATTTAATTCAATCTTAAAAAACATCCTTTCATTGATTTCATTTTTATCTAGCTCTTGGTGCTTTGCATTTATTATCATGTCTCTTGCTAGATTATAGTTTTTTTCAATAGTTGCAACATTAATGATGTTGGTATATTCATTAGTTCCACTAATGTACATTAAAGTGAAGAATCCATTTATTGGGTCATTTTTTTTTAATGATGATGATGTATTTGTATGAGCTAATATTTCAAAATCTGGCTGATTATCTATTTGCGAGATTATCTCAGCATAAGCTACATCAACACGTGAATCAGTTAGTACCATATCTAAATCACTTGAAATCCACGTATTTAGCGCTTTTGAATATTGCATCATAATTGGAACGTCAAATCGTATATCTGTTCCCAAAAAAGAAATTTCTTCTCCAATAACGAATGGGCTAATAAAGAATAATAGAAAGAAAAGACCATTTCTCATAAATGTTTCTCCTATTTCAAGACTCTTGTGATTAATTACAAAAACATTGCGCGAAGCGTCCACCTAACATTTGGATAACCTGCAATGCGTAATTGGCGCGGTTTGTGCATGAACGAGCGAAGCGAGATGCACAAACCGTGACAATAGCATTGTCAGGTTGATCCAGTTGTTAGGTTTCTTCTTATATTAATAATCCTGATTCCATAACTCTTCAAATAAATTCATATTCAAATTATATTAATCCTGCCGAAGGCAGACTATTTTAACATATTCGTATATATTTTTAATTTTTACTGCCGAAGGCAGCCTGTTCAAACATATCCGGATTTTAAGTTTCTTGTGCCTGCCAAAGGCAGATTCTTCAAATGCATCTCTATTCTAATCCACTTTTCCTGCCGAAGGCAGCTTGTTCGAACATTTTCGGATTTAAATATTATTGTGCCTGCCGAAGGCAGATTCTTCAAATGCATCTCTATTCTAATTTTAATTCTTGCCGAAGGCATACTCTTCAACCATATTCATATATTATTTTGATAAACGTTTTCCACTTTTGAACAAGCATTCAAAATTGCTATTTGTATATTATTCTTTCCGCCCGAAGGGTCAACCTAACATTTGGATAACCTGCAATGCGTAATTGGCGCGGTTTGTGCATGAACGAGCGAAGCGAGATGCACAAACCGTGACAATAGCATTGTCAGGTTGATCCAGTTGTTAGGTTTCTTCTTCTATTAATAATCCTGATTCTATAACTCTTCAAATACATTCATATTCAAATTCTATTTATCCTGCCGAAGGCAGACTATTTTAACTTATTCACATTTATTTTCAACTTTTACTGCCGAAGGCAGCCTGTTCAAACATATTCGGATTCAAAGTTTCTTGTGCCTGCCGAAGGCAGATTCTTCAAATGCATATCTATTCTAATACACTTTTCCTGCCGAAGGCAGCCTATTCAAACATTTTCGGATTCAAAGTTTCTTGTGCCTGCCGAAGGCAGATTCCCCAAATGCATCTCTATTCTAATTTTAATTCTTGCCGAAGGCATGCTCTTCAACCATATTCATATATTATTTTGATAAACGTTTTCCACTTTTGAACAAGCATTCAAAATTGCTTATTTGTACATTATTCTTTCCGCCCGAAGGGTCAACCTAACATTTGGATAACCTGCAATGCGTAATTGGCGCGGTTTGTGCATGAACGAGCGAAGCGAGATGCACAAACCGTGACAATAGCATTGTCAGGTTGATCCAGTTGTTGGATGTCTCTTCTCTTTCTTCACAATGGTTTGATCGGAATTATCTTTAACAATTATTCTTAATTTTGCTAGCATGACGATTGAAAATCATCATAACCTGGACTGGCTTGATCCGTATTATCTTCACCAATATTTCTTATCAATGCATCATGACGATTTATAATACTTATACCTCGTATGAGCTGGATCCGAATCATCTTCAACAATATTTTTTTCAATGCAACATAATAGTAATAATAGGTTTTCTTCATATATAGTTAAATTGTATTTTCTTTAGCAATTAAACTATTTCTGCCGAAGGCAGCCTATTCAAACATATCCCCATTCAAATATTCTTGTGCCTGCCGAAGGCAGACTCTTCAAACGCATTCAAATTCATATTATACTATTTCTGCCGAAGGCAGTCTTTTCAATCACATTCCCATTTAAATATTCTTGTGCCTGCCGAAGGCAGACTTTTCAAACATACACACTTTTTTTTAATTAATTTACTATGTATTCACTTTTATTTTTAAGGTTCAAAGACATAATTAATAATATTTCCCCCGCCCGGAGGGTCCATCCAACATTTGGATAACCTGCAATGCGTAATTGGCGCGGTTTGTGCATGAACGAGCGAAGCGAGATGCACAAACCGTGACAATAGCATTGTCAGGTTGATCCAGTTGTTGGATTTCTTCTTCTATTAATA
>Ga0209727_1001241_pt1 | contig 21852 bp, 19 predicted proteins | sample RifGroC1_FD_183995 | JGI IMG/M metagenome (GOLD analysis project Ga0209727, IMG submission 183995) | Groundwater microbial communities from Rifle, Colorado, USA - Groundwater C1 (SPAdes) (version 2) | ecosystem: Environmental > Aquatic > Deep subsurface > Groundwater | place: Rifle, Colorado...
AAAAGATGTTCAAGGCCGGGGCGCATTACGGCTACAGCAAGACCAGAAGACACCCTTCTGTCTCAAAGTATATATACGCTACCAAAAATAAAGTAGATATAATCAACCTGGAAAAAACCACCATTATGCTGGAATCCGCTCTTCTGTTTATAAAAAATCTAGGAGCCCAGAATAAAACCCTTCTTTTCGTAGGCACCAAACCGGAAGCAAAAGTAGCCACCAAAGATATGGCAGAATCCTTGAATATGCCTTACGTTACGGAGAGATGGATCGGGGGTACACTTTCAAATTTCACCGAAATAAAAAAGAGGATAACCGAACTGGAAAATTATCGCAAAGACAGCACCACTGGCGGACTGGATAAATACACCAAGAAAGAACGCGTGGTGATGGCCAAGAAAATGGAGAAGCTCACCAGGTACTATTCCGGATTGATTGGCTTGAAAAAGGCTCCAGATGCATTGCTCGTCATAGACGCCAGAAGCGAACATATCGCAGCCACCGAAGCCAGAAAGTCCGGCATTCCGGTAATCGCTTTGGTGAATTCCGATTCAAACATCAAAAGCCTTGACTACCCTATCGTAGGTAACGACGCCGGTATCCCATCCATCAAATTCTTCGTTACCGCTATCGGTAACGCTTACAAAGAAGGCCTGTCCGCCAATTTAAGGGTGGAACAAGCATCTTTACCAGAGAAAAAATAAATATTTATGTCTACTCAAATAACCACAGAGCAAATTAAAGAGCTCCGCGATACAACCGGCATTTCCGTGATGCAATGCAAGCGCGCCCTGGAAGAAGCAGAGGGTGATATGAACAAGGCGCTAGCTATTTTAAAGAAAACCAGTTCGGACATCGCTTTGAAAAAAGTGAGCCGTGAAGTGAAAGACGGCAGAGTCTCCATTAAGACAGATGGCAAGAAAGCCGTCTTGGTGTCTTTACATTGCGAAACTGATTTCGTAGCTAGGAATGAAGATTTTACAAAACTGCTTGATGGACTGACAGAAAGAGCCTTCCTGGAAGGGATAGAAAAGATGCAGGCTGAGGCGAAAGATATGATAAACCCAATAATCCAGAAAACCGGAGAGAATATCCAGCTAGGCGAAACCTTTCTGGTAATGGGAGAAATTCTCGGCAATTATGTCCACAACAACAAGACAGGTGTCATCGTAAGCCTATCAGGAGGTTCCACAGAGCTCGCCCGAGACATTGCTATGCATGTGACAGCCATGAAGCCGGAATTCATCTCGCAGGATGAAATAACTGAAGATGCTAAAAACATCATGAAGGAAATCTTCGAAAAGGAGGTTGCCGGTGTAGATAAGCCTGCGGAAATAAAAGAGAAGATGTTGCTCGGGAAAATGGCGACTTATTTCAAAGAAAGGACTCTCTTGGACCAGGCATTCATCAAAGACGGAGAACTTACGGTGGGCAAACTTCTAGAAAAAGCCGGAGCAAAAATCAAAGAGGTAAAGCGTTACTCAATATAAAAAAATGTATTTCTTTTTAATTTTATTTTTCGTATCACTGCTGGGAATAGTTTTTATGATTGGCAGAAAGCTGTTGGTGCTAGAGAATGTGCCGATGGAAGCCAAAGAAGAAATTTTTTTGGAAATTCCCTACATAGAAGAATGGCAACATTTGACCGCTAAAAATATCAAGAAACACGGTTATGATGCCTTGGTGGGGACCATCAGACTTTATGTCCGTTCTTCTAACTTCATAAAAAACAAATACGAAAATATAATAACAGAAATAGAAAACAAGCGAAAAGAGCATATCATAAAAAGAGGCAAGAAAGAGGTTTCTAGGTTCTTAAAGACTGTATCAGACTATAAGCGTAAAGTCAGAGAAATAAAGCACAGAGTAGTGGAAGAAGAAGAGGAAAGAAATTCGTAAATATGTTAGTATAAAAAAGTTGGTTTCAAAAAAATAAATAATTGCCGGCATAGCTCAGTTGGTAGAGCACTTCTTTTGTAAAGAAGATGTCCGGGGTTCGATCCCTCGTGCCGGCTCCGTAATTAAAATCCAATCATTTTTGGCGAGATTTTGGCGGGAATTCGTTTTGGGTTTCGCGCGCAGGCAGGGTCTGTGAGGGAATGCGCGTAGGTTGATTTTAGCTAGAAAAGTGGTATTTTTGTATCTATGTTATAATCTATCCATGCTCACTCCAGAACAAGAAGCTTGGATAAATACGCTTTCAGACATAATAATCTCGATCGTTCCTTATGATCCAAGAGCAGAGGAATTTTTTAATATAATAAAAAAGAAAATTCATAATCTTTTAGGTGAAGATGTGTTGGTAGAACACGGCGGATCAACTATATTGGGTATTGTTGGCCAAGATGAAGTAGATATTTCTATCGTAGCTCCGAAAGAAAAATTCGCTGAATATATTCCGAAACTTGAGACGTTATTTGGCCCAGTCTGCTCATTTTATCCTGGCCGAGCTAAATTTGAAGTGAAAGAAGATGATAAGAAAATTGATTTAAAAATTACTGACGAGAATCATCCCCTTTATGTTGAAGGAAAAATCTTTACAGAATATCTCTCAACACACTCAAGAGATTTGGAGCATTACAAAATTTTAAAAGAAGAGTGCAATGGATTACCGATAAAAGAATACCAACGCCGTAAAATCGAGTTTACTAATGAGATTTTGGAAAAAGCTAAACTTAAATTAATTACTTAAATTTTAATCCTAAGAATGGGGGTGTCTCTCAGGGATTGAATTAGTGGAATAATATCAAGTAAAGATTTTATAACAATATAGTTTTTATATTTTCCCCATTGATTAAATTGATCGTATAATATACCTATATTTTCAGACAACATACTAATAACATCAAATCTATCATCTATAAAATAATCAAGAGAGAGTTCTTGAATTTTGATTATTTTTTCAAAATCATTTTTTACAAAAAAAATATTGTTACCAAACAGATGGGCAATTTTAAGTTTTTCTATAGTTTGTTGTGCTGCCAGTAATCCATCTTCACTTTTTCCTCTAGATGAAATTAAGTATATTTCAGCGCTAGATTTAATTTTAAGTAAAATTTTGTCAACATTTTTTTCTGTCGTTATTTTATGAATAGAAGTAGCACTAAGTTTGTCAATTTCTCTACGAAGATCAATATTAGAAATATAATTATCAATAACATTGGAATTTAAATTCCAGTTTTCAAGATGTAACCCTGTTTTTTTATAAAAAACATCACTTTTAAATACAGTATTGTCAATAATAACCCCATCTAAATCAAATCCAATTTTAATCATAAAATTATAATAAGGTTTTTAAAATATACCTACATCTTTTCTAAAATAAATAGGACCTTTAATCTTTTCTAATATTTTTTTTATTTTAACTCGACAATTATCAATATCTTTTCCTGTGACACAAACAGTTAGGCCTCTAGAGTCCATAAGTAAAATATTTTTTTTATCTACTATTAAACTACCAAAAAATATATTACTTAGGTCTTCTTTATTCAATCTTTTAATATTTATTTTTTTACCAATATTATCTTTGGAATACGGATAACCTTTTGGAACAATTGATACAGAAACAGAAGCTAGGTTTTTCCACTTAACAGAAAGCTTATTCAATGTTCCTCTTATCATTGATTTACAAATTTCTAAAAAATTAGTATTTAGTAAATTTAGAATATTTACTGTCGATGGATTACCAAAACGTGTATTATATTCAATAACCTTGATTCCTCCATTGGTTATAATGAATTCCCCCATCAATACACCGATGTATCGTTCCGAAAAATCCTTTTTAATTTTTTCAAACACTGAATTATTAATTTCCTCAAGTTTTGAAATATCATTTTTTGATAAAAAAACTTGTCGTGTTCCTTGTGTAACAGAACCAATACCAGAAGTATTGTCTCCTAAATCACCGTCATAAATTCTTTTATAATTTTTTACTGGGGGCATGTGAATAATATTATTACCATCAACTAAGCTCATTAACGAAACTTCGTCACCTTCGATATATTCTTCGACAACTACCTTACAATTATTTTCATCAACCCAAGATTTTGCTTGACTATATAAATTATGTTTTGAATTTTTTGATAAATCAAAAATTTTAACTCCTTTAGAATTCATTAAACCATCAAATTTTAGTACAACTTTTTTTGATTTTAGACCATCAAGGTAATCAGGTAATTTAGAGATATTTTTTAAATTAAAAACTTTATACCCTGGTACAAGACCCTCGTGTATTTCTCGAATAAACTTACGGCAAAAACTTTTACTATTTTCTAGCTTACTTTGATCTTTTGTTGGTGCTATGCATGGTATTTTAAGTAAATCTAAACGATTTCGAATTCCAGCTTGTAACGCCTCACCTTGTAAAATTATAACAAAAGAGGGTTTTACTTTTTTTACAAACGTTAAAATTTTTTTTATATCTCGAATATCTCCAACCTCATAATTAGTGCAAAGTTCTTTTATAAAATAACTATCTCTCCATAAATAAGCACTCACTTCACATTTAGTTGAAATTGAAAACTCCCTAACAAATGCGAATTCACGACTTGTAGCACTACCCACTATTAAGACTTTCTCCATGACTATATTTTTATGACTTATTTTTAAAAAATTCTAAATTTTCGTTAATAAGATCAAGAAACTTATTAGGATTGCCCCACGGCTTCGCTTCTCTTGCGATTTCTGGATTAATTCGAGTTATGTATGCAAGGACATTTAGATTATCAAGGAGGGCATAAAATCGCACCTTAAATTCATTATCAGAAGATAATTCCATTCTATTTAGAAACCTATTTCCCAATACAGTACCATTTGTTAGCCCAAAAAACTGAGCAAAAGCACAGAGTGGATCTCCGCTCCAAAAAGTCTCAGGATCTATAAATTTTATTTTTTGATCTGGGGTAATAATTATATTATCTATATTTAAATCCATCGGTATAAGTCTTGGATCTTTAAGTGCAAATTTATCTGTATGTTTATCTAATATTTTACTAGGAATTAAATATTCACCGTCTAAGAAAACCTCAGTGCTTTCAAATGTTTTTGTTGTTGGTTCCTGCATATTTATTAAAAAATCTTTCCATGTTGAAGTAGTCCCAGTCAGCCCACTTTCATCTAACTGACCAAATTTGTTTGTTTTTATTTGTGTTATTCTACTAACTAAATCAAAGATTTGATCCGAAATCGCTACAAGATGCTCGTCTTTCATGGTACCATTTTCCACAATAGATCTCAGTGTTTGTCCGTCTACGTATTCAAATATGGCAAATTCATAAGGTATAGTATTCTTTGTAATATCTGAAAACACCAACTTTCTTATCTCGGGAAAATCTCTTAGTAATTCTGACATTTGTATTTCTCGACTTAAATTTGTTCTCTGTGAACCATCTTCGTTGTATATTTTCACTATAAATTCACCCTTTTCTGTTTTTACATAATAAATTTCGTTACTTCCACCAGACATTTTTTTAAAAAGAGTGATGCTCCCTATTTGTGTTTGAATTTGTTCAGAAATAAGTCGAAAATTTGGAAAGTCATCCATATTAGCAACAGGAAAATTATGTTTTCCATTTAAATTATTCATGCTATAATTATAGCAGTTTATGCAGTTAATAACAAGTATTTTTAATAAAAATAAGACTTCCATAAAGAAAATAATTTCTTCTAAAAGAAGAAATTTTAATTGTAAATTTAATCAAAATACTCCTCCTCTTGAGAGGATGCCAGAATATACACAAAAAATGATTCAAGTATTTTTGCAACATTTTTCCCAAAAAGGATACACCATGATTCCATCAGTAGCTATTACGTCTGGAATAGATCCCACTGTAAGATTAATCGGCTCTCATGTCAGTCCAATGAAGAATTACTTTATTGAAAACAAAATACCAAAAAATGGTTTGATTATGTCACAACCGTGTATAAGAACACACAACTTAAAAAAAATATTTGATGATTCGAGCATGCCTGCATGGGGTTCGTATTTTATTAGTTTAGGTGCTTTAGTAATACCAGAGAAAATATCTGAATTATGTAAAGATTCTTTAGAATATTTACTAAGTATTCTAAATATACCAGCAGAAAATTTAATTTTAAGAATTAATTTTGCTGATAGTGATTTATATAGTTTGGCAAAAAAATTTGCCTATTTAGGAATAAGTTATGACGATTCTACTATGCCAGAAAAGTATTATAGACATAAAATTGGTATTGAAGGAATTTGGGGTAGAAACTTTAACTACGCTATTAAAAAAGATGGTATTTTATATGACATAGGGAACTTAATTATTTTAGAAAGCACAGCAGGAAAACTTGGAGTAGAACTGGCGTTAGGTACTTCAACAATTCTTAAAGCTTTTTTTTCACTTCCTCATGTAAATTCCGCAAACCCTATTTTTGGTATTGAAAAAATTAATAACCCGTTACGATTTAAATTTGAGGATGCAATTATTACTTCCTCGATTCTATTTTCTGAAGGATTAATACCTTCAGCTAGTGATAGTAAGGGTAGGACATTAAGATCTTACTTACGTGCAATTATGTATTTTAAAAATAAATTTAAAATACAGACTAAATCTATTGCTAAAATGATGTGGCAGTTTGAGAATTCTCAAAAAATTAATCACTCTGGGTCAAATTTTATTGTCTCTTATATTGATAAAATTGAAAAAGAAATCCTCTTACAAAATAGCTTATCGAACGAAGAAGAACTTATATTATTAGAAATAAAACAAAATTTTACATAAATATATGAAATTAATAATACCAAAAAAATTACATAGAGGTTCAAATATTAGAGTAATAGCTCCATCCCGTAGTATGAAAATACTTTCTAATGAAGTGAGGAAAATAGCATGCGAGGCACTGTCAAAAGCTGGTTTTAATGTTAGTTTTGGAAAACATGTAGACGAATTAGATAAATTTTCTTCCTCCTCTATTAAATCAAGAGTTAATGATTTACATGACGCCTTTTTAGATCCATCAGTCGATGGCATTCTCACAACTATTGGAGGATATAATTCAAATCAACTATTAGATTATCTTGACTACAATATTATTAAAAAAAACCCAAAGTATCTTTGTGGCTATTCAGATATAACAGTCCTAACTAACGCAATTTATGCAAAAACAGGATTGGTGGGTTGTAATGGTCCTCATTTTTCATCCTGGGCAATAAAAAAAGGATTTGAATACAGTAAAGAATATTTTAAGAAATGTTGCATGCAAAATACTAAATATCAAATTAAGCCTTCAAGAACTTGGAGTGACGATGATTGGTATTTAGATCAAAATTCAAGAGAATTTATTAGGACAAAAGGATTTTATGTTATTAATCCTGGGAAAGCAGAGGGAACTTTAGTCGGTGGTCATCTGCGTTGTTTTGCATGCTTACAAGGAACACAATATTTTCCACCACTAAAAAATTCAATTTTACTATTAGAAGAAGACGAGGAGGCAAATCCAATGATTTTTGATCGATTACTTCAGTCAATTATCCAGTTACCAGATTTTAATGGAGTTCAGGGTATTATAATAGGTCGTTTTAAGAAAAAATCTCAGATGACACTTAGTGTACTAAAAAAAATTATTAATTCAAAAAAAGAGCTTGCGCTTCTGCCAATTATTGCTAATGTAACAGTGGGGCATACTATGCCAATTGCTACATTCCCAATTGGTGGTATAGTAAAGATATCAACAAATAAAATAGCTTCAATTACAATTATCAAACATTAATTTTTATGCTCAATGATCTTCTTCAAAAAATCAATAAAAAATTCAAAAATCAAAAAAGTGTGAATTCACCAAATTACGATCCAGAAAATCACACATATGATTTAGCAACAAATAATTACTGGTATGCCATTTTATATTTACGCCACACACTAAAACTCAGTTGTGATTCTTTTTTCTCTTTTCAAAAAAACGCAGTAAATATTGATTTGTTTATGCTCACCCCTTCTGTATCTAGTCCAATGGGTCCAGGATCGAATAGTGAAGCGGTTTCTATACAGTTTGGTAACTTAGAAACATTTTTAGTAGATTCTTCTCAATTTGGTTTCGAACCTATACTTATGAATAATTTTGATTTACTTTACTGTTACCTACCTTCTATGCGTGGAGAAAATCCGGACAAACGACACTTGAATCAATTTTTTCATTGTGAGGCAGAAATGAAAGGTAATTTAATAGAGGTGATACAGCTAGTTGAAGACTTCATTAAATTTATTACTCAATCAATGTGTGATGTGCCATTTTTAATAGAATGCCTAAGTAATTCACCTGAATATTCAAAACTTGCAATCCAAAAACTTATATCTTTAAAATCTTTTCAAAAAATCAATTTCGATTCTGCCGTAAAGATTCTCGAGGAACATGGGTATTCAGAATATATTAATTATACAAACCATGGGAGAGATATTTCTAGTCAAGGTGAAATTGAATTATCAAAAATTTTTTCTCCCAACGAGCCATTTTGGATAACTCATTTTGATAGAGACAGAGTACCATTTTATCAAAAACCAGATCCAACAAATAATAATACAGTACTAAATGCTGATTTAATATTTCCCCCCTTAACACAAAATTCATTTGGTGGCGAGATAGTTGGTTGCGGGCAAAGACAAAATGAAGCTAGCGAATGTTATGAATCATTAAAACGACAAAATTTATCGGCGGAACCTTACGAATGGTATATATCATTACGAAACATTCCACAATATAAATCTACTGCGGGTTTCGGTATGGGAATAGAAAGATACCTTACATGGCTTTTGTGTAAAGAAGACATAAAGGATGTGATCCCCTACCCTAGATTAAAAAATGTTAGAACATATCCGTAGATTTAGAACGAGAATTCTTCATTAGAAATAAGAGGATACTATTTCAGCACTTACTTATGAATTACAATTTTTTAGAAAAACATCTTTCATGCAAAAAAGAAAATAATATTGAGTTAGGGATAGCAATATTTAAGCCCGGGTATTTTCCTAATGATATTGAAAGTTTTATAAAATTATGTTCGGATGAGAAACTTGAAATATTGGAACATAAGGATTTTAAACTATCAAAAGAAATTATTATTGGGATGTACAACAATGTATTCACATATTCTTTTAACGATCTAATTTTCGGTCTTGATTGGAAGGAAGAGACTATTAAATATTTAATTTCTGATAATTGTAACTGTTTTTTATTGAGTGGAAAAAATACTATAGACGTATTAGCAAAATTTAAACATGAAATTAGAAAAAAATATGGGAAAATCACACATCCTAAAATACAGTTAACTAAAGAAGAATTTAATGATAAGGTAATAAAAAATTTAATACATGTAGTTGATGAGCACGAGATTCAAAATATATTATGGTTATTATTCTCTTAGAATATATTTATATTTTCCGCCTCGGGCATTTCCGCTAGGGTGTCCGCGACTAAAGGACGAGTGCCTTCCCCGAATTGCAATACTAATCGTCGTAGCGAAAGCGATATACTAAACATAATATTGAAAAGCGTAGAGTGGGGATGGCGAGGGCAGAACACTCTCAGTAATCCGAGAGTGTAATCCCGACCCGGGGAGAGGAAACTTCCTCTCCCCAAGAAGCGCGGGGTAATCCTCGCACATAGGCACCTAGGCGCGAGTAGCCATAGCGGAAATGCCCGAGGCGGATGCCGAGGGTGATACCCCTTTAGACTTGAACAATCACATAGCAGAGAAATGACCGAGACAATTATAAAATTTTGTATTTGTATTTTTGAGTTGCGCGGATTCCCTCCCAGACCCTGCCTGCGCACGGACAAAATTCAAAATCCCCGCCGAATTTCAAAAACATTAGTCTCGATTTTGCGAATCCTTCTCCCAGAAAATAGTTTCGCAAAACCGAGTCCGCATTGTATTGGAGCGTTTCCCGCACTTCTGCTTTTGCAGAAGCTCTGTGCTTCGCACAGGGGCGCTTCAGCGCGCGGGGAACGCTTGTGTAGCTGTTCTTCATTAATTTTTGCTAAAATGAGTTCTAGCCTTGTTTAAAAGATACTCCAAAATTACAAACTCTTAGTCTTAGTATCTGTGGAGGGTTTTACTTCTTGTAGTTTAAAAGATTCTTTGACGCGAGCTTCCAAATCCTCCAAGTCATGCAGTCCGGTCAGCACTTCGTCGTCTATCACCATCGCCGGTAGAACTGTATCTTTTATTTTATAAATTTGGAGCATAGAGGTAACGGCCGAGAGATCGGTACTGTAATCAAAAGAATATACGCGAAGCTCCGGATACTTCGCGCGCAAGGTAGAGAGCACCAGACTCTCCTCTTGACACAGAGTGCAGTTGGCCGCTGTTGTATAAAAATAGAGAATAAACGCGGATTTCACTCCACAGCGAGCGGAAATTCTTTTGGCTAAAAGATAGTCTTTAATTTGCAATAACGAATAATACTTTTTCAGATAAGACACCTCGGAAGTAGCACCCAGATTTTCTTGGCTCCATTCAAGCTTGTTGCCGAGTTCCGCCAGCTCACTTGAAAATACGGCATCAGATATGTTCTTGCAAGAAAGCTCTGAAAGCAGAGAAAATTGAGTTTCTGAAGACAGGATGTCTATGGCTATCTGGTCCTGAATAGTTTTCAATTGATTAATTTTTTTATCACCGAAATAATTACTCAAGTATATGGCAGTAAAGAAAAGACCGGTGGTTATCAAGAGCACAATTAAATATTTTTTCCAATCAATGTTGTTGTTCATATATTTTATCTCCAAGAAGGCTTCCTTGATAAAATCGTATTATAAATTGCTTTTAGAAACCACAGTGGGGCGATAATGCCAAAAATGGGGAAGAAGTAAAGTATATTCAGAGAGAAAATATTTTTTTCCTTCGCCATTTTCCTGCCGAAAAGAATTGCGAACATCACCAAGGAATAGACGACAATTATCAAGAAAATAAAAGATTCCGTATTTATGAAAAATGGATCAAAATTAAAATTATTTACTCTGAAATTAAAACCAACCGCTTTAAATTGCAGAACTTTAAAATAAAAGAAATGCCCCACGTTGTAGACTATCTTACCGAAAAGATAACTGACGGAAAAAATGGAAATGACCCCCATAGGCAACGTAAACAAGGCGAAGTTGCCGTACTTTCTCCTTAATAGAACGCCTCGGTAATCCAGAGTATTGTTTAGAAAACCGTAAATCCAGCGCAATCTTTGTTTATAAAGCTTTTTAATCGTTTCAGGTGTATTAGTAAAAACAAACGCGTCATTGCAATTTTCTATCTTATAGTTGTGCTTTTGCATTCTATAGGCAATCTCCATGTCTTCCGTGCTGTGCGCGTGTTTGTATGGTCCCAAATCGTTGAAAACTTTTTTGCGAAAAATAGTAAACGGTCCGGGAGTCACGTTGATGGCCCCCAGAAAGCCCAACATCTTTTTGAAAAAGATACCCATATTATAATCCGTCTGTTGCGCGAACTGAACAATGCTTTTCGGATTATGCACCACCACTGCCGGAGCAACGGCCATAGTCAGAGAATCTTTTTCAAAATAACTCATAATGCGAACGAGGGCGTCTGGGTCCACAAAAGAATCGGCATCAAGACATCCGAAGAAATCAGTTTCCGACTTTTCCAACCCAAGATTGAGGGCGGTAAACTTGCCTCCGTTTTCTTTATGAAAAACTTTTATATTCGGAAACTCCGCGAACTTGTCTATGACTTTTTTAGTATCATCGGTGGACCCGTCGTTGATGAGAAATATTTTTACTTTGTCTTTAGGATAATCCAAGTTTAAAAGAGAGCGCACAGTTTTCGCCACGGTTTCTTCCTCGTTCCAACAAGGCACCACGATGGTCACGGATGGATAAGAGGTTAATTTGATTTTACCATTCCTGATTACTATTTTTCCCCTGTTTTCCAGAAAAGTAACAAAAAAGAACACCTGCACATAGACAGATAAAAAAGTCAAAATATATAATATCACATTCAAAATTGAAGTCATATCTTAGTGTTAAGTGTAACATTTTAGTGGTAAAAAGTAAACGAAAAAAGCTCCTTTTTGAGGAGCTTTTTTCAAAACAAAAGTATATTTAAAAACTACATATTTTGATCCATCCCGGGATTAGCACCAGAAGAATCACCCACTGCACACGTTTTACACTTGCAGTTAAAAAGTTTCATTATCGCCACAACACCAACCAATATATAAACGATTGCCTCAAAAGTAGGCATAGAACCCAAAAGCAGATTGATAACATTCCAATTACTGCTTAGCAACATTCCTACACCAACTAATCCCCAGTTAAGTCCGCCGATTACCAATAAAATTTTAGCGAGCTTGTGACCCCAACCACAACATTTTGCATTGTGCATATATTTACTTTTACTTAGCCCTATTTTCATAAGGCAATTAATTAATAAAGGACCTTTGTACTAATGCTAATATTATATCATATCGGAGGAATATGATATAATGGCGTATTATAAATAAACAATATAGACATGCAAAATAACAACCAAAAACCAATAATAAGCGCAATTATCATCGTTGGAGTAATGATAGCGGGAGCGATTTTATTAAGAGGAAGCAGTGCCACATCCGGAGAAAATTCCCTTAAAAATAAAGGCATCCCAGTAGAAACAAAAACTCTGGCACCCATCGGAGAAAACGATATGATGCTCGGAAACCCCAAAGCAAAGGTTGCCCTGGTTTTATATGAAGACTTTCAGTGTCCCTTCTGTGGAGCGGTTTCCGGTTCTAACGCTTATCCGTCTTTAATTCAATCTTTGAAACAAAGAGACCCCAACTGGACTCCATTTTTACCAGGAATAAAAGAAAATTACGTGAAAAAGGGAGAAGTGTTGTTTGTTTATCGTGACTGGGCATTTCTCGGTCCGGAATCAATCCGAGCGTCTGAGGCGGCTCGGTGCGCCGGGGATCAAGGTAAATTCTGGGAGTATCATGATTACCTTTATGAACACCAAAAGGGAGAGAATAAGGGAGATTTTGCAGATGCTAATTTAAAATCTTTCGCCAAGGCGTTGAAATTGGACACTCCCATCTTTGATAAATGCTTAGATGACAGCAAATATGCGCAAGCGGTTGCGGACTCTAAAAACGAAGGTTTGACCGCCGGAGTAACGGGCACACCGAAAGGATTTATTTTGAAAGATGGTAAAATTTCAAGCACCATAGACGGCGCTGAATCATATGAAACGGTAAAACAGAAGCTTGATAATGCGTTGAAATAAAACGCTCTTATCCACCCCGCCCCGACCAAGGTCGGGGCACCCCTCAAGAGGGGAATTAAAAAAAAAATTACAAAGTTATGAAAAAATTTGGGTTAATAATGATTGGTGTTGTTGGATGCTCTGGTTTGGCTGGTGTAATAATTTTCTTTTCGTCATTAGATATAGCAAGTCGTGGAGGTACCACAAGCGATGTACTTCCCTATCTAGCATCTTTTATCCCACTTGCATATTCAATAATACTACTATACAAGATATTAAAAAATAAAGAATTCGACAAAAACCATAAAAATACATTACATCTATTAATTTGGCCATCATTTATTACGTTAATCATTTCTATTTTTTTAACAGTTATCACAATAACTTCAAAAGAAATGATGGGGGTTTTCTTTGTCGTGGTCGTTTTATTGGTAGGGACAAGTATTGCTTCAGTTCTATCGTTTGTGGGACTTATAATTGATTCAATTCAAAATAAAAAACATCTAAATTAATTAGCCCACCCACCCCAAGAGGGGAATTTTTTCACTCCCCAATTTTGTATTTATTCCCCTCTTGAGGGGTGCCCTTTCGGGCGGGGTGGAGCATTTAATTTATCCTTTCTTTTTTGTACTGTTTCTAAAACAAAATCATAAACAGCTCCAATGTTTTTCTTTACATCCACATCCAATATTCTAACTACCTCTAACTTTAAATCTTTCATAAAAGCGTCTCTTTCTGCGTCATATTCCACTTTATCATCATGACTACTACCATCTATTTCAAAAACTAAACCAAGTTCAGGTACAAAAAAATCGACAATATAATTGCCTATTATCACTTGTCTATCAATGTCGAAACCTAGTTTATTTTTATCCTTAAACGTTTGCCAAAACAAAACTTCAGACAAATTACCCGCCCTTCTTAACTCTTTTGCTCTTTCTGTCAAAAGTTTATTTTTGGGAATTTCCCAATATGGATACAACGATTCTGGATTCCAATATTCCCCTCTTGAGGAGTGAACTTTGTACTCAAAGGACGGGGTGGATGAATTTTTTGAATCTAATTTCTTTTGCATAAATCATAAATACTTCCACCCCGCTCCGACCAAGGTCGGGGCACCCCTCAAGAGGGGAATTTTTAATCAAAGTAATTTTTCAATCTTGAAATCTTTTCGTGCTGGCGAAGCTTTTCGTGCACTTTCGCTTCAATTTGGCGAATACGTTCACGGGTCACACCAAACTCTTCCCCCACTCTCTCTAGGGTATGTTGGATACCATCAAGCAATCCATAACGCATCTCCAAGATTCTGCGCTCTTTTGGATTTAATTCATTCAGAACTTCCCGAATCTGATCAGAAAGAATTCGGCGAGAAGATTCTTGATCGGGACGCAAAATTTTATCATCGGGAATGAAATTTTCCAGCGTTGATTTATCGTCATCATCTCCGACCGGCTGTTCCAGAGAAACAGTCTCTTGGCTGATATTTTCAATCACGTGAATTTTTTCAACCGGCACACCCATCTCCGTCGCAATCTCTTCGGCGAGCGGTTCCCTGCCCAAGTCCTGACTCAATCTGCGGTGAGTTTGTTTATATTTTGAAATCGTCTCAACCATATGCACCGGAATGCGAATGGTTCTGGATTGGTCAGCTAGTGCGCGAGTGATGGATTGGCGAATCCACCAGGTGGCGTAAGTGGAAAACTTATATCCTTTAGTCCAATCAAACTTCTCCACCGCTTTAAACAATCCCAGATTACCTTCTTGAATCAAATCAAGCAGGGTCAAGTTGGCAGACCTACCGACGTATTTTTTCGCGATAGAAACCACCAAGCGCAAGTTGGCGCGAGCGAGCAAATTTTTCGCTTCCAAATCTCCATGTTCAATACGCTTGGCAAGAACCTTCTCGTCACTCGCGTGAATAAGCGGATACTGTCCGATTTCTTTCAAATACATTTGGATGGAATCGTGCATACTCCCCTTGTTCAAGTCTTTATCATTCAAATCAATATCCAGGTTTAGTAAATTTCCACCTTCAAGCACATCAATAGAAGCTGTCGCAAACTTTTCATAAAGTTCATCTAAAAATAAAATATTATTTTCTATGTCGGGAAAAGTTTTTAAAATTTCGTCATAAGTGATAAACCCGCGCTTTCTTCCCTTCTCAATGAGTCCTTCCGCCAAATGATTTAAAACTTCCGTTTTTTTCTCCAAAGAAGAAAGTTTTTTGACCCCGTCTTTTTTAATAATTTTTTTTACCGCCTTTTTTGGTTTTTTAATATTTTTCTTTTTAACAATTTTCTTGGCTTTTTTAATAACTTTTCTTTTTTTGTTTATTTTTTTCTTTTTCATAAATTATTTTGATTATTTTTTACTTAAACGACCATTTTTAATATCTTCCTTTTTTTTAATCAATTCATTTATTTCTTGCAGTATCTTCTTCCCCTTTTCTCCTTCTGGCTCCCGTTTTAATTCTGACATTTTTTTATTTAACTCTTCGTTAATATTTTCTTCCTCCAGATTAAGAAACATCTCCGCCACATCCTTCTCTAGGTTTTCATTGCTTGTATGGGACACTTCCGCTTCGAATATAAGGTCTTCCTCGCTATCTTTATATTTCTCCCCTGTATCGCCCAATTTTTCAAAAATACTTTTGAAATCCACCACAGACTCCGGCAAGGTTTGCTGCCAAAGCGCAATGCCTAAAAGATTTCGTTCTATACGGTCTTTTCTATATATCTTTGTCAGTGTTTCTCCAGCCTCTTTTATTTCCTCCGTTTCGTATTTAAATTCTTGCTCAATTTTCTTTAAATCATCTTGCAGGGCGTCGAGCGGTATGGAAGATGCATCGCTGATTTTTTTCAAGAAATACATCTTTTCTATCGAGCTTCCCACAGCATTTACAAAGGGCAATATCTTTTCTTTTATTTCTCTACCGGCCTTGCGTCCGTCGTTTTCGTAATTTTTCAAGACTTTGTTCAATAAGAATTCTATAATGTGTTTTGAATTTTTAATGGCTTCGCGCCAAGCGGGAATTCCTGTTTTAGAAATTAAGTCCGCTGGGTCAACACCTTCCGGCATTTCCACTACCTTCACATCCATATTGAGCGAAAGAGCTATTTTCCCCGCGCGGATAGTGGCGTTGGCCCCTGCTTTGTCAGCGTCAAAGGAAAGCACGATATTCGATGATAGACGACGTACGAGCCCAAGGTTGCTTACAACATTTTCTTTGGAAACGGTGGAATCGGACAGAGCCGTGCCAGAAGTGGCTATGGTGTTCCTGTATCCCGCCTGGTGCGATAAAATCAAATCCATCTGACCCTCCACCAGAATAGAAAAGTTGTTTTTACGGATTGAATCTTTGGCTTTGTCTATGCCGTAAAGCACCACGTTTTTGCTGAAAATGGGTGTTTCCGGACTGTTTAAGTATTTGGCGGACTTACCATCATCTACGAAAATTCTCCCGGAGAAAGCGACGATACGCCCGCTTGAATCGGCGATCGGAAACATTATTCGTCCACGAAATCTGTCATACATCGCCTTATTGGCATCGTCCGGCTTCTTGGCGAGACCGGCGTGCTCTATCTCGGTATCGGAAAAACCTTTGTCTTTAAGATGTGAATAGAGTAGCCGCCAGTCTAATTCGGCAAATCCAATCCTAAAATCTTTTATGCTTTTTTCATTCAATCCGCGAGATTTCAAGTATTCCAACGCTTCCTGATTTTTTTCTAAATTATTCTCAAAATACAAGCAAGCTTCTTGCATCGCCTCATATAACTTTTCTTTTTCACTCTTATTTTCTTTGGCTTCTTTACTAAGAGGTTCAAGTTGCACTCCCGCTCTATCCGCAAGCATCTGGAGCGCGCCCTTGAAATCAAGTCCTTCAAACTCTTCCACAAAAGTGAAAATATCCCCCGAAGCCCCGCACCCGAAACAATAGTAGGTTCCACGGTCAGCCGAGACGAAAAACGAAGGGGTCTTTTCGTTATGAAAAGGACATCTGGCCTTCAAATTTGTACCCGCCTTCTCAAGCTTTATATAAGAAGAGACTACTTCTTCAATTGATAGCCTCTCCTTAATTTTTAGAACGGGAGAGTTCATGATTATTCTATTCTTCTTTAGCCTCAGCAAACTTATTTTTGAACCCGGTTCCGGCTGGAATCAATCGTCCAATGATGACATTTTCTTTCAAGCCTCTGAGAGAATCTACTCCGCCCTTGATGGCATTTTCAATGAGAACGCGATTGGTGTTTTGGAAGGAGGCAGCTGAGAGCCAGCTCTTGGTGCGGAGTGAGACTTCGGTAATACCGAGGACCACTATTTCCGCTCTTGCTTCTTTTCCACCAAGTCCGGTTATTCTTATATTTTCTTCTATGAGAGCGGTATTTTCAACAATATCTCCGGTGGAGAAATTGGTTTCCCCTGCATCCTTTATCTTTCGGCGAGAGAACATTTGACGGATAATAATTTCCGTATGCTTTCTGGAAATTGAAGCGCTTTGAAGCTCATAGACCTTGTTTATTTCACCAATGATGTATTCTTCAACCAATTCCTTGCTTCCCAGTCTGAACATTTCGGCGATATCGGCTGAACCGTCGGTCAGTAATTGACCTTTATATACTTTATCTCCGGCCTTAACTATAGGAGTTCTGCGGAAAGCAACAGCGTATTCCATTTCATTTTTCTTGCCATCAGCAAGGCTATCGGACAAGACTTTAATTACCTTTTCTTTATTCTCTTTGATTTTCACCTCAAGCACTTCTCCGTCTGTCTCGGAAATAATGGCCGGATTTTTAGGAATTCTCCTTTCAAAGATTTCTTCAATACGAGGAAGACCCGTGGTAATGTCGGTTCCCGCTACTCCTCCGGCGTGGAATGTACGGAGCGTCAGCTGGGTTCCCGGCTCACCGATAGCTTGAGCGGCTATAATGCCGACAGCTTCACCTTGTTCTACGAGCCTGTTTCTTCCCAAGTCCAGACCATAACATTGCACACAGAGACCGTGAGCTGTCTTACAGGTAAGAGGAGAACGCACGAATACTTCAGTGAAACCCGCGCCTTCAATATTGTAAGCCTCTTCCTTGGTAACCAAGAATCCTTTTTTGTAAACCACTTTTCCATCTTTATCTTTCAGGTCGGAGGCTAAGACTCTTCCGCGAATGTTTTTGGAAAGAGGGATTTCAATTCCGGAAATATTTTCTCTGGTAACTACCTTACCTTCTTTCGTGCCACAATCTTCTTCTGTTATCACCACATCTTGCGCCACATCCACCAATCTGCGCGTAAGGTATCCGGCCTTGGCGGTGTTGAGCGCAGTATCAGATGCTCCTTTACGGGCACCGTGAGTAATAACGAAGTATTCAATCGGAGAAAGACCTTCTAGGTAACAAGGGATAATTGGGAATTCCAATATTTTACCCTGGTTGTTTTGGATGAGTCCGATCATTCCAACCATTTGAGATAATGTACTCATATTACCTCTGGCTTTGGATGTGAATAGATCAAAAGCAGAACCATTTTTATCAAGAACATTTGGTAGAACTTTTTCCAAATCCTTTTTGGTACGTGTCCATATTTCAATAATTTTCTGATACTTTTCTTCTTCAGACAAGAGACCCTCGCTCCATTGAGAAATAATTTGTTCCTCCGCTTTTTTACCTTCGGTGATAAACTTTGATTTTTCTGGAGATAAAACAACGTTGTCCAGCCCCCAAGTCGTACCGGAAACTGTTGAATATTTAAATCCAAATGCTTTTATTTTATCCAGAAAAGCCGGAGTATTATCAACACCAGAGTGAACGATAAGTTCGTCCAATAGAGAAGACAATCTGTCTTGAGTCATTTCATCACCAGTATAAGCAAAATCGTTCGGCAAAATACTATTGAATAGAAGTTTACCTACAGAGGTTTCAAAAATTCCTCCATCAAATTTCTTGTATTTATACGAGTCTGTAGCGAGCACTTTTATTTTTGCCCGTAAAGTTACTATACCGTAATCATAGGCGGTAATAGCGGTATTGGGGCTGGAGAAATATTTTCCTTCACCTATTTCCCCATCCATATTTTTCGTCATCCAATAACTACCCAGCACCATATCCATACGAGGGTTCACGATAGGCTCGCCATTTTGTGGTTTGAGTAAATTTTTATTCGCTGCCATCAACTCTTTCGCTTCCCACTGAGCTTCTTCCAAGAGAGGAACATAAACCGCCATCTGGTCTCCATCGAAGTCTGCGTTGAAAGCCTGACAAACGAGAGGGTGCACTTGGATAGCATTTCCTTCAATTAAGATAGGATTGAAAGCCTGAATACCCAAGCGGTGCAAAGTAGGAGCGCGGTTTAAGAGCACATATTTACCTAAAATCACTTCTTCCAACATCGCCCAAACTTCAGGAGAGCGTTCTTCTATGAGTTTGTTTGCCCCGCGGATATTGAACGCTAGTTCTGCTTGGAGAATCTTGGAAATTACGAACGGTCGGAAAAGCTCCAGCGCCATATGCTTCGGCAATCCGCATTGATTAAGCTTTAATTCCGGACCGACGACGATAACACTGCGGCCTGAATAGTCCACACGTTTACCGAGCAGGTTCTGGCGGAAAAGTCCTTGTTTGGATTTCAGGTTGTCAGAAAGAGATTTGAGCGGACGCTTCTGAGACTGACTCATCGCGGCAGAATCATTCTGCTTGGCTATGGAGTTGTCTATTAAGGCGTCAACGGCTTCTTGAATAATGCGTTTTTCATTTCTTAAAATAACGTCCGGAGCATTGATTTCCTTCAATTTTTTCAAACGATTGTTTCTGTTTATCACTCGACGATATAAGTCGTTCAAATCAGAGGTGGCATGGCGTCCCCCGTCTAACGCCACCATCGGACGAAGCACTGGAGGAATAACAGGAATGACCGTGAGGAACATCCATTCCGGACGAATATCTGCATAAGTCATCGCTCGGATAAGTGACAGCCTCTTCTGTAGTTTTTCTTTCTCCGCCGCGCTCGTCTTCTCAAGCATCTTGTCGGTGAGAACTTTGAGTTTGTTTAAATCCAGGTTTTTAAAGATGGAATAGATGGCCTCAGCGCCGATATTCGCCTCAAAACAGGTCCCGTACTTTAAGGAATAATGATGGAAAGAAATTTCATTCAAAACTTTTCCTTCATAAATTTCTCCTATTTCCTTCTTGGTAACGGAAAGTAAATTTTTCAGCTTTTCTCTGGTTTCATCGTCAGCTGAATTTTTCAGCTTCATTTTATATTCTTTATCCAAACCGGAAAGAATGGTTTCCTTCTCGTCTTCATGCACTTTAGTGATGATGTATCCAGCAAAGTAAATTACTTTCTCTAAATCCGAAACGGAAATATTGAGAAGAATACTCATCCGAGAAGGCACTCCGCGCAAGAACCAAATGTGAGAAACTGGAGTAGAGAGTTCTATGTGTCCCATGCGCTCTCTCCTCACTATAGAGCGGGTAACTTCCACGCCGCACTTCTCGCAGATGATATCCTTGTAACGAATTCGGCGATATTTTCCGCAGTAACATTCATAGTCTTTTTCCGGACCGAAAATTTTCTCGTCAAAGAGACCCCCGCGCTCGGATCTGCCCGTGCGGTAGTTTATCGTTTCCGGTTTAGTGACTTCTCCAAAAGACCACTCTTTTATTTGTTCCGGAGATGCAAGCCTAAGCCCAATTTGATCAAATTCAGTTGTGTTTAAGGTTTTCATATGTTTTTTTTATTTATCTCCGGATTTTTTTAAATCCACATCTAGCGCCAACCCACGCAGATAGTTTAAGAGTACGTTGAAGGAAGCAGGAGAATTTGGCGGCCTGATTGTTTCGTTTTTGATAATAGAGTCAAAAGTGGCGGATCTACCCAATATATCGTCGGACTTGATGGTAAGCATTTCGCGAAGCGTGTAAGCCGCGCCGTAACCCTCCAACGCCCAGACTTCCATTTCTCCGAATCTCTGTCCTCCACCTTGAGCCTTTCCTCCGAGCGGTTGCTGAGTAATGAGAGAGTACGGTCCAATAGAACGCATATGAATCTTGTCTTCTACCATATGGTGAAGCTTGAGCATATACATATAACCCACAGCGATATCTTGCTGGAAAGCTTCCCCAGTGCGTCCGTCGAAAAGTTTCAATTTGCCATTTTCCGGCAATCCTGCTTTTTTTAATTCTTCTTTGATTTCTTCGCTCTTTGCTCCTAAGAATGGAGGCACAATGGCTTGATAACCGAGACTGTTGGCCGCCATGCCGAGATGCATCTCTAAAATCTGTCCCAGGTTCATACGAGAAGGAACACCGAGCGGTGAAAGAATGATATCAATAGGTGTACCATCTGCAGTGTAAGGCATATCCTCTTCTGGAAGAATCATAGAAATAACTCCCTTGTTTCCGTGTCGGCCGGAGAGCTTATCCCCTACCGAGATGTTTCTGATTTGCGCGATTTCTATCACGATTTTTTTGATGATTCCCGCTTCAAGCGTATGTCCCAAATCGCGGGAGAAAATTTTAACACCGATGATGCGTCCACGCTTGCCGTGTTCCATGCGGAGAGATGTGTCTTTAACATCACGCGCTTTCTCGGCGAAGATAGAGCGCAGGAGTCTTTCCTCGGGAGTGAGTTCAGTTTCCCCTTTCGGAGTAATC